>Ga0316190_10000040_pt1 | contig 67576 bp, 51 predicted proteins | sample Eddworburrow2_MG_FD_204929 | JGI IMG/M metagenome (GOLD analysis project Ga0316190, IMG submission 204929) | Coastal sediment microbial communities from Maine, United States - Eddy worm burrow 2 | ecosystem: Environmental > Aquatic > Marine > Coastal > Sediment | place: USA: Maine | collected...
CGTCACAACAATGGTGACCCGGCCAAGCCCGTAGATGATCTTGTTTCGCCCCATCGCGGTGCGAGCGGTGAACCGGGCATCGGGCGGGTATGGCGTGCAAAGACACGAGCGTCCCTCGAGCAGGGCCGCTCGATTCTCGCGAACCCCGATGGCTTGCACGAGCGAGTCAGCGAGAACTCCGACGACGGTCCCTCCGGCTTCGTACGTCGCGGTCATGCCGATCTGGCCGACACCCTTCACCCCGCCCGAGATCAGCGGCAGACCGGTGTGCACTACCTGGTATGCGAGCTCCCGAGTCACCTCGATGCCTTCCTGGCCGACATCGCTCGACCCGACCATGCCGATTCCCTCAAACCCGAGCAGTGAAACATCGCCGGCGTAATACAACACCGGAGGGGCCGCGGTGCTGAGCCGCTCCCGAAGCCGTCGCGGATAGCTGTCATCGAGCGCCGTCAGCGCGGTGACCCCTCGCTCGTAGAGCGCGTCGAGTCGCACCGCGAGGCCGAGCCCACTGTCGAGGAGCCGAACGAGCCGCTCAGCCTCGAGCCCGGTACCGATGGTGATTTCGGCGACAGCTGGTTCGTCGAGTCCCATCAGCCGCGATGGCTCCTCGACGGCTTCCAACAGTCGCCAGATCTCCGACGCCTTGAGCGACGGCACCCCCGTGTCGATCAGCCGATTGGTCATCGCCAGCACCGCAAGCGAGTTCTCGTCCATGGTGCTCATGCTGGCCCTCTGTGGGCCATGGTGCTCACGATTGCCCCCTATCGGCGAGGGCAACGGGCAGGACCTCTTCACCGCCGGCCTGTCGCAGCAACGAGCCAACATAGGTGAGGGTCCATCGTGAATCGACGATGTCGTCGACGAGGAGCACCGCGCCCGGTCGAACGGGTTCATTCACCGCAAACGCCCCTTCGATGTTCGTGAGCCGCTGTGCACTGTTGTTCATCTTCAGCTGGGATTCGGTAGCTCGCGTCTTCGTCACCGCCTCGACCGCCGGCAAGCGGAGGGCGGCCCCGAGACCCTTGGCCAGAGCGGGCACCAGAGCGGGGTGAGCCAACGATGGTACCCACGTGATCCACGCCGGTTCGGGGTCGGGCTGCCAGTCTCTGATCAGTTCGGCGAGCGCCTCGATGAGCTGAGGGTCAAAATGCCCGTCAACCAGCTTGGTGTGCTCCACCAACTCGCTCCACCCGCCATCGCCCCAACGAGACAGTGCGCGCCCCTCGGCCAGCTGTCGGCCCGGCGGGATGCGACTTCTATCGGGCCATTGTTTCCGCGGTGCGATCATGACAGGGCGCCGCCGCAGGAACTCTGCCGCTTCGCTCGAGAGCACCGGATCGAAGATGGTCGAGAGCGCCTGACCGGTGCAAAGATCGCAGACGCCGCACGACGTGGCTTGTCGATCATCAAGAGCGGCGCCGAGGAAGACCATTCGGCATCCGGACCCAAGCGCGCCATAGTCCAGCATCTGTTGCTGCTCGGCGCGACGGAGCGACGTGACCGCTTCCGTGCGGGCGGTGTCGTAGCTGAAGGGCCGAGGGGTCCGCTGGTACTTCTTGCCGTCGGCCACCACGGCGCCCTCAACCTCCAGGTTCTTCATCAGTAGCTCGATTCGGGACGGCTTGACGTTGACCAACGCTTCGAGCTCCGTGAGTTTCATGAACCCGTCGTGCTGTTCGAGTGCGGCGATCACCTGGCCAGACTCATCGGCGGTCGGGAAGGCCGTAGATATGAACCAGTCCTGGATATCGCCATCTTCGGCCCCTCGCAGCAATACCCCCACCGACGATGCCAATTGTCGTCCCGCTCGGCCGACCTGCTGGTAGTACGCCACGGCCGACCCCGGTGCCTGGAAGTGAATGACGTACGCCAGATCCGGTTTATCGAATCCCATTCCGAGCGCTGAGGTCGCGACGACAACGTCGATGTCGTTGGCCAGAAGGGCTTGCTCGATGTGTTCGCGCCGGTCGGACGCACCGGTGTACATCTCGGCGGCGATGCCGTTCTGGCGTAACCATTGGGCGACGGCTTCGACGTCTCGCTTGGTGAGGCAGTACACGATGCCGGTTCCTGGGAGCTGAGGAATCGTCTGGGCGAGCCAAGCCAGGCGCGCGGCCGGTGCGCCGAGGGTGATCACCTGCAGCGCGAGCCCTTCCCGGGAGAGAGAACCGCGAAAGACCTGGAGGTCGACACCGAGTTGGGAGACGACGTCGTCGACGACACGATCGTTGGCCGTTGCCGTGCAGGCCAGCACTGGCACCGTTCGGGGGAGCAGATCAAGAACGCGGCGAATCCTTCGGTAATCCGGGCGGAAGTCGTGGCCCCAGTCGCTGATGCAGTGCGCTTCGTCGACAACCACGAGCCCTGCAACTGCGCCGACACGGCCGAGCACGTTCTCGCGGAAAGATCTGTTCGCAAGGCGCTCCGGGGAGATGAGGAGGATGTCGATCTCGTCGGCCTCGACCGCGGCGGCGACCTCATCCCACCCGTCGGTGTTGGACGAGTTGATCGTGGCCGCGCGTACACCCATGCGGCCCGCGGCCTCGACCTGGTTACGCATCAGAGCGAGCAGCGGAGAGATGAGCAGGGTCGGGCCACTGCCCCTGTCCCGCAGCAGCCGCGTGGCGATGAAGTACACCGCACTCTTTCCCCAGCCAGTTCGCTGGACGACGAGTACGCGCTGGCGATCCCCGGCGAGTGCCCGGATTGCCTCGAGCTGACCGTCGTGGAACTCGGCGTCAGCACGACCGGTGAGGCGCCGGAGCAGGGTGAGCGCATCACTGTCGAGCGGGTCCATTCTCACAGAGTAACGAGGGGGTGTGGCAGAGATGCTCGAGCCGGTGACGGTCGAACAGAATCTCGTGGTCTTCGGGTCTCCTGACGTCGGGACAGCCAAGAGTGTGGCCGGGCGATCGCAGATGGGCATCGGTCGGTGGGCAAGGAGGCCGGGTCTTGGCCGAGACTGCACAACATGACCTTGCTTGATGCTCTTTTGGCGCACGTGGGCGCGGCGGTGAGCATCGACCCATGAGCGACATCGCCACCGCGGTGCTGGTCGCGTTCGGAGTGGTGTTTGTCGCGGAACTGGGCGACAAGACACAGCTGCTGGCGATGGGATTCGGTGCCCGTCACTCGCTTCGACAGGTCGCGTTGGGCCTGCTCGTCGGCTACGGGGCGGCCGGGGTCATTGCCGTTGTGGTTGGAGGGATGTTGGGGGCCGCTCTTCCCCGACGGCCGATCGAAGTGGTTGGCGGCATCGTCTTCATCAGCTTCGCGATCATGACGTTGCGTAGCGGCGATGCCGGTGCCGACGGAACCGGCTCCGCAGTCGTGGCGGTCAGATCCTCGGTGATCGCGTCGATTGGGCTCGCCATCCTGATGGCCGAGATGGGGGACAAGACCCAGATCGCCACGGCGACGCTGGCTGCGCAGGCCAGTCCGGTCGGGACCTGGATCGGTGCGACGCTCGGCGAGGTCGCGAGCGGGCTGATCGGGGCGTTCGCCGGCAGGATTGTCGGCGGTCGAGTCTCGCCTCGACGCCTTCAGGTCGCGTCAGCCTGGTTGTTTCTAACCTTCGGTGTTGTGATGATCGCTGGTGTGGCCTGAGCCGACCTTAGGAAGTTAGGACGCTCTCGCCCGCGGTCGGCTGCCCTACATGCCGCCCGATAGCGTTCGCGGATCGGGGCCGGTGACCCCGATCCGCGGACAGCTCAGATTGTTCGCCGGTTCAGCACTGGCCCTCAGGGGCCTCACCGAAGGTGCAGTTGGCGGTGGTGCCGTTCACGTCGAACACATCTCCGAATGGTTCCATCGTGCCCACGGATTCCCCATCGGGCAGGACGTAGCGGAGGAATTGCCCGCCCTCGACGACGTGGCCGTCGTCGTTGCCGTTGAGCTCGAAGGTGATCTCGTCGAGCACCATGGGATTCTTGGTGCGCATCGACCGGTGGGCGAGCATGAGGTTCGTCCGGGTCAGCCCGCCGGGCAGGGCGTCGGCGATCTGCATGTTGCGCTCGACCACCCACGCATAGTTCCAACCGGTGCCGTACATCCCGTTGTCGGGATCGAGCCCTCCGGCTTCGATGGTTTCCCGAGCGAGCATGACGAATTCGTCTTCGGCGAATCGCTGGTCGGCGAGGTCCTTGAGGCTGCCGATCAGAATCCATCCCTCGGCCGCCTCTCCGGCCGGCTCGAAGTAGGACGTGATCGAACTGCACACGCCGGTCAGGATCTTGTCGGTCGGATCCCACGCCGCCTTGGCGACGTCCTGCATGGCCTGGGTGCAGTAAATCGTGCCGGTCATGGCGATCATGACGTCGGCATTGGAGCCGGCCAGGGTGGTCATCTCGTTGGTGACGTTCGGAGCCGACGCCTCATGGTTCTCGAAGCTGAAGTCGGTGATCACGTCAGGATTCTCCGCCGCGAACTGCTCGAACGTGGTCCGCCAGGCAACCCCGGCATCGTTGTTGATGACCAGGGCGGCGACGGACGCACCATCGGGATAGTTCTCGGCAATGTAGGCCCCCCACAGCAGCGCCTCGGAGTTGTACGGAAGGATTGTGCCCGTCGTCCACGGGTGGTACTCGGGGTCACCCCATGCGGGGTGACCGCTGGCGATCGACAAGTGGGGCACACAGGCCTCGTTGATGGCGTCGTAGACCGCCAGATTGTTCGGCGTGCCGAGTGTCGAGGAGAACGCGAATACGTCGTCGCGCTCCATCAGCTCCTGAACGTTTGAGATGGTGCGGGCGGGCTCGTAGGCGTCGTCCTTGATGACTAGTCGGATGTCACGGCCGCCGACGCCGCCCTCGGAGTTGACGTAGTCGTAGTAGTTGGTCTGGCCCGCCGAAATCAGACCGTAGGAGGCCAGGGTCCCCGACACCGACGTCGAGACACCCAGGACGACCTCGCTGTCGGTCACCCCGCCGGTGTCGGACCACCCGCTCGGACAGGCGTTCAAGTCGATCGAGTATCCCGCGGGGCCCCGGAGAACATTGTCGTCGGACACGCCCCACTCGTCCCCCTCAACGCCAGCGGTCAGATAGGCGATCTGCTCCTCGTCGGACAGCAGGCCGTCGCCATCGGTGTCCCCGTCACCCGCGGCCGCCTCGTCGTCCGCCGCATCCGAATCATCGGTGCTGTCGACGACCGTCGTGTCGGCACCACTGTCGTCGTCACCACCGTCATCACTGTCGTCGTCGTCGGCCGCGGCGTCGTCGGACTCGGCGTCGGTGCTCGTACCGGCCACCGCCGCCTCGGTGTCTGCGTCGCCGCTTCCACACGCGGCGGCGACCAGAGCGATCAGCGCGAGCAGACCTATGAGGCTGCATGACCATTTGGAACGTTGCTTCATCATTCCCCCTTGGTTGGTCCCGCCATCTCGTTGCGTTCAGTTCGCCCGGGTCGTTCTCTTCACGATGCTGACCCCCATCAGCTTCGGCCCACCAGGCTGGGTAACTCGTCTGGCGTCAAGGTAATGGAATTCCTTAGTCACATGTAGTCAGCACTGATCAGGGCGTACAGAGTGATGGCGATCAGGCCGGGGAGCTTCACACGATGGGCCCGGTTGATGGTGCGCGTCGCCAGCATCAGGTGCGCGCGGGTGGGTTGGACCCCGAGGGGTCCGACCCGGATTTCTAGGAGTTCGCGTTAGGAGTTTGCGTTGTGGGCCATGCGGTGCAGCAAGGTGATCATCTGGGCTCGGGTCACGTTCTCGGTCGGTGAGTACGTGCGGGTGCCGGTGGTGCTGGTGCCGGGTTCGGGTTCGGGTTCGGTGTCGGGTTCGGTGTTGTGGGCGATGAGCCGTCGAGGGTGACGTCGCTGCAGGGGTAGAAGGCTTCACCGCTGTCGCTGCGTTGCCACACCTGGTAGAGGATGTGGTGGCCGGTTCGGGCGGGGAGCGCGAACTCGGCGTGGATCTTGGCGGAGGCACCCATCGAGCCGCTGTCGTGGACCAGTTCGAGGTCGTCCCAGCCCAAGCGATCCGTGGCGATGTTGAAGCCCTGTTTGGTCAGGTAGTAGCGGAAGTACGCGGTTCTGTGCGGCGCGGTGGCGGTGTACTCGAAGTGGTACAGGCCGTTGGCATGCTTGGTGAGTTGTTTGGGGACCCATCGGGCCGATGGTTCATCGAGGGTCGCGTACTCGGGACGGTTTGCGCTGCAGAGTTTGCCGTTGGGAATGAGCGCACGATGGCGGCCCGCGGCGTTACCGATGTTCAGCCCGTTCCAGTCATAGAGCGCCTGAGAGTTGGCGGCCCACTGCTTGGCGCACATCGGTGTCGACCTCAGGTCGAACTGACAGCCATAGACACGTGAGGGAGGATCGGACACCGAACCGTGCGCGGACGCGCCCGACGATCGGATCAGGCCGGCGCCAGCCACCGTTTGCTGCGAACAGCAACAATCCTCCAAGCACGACAAACACACGAGGTCTTCTAGCCATGGATATTCCGCCATTTTCTTCGAAAGCCCACGTTTCCGCCCGGGTGAGCCTGCCACCCATAGTAACAATGTTGCGAAGATGTTACTATTTGATTGCGGTAGCATGATATTCGAATGCTGGGATGACCGCCGGTCAGGCCAGGCCGACCCCTGGAAACAACCATCTTGGCGGCCACGGGCGGCGGGCCATCGCCGGACGTATTTCGGCTTCAGCGCCAGGCGTCGAGGTCAGCTTTGGGGTCGAGAATGGCGAAGATCTGGACGCGGGGACCTTCGATTTCGCGGCTGACGTGTCCCTGGCCGGTGGTGTCGTCGGCCAACAGGAGATCGCCCGGGCCAAACTCGCGGCGGGTACCGTCACCGATCTCGATCTCGACCCGTCCTCGAAGGTGCAACACGAACTGGCGCCGGGGAGCGACATGCCAGTCGTACACCTCGGGTCCACCATCGCTCGTGTCCCGGAACACCACCGATGTCGTGGGAATTGCCGGCGACATGGCCCCGATGTCCGATGTCGTCATCGGCAGGTCCAGGTCCTCGAAATGGGACTGCTCATCATCACCGGTGTAGATGCGGGTGACCTTCATTGAAGCTCCTTGGGGTTGTACAGGACGAAACTACGCAACAACCAAGTGCCGAGTCGACCTTCGGTGCGGGATGATCCACGCGGCCCCCATGACGATCAGCGCCAGCACCACCATGGGCCAGTCACCGACCCGGGTCGCCAAGGTCTGCCCTTCGCGAAGCTCGACCGCGCCCTGCAGAACGCGCCGTTCGGAGATACCTGTACGCGTCAGGACCTCGCCGTCCGCCGACACGATCGCGGAGTATCCCGTCGGGGCGGCCTGAAGCACCCACCGATCGGTCTCCAACGCTCGTAGTTGGGACGATGCCACCTGCTGGGCTTGGACAATGCTCAGCCAATAGGACGCACCATTGGTGGGGTTGAGCAGGATCGTGCCGCCGTTGCCGATGGCATCGCGCGCCCGGTGTCCGAAGAAGACCTCCCAGGAGACGGAGACACCCATCGCGCCATGGGAGGTGCTCACCACGGCCGGTTCGGTTCCTGCCACCGCTTCGCGAGCGATGTACGTGTCGACCGAACCCCCCGACAGGGGAGCGACGATCGATCTCAGCGGCACGTACTCCCCGAACGGGACACGGTGCACCTTGTCGTAGCGGTCGATCACCTCACCGTCGGGGCCGTAGACCACCGACGCGTTGAGGAACTCGTCGGAGTTGATGCCCTCCACGATCCCCGGGATCAAGGTGGTGTCCAACTCTCGGGCCAGGTCACCGAGCTCGGTCCCCTCGGGGTTGTCCTCCAACCGGCCCTCGACGTTCACCACGTTTTCCGGCCACAGAACCAGGTCGACGGGGGTGGCGATATCGGCCGACGCATCGAGGTGTCGCTCGAAAACCACCCGTTCGTCGGTGTCTACCGCCCTGGTCCGCTGTTCGCCACCGCCCTGGACGATCGCCACGTCGATCCGGTCGATCGGTCGCGATCCCGGAGCGACCTGGGCACCGAGCCAGGCCACAGCCACGACGGCCACAGCGACGCCGGCTGCCACCCACCGGCGGTCGATCAGAGCTGCCAGTCCGACACCGACAACGGCGACCAGAGCCACCAGCTCCAGGGATCCGAACACCCGCACCGTCGACGCCAAAGGTCCATTGGCTTGGCCCATGGCCAGGGTGGACAACGGCACGCCCCCGAACGGGAAGGACCATCGGGCCCATTCGGCGATCACGAACGCGCCCGGCAGCGCGAGCCAGCGCCATCGCCCTGGTGGGCAGGCGGCGAACGCGGCGCCGAAATAGATCGAGTACGCGAGACAGGCGACCAGATAGCCAGGGAAGGTCAGATCCGCCATCCAGACGATCGAGGGATAGAGCCAGGCCGCTGTGGCCAGTGCGCCGATACCGAAGCGTGAGCGTGCCGGCCGGTCGGCCAACAATCGGTCCACTAACGTCACCCCGACAAAACCCAACGGCCACCAACCCCAAGGGGGTACCGAGGCGGCCAGGCACAAACCGGCGATGAGCGCGACAGAAATTCGGACATGCCTCTTGTCGGGCATGGGTCAGACGCCCGCCATCAGCATCACGGCGGTGTCGCACCGAACATGAGCCATCAACGGTCCAGCTGCCACAGAGCGATGGCGTTGTCGCGGAGGAACTTCCGTTTGGGGCCTTCACGCAGCCCGAGGTCCTCGACTTCGTCGCGCATCCGCTGGGGGGTCAGGACCGGATAGTCGGTCCCGAATATGACCTTGTCCTGCCCGTAGGTGTTGATGAAGTGCACGAACTGCTCGGGCCAATGCTTGGGGGCGTGGGCGTCCGCGACGATATGGACATTGGGGTGTTTGGTGGCGACGAACATCATCTCGTCAACCCACGGAACCCCCACATGAATGCCGACCAGCTTCAGCTCGGGCATCTCACAGGCCACCGTGTCGAGGGTGATCGGCTGGCCGACCGAGCGCAGCGGCCGTTTCGGGTCATAGATCAACGACTGGCCGATCTGCATCTGGACCGGGATCCCGAGCTCCACACACTTGGCGTAGAAGGGATACCAACGACGGTGGTCCGGAGCGAGCTCGAACCAGTGGGGATAAAGATGGGCGCCGATGAACCCCAACTCGGTCACCGCCCACTCCAGTTTCCGGACCCCGACCATACCCGTGGTGGCGTCCAGTCCGGCCACCCCGCTGAACCGGTCGGGATAGGCCTGACAGGCCTCATGGACCAGCTCATAGGGCACATGGAAACAGCCGTCGAGATCCGCAGGGCCAACGGCTGCCGCCACCAGGAACGCGTGCTCAACCCCCGCATTGTCCATCTCGACCAATAGCTCCTCGGTCGTGACGCCGACCTCCACGCTCTCGTCGCGCCCGAAGGTGCCCTGATGAAATCCGCTGCGCCACGACGGTCCCATCTCGATGATCTCGGGAGTGATTGGGTTGACGACGGTGTCGATGGCGGCGATGTCGTAGCTGTTGGCGGGGCTCATGGTCAGAGTTTGGCCGAATCGGCGGGCGCGGTTGACGCGTCGGCGAAAGTCGTGATCAGGTCGGCCACGCGCTCAGGTGCCTGGTAGGGAGGAAAGTGGGCCACCCCGTCGAGCACATGCAGCTCGTCGTCGGCCACCAACGCGGCCACCCGCTCCGCTTCCGCGGGCGGGAACAACAGGTCGTGTTCGCCTACCAGAATCAGAACTGGGCAGGCAATCTCCGGGTACATAGCGCTCAGGTCGGCATCGAGGCACGAACGCATCGAATGGATATAGGCCTCGGGGTCCTGGTGGGCGAAGCGTTCGAGGTAGGCCCGGTAACGCTCGTCGTGGGGCTGTTCGTGGAAGGCCCGGTCGACGGCCTCGGGCAGAATTGCGGCCATTCCCCCCTCGGCCACCCGGGCGATCCGTTCCTCGATGAGGCTCGGTCCTGGCGCCCGGCCTCGAACGACCGCAGGGTCGATCAACACCAGCGCTCGGACCCGCTCGGGGTACGTGGCGGTGTACGCCGCGGCCACCAGGGCGCCGATGGCGTTGCCGACCGGGATGATTGTTGCCAGGCCCAGCTCGGACCGCAACGCTTCGAGCTCGGCGACATGATCGTCGATCGAGTAGTCCCGATCGGGGGTCGGGCTTCGCCCAGCCGCGGACCGGTCGTAGGCCACCACCTTGCGGTGGCCTTCCCAGAGTGCCCGACACGCATCCCACATCCGCATGTCGCCCCCGAGAGCATGGAGCAGGACCAACGGCGGGGCCGCCCCGGTCCCGTCGAGCTCATGGGCGAGCTGTGTCATGAAGCGTCTCGGCCTGCGTCCGGTGTGAGCAGTCGGCGGGCTGCGGTTCGTGCCTGATGGATACACGACGGCAGACCGACCCCTCGGTAGGCCGCTCCGGCGAGCACGACTCCCGGGGCGTCGGCCCGAAGCGCGGCTTCTATGGCATCGACCCGATCGAGATGGCCGGGTCGGAACTGGGGCAATGACTCCGCCCAGGGGCTGATCCGGACCTCGGTCGGTTCGGCTTCGATCCCCATGGTGGTGGCCAGGTCGGCCCGCAGCCGGGTGAGTAGCTCGGTGTCGTCCATGGTCATCGCGCGCTGATCGTCGCTTCGGCCCGCCGACGCTCGCAACACGACCGTGCCCGGGCGGGCCAGGTGTTCGAACTTGGAGGACGCCCAGGAACACGCTGTGAGCAACAAGCCCTCGGTGCGCGGCACCAGAAAGCCGCTGGCGTCGAGCGGCCGGCCGACATCATCGATCGAGTAGGCGAGGCTGACGAGCACGACCGACGCGTAGTCGAATTCGGCCAACGCCGCGCCCGGACCGGGTGCGGTGTCGGCGAGCAGCCGACCGCTGATCGGCGCCGGGGTGGCGAGCACGATCCCGTCCACGTCCACCGGGGGGCCTGGGTCGAGCTGGACCCGCCAGCGACCGTTACCGTCGTCGAGCGGTTGCAGCGCCACCACCCGGGTTCCCAGGCGCACCGCGCCGGCCGGAAGCCGTTCGATGAGTCGATCGACGAGGCGACCTATCCCACCCGGCACACTGTGAAACACGGGTGCATCAGGGTCGGTCGGATTGGCGTCGCGCATGGCCCGGAGGCCCCGGATGAGACTGGGTGAGTGCTTGGCGGCGGCCGCGAGTTGGGCGGCGCCGACCTCGAGGCTCAGGTCGTCACTGTTGCCGGCGTTGACCCCGCCCAGCAGCGGATCGACCAGGCGTTCGAGGACCTCGTCGCCCAGCCGGCGCCGGATGAGCGAGCCGACCGACTCGTCGCCATCCGGCCTATTGTCGGCCATTTCCAGGTCCTGCGCGGCGCGTGCCACGCCCGCGGGCGAGATGAGTCCCGACTCGGCCAGAACATCGAGGTCGGTCGGTACGCCGAGGACCAGTCCCACGGGTAGCCGCTGAAGTTCGCCGTCGAGATAGACGTAGGCGCTGCGCTGGGCCGGGGCGACCAGCTCATCGGCGAGGCCCAGCTCCTCGCAGAGCTCCCGGCCCCAAGGCACTCGGGCGAGAAAGGAGTCCGGTCCGGCATCGAGCGCCAACCCCGCGAACGGTGTGGTGAGGATCTTGCCGCCGGCACGATCGTCCGCCTCGGCGACGATGACCTTGGCCCCGGACCGGTGGAGCTCGTGGGCCGCCGCCAGACCGCTGATGCCGGCCCCGGCGACCAGAACGATGGGGTCCGCGATGGTCATGGTGTTTCACCCTCTGTGGGGGGCCGCACGGGCTTGTCGACTACTCGGCCTTCCTGATGTACCAGCTCCACGACCTGTTGGAGAATCGTGGGATCGAGGTCGGGCGTGACGCCGTGACCGAGGTTGAAGACATGGCCGGGGTGGCCGGCGTTGAGATCCAGCACGCGACGCGTTTCCGCGGCGACCGCTTCCCAAGGGGCCAGGCAGGCGGCCGGATCCAGATTGCCCTGAAGTGATACCCCCTCGCCGACCCGGGATCTGGCGATGTCGAGTGGCACCCGCCAGTCGACGCCGACGACATCGGCGCCGGCTTCGGCGAGCAGTGCGAGCAGTTCGCCCGTCGTCACTCCGAAATGGATACCGGGAGCCCCGCTCGATGCCAGCTCCGCGAACACCCGGCGACTGTGAGGTAACACGAACCGCTGGTAGTCGTGAGGATTGAGCGCACCGGCCCAGCTGTCGAAGAGCTGGAACGCGGAGGCGCCCGCGTCGAGCTGGGAGCGGATCGACGTCACCGCCAGGTCGGCGAGTCGGTCCAGCAGGTCGGCGAACAGGTCCGGGTCCCCGTACATCAGGGCCTTGGTCCGTCCGTAGGTGCGTGACGGTCCCCCCTCGACCAGATAGCTGGCGACGGTGAACGGCGCCCCGGCGAACCCGATGAGTGGGACATCCAGTTCTGCCACCAGATTCTTAACCGTCTCGATCACATACGGGGTGTCGGTCTCGGGTTCGAGGGGACGAAGTCGGTCCAGGTCGGCCCTCCGCTCGAAGCGTCTCTCGGTGACGGGCCCGACGCCGGGTTGTATGTCCACGCCGAACCCGATGGCATGGACCGGGACCACGATGTCGGAATAGAGAATCGCCGCGTCCACGCCGTAGCGGCGAACGGGTTGGAGCGTTATCTCGGTGGCGAGATCCGGCTGAGCGATGGCGTCGAGGATGGAACCGCTTCCCCGGATGGCGCGGTACTCGGGGAGAGACCTTCCGGCCTGGCGCATGAACCACACCGGCACTTGGTCGTGCGGCTGCCCCCAACATGCCGCTATGAACGGGGAATCGTGCCATCGCCCGTCGGCGTTCATGTCCGCTTCCAATCGTTCAGCTTCGAGGGTCATGTGAGGTGGCGGAGGACATTGTCGCCATCGCGTTCCAGTTGGGTCGCTGCGCTCTGATAGCCGGCTTCGGCCACGGCGCGCGCGCGGGAGCCGTCCATACCGTTGTTGCCGAGGACTTCGATATCGCGGGCCGTGGGCTCGAAGACCAGCGTCTTGGACCCCTTCGCTCGCACCTTGGCCACTTCTTGTGCCAGGAATCCTCGACTCAACGCCCGACCCGCCTTTTTGGTCGAGGAGAACGACCGCAGGGTCTGCAGGGGGCCTCTGCTGGAGTCGCCGATGGGGTCACCGCTACCCGCCATGGGCGCGATGACGATGACCACATCAAATCCGAGGCCGGCGGCGACGTCCGCGTTCGTCGACGAATGTCCCCCTCCGTCGACATAGTCCTCACCGCCGATGCGCACGGGCGCGAACCACCCTGGAATGGCCGAGGACGCCTCGACCGCTGCACCGAGGTCGGGCACGTCGATGTCGTCTCGGCCGAACACCACCCGTTCCCCGTTCTTGAGCCGGATCGAGCAGATCCACAGGGGTTCGACCGGCCAGGGCGATGGGTGTACCGCTCGGATTCGGGCCCCGATGGACTCGGTGGACACCGTCCCCCGCGGGAAGGCACCCGAAATCGCGAGCCCGGGTCGAGGCGGCCAGCGGCCGAGTACCCCTTCGGCGATCATCAGGGGTGAAGCGGGAATGGGAATGCCATCGACCCGTTGCCGTTCACCGACCTCGAGCGGTGGTTGACGATCGACGAGGGTCTGGGCCTCGGGGGACAGCGGCAGGTTTCGATTCCTGGCGTAGTGGTCGGCCGGGGCGATACCGGCGCGGAGGGTAGCCCCGAGGCCGGCCCCGGCGGACGTGCCGACGATAACGCCGGCGTCGCGGGCGTCCCAGCCTGCAACATCGGCAAGTGCGGCGAGCACACCGGTGCTGTAGGCGCTGCCGGTCATGCCACCGGCACCCAAGACCAACCCAACTGAAGACATGCTCCGATGCTAGGCGGGCGAGCGGGGTGCTGAAGAACGCCGCTGAGTGTGAGGCGCCGGTATGTGTTTTTCGAACACCTGCTTGGCCCCTATGGCGGATCGAGGCGGCCCCCGACCCCGATGCAGTAATGTAGAAGGCTCCCAGGACCGGATGTCGAGCCAGGAGGCCAAGCGCTATCCAGCCAGATCTGGAGGCGGAACAAGCCTACGTCGATAGTGCCTACGCGTATCTTGAAGCGTCGCGCGAGGCCGCGCTCGAGCTGCGCAGCATGGTCGAGGTCGGGGCCGGAGGCACCGAACAGGCTCGCTACGAGCGTGAGGTCATTCACGACAATGTCGCCTATCGCCTCGAGCAGCTCTATCTCGGCGACGCGAGCCTCGTCTTCGGTCGTATCGTTGTGCGGTCGACCGAAGATGACCAGGACCCCTCGTACTACATCGGGCGGGTCGCCGTGGCCGACGAGAAGCACGAGCCGGTGGTGGTCGATTGGCGAGCGCCGATCGCTGAGGCGTTCTATCGGGCGACGGGTCGTGAGCCGATGGGGCTCAGCCTTCGCCGGCACTTCGCCACTCGGGGTCGTACCTTGCTCGGGCTGGAGGACGAGGTCTTCGCCGAGGGTGGGCTCGACGGTCAGAAGGCGCACGCCGACGTGGGCCAGATACGTGGTCAGGGTGCACTCTTCGCCGCGCTGGAAGAGAGCAGGACCGGTCGGCTCGGCGACATTGTCGGCACCATTCAGGCCGAACAGGACGATGTCATCCGCTCGGAGATGCCAGGCGTGCTCGTCGTGCAGGGCGGACCGGGAACCGGCAAGACGGTGGTGGCCCTGCATCGGGCTGCGTACCTGCTCTACACGCACCGGTTTCCGCTCGAAGGTCAGGGCGTGCTGGTGGTGGGGCCCAACCGGCTGTTTCTCGGATACATAGAACAGGTCCTCCCCTCGCTTGGGGAGGCGGGGATCGAGCTGGCTGTACTGGCCGACCTCATCGAGAGGGTGGCCATCTCGGGGCCGGACCAACAAGCGGCGGCCCGGATCAAGGGCGACCTGCGCATGGTGGAGGTCCTGAGCCGGGCGATCGCCGAACGCCAGCGACCCCTACGCGAGGACCTTCGGGTCGGGTACGGCGCGCAAACTCTCACGTTTGACCTGGAGAGCAGCGAGCGCATCGTGGCCGAGGCCCGACGCCGCTACCGGACCCACAACGCGGCCCGCGCTTTCGTCACTCGGTCGTTTTGGGAAGCGCTGGCCGCGAGCGCTCGCCGCCCGGTGAAAATCCCCGCACTTCGCGAGGCGCTTCGGCGCCACACGCTGGTGCGTGAGGCGCTGGAGTGGATGTGGCCGGTTCTCACCCCTGCCCAGTTCCTTAACGATCTCTACGGCGCACGGGCGGTGCTCCATCATGCGACGCGCGGCCTGCTCCGGGCCTCGGAGCGAGCGGCGCTTTTCCGGCCACGCTCGGAATCGTCGGTCGACGTGGTGTGGACGGTCGACGATGTTCCGCTTCTCGACGAAGCTCGAGCGCTGTTGGGCCCCCGACCGAGACATGGCCAAAAAGATGAGGTCCGCACCTACGGTCACATCGTGGTCGATGAGGCGCAGGACCTTTCGCCGATGGCTCTGCGCACCCTTCGCCGTCGCTCGCTGAACGGCTCAATGACCATTGTGGGCGACATCGCCCAGTCGACCGGTGCTTGGGCCCACGACGACTGGGACGGAATCGTGGAGCACCTGCCGACCCGACGACCCCACCGGATGGTGGAGCTGACGGTCGGGTACCGGATCCCCGCGCCACTCATGCGGGTCGCCGATCAGGTGCTCGCCCTGGCCGCGCCGGGACTCAAGCCGGCCCGCGCGGTGCGCGACGTCGGCGACGAACCCCGCTCTGTCATGGCGGGGGAGGAAGGCCTCATCGCCGCGATCGTCAACATGGTCATCGAGGAGCGCGACGCCGTCGGCGCCGGCAACGTGGCGGTCATCTGTCCCCACTCGGTGAGTGGCGACCTCGATGAGGCGCTTACCCGGGCCGGCATCGAACACGGGACGGCGACTCGACGCGGTCTGGACACCCAGGTGACCGTGGTGCCCGTCCGGATGGTGAAGGGCTTGGAGGTGGACGCGTCGGTCGTGGTCGAACCGGCGGCCATCGTTGAGCAGGAACCGCAAGGTCTGCGCTCCCTGTTCGTGGCGTTGACCCGGTCCACCCGACGCCTGGCGCTCGTGCACGAACGACCTCTCCCACCTTTTCTCGAGCTCGCTGATCCCAGCGCTAGCTGACGCCGTTCACGGTGTTCCAGAGGTTGGGCACGGTGTCATTGCTGTAGGAGGAGATGAACGGGGAGGGGTCGCCGCTGGTCGGGTCGAAGACATGGCGTCGGACCCGTCCGATGTTGGCGCCGTACACATGGATGCTGATCGAGGTTCGATCCTCATAGGCGTTCGACACCTGGTGGACGTCACCGATGGTGGGTGACACCGTCCCGATGTCCCCCGGTTCCAGATGGTGGGTCTCGCCTGGCGTGATCGACCCGCCAGAGGTGGTGAACGGGATCTCGGTCTCGGCTCCGCGCAGCACCCCGATGGCCCCCCAGGTCTGGTGGTCGTGCACCGGAGTTTTCTGGCCCGGGCCCCAGACGAAGCTCACCACGCTGAATCGTTCCAGCGGGTCGCAGTGCAGCAGATACTGGCGATAGGAGTCCGGATTCGGCTCGCCGCACGGGGCCGGCAACCAGTCGTCGACGGCCAGGAGGTCTCCCAACAGCTCCTCGGTCTTTTGCAGGATGGTCGGCTCGTCATCGCCGTCTTGTTCGACGGCCCTGGTCATGGCGCTGACGAATCCGGCGAGTCGGCGATTGTCGCTCATGGCCTCATCCCTTCTCGAGGGCGTTGAACACCCCCGTGCGGCGCACCTGGACGACCCCCGGCACGTTCTCCCAGTTTCGATGGTGGCCCATCGCTTTACCAGTCATGTGTTGATAGTCATGTGTTGACAGTCATGTGTTGACAGTCATGTCGGTTCGTCATCCGGGGACGATGGGCGGTGGGTCCGCCGATCGAGCTCGGCGAGAATCTCTTCGCGGTCGGCGTCCAACTGCGGGGGCCCGTTCCGGATGGGGGGTCGTTCGCCGTCGATGGCGAGAGGGGAGGCGAATGTCCTGGTCTCCTGTCCGTTGCCGAGGGTGAGCGGCTGGACCCATCCTCGCTCCCGGACCTGGTCGTCGTCGAGAGCCTGGGAATAGGTGTTGATGGGACCGGACGGCACGCCATTCGTGGCGAACACGGACAGCCAGTGGGCCGCCGGTTTGGTCCGAAACACCGTCTCGAGAGTTGTCTTCAGCTCGTCCTGGTGGGCGGCCCGGTCGGTGGTGGTCAGGAACCTGTCGTCTGTCATGAGGTCCGGGCGCCCGACGATGTCGGTCACCAATCCCCAGAGCTTGTCGTTGCCGGCGGCGAGCACGAAGTGACCGTCTTCGGCCTCAAAGGCCTCGTAAGGGGCGTTGCGGGGATGGGCCGATCCAAGTTTCTTGGGATCGGCGCCGGTGCCGAAGAGCTCGCTCGTTTGCAGCGCGGCGATGGCGAGGCTCACCCCCTGCATTGGCACGTCGATATGGCCACCCGCCCCTCCCGACCGAACGCGGGCCAACAGTGAGGTCACGGCAAACGACCCGTACAATCCGGCGGCGAAGTCGGAGATGGGAACACCACATTTGACCGGTGCCCCACCGGGTTCACCGGTCACGCTCATGATTCCCGAGATGGCTTGGATGGTGACATCGAAGCCCCCCTCCTGGGACCGAGGGCCGTCCTGGCCGAACGCCGACATGGAGCAATAGATCAGCTCGGGATGGTCCCGTGCGCATTCCTCGTACCCGAGACCGAGGCGGACCATCACCCCCGGACGGTTGTTTTCGATCACCACGTCGGCGCCGTCCACCAGACGGCGGGCAATGTCGTGGTCGGCTTTGTCCTTCAGGTTGAGCACGATCGACTGTTTGTTGCGGTTGAGCGATGCGAAGTTCTCGCTGAAGCCTTCGTTGAGAGGTGGCCATGAGCGGAGGCTGTCGCCGGTGGAGGATTCGACCTTGATCACCTCCGCTCCCATGTCGGCCAGCAACGAACCACAGAAGGGTCCGGCGGCCACATTGCAGAATTCGATGACGCGTACCCCCGCGAGCGGTTGCGGCCCGCAATCGCTGACCGGTGTTCCGGCGCCATAGTGGTTGTCGTCAACCCGGCGTTCATTATCGTCAGGACTTTGGGCCATCACCCCAGCATGGCATCCTCCCATCAGGGGATCAGCGTCCGACGATGCCCGGCGGGCGGTCGCCGGCTTGCCCACGACCGGATCCCGCCACCGGTTTGGTAGGAACGATTGCTCGGCCGCATGGGTTTCTACCCTGGGTAGTCTGCTACGCGGTGGGCGCGGGCCCGGAGGTGTATGGAATTGGAAGCTCTTGAGCTTCGGAAGAACCTGGCTGCCATGGCAGCCGATCAGCATGGTTCTGCGATTGCGGCCAGATTCGTTGAAGGGTTCTACGATCATGTGGAATTCCGGCGGCTGGCCGAGCGAGATATCAGCGATTTGTACGGGGCGGCCATAACGCTTTGGCTGCTGGCCGAGCGGCCACGTAACGGTGGGCCGGCCATTCGGGTACACAACCCCATGTACGAGGACCACGGCTGGCAGTCGCCGTTCACGATCGTTCAGATCGTCACTGACGACACCCCCTTCGTGGTCGAGTCGGTGACCCAGGCGCTCGAGCGTCTGGGCCGGCCCTCCCATCTGGTCATCCATCCTCGGTTCGCGGTCGAGCGCGATGAGCGGGGATGGATCCGCGGTCTGAACACCCCGGAGCCGGGGTCGACCGGGTGCGAGTCGATCATCCATGTCGAGATCGACCGTGAAAGTGACCCGGAAGAGCTGGCGCGGATCGCCGACGAGCTGCACGAGGTTCTCGCCGATGTGCGGATCGCGGTCCAGGATTGGCCCGCCATGGTCGCGGCCGTCCGGGCCGCCGCAGAAGAGGTTGCTGACCCCGAGACCGCCGCGCTGTTGCGGTGGATGGCCGATGATCACTTCGTGTTCCTGGGCTATGAGAGCACGGTGGCCGGGTCCAGCCCGCTGGGGCTTCTGGCGCGCCACCCAGAGCTGGTGGCCAGCCTGCGGGGCGCGGATGACGAGCTCGTGGTGAACAAGGCCGACGCCGTGTCGACGGTCAACCGAGCAGTTCGGCTCGACTACTTGGCGGTCGTGGCCCGCGGCCCGGATGGTTCAGCCATCGGTGTGCACCGCTTCGTCGGACTCCATGTGGCTGAGACCTATGTCGTTCCCGCACGTCAGATCCCCTTTGTGCGCACGAAGGTCGATAGCGTTCTCGACCGGAGTGGGCTCGTGCGGGGGTCACATCGGGCGAACAAGGTCCTGGCGGCCATCGACCGGTTCCCACGCGACGAGTTGTTCACGGTCGATGCCGACCAGCTGTTGTTGATCATCCGCGAGATGGTCGATCTCGACAGTCGTCGGGAGGTTGGTCTGTGGATCTGGGCGGACCCGTTCGGTCGGTTCCTGTCATGTCTCGTCTTGATCCCACGGGATCGGTTCGATACCGACTCGCGGCTTCGGGTGGAACAACTCCTCGTCGCGGAGCTCGACGGTACCGGCGTCGAATACCTCACCAGTGTGGGCGAGGCCTCGCACGCCCGGGTGCACTACACGATCCATGTCGCGTCGCCGCCGAGCAGCATCGACATCGAGGAGCTGCGAGACCGGCTGAACGCCGTGACGAGGGACTGGCATGACGATCTCCAGGACGAGCTGACCGCTCAGCTCGGAACAGAGGCCGGGGTTCACGCCTGGCAGGCATACCAGAGGGCGTTTCCCGCCGGTTATGCGGCGGAGTGCTCCACCCGAGCCGCGGTCGTCGACATCGGCCGTATCGGGGCCCTGGACTCCGAGGATGGGTTGGCGGTCGCGCTCTATCAGCCGCTCGGAGCGCCCGCGGAATGCCTCCGGTTCCGGGTGTATCGCTCCGGCGAGCCGATCATGCTCTCCGACGTGTTGCCGATACTCCACAACCTCGGTGTCGACGTGGTGGACGAGCGACCGTACGAGATCACTCCGAACGGATTTCGACCGGTTTGGATCTATGACTTCGGGTTGTTGCTCCCCGATGGAATTCCTGATTCGCCGTCGGCCCGAGAGGGATTCGAAGAGACGTTCTTGCGGGTGTGGCGAGCCCAAGCCGAGAGCGACTCGTTCAACGAGCTGGTGTTGCGCTCAGGCCTGCACTGGCGCGAAGCATCGGTTCTGCGGGCCTACAGCCGGTACCTCCTCCAAACGTCGGCTCGCTATCGCCAGCCGGCCGTGGCGCAGACGCTGATCGAACATGCCGACCTGACCCGTCTGCTCATCGACCTCTTCCATGTGCGGTTTGATCCCGACGAAAGTGTCCGGCGGATCGACGACCTCCTCGCTCGATTCGATGCTGCCGTCGACAGTGTGCTGAGCCTGGATCAGGACAGGATCCTGCGGGCCATGCGCGATCTTGTGCTCGCGACGACCAGGACGAACTACTTCATCGGCGATGGTGATCAGGTCGATCGTTTGGTCTTCAAGTTCGACCCGACCGGGCTCCCATGGCTACCCAAGCCTCGTCCGGCCCACGAGATCTTCGTGTACTCGCCCCGCACCGAAGGGGTCCACCTCCGATCCGGGAAAGTGTCCCGCGGTGGCATCCGCTGGTCCGACCGGCTTGACGACTATCGGTCTGAAGTGCTCGGGCTGATGAAGGCCCAGCGGGTGAAGAACTCCGTCATCGTGCCCGCCGGGGCCAAAGGCGGTTTCGTGGTGCGCCGGCTGCCGGTCGAGTCCGAGAACGTACGGGGCGAGGTCGTGGCCTGCTACCGCACCTTCATCTCCGGGTTGCTCGATGTGACGGACAACCTGGTCGACGGCAAGGTCATTACCCCCGACCGGGTGGTCGCCCACGACGACGACGACAGCTATCTCGTCGTGGCCGCGGACAAAGGAACCGCATCGTTTTCCGATATTGCCAATGAGCTGGCGACCGATCGCGGTTTCTGGTTGGGCGATGCCTTCGCGTCGGGCGGTTCGGCCGGTTACGACCACAAGAAGATGGGCATCACCGCACGAGGCGCGTGGGAGTCCGTCACCCGCCATTTCGCCGAGCTCAACGTCGATGTCGCCGTGGATCCCGTGACGGTCGTCGGTATCGGCGATATGTCCGGCGATGTGTTCGGCAACGGCATGCTCGCCTCCCGAGCGCTGCGCCTTGTAGCCGCATTCGACCATCGCCATGTGTTCATCGACCCCGACCCGGACCCGGAGCTCTCCTACGAGGAGCGGCGCCGGATGTTCAATACCGGGCGCGTGACATGGGCCGACTATGACGCCGAGCTGATCTCGACGGGCGGCGGGGTCTTTTCGAGAACGGCCAAGTCGATCGCCATCACCGACGAGATGCGGACCGTGTTCGCTATCCCCGAGGAGGTGGCGACGCTTACCCCGAACGACCTGATCAGGTTGGTGCTCACCGCGCCGGTGGACCTCCTGTGGAACGGGGGTATCGGTACCTTCATCAAGGCGTCGCAAGAGACCCATCTCGACGCCTCGGACAAGGTGAACGACCCGATCCGAGCGGACGCCACCGAGCTGGCCTGCCGTGTCATTGGCGAAGGTGGCAATCTGGGTCTGACGCAGCGGGCGCGGGTCGAGTACGCCATCGGGGGTGGGCGGATCTACACCGATGCGATCGACAACTCCGCTGGGGTGGACAGCTCGGACCACGAAGTCAACATCAAGATCCTGCTCAACGAGGTGGTCCACCGGGGTGATTTGACCACCAAGCATCGCAACGAGCTCCTCGCGTCGATGACCGACGAGGTGGCGTCCCTGGTATTGACCAACAACCATGAGCAGGGCCGAGCCCTCGCCAACGCTGCTGCCGAGGCCAGGTCCATGGTCACCGTGCACGAACGGCAGATCGCTCTCCTCGTATCCGCCGGAGATCTCGACCGTGCGGTCGAGGCCCTCCCGACCAGCGAGGAGATGGCCGAACGTCGATCGAAGGAGCGCGGCCTGACCACCCCTGAGCTCGCGGTGATGTTGGCCTACGCCAAGAACGAGTTGGCCGAGGAGCTCGAGCGGTCGGATCTGCCCGACGACACCCGGTCTGATCGGGCGTTGTGGAGCTACTTCCCCGGCCCGCTGCGAGAGCGGTTCGCATCCGAGATCAATGCTCACGCGCTGCGTCGTCAGCTGGTGGCGACCATCGTGGCGAACCAGAGGATCAATCGTGCCGGTCTCACCATGTTCCAGCGGCTGGGCGATGAGACCTCCGCGGACGGAGCGGAAATAGCTCGGGCCCACGATGCAGCATGGGAGATCTTTGGCATCGAGGCGATCTGGTCCGACATCGAAGCCCTTGGACCCGAGGTGAACGCCGAGACCCAGACCTTCCTTCGGTTGAGCGCTCGCCGACTGGCTGAGCGAGGCACGCGCTGGTTGTTACGCAATCGGCGTTCTCCTCTCGACGTGACCGAAACGGTCGAGGCCTTTCGACCGGGAGTCGAGGCCCTCGCCGGGAAAATGGCGGACTTTGTAAGCCCCGCAGATCGCGCCGTGCTCCTCGGTCGGGAGTCTGACTGGGTAGCGCTGGGGGTTCCCTTGCCGTTGGCGGCTCGAACCGCACGGAACTCACTGCTGTTCTCGTCGCTGGATATCATCGATACCTCGTTGGAGGCCTCCACCGATCTTGAGACCGCTGCGGCGACGTACCACGGGGTGTCCGAGCTGCTCTCTCTCGGTTGGCTGCGGGACCAGATCCAGGCTCTACCTCGCGAAGATCGATGGCAGACCCTGGCCCGTTCGGCCCTTCGCGACGACCTCTATCGCGTGCATGCCGATATCACGGGAAATCTATTGTTGGCAGGCTCATCGGGCGATCCTCGTGAGCTCGTCGAGCGATGGCGGGATCGGCAGTTGCAGTCGATCAGCCGGTTTGTCTCGACCATGGACGAGATCCGTCTTTCGGACGCCGTCGACCTGGCGGAACTCACCGTCGCGGTTCAAGAACTACGCAATCTCCGGTATCGCAGTGGCTGAGGGGATGAAATGATGTCCACCTTGCGAAATGCGCCTCCGATAGCTTCTGTGTGGCGAGCAATGACGGTGCACTGAGCAGCACATTATTGACGGCGGACAACGCGTCTGAATGGGTGGCGACACTCTTCGAGCACGTTCCAACCGCGGCGACCCTGCGGAGTTGTTCGGGGGTGCTGATCTGGGCCAACGAGGCGTACGGCGCTCTCACCGGGCGTCCGGTCGGGGACATGGTGGGCAAGAGGGTCGGAAACATGATGCCGAGTGACGCCAATGTGGAGGCGGTCTTCGACGATCTCGGCCACAGCGACCTCGACATGCACCATCGCGAGTTCGAGTATCTGCGCCCTGACGGCACCTCGGTCAATACCGAGGCGACAATGCACATCCTGCGTTCGGCGGCCGGGCAAGTCAAACACGTCTTCTCGTTCATCCACGACGTTACGGCTCGCCATGAGCTGGAGCGACGAATCGAACTGGAGGATCTCGTCTCCTCGATCGCCCGGCGTTTCGTCGATCTCGATCTGGACATCCATGACGACGGGGTTGCGCGGGCGCTGGCCGAGCTCGGCGAGCAGTTCGATGCCGATCTCGTGCAGCTGTGGGATCTGGAAAGGTCGGACCGGACGCTCATGGGCCTGTACCATTGGTCGCGACATGGAGGTGATGCCTTGATGTCCCGACAGCTCGATGAGACCCAGATCCGCTGGTTGTCCGCCCAAACGAGCGAGGCTCCCATCGTCGTCTCCGGTGCGGAGCTCGCGTCGCCGGACCAGGCTCGGATAGTGAGCATGTTGGGTGGACGGTCGATCACCGAGGTTGGGTCGATGGTCCTCGTCGCCAGGCAGTCGTCGCCGAACAGCCGCGTCGGGATGGTGTTGTTGACCTCACAGCCTCGACGATGGACGACCGACGAGGTCAGCGCACTCGACTCGGTGCTGACATTGTTGGCTGCGCTGCGAACACGCTTGGAGGACCGGGCCTACTTTTCCACCGCGTTCGACGTTTCGCCCATGGCCGTAACCATCCGAGACATGAATATGAGTCTCATCGCCGCCAACGAGGCCTATGGCGCCATGTTCGGTTACTCCGCCGAGGAGATCAAGAACGTACGGCCCGGCGAGGGGCCCAGGCTCGTACCCGAGGATCTCTGGCACGGGGCGGATATCCTCGAGGAGCTGCGCTCCACCGGTCGGTCCCATCGTGACCAGTTGCGCTACCGGAGCCGGACCGGTGAGGTCATCGTCGGGCGGTTCGACGGCCAGGTGATCAAGAGTCCCGACGGACGGCCGCGTTACCTCCTGTCGTATCTGGAGGACATCACCGAGTCGAAGGCTCGAGACCTGGCCTTGGGTCGGAGTAAGCAGCGGCTGCACAGCATTGTCGAGAACTCCCCGGCGATCACCGTGTTGGTCGATCAAGATCATGTCGTCACGTACGTCAACAGCGCGGTCGAGACAATCGGCTACTCGGTCGATCAGCTCGTCGGCCGGACCTTGATCGACGTGGGTTGGGACAGAGTGGACCGAGAATGCGCCGCGGTGTTCGCCGACGGTGCAGAGCGCCGATTCGAGATCGAGGCTCATGCGCCGGTCGGTCTTGGATGGTGGAACGTGTTCGCTGTGCCCGAGTTCGGTACGTCCGGTGAGATCTCCGGGGTGATCCTTCTCGCGCATGACGACACCGAGCGGCGCAAGAACCACCTCGAGCTCGAATATCGGGCTGCTCATGACGAGCTCACCGGCTTGGGAAACCGGTCGACGCTCATGTCCGCATTGCGCCATGCACTCAACGACAACATTGAGGCCGATCGGGTGGCCTTGATGTTCATCGACGTCGACCGTTTCAAAGTGATCAACGACTCGCTTGGTCACGATGCCGGTGACGCCCTGTTGATGGAGATTGCCGAACGCTTGCGCTCGACCGTGAGAGCGGGCGATGTCGTCGCCCGGCTCGGAGGCGACGAGTTCATGGTGATGTTGCGTGGACCGCTCGGTCGGGGTGTCGTGGAGCGCTGCGCGTCGCGAGTCCAAGAGGCGATGGTGCAACCGATCGATCTCTTTGGTCAGGACGTCTTCGTGACCGTCAGCATCGGTATTGCGTTCCCCCAGGAAGGTGACCGGATCGAGGACATCGTGCGGCACGCAGACGCCGCGATGTACCACGCAAAAGAGAAGGGGAGGAACCGGTCCGAGGTGTTCGACACCTCGTTGCGCGACCAGGTCGACGAACGGCTTCGCATGGAATCTGATCTCCGTAGAGCGCTCCCGAACGACGAACTGGATATCTTCTTCATGCCCGAGGTCGACATGGTCGATGGCGAGGTTCTCAGCGTCGAAGCGTTGCTCCGGTGGCACCATCCCGAACTCGGCACCCTGTCGGCTGCTGCGTTCGTCGACATGGCCGAGGAGACGGGACAGATCATCGAGATCGGTGCCTGGGTGCTGGAGCATGCGTTGCGCACGGCAGGCGAATGGTCGGCGGACGAGTCGCTGCCCTCCGTCCGCATGCGGGTGAACCTCTCCGGACGCCAGATCTCTCACCCCGACATTGTTGAGGTCACGGAACGAGCTATCGAGCGCTCGGGGGTGGACCCGACCACCCTCTGTTTCGAGATCACCGAGACGGCCCTGATGGAGGATCCGGACCATGCCCTTGCGACGCTGCTGAGGCTGCGCGCTTTGGGGCTGGAGCTGGCGGTGGACGATTTCGGGACGGGTTTCTCGTCACTCTCCTACCTCAAGAAGTTCCCCGTCGACGTGCTCAAGATCGATCGAAGCTTCGTGACCGGTGTGGCCGACGATGAACAAGACGCCGCAATCGTGGCGTCGGTGGTGAACTTGGCGGAAGCGCTCGGGCTGGATGTGGTGGCTGAAGGGGTTGAACTGGAGCGTCACGCCAGCACACTCCGCTCGATGGGAGTTCGTCGAGGTCAGGGGTATCTCTACGGCAAACCCCAGAGTCGCCGAGATATCGAGGCGTTTCTGAAAGGGCACACACCTGTCGAACACCTCGCCATGGCGGAGCTAACGTCGGGGTGTGGCCAGCACTTCCCGTGACATCGTCGAGATGCCCGCCGACCCGTCGATCGGGGCGATGCCGCACTATCGCCATGTGCTCGACTGGGCGCAACAGGAGACCGACGGGCTCACGCACCGGCAGCTCGACTTTGACAATTCCGCTCCGGACAAGGAGTGGATGTGGTGGTCTCCTCGTCGTCAGGTGTCTCATATGGCTTGGGATGCTCTCATCTTTCCTTGGCGCCGATGCTCGGACCTGTTGTGGCCCGACGAAGCCGTGCCGGCGCCGATCGACTGGCGTCATCACCATCTGGGATCTGGCGGGGCCTATGACCGCGTGCTCGACGAGAACGTGTTCTGGGAGCTCCCCGAGCTGTACGAGAAGCTCGAGCTCGGTGTCTCCTGGCTCGAACGAGTCGTCACCGAACAGAGCATCGATCAGCTCCGATCGAACGTGAAGAGCGTACGAGGCACCTACTTCTGGCGCTATGTGATCGGAACCCTCCCACGCGGCGCCGGTCCCGACCCGGATCGCGCCGGGTTCATCCGCTATGACCTCGAAGGTTCGTTGTGGATGGTCTTCTACGAGTTGTTGACCCATGTGCGGACGATCCAGCGACTCAAGTCCGCACAGGGTTTGACCCCGGTGGTCGAACTGCCCCGGGTTGGCTATCTCCGCCTGCCCGAGTATTGGGGCGAGACCGACGCCAACGGACCCTCGATGGAACGGCTCCCCGACTGACGGGTGAGGGCTTCGTTTGGGCCGGCGCGCGCCGGTTGGTTCCGGAGATGGGGACCAATGGCTGCCGGGTGGGCCAAACTGAGCAGATGGCTGCCCCTCTACCCCCGTACGATCCGGCGACCCCCGAGTATCAAGCACTGGTCGATCACGCGCTGATGACGACCCGGGGTGTGCGAGCGCGCCTCGATCTTGAGCGGGATGTCGCCGATCAGACGATCATCGACTGCATCGACGTGGCCGAGCAGGCGCCGACCGGTGGCAACAACGGCAGCCGTCGCTGGATGATCATTCGGGACCAGCAGACGAAGGACCGGATGGCCGAGCTGTATCTGTCCGCCGGGGTCGACTGGGTCATCAAGGCTGCAGATCGTCTGAAGGGCAGCGGTCATCAGAACGAAGCACTGATGCAGGGGGCCAAGCGGCTCGGCGAGAACATCGCCCGGACCCCAGCGCTGGTCATCCCGACGATCATCGGCGTCCACGACAACAGCGGGCGACCCGGCCTGTTCGACTCGGTGATCCAGTCGGCCTGGAGCTTCATGGTCGCGCTCCGAGCCCGGGGTCTCGGCACGGTGTGGACAACGATGTATCTCAACGAGGCCGACGCGGTGGCCGAGCTGTTGGACCTGCCCGCCGAGGTCACCCAGATCTGCCTGTTTCCGGTGGCCTACACCCTCGGTGTGGACTTCAAGGCGACCGGTCGGCGGCACCCCGCTCGGGAGATCGCCTATTTCGATCGCTACGGGCGCACCCTGGTCGGGGAGCACCGAGAGCCTCGGTCGGTCACCGAGGGGCCAGGGATGATGGTCGAGACGGATATCAAGGCCTCGCCTGAGCTGGTGTGGAACCTGGTGGCCGACATCGACCTGCCCGCTCGCTTCTCCGATGAGTTCAAGGGCGCGACATGGGATGAACCTGAGGCCGACATCGACGTGGGTTCCACGTTTACCGGCCGCAACGAGCTGGCGTCGGTAGGGGCCTGGGAAACGACCTCATATGTCGCTCAATGGAGTCCGCCCACCTCGTTCGCCTGGCACGTGGCCGATCCGGAAAATTCGGTCGCTCGATGGCGATTCTTGATCGAGAAGGTGCCGGGCGGGAGCCGGCTGCGGTTCCATGTCCGGCTCGGGCCGGGCCCCACCGGCCTACCCGAAGACGATCCCGACGCTATCGCCGCCCGTCAGGACCAGTTCCGCGTCAACATGATGCGTACGGTGGCCGGGATGAAAGAACTGGCTGAACAGGCGGCGTCCCAGCAACCCAAGACCGGCACCGGCTTTCCCGGTCTCGGCCGATAGCTCAACCTTTGGTGCTCAGGTAGTAGTCGTTGGTGCGGTCGACGGGGTTGGCGTGTAGCTCGGTGTGTTCGAAGCCGGCCTTGGCCAGCCGGCCCCGGATCTCCTGTTCGCCCCACGCCGCGCCTACGCCCTCGCCTCCCTGCGCCAATGAAACCTGCATGCAATGCATCGTGGACACCGAGTACAAGAAGGGCGCGTGGGCTTTGTCCATGTTCTCGTGGAGGTGGGTCGATGCCTGAGGCTCGACACAGAGATACCGGCCACCAGGACGGAGCGCATCGTGGATACCCCGGAGGACGAGATCCGGATGGCCCTGGTCATGGATGGCGTCGAAGCTGGTGATGAAGTCGAAGTTCGCCGGCGAATCGAGCTGGGAGACATCGCGAGCGACGAAGGTCGTGTTGGTGTTGCCCATGGCTTCGGACTCCGCTCGACCCTTGGCCACCCCTTCCTCGGAAAGGTCGAACCCGGTGAACCGGCTGTTCGGGAACTCCTTGGCCAGGAGGTTGATGGCGTGACCCGAGCCGGATCCGATGTCGGCCATGTCGATACCCCCACGTAGGGCCTCGGTCATATCCACGAGAGGGATGGTGTGCTGCAGGAGTCCGGTGTCGAAACGCTGGGTGCTGATGTCGGCCATCAGAGGCTGGAACGTGGCGAAACTTGAGTAGGGAACCCCGCGGCCGTGCGTGAACGACTCGACGACCTCGTCCTCCGCCTTGCCGAGCTGGGCGATGAACTGGAGATTGTTGGCCAGGTTGAGCGTGCCGGCCGGGCGGGTGAGCAAACCCGAGTGCTCCGGCGGTAGGTGATAGGTGCCGGCGGTCTCGTCATGTTCGATGATGGCGCCGGCCGTCATCGCGCCCAGCCATTCGCGCACGGGCCGCTCGGCGAGATTAGCGGCGTCCGCGATCTCCTGGCTGGTGGCCGGCGCCATGCCGGCCATAGTGTCAAAGAGTTGAGTCCGGTGGCCGATGCTGCACATCAGCGATAGCGCCCCACCGTTCATGATCGACATCATGTTGCCCAAGAACGCCCTCGCCTTGGTCTTGTCGAACTCGGTTGTTTGACCGCTCATCGCCGCACCCTCCTGGTCGGATCGGGGGGCCAGCTTTACAGTCCCCCTCGATCAACACAACCAGGCGCACATCCGGAGGGCGCAGGGGCTATCCCAGGTTCGCCTTGACCTCGGCGAGGCGGCTGATCGAGGCCAACGCCAGGTCCTGGGGCACCGACATCTGACGGACGATGATGTCGGTGTAGCCCAGGTCCCCGTAGGCGGCGAGGCGTTCGGCCACGGTCTGGGTCGAACCGATGATCAGCGCTCTCGGGTCGATGCCCCGATAGCCCTTCTCGATGATTGGCCGAGTCGATTCCTGAGCCTCGGTGTCGGACTCGCCGACGTACACGTCGTGGCGGAGGACCGCTTTCGTCGGCTGTCGCCCGTGTCGGCCACACGCCTCGTGGTACACCGCCAACCGTTCACCGGCCTGGGCGAGGGACATGCCCGGCGTGCCATACCAGGTGTCACCCAGCCTCGCGGCCCGGTCAATCCCCGCGTCGACGCTCGCCCCAATCCACCATTCGACGCGCTCGGGGGGAACCGGTGAGATGTGGGCACCGGTGATTCCCAGCCGGGGTTCGGTGACGGTTTCTCCCGCGAGCAGGCGTCGTACCACTTCGATCTGCAGTTCGGTCCTCGACGCCCGGGTGCGAAGGTTCGCACCCATGGCCGCGAACTGGTCCTCGCCGCCACCGATCCCGGTCTGAACGATGAACGGTCCGGTATGGATCGAAGCCAAGGTGCCGATCTGCTCGGCCATCAGGACCGGGTGCCAGAGCGGGACCAGGTACAGGCATCCCGCGGGGCCATCACCCCACTCCGCCAGGAGCCGGCCGAGCATGGGGGCATTCTGATAGTAGGGCCGGTCGAGACCGTGTCGATCGCCGATCGTGAGCGAATCGAGTCCGGCGCGGTGGGCGGCGGCGGCCCGCTCGATCATCCATCTGGCGCCCGATCGGTGGTCGCGAGTGGAGTACGAGCTGGCCAGCGAAGTCCCGATACGAAGTGTCACGAGGAGCAGCCTCGCATACCGGCCGGGTGAGGCTCGATGGCCCGTCCCCTGGACTCTTGTCGGTCCGCCCCACCAGACTGACGGAGGACGACAGAACGGGGGACCGGCATTGCTTCGGGAAAACCAGCTCGATATCGGTCGGGAGATCGTCAAGCGCATCGAGGAGGGTTCGACTCCGTACGCCGAGTCGGTCTATGTCAACGACACCAGCGTCTATACCGACGAGGCTCGTTTCGAACGGGAACGGCCGGTCTTTTTCGGTACCTACCCGCTGGTCGTGGGTGCGAGTGTCCAGGTGCCTGAGCCGGGCGACTTCATCATCGAGGACAAGACCGACATACCGTTACTCATCGTCCGGGGCGACGATCGGCAGGTACGGGCCTTCGCCAACATCTGTCCTCACCGGGGCAGCCAGGTGGTCATCGAGGCGTGCGGGAAGGGCGCCCGCGCCTTCAGTTGCCCCTACCACGCCTGGGTCTTCGGCCGGCACGGTGAGCTCCGCGCCATTCCGGGTTCGGCCGCGTTCGAGTCACTCGACCACGACGCGTACGGGCTGATCGAGCTACCGGCCACCGAACGGGCGGGCCTGGTGTGGGTGTTGCCCCGTGTGCCCGTCCCCGGTCAGAAGGTCGACATCGCCAAGATGGTCGACGCTCATCTCGGCCCGATGCTCGCGGCCGACCTCGCGTCGTACGGTCTCGCGGACTACCACCACTACGACACCAGGCGCTTGTCCCGGCGGCTCAACTGGAAGCTGACGATGGACACGTTCTTCGAGTCCTACCACTTCCGGTCCCTGCATCGAAACACCATTGCGAGGATCATCCGGTCCGACTTGGCGCCGATCCGCACCTACGGTGACAACCATCTCATGGTCGCGGTGCGTCATAGCGCGGATGAGATGGCGAATCAGCCAGAGGACGACTGGGATGTCATCGGCCACACGGCGCTCGTCTACCTCCTGTGGCCCAACACGATCTTCATCATGCAACGAGATCATGTCGAGCTGTTCAAGATCTTCCCGGGCAAGACGGTGGCCGACTCGGAGATCGAGATCTTGTTGTTCACGCCGACCGTGCCGGACACGGACAAGGCGCGGGGGCATTGGGATGCCAACTTCGATCTGCTCGTGGAGACCGCCGACGTCGAGGACTTCACGAACGGGGCGACCATTCAGCGCAATGTGGAGTCGGGCGGGCTTCGCCATGTGGTCTATGGGCGCAACGAGCCCTTGATGCAGAGCTGGCATCGCAGCCTGCGCGCCGCGGTGGGTGAGTAGCCTCGTGGAGATCAACAACGAACGTCATGCCCATAAAGGGGGACAGGACACGTGAAGCACGATCTGGTCATTCGAAGTGGAACCGTGGTCGACGGCACGGGTCAGGAGCGGTTCACCGCCGACGTCGCCATCGACGGCGACCGCATCACCGAGGTCGGCCGGGTCGAGGGCACTGGAGCTAGCGAGATCGATGCCGACGGTCTTGTTGTGACCCCGGGTTTCGTCGACATCCACACCCACTACGACGGTCAGGTCACCTGGGATCGCATGCTGGCGCCTTCGTCGATCCATGGGGTGACGTCGGTGGTCATGGGGAATTGCGGCGTCGGGTTCGCCCCGGTGCGCCCGGGCGCGGAACGCCAGGAGTTCCTGATCAAGTTGATGGAGGGGGTAGAGGACATTCCCGGGACCGCACTCGCCGAAGGGTTGAGCTGGGAGTGGGAGAGCCTCCCCGAGTATTTCGACCACATCACGGCGATGGGTCACACCATCGATGTCGGGGCGCAGATCCCCCACGCGGCGCTACGGGCGTACGTGATGGGTGAACGGGGGGCCGATTATCATACCGACCCCAACCCCGAGGAGATTGCCGAGATGGGTCGGCTCACAGCCGAAGCGCTCGAAGCTGGTGCGATTGGTTTCGCCACGTCTCGGTCGGTGAATCATCGAACCATCGAGGGGCAGAAGATCGGAACGCTGACCGCGTCGGACGACGAGCTCCGGGGAATCGCCGAGGCCTTGCGGTCCACCGGGCGGGGCGTGCTTCAGTTCGTGTCGGACTTCCGCGACATCGACGCGGAGCTGAGCCTGATGCGGTCCCTGAGTGATCTCGCCGACCGACCGGCGTCCGTGTCGCTCGCCCAGTTCGACGCCAAGCCGGACAACTGGCGCAAGGTGCTCGGCTGGATCGATGACGCGGTCGCCGACGGGGCCCGGATGAAAGCTCAGGTCCTCGGGCGGCCGATCGGCTTCCTGGTCCGCCTGGGCGGCTCGATGCACCCCTTCATCCAGTGTGAGTCCTGGCGCCCGCTGGCCGACCTCTCCGATGCGGACCGCGAGATCCGTATGCGTGACCCCGAATTGCGCCGGCGGCTGCTGGCCGAGGCGCGAGAGACGAGGGGATCGATCTACTCCTTCGTGGCCCGTTCCCCCCATCGGCTCTTCGAGCTGGGTGAGGTGCCCGACTACGAGCCACCGGCCGAAGCGTCGATCGGGGCCCGAGCAGAGCGGGAGGGTATCGATCCGATGGAGTTGGTCTATGACCGCCTCGCCGCGGGGGAGACCTTCTTCTTCCCTGTCGGCAACTATGCCGAGGGCAACCTCGACGCCACCCGAGAGATGATCCTGTCCGACAACACGGTGTTCGGGCTGGGCGATGGGGGAGCTCACGTCACGTTCATCTGCGATGGCAGCTATCCCACCTCGAATCTCACCTTGTGGTGTCGGGATCGGAGCCGGGGTGAGAGGTTGCCGCTCGAGCTGATCGTCAAGGGTCAGACCCAGGACACGGCGAGCCATGTGGGCTGGTCTGACCGGGGGGTGCTCGCCCCGGGGTATCTGGCCGATCTGAACGTCATCGACATGGATCGGCTGGCGCTCGATTCCCCGACGGTCATCAACGACCTGCCCGCGGGAGGCCAGCGGCTGATGCAGACCGCACAAGGGTATCGGCACACCATCAAGCGGGGCGAGGTCAGCTTCACCGACGGTGAACACACCGGCGTGTTCAACGGTACGCTGGTGCGGGGCGCGCAGGGCATCTGACCCCACCCGTCTTGGCCACCCGATTCGTGGCGGGCCAAAACGGCCGTCGCCACCGGAGCGATGCTTCGGTGGCGACCAGCTCGTTCAGGGTGGGTTTGAGCCCGAATATTTGGCCCGACTAGGGGACCTCTGCGTCGATCCGCTCCGAGACGGCGTTGAAAGCATCACTGAGGCTGCCACCCAGCGCCGTCACACCGCCGATGATAACTACAGCGACGAGGGCGACGAGCAGGCCGTACTCTGCGGCGGTCGCCCCTTCTTCGCGGTTCTGCCACATGAGCAGGGTGTTGATATAGAGCTTTGTCATCGTTCCGTCCCGATTCCTGGTCTCTGAGCGTGGTGCCCGTTTCGCTGTATGTGTTCAGTTTGGGGGATTGGGGGCCCTGTTGAATCCGCAAGGTTGATGAAACGGGCGCGACTGGGGCGAGGGAATTCGCTCATAAAGTTCACTCAGTTCCCGTTGCGCTGCGATATCTGGTCAGCTGATCGGGTTGCTATGGTCCACGGCCTCACGGAGATCCGCTCGGCGAGCGAGCTCCGCGTTCCAGCGCCGGTTCCAGCTACTGGTCTTGGGCCAACGGCATTGGGCCTCCATCAGCGCCTGCTCGTCGTCGAGACCTTGGGTCTCCATCAACCAGGCGCGAAGCACGAGACCGGTGCGCGATGCCCCGTACCGGCAGTGCACCAGAACGGGACGGCCCTCGGCCCGGAACGTTTCGATCTCGCTGAGGATCTCGGTGAGCAGGCCGGGCAGGTCAGGGTTCTCATCGCGGTCGGGAGTGTCGGCGAGATAGAACTCGCGCCGCACACGATGGTGGTCGACCCGCCCCTCGGTGGCGCAGAGCGAGATGATCGCTCCCTCTGGATGGCGCGCCGCGAACTCGGCTACTGCATGGATGTTCGATACCCACAGGCCGGGGGCGACCTCACGAGGACCGAGCCGGCGCGAGGGATCTCGGGGCGGAGGCGGAGCGAGTCCCAACAGCCGTTCGGTCAAACGCACCAGATATCGCCGACCGCGATGTTGGCCGTCTCCGACATAGGTGGCGAGCTCCGCTGGAATTCGGCCCAATCCGAGCCGGAGCCCGGCCAGTCCTCCCACCAGCACCGCCAGCTCCGCGTCGCCATCGCTGGCCTCGACGGCGGCGACGAAGTCGAGATCCGCGCTCAGGTCGAGCGCTCGGCGCACCGATCCATTGGGGATCGTCGGTGCCGGCAGGCGTTCCAGCCCGCTGTGCACCAGATTGACCAGCCAGGTGGTGTCGGTGTCGACCAGCAGAGGGGGGCCGGCGCCGATCGCGCTGAGATGCACCGCAGCGGGAACCGCCGCGAAGGGTGACAGGTCGAAGTCGATCGGATCGCCGCGCAACAGCCGCTCGGCCTGATCGAGCGAGCGGACCCCGACCGGGCCCCAGACCGTCCGCCCTTCGGCCATGGCACTACCGAGTGTCGACCCGATCACCGCCCCCAGCGCCGCCTGATACCGGTGAGCCCGCAGCGTCACCGGTCGATCAGCCCGGTGGGCGTGCCAGATCTCCCAGACAAACCGGGCGATGTGGGGCAAGCGTCGCGGTGCCGGCTCGGGTTCTCAGCGGAGCAGACCAAAGAATGTCCTCAGCTCTTTGACGAACGTGTCGGGTACTTCGAAGGCGGCGAAATGACCCCCCTTTGGGTGCTCGCTCCAGTGCCGAATATCGGTGAACGCCGGTTCTACCCAGGAGCGAACCGGCGGGACGATCTCCTTCGGGAACACCGCGAACCCCGACGGGATGTCGACCTGCTGGGCGCGGGCGGAGCCGAAGCTCTCCCAGTACATGCGCGCCGACGAGGTGGCGTTGGCGTTCACCCAATACAACATCACGTTGTCGAGCAGTTCATCACGACCGAGCACGTTCTCGGGATGGCCGTCACTGTCGGTCCAGGCCCAGAACTTTTCCAGGATCCAGGCGGCTTGCCCGGCCGGCGAGTCGGTCAACCCGTAGCCCACGGTTTGGGGTCTGGTCGACTGTTCCTTGGAATAGCCCGAGTCCCATTTTCGGTAGTAGGCCAACCCGTCGAGCGCCCTCTGTTCCTCGGCGGTCGGCTCGCCCTCGATCCGCGGTCGCGCCCCCATGGCGAGGGTGACATGGATACCGGCACAATGGTCGGGATCTTGAGCGCCGATGGCGGTGGTCACCGCCGAGCCCCAGTCGCCGCCTTGAGCGAAGTACCGGTCATAGCCGAGCCGGGCCATCAGCGTTGCGAACACCTCGGCGGTTTTCTCCACGCCCCAGCCGGCCTCGGTTGGTTTGCCGGAGAACCCAAAACCTGGCAGTGAGGGGCAGATCACGTGGAAGGCGTCCGCCGCGTTCCCGCCATGCTTCGTAGGGTCGGCAAGAGGCTCGATGATCTTGTGGAACTCGACGATCGAACCCGGCCAGCCATGGGTGATGAGCAGGGGTACCGCGTCGGGGTGAGGAGAACGCTGGTGGATGAAGTGGATGTCGACACCGTCGATCGGGGTGACGAACTGGTCGAAGCGGTTGAGGGCTGCCTCCCTGGCCCGCCAGTCGTACCCGTCGGCCCAGTAGGTGCAGACCTCCTGCACGTACTCGAGCGGTATCCCCTGCGACCAGTCCTCGACCAGCTCGGCATCCGGCCAGCGGGTGTGATCCAACCGACGTTTCAGGTCGTCGAGAACATCGTCGGGCACGTCGATTCGGAAAGGGGTGATCGTCTCGCTCATGGCGCGGATCCTACTGCTTCCCCGCGCCGGAGATCCTGGGCCCAATCAGTCCTGGTGTGGACCTCAAGGGCTATCCGGTCGGCCTCTCAGCGCCGGCCACGATGGACCAGACCACGATACGAGTCGACAAATCCTGCGGCTCGAAGCGCCTCCGCATGCGGGGACTCGAGGACGGATGCGCCATCGATGCGAGCGATCTCGAGGCTTGTGAATCGGCGCCGTTGGACCAGGTCGACCAGTCGTTCGGCCCAGCGGGGATCGTCCCCGGCGGTGTCGAACATGACCAGACTGCGGCCCCCCTTTTCGAGATAGGCCAGGGGCACCCCGGCGGCGAGCACGACGAACGCTCCAGTGGCGCGGGCGGGGCGACCCACTGAATTGGGCCACGGAAGGGCGGCGCCGAAGGGCTGGGCCGGATCGGTGGCCGCGAGGACGATAGGTTCGAGCTCCGCCTCGGTCGGATTCCTATGGTCCCGCAGGCGGTCCACCGCGCCGGGAAGTGCGAATTGGGCGGCCCCGAGGCCGGCGACGAAGTACCCCCGACGAAGCTGCCCCCGATCCTCCAGGGCTTTGAACACGGGGTAGACCCCGGCAAACCCTCCTTCGGCGCCCTCGCCGAGGGCGGCCTCGCGGGTCACGATGCCGTACCGCTCCAACAGCTGTAGGGCGCGAGCGTGGGCCGCCTCGGTTGGTTGGGGGCTCGGCACGAGCAAGGGTGCGACCAGGGCCCATCGACCGGCGGCACTCGGTGGACCTTGTGCGGTGAGGCTGTTGGGTGCCGGTCGCCGGGAGCGTCCCGAGATCCCCGGTCGGCCTGGCCGTCGGGAGCGGCGGGCGGACCCCCTGGCCGCTCCGCCCCGGCCGCCGCGGCGGCGGCCGGTGAGTGCCCGTAGGGGGGCGAGTGTGTCGTTGGTGACCTGACCCGCCCACACCAGGTCCCACAGTGCGGTCAGGACCGTGTCGTCGTCGTAGGGCAGCTCGGCGGCGGCCACCGCCCGGATCAGGTCCGGCCAGAATGATGCCCCCCGGTCGGCGAGATGCCGGCGCAGCGCGAGATGGGTCGGGTCGTCGGGGGGCTGGTCGGCAGGCACCGATGAGAGGAGGGCGGCTTGGTCGCGGAACATGAGCTGGATACGCCCATCGTTCGATCCGACCGCTCCCGCCCCAATCCAGACGACCTCGCCCGAGGTGCACAAGGCGTCGAGGTCCGCCGGACGGTAGTCGGCCAGGCGAGACGGCAGGATGTCGGCCTCGAGCACCGATGCCGGCAGTGCGGCTCCCTGGAGTTGGGCGACGATTTCATAGAGGGCGTCGGGGTCGCGACGGGTGCTGGCCACCAGTTGCCAACGGGTCAGGAAACGGGTGAGCGCGTCACCTTCGACCGGTTCGACCTCACGGCGCAGGGCCGCCAGTGAGCGGCGCCGGAGTGCGCGGAGAACATCGCTGTCGCACCACTCCCGCTCGACACCACCGGGGCGAAATTCACCGCGGACGATCCGGCCCTCGGCCTCCAGCCGGGTTAGCTCGGGAACGAACCGATCGATACCGACTCCGAAGCGCCGCGCGAGCTGAGCGGTGAGGAACGGGCCGTGAGTGCGGGCATAGCGGGCCGATAGCTCGAACAGGGGATCGTCGGTCGCCTCCACGAACGCCGCTGGGAGACCGAGCGGCACGGCGAGCCCGAGGCCGTCGCGGAGCCGGCCCGCGTCCTCCGCGGCCGCGTACCGCTCCTCCCCATCGATGGTGACCGCGAGGACCCGGAGCTCGGAGGTGAGCCGGCCGAGCCAGGCATCGAGCTGATCGACCGTGCCAACCGCCATTCGCGCTTCGATCTCAAACCGGTTGAGCGGACCGAGCAGGCGCAGCAGGTCGTGGACCTCATCGGCGTCTCGGGCGGCCCGGGTGTCGGTCAGGCGTTGGAGCTCGAGCTCGAGGTCGGCCAACACCTCCGCATCGATGAGCTCCCGTAGCTCCTCTGCCCCCAAGAGATCTCGGAGCAAATCGCGGTCGAGGGCGAGTGCGGCGGCCCGCCTCTCGGCCAGCGGCGCATCGCCGGCGTACATGTACACCGCGATCCACCCGAACAACAACGACTGGGCGAACGGTGAAGAATGGGCGGTCTCGACCTCGACGACCCGGATGCGACGCGATCGAATATCGGTGAGCACCTGCTTCAGCGCAGGGACGTCGAAGACATCATTCAGGCACTCTCGAGTCGTCTCCAACAGGATGGGAAAGGTCGGATATTTGGCCGCGACCCGAAGCAGGTCCGCCGCCCGCTGACGTTGTTGCCACAGAGGCGTACGTTGACCGGGCCGCCGGCGGGGGAGCAGGAGCGCCCGGGCGGCGCATTCACGGAATCGGGCGGCGAACATGGCGCTCGACGGCAGCTGGGACATGATCAGCTCTTCGATCTCGTCTGGATCGATGCTGATGGCCTCGGCGGGGAGGTCGTCGACCGCCTCGGGGAGCCGGATCACGATCCCGTCATCACTCCACATGAGCTCGACGTCATACCCCCACTGTTCGCCCAGTCGAGCCTGGAGGGCCATGGCCCACGGGGCATGAACCTGGGCCCCGAGCGGGGACAGCACACACACCCTCCAGTCGCCGATCGCGTCACGGAATTTCTCGACCACGATCGTGCGGTCATCCGGCACAGCCCCGGTGCTCTCGGCCTGTTCCTGAAGATAGGCCATCAGGTTTCGGGCGGCCGATGGATCGAGGTCATGGCGGGTGGTAAGCCGGTCGATCGCATCGGGTCCCGCGGCGCGGATCTCGCGCACGAACTGGCCGACGGCGCGGCCGAGCTCCAACGGACGACCCGGCCCGTCCCCATGCCAGAAGGGCATCTTGCCGGGCTCGCCCGGGGCGGGGGTGACGATCACTCGTTCGTGGGTGATCTCCTGGATCCGCCAGGTCGATGCGCCGAGCAGGAAGGTCTCACCGGGCCGGCTCTCGTAGACCATCTCCTCGTCGAGCTCACCGACCCGGGTGCCGTCGGGGAGAAACACTCCGAACAGGCCCCGGTCGGGGATGGTGCCACCACTGGTGACCGCCAGGCGTTGCGCCCCGGCCCGGCCTCGCACCGTGTTACCCACCCGATCCCAGACGATGCGGGGTCGGAGCTCGGCGAACTCGTCGCTCGGGTAACGGCCGGCGAGCAGATCGAGCACATTGTGGAGCACATCGTCGGACAGATCCGCGAAATTCGCCGAGCGGCGTACCAACCGGGTGAGCTCGTCGAGGGGCCAATCATCGAGCGCGCACATGGCCACGATCTGCTGGGCCAACACATCGAGAGGCTGGCGGGGGTAAGCGGTGTGCTCGATCTCGCCGTCGTGCATCCGTTGCACCACGACGGCGGCCTCGACCAGGTCAGCCCGATGTTTGGGGAACAACCGGCCTCGGCTCGGCTCACCGACCCGATGACCCGCCCGGCCGATGCGTTGGAGACCCCGACTCACCGCGCCCGGCGATTCGACCTGGATGACCAGATCCACAGCTCCCATGTCGATACCCAGCTCCAGGGAGCTGGTGGCCACCAGGCCCTTGAGGTCGCCGCGCTTGAGCTCGTCCTCGATCTGGAGACGGCGTTCACGGCTGAGCGAACCATGGTGGGCTTTGACCAGTTCCTGGCCGGGGGGAGGGGGCCGACCCTCGGCCTCGGCCGCATGGTTCTCACCCTCGAGCGCCAGCTCGTTCAAGCGCGTGGCGAGCCGTTCGGCGAGGCGCCGGGCGTTGACGAAGATCAGCGTCGAGCGGTGCTCGAGAACCAGTTCCAGCAGGCGGGGGTGCATCGCCGGCCAAATGCTCCGCCGGGCCGGAGTGCTCACCCCGGGTTCGTCGATCACCTCACCGAGCGCGCCCATGTCCTCGACGGGCACCACCACCTCGATGTCCAACTCCTTGCGGATGCCGGCGTCCACCACGGTCACGGCGCGCAGGCCGCCGTCGTCCCGCCCGCCGAGGAAGCGGGCGATCTCGTCGAGCGGGCGCTGGGTTGCCGACAGCCCGATTCGCTGGGGTGGGCGATCGGTGATCGCTTCCAGCCGTTCGAGGGTGAGCGAGAGGTGGGCCCCTCGTTTCGTGGGTGCGAGGGCATGGATCTCATCGATGATCACCGCCTGCACATTGGTCAGCGTCTCCCGCGCCTTGGACGTGAGCATCAGATACAGCGACTCGGGCGTCGTGATCAACAGGTCGGGCGGGGTGCGAACCAGGCGCCGTCGTTCGTCGGTCGCGGTGTCTCCGGTTCTCATTCCGACCGTGGGTGTGTGGATGGGGGTCCCGCTCCGCTCGGCGGCGAGCCGGATGCCGCTGAGCGGGGCGCGGAGGTTCTTCTCGACGTCGACGGCCAGGGCCCGCAGGGGTGAGATGTACAGCAGCCGGGTGCGTTGGGCCTTCTCCGGTACCGGCTCGGCGCTCAGGCGGTCGAGACCCCAGAGGAAGGCCGCAAGGGTCTTGCCCGATCCGGTCGGCGCCAGGATCAGGGTGTGCTCGCCCGAGGCGATCGCCGGCCACCCTTTGGACTGGGCGGGCGTCGGATGGTCGAACGACGTGGTGAACCACTCGACCACCGGCGCCGAGAATTGGTCGAGCACCATTGAGCCACGATATGTGGATCGAACGGCCGCCTGGCTGAGCCCAGCTCTCGGCCGCCTGGCTGAGCCCGGCTCTCGGCCGCCTGGCTGAGCCCGGCTCTCGGCCGCCTGGCTGAGCCCAGCTCTCGGCGGTCTAGCTTTCGGCGGCAGTTGGCCGACCCGGGTGCTCGTGTGCAGATTCGGTGCAAGGAGATGGGCGGGGGACCGGAGCCGGATACCGTCGACTCAAGTGAGGCAGATCGATCAGGCGGATCAGACCGTATCTCCGGCCACGAGGAAAACACCCACACAAAGTGGTCCATCAGCCGCGAACGGTGCGGTCGAGGCCCGGCTCGCCGGTCTTGTGGCCCAGGTCGAATCGCTCACCGCGAGGGTGGCCGAGCTCGATGATCGGGTGGCTGAGCTGGTCGATCAGGGCACCCACTTCGCACGCGGTTGGCGCTTTGCCTCGGCGATCACCTTTCTGGGCATTCTTGCGCTGACCTATGTGGCCGGCCTCTCCGATCTGGCGCCGATTCTGCTGCGCCGCATCGAGGACCGGATGGGGATCCTCGGCTCGGTTCCTTTCAGTATCGAGACCATGTTGCACTTCACCGGCTGGGCTCTGGCCATGATCTTTGCCGGCATCGCCGTGCGGTCGCTCCCGTCGCTGATCTGGGTCGCCATCGGTCTCAGCGCCCTCGGGGTGGGAGTCGAGGTGCTCCAGGACCACTTCACCGCCACGAGACAACAGGAGTGGGGTGATGTCATCGCCAACTCGACGGGTCTCAGCGTGGGGCTACTCGTGATCCTCGCGGTGCGCGCCGGTGTCTATCTCACCGATCCCCGCCGGAGCCGCCACAACCTCAGCGCGTAGGCGGGGATCCGGTACTTCTGTCTGTAGGCGGGGATCCGGTACTTCTGTCTGTAGGCGGGGATCCGGTACTTCTGTCTGTAGGCGGGGGTGCGGTGGCCAACATCACCACCCACTTGTCGTCTCCGAAAGACCTGGCGCCGACGGGGGAGAACCCCATCCGCCGATGGAAGTGCATCGATGGTTCGTTGGCGGGTAGGACGTTGACCTCAGCGGCGATGGGCCGATCGTGGCTGTTGCCCTCGGCGATGAGCGCCGTGTACAAGCGGCGGCCCAGACCCAAGCCTCTCGCCGCCTCGGACAGGGCGATCCGATCGACATAGAAGAACGAGTCGTATCGCTCGGCGAACCATTGGTAGTTGGTGCTGGCATACGGCGTCGAGGGACCATCGAGGACGACCAACAACCCGAGAATCTCCCGCTCGAGCTCCACGACGAGGAAGCGGTGCGCGATGGCGGCAAATCGTTCCAGGTCCTCGATGGTGAGTCGGTTCACCTCGGGGGTGTTGGCGTTGTTGACGTCGAGGGCGGCCGCGAGGTCCGAGGGCTGGGCCGGTCGGAGGACCGCTTCGGTCGGGGGAGACACCCATCGAGCATACCGACGACGGGTTGGGCGACTACTTGGAGGCACAGGCGCCTATTTGGAGGCACAGCGGATAGGGAGCCAATGTGGCCGAATCGCTCATCTGTGCTGAGCGAGGCCGTGCCCGAGCGGCACAGCCCCGGGCTGGCCAAGGTACGTGCGGTAGGCGACAAGAGCGGGAAGCAACGCCCCAGCCAAGCACAGGGCCGTTCCTATCCGCTAGCTCCCTTAGCGGGACACTACTTTGGGTGTGTTTCACGTCTTCTGTGCCCGGTGAGCCACTACCCTGAGGGGGTGGAACGAGGGCCTGAAAGGGTGAACGAGGTCACGACGGCTATTGAGGTCACGACGGCTAACGAGGTCACGCTCGCCAGGGTGGACTTCGAAGACGGCCAGATTTTGCCCCGGGTGTGCGTATTGAGCGGAGGGCGAGCGGATCGGCTCTATCGGCGGTCGGTGATCTATCTTCCGAGATGGGTGTACCTGCTGATCCCCGTCGGGATCCCGGTCGTGGCGATCCTGCATTCGGTCCTGTCCCGGTTCACCGACTGGTCGCCGCCCGGCCAGGTCTGGATCCTGTTGGGGGCACTCCCCTTCGCGGTGGGCCGGTACTTTCGAACGGTCAAGATGTCCGGCTGGATCCCGATGTCGGCCCGGGCCAACCGAGAGCTGGCTCGCCACCAACAACTCAGGTGGGCGGCGGCGGTCGCCTCAGCCATATTCGGTTTTGTGGCGGTCGTGTCGTTCCTGGGCTCCGCTGATTGGGGTTTCGCCTTTGTCGTCCTCGGGGTCATACCTCTCCTGCTCGCGGCGTTGGCCGTGGGCACCTTCTGGCGCCTCTCGTGGGAGCTCGGGTCCCTCGATCTCGGGCTGGAGCTGGGGCCGGGCCCGCACCAGGTGAGGCTCACGAACGTGCATCCGAACTTTGCGGAGGCGTTGGGGGCAAGGTCGCTTCGCTCGGGGTCCCTTGCCTCCAGGTCGCTTCGCTCGGGGTCCCTTGCCTCCAGGTCGCTTCGCTCGGGGTCCCTTGCCTCCAGGTCGCTTCGCTCCGGGCAGACGGGTTCGGACGAGCTGCTGTAGCGTGTGGGGGCATCCGGTCGACCAGGGGGAACCGCCATGACCGTCCAGTTCCACGATCCTCGCGCCGCTAGTCCCGCACCCATCGAGGACTACGAGCTGACCATCGACCCGCGGGGTGAGGGAGTGTCGATCGGTCTGCTCGCCAATGGGTTCCCGGACTCGGAGAACTTCCTCACCGCGGTGGAGGCGGTCATGGGTGAGCAACTTCCGAAGGCCACGTTCCACCGATACAACAAGGGCAACGCCTCGATCGTGGTGCCCGACGAGATGTTGGGCCGGATCACCGAGCAGTGTCAGACGGTTGTCGCCGCGTATGGCCATTGAGGTAGCTGCACCACCAACACCGTGCGTGATGGTATCGAAACCGCCCGCCAGGGCCTGCCCTCGGTCGCCCTCGTCACCGAGGAGTTCTGGCCACAAGGCGACTTTGTGGCTCAGTCGTTCGGCATGCCGACCATACCCAGGGTCCAGCTTCCCCACCCGGTAGCCGGCACCGGAGTTGAGAGCATGCGGATCATCGCCGAAAAGGTCGTGCCCGAGATCATCGCGGCGCTCGAGGGTGCCAAGTGACCGACCTGCTCGAGGCCGTCGACGAATACCAGGCCCTCGAAGACCTTCACGAGGCGGGGTGCACCGATGGGCTACCCGTGGTGATTCCCACCCCCGAACGGGTGGAGCGAATGGTCCTGGCCAGTGGGTTGGACGGTGGGCTCAGCCTCGGGAACATGGGGCCCTCCGGGGCGGCCGCCACGGTCGAGAAGGTGGCGGTGGCCGCGGTGATGGCGGGCGCTCTGCCCGACTACATGCCCGTCGTCATGGCGGCGGTGCGCGCGGTGACCGCCCCTGAGTTCGACAGCACCGAGATGCAAGGGACCACCCATTGTCTCGCCCCGGTGATCATCGTGAACGGTCCGGCCCGCCATAGCTGCGGGCCGGTGGCGTCGGGGTTTGGTTGCCTGGGACCGGGCCATCGGGCGAACGCCTCGATCGGACGATCCCTGCGTCTCGTCATGATGAACGTGGGCGGAGCGCGTCCGGGCATATCGGACATGGCGTTGCACGGGCACCCGGGCAAGTTCACGTTCTGTCTGGCCGAGAACGAGGAGGACAGCCCGTTCAGCCCGCTCCACACCTTGCGGGGTTACGACGTGGCCCAGAGCGCGGTCACCGTCGCTGGGGTCGAGGCACCAGAATCGGTGCTCGGAGTCGTCGACGCCGACGATCCGACCAGCGCGCGCAAGCTCCTGCGGGGGATTGGCCAGTCGCTCGGCCGGGTCGGCGCCAACAATGCCCACTTCGGTCGAGGGGCCGGGGTGGTCGTGCTCAATCCTGATCACGCCGCGGCGCTGGCCCGAGCGGGCCTGGATCGTGACGATGTCACCGAGGGCATCTTTGAGTTCGCTGTGAACCGCGCGGGTGACCTCAAGGCGGTGGCAACGTTCGATCGTCGAGCCTTGAAGGCCGAGCACGACGATGTGATCCTGCCGGCGTTTCGCTCCCCCGAGGACATCCTGGTCCTGGTGGCCGGGGGCGGGGGGTTGTACTCGATGGTGATGCCTTCGTGGGGCGCGGGCCCGCATCACAATCCGTCGGTCAGTGTGGAGATCGAAACCGACCAGTTCTGCGAGGTCCCGGGTATTGCACCCAACGGATCCATCGACGCACCGAACGGGTAAGGCGGCTCCGTGCTGACGATACGGGTCATGGGTGGCGGGTGGGTGCTGAGCCTGGCCAGATCGTCGTCGGCGTGAGCCCGCCCGAGGACCGACACAACGTGCAGGGCTCCGCCAGCCTCCGCCCGGGTTCACCCGCGGCCCTGTCGGTCAGGGGCCTGGTGAAATGGTTCGGTTCGACCCCCGCGGTGGCCGGTGTTGATCTCGAGGTGGCGCCCGGGTCGTTCTACGGGCTGATCGGCCCGAATGGGGCCGGGAAGAGCACCACGCTGGCCATGATCACGGGTCTGTTGCGACCCGATGCCGGCACGGTTCAGATCTTGGGTATGGACGTTTGGCGCCAACCCGTGGAGGTCAGGCGGCGCATCGGGGTCGTGACCGAAACCCTCAACCTGTTCGAACGGCTGAGTGGGGCGGAGGTGCTCGAATACTCGGGCCTGCTGCGGGGGATGGACGCCGCCACGATCGCCCAGCGCCGCGGTGACCTGCTAGAGGTCATGGATCTCGGTGATGCCGCCGGGATCCTGGTGGTCGACTACAGCCAGGGCATGAGAAAGAAGGTGGCGTTGGCGAGCGCGCTGATCCACGGACCCGATGTCCTGTTCCTCGACGAGCCGCTCGAATCTGTGGATCCTGTTTCGTCGCGGACGATCCGTGAGGTGCTCCAGCGATACACCGCCTCGGGTGCCACCGTCGTGTTCTCCAGCCATGTGATGGCGGCGGTGGAGTCGATGTGTGATCATGTTGCCGTTCTGGTCGCCGGGCGGGTGCTCGCGTCGGGTCCCACCCGCGTCGTCCGCGGTGACGCGGCATCGCTCGACGAGGCCTTCCTTGCCATGGTGGGGTCGCCGCGCCTCGGTACCGGGAGCCTCGACTGGTTGAACCAGCGCGCTTCGGCCTCGGTCACACCACCATCTCCGCCACCGCCACGACTTCCCCCTCCTCCGCTTCCACCATCGCCACCGCCTACAGGGTGATGGCCAGTCCCCGAGCCATGGTGTTCCCGCGCCTCAAGCTGGCGCTCATGCGCAACGCACTCAAAGCGGGCGGTGCCGCGGTCGTCGGCATGGTCCTGGGGGCCGTCTTCTCGTCGCTCATCGCCGTCACCGGCCTCGGCGGGCTCTACTTCTTGCGCGTCAACCCGGACGCGGTCGAGCCGATACACCAAGTTGTAATCGTCCTGTATGCGCTGGTGATGGTGGGCTGGCTGATCGCGCCCATCACCGTCGGGCAATCGGATGGGATCCTCGACCCTCGGATACTCCGGCTCTACCCCCTCGACGCGCCGACCTGGATCATCGGGATGTTGGTCGCGGCCATGGTCAGCTTTCCGGCCCTGGCGACCGCCGTGGTGTTGTTGGCGTCGCCGGTCGTGGCCGGTTCCCCCATCGGAGGCACCATCGCGTTCCTGGCCGGACTCTCGCAACTGGTGCTGAGCGTGGTGGCCAGCCGCGTCGTTCTGGCGGGGCTGCAACGGATTGGTCGACATCGTCGCGGTCGTGAGGTGGTGGCCTCGCTGGCCGGCCTCGCCGCCGTGGCGCTCGGCGGCGCGGCTCAGCTGGGCAGCGTGACCCTGGAGAAGCTCACCTGGGCCCAGATCGATGATCTCGGTCGGTGGCTGTCCTGGACCCCGTTCGGCTGGGCCGGCCGGGCCACGGCCGAGACCATGCAAGGCCACGAGGCGGCGGCGCTCGCCTGGCTGGTGCCAGGTCTGGTCGCCATCCCGTTGCTCGGTTGGGCATGGTGGCGAACTCTCGAGAGCACCCTCACATTGGCCGAAGTAGCACCGAGGGCCGAGCACTCGAGTGCCCGTCGACTCGGTGTCCTCCATCGCCTGCCCAAGACCCCGATGCTGGCGGTCATGGTTCGAGAGCTGCGAACCGTACGACGCGACCCCCAAGGCTTGGTGCAATTTGTGGGGCTGTTGCCCCTGCTCGTCGTGGTCGCGATGCCGGCGCGCGAGGTGTTGGCGAACCGCGATCCCCGGGGGATGTTGTTGACCAGTGCAGTCGGGCTTGTGGGGGCCACCACCACGTATAACCTGTTCGGTCTCGACCGTGCTGCCGTGGCTACCGACGCCCTGGTGACCGCGGGCTACCGCCCGATCCTGGTCGGCAAGTTGTTGGCCCACGCGGTGTTGAGCGGATCGATGATGGTGCTGGCCATCATCGGCATGGCGTATTGGACCGGTGGCTGGAGCCGGGTGCCGGCCGCATTGTTGATCGCCGCTGGTGGGTTCGCGTGGTCGGCCGCATCTGGGCTCTTCCTCTCGGCTCGCAGTCCACAGCCCCTGCCCCCACCTGGTCGATCTCCGTTCTCGGGCAGCGATCGCCCCGGTCGGGACATCGTTGCGGTGGCTTCACGGTTGGCATCGCTCGTCGGTCTGGGCATCATCTCGGCCCCCATCGGCGTGGCTGTTTGGGTGGTCCGGGACTCCATACCGTTGAGCACCATGCTGGGCGCCATCTGGTTGCCGCTAGGGCTCATCGTTCTGGCTCGGTCGGTCGGCGCGAACAGCCGTTGGTCGGATACCCACCGCCCGGAGCTGATCGCCGCCATGGCCCGATAGGTGCTTCCCTGCGAAAGGTCCTTTTCGAACTGAAGTGCTACGAGATGGCGTCGAGGACGTTGACGCGGCTGGCTCGATATGCCGGTAGCACGGCGGCGGCGATGCCGGCGAGCACGGCGATCAGCGCGGTGGCGGCCAGTTGAAGAACCGGGATTCGCACCTGTTGGAGTCCTTGGTCGGCGAGTGACTTGACGATCGCCCAGCCGAATCCCGTTCCGAGCGTCAGGCCCAACACCGTACCGATGAGCGCGATGATGACGGACTCCCAGCGCACCACTGCCCGGAGCTGATGGGGGGCCATGCCCACGGCGCGGAGCATGCCGAGCTCGCGGCTCCGTTCGACCACCGAGAGGGCGAGGGTGTTGGCAATCCCGAGCAGCGCGATGAGGATCGCCAGGCCCAGCAGGGCGAACACGAGGCCGAGGAGCTGATCGATCAGCGCGGCCTGGGCGCGGGCGAACTGCTCGGCGTCGCGGAGGTTCGCGTTGGGGAACTGCACGACGATCGAGCTGATCTCTTCGAGGGCCTGGCGCCGCCCGGCGTCCGGCGCGAGGCGGATGAAGACCTGGTAGTCGATCTGGTCCGCGAAGTTGGCCTCGAGGGCGCTGCTGTCCACAAAATAGTCGCCGGCCAGCTCGTTGCGGTTGTAGAGCATGGCGATCTGAAACGATCGCACTCCCGTCGTCGCGAACTCCACATCGATCATGTCGCCGAGCTGCCAGCCATTGCGGGCTGCTCGTCCGCTGAACACCGCGAGGTCGGTGGGTCCGAGTGAATCGCGCAGCGAGGACTCGATGTCGACGTCGAACACGCTGAGTAGCCCAGCCGTGTCCGCACCCCGCAGGGCGATGGTCTGACCATCGATCTTCGCTTGATTGGCGCGAATGCCCGACACCACCTCGACACTGTCCAATTCCCGAACCTGGCGAGCCAGGTCGGGGCTGAAGCCCCCTGCCCCGAGGCTCGTGGCATCGACGACAAGATCGCCGCTGAAGGACTGATTCACCGCCTCTGTCACCGAGGTCTTCACCGATTCGGCCATGATCATGAACGTCGCCACGATCGCGACCCCGATGGTGAGCGCTGCTGCGGTGGTCGCCGTGCGGCGGGGATTGCGCAGGGTGTTGTCGCGGCCGAGTTGGCCTGAGAGCCCGAAACCGGAGAGTCCGGCAGGGACGAGACCTGTGCCGGTCAAGATCGCCGCGATCCCGCCGGCCGTGGCCGGGGCGTGGCGCTCGATGACCCCCGCCATCAGTAGCCCCAACCCACCGAGCAGGAGGGATCCGCCGACGGCGACGACGGCCACCGCCAGGAGGGTGTGGCCTAGCGCCCACCCGAGAGGTCGAGCGATCAGCGGCCCGAAAGCTGTCACCGCGATGAGGCTGCTCAAGCCGGCCACCATCACGGCACGATCAGGACGAGACGTGAACCCGGCGATCACCACCCCGGCCGCCAGGAGCGCGATGGCCGTGGCCAGCACCGCGGTGGCCGCTCGTGCCCATGACGTCCGTTCGGGCTCCAGGGCCGCATTTCGCAGGACCGCGAGCGGGGGAATGGACGATGCCCGGTAGGCGGGCTGCAGAGCGGAACCGACCGTCACGAACACGCCGAGTAGGAGAGACACCAGGATCGTGCGCGGGCTGATCACGAGCCCCTGTGTCGGCACCACGAACGCAATTTGCTCGATGACGAGCTCGAGTAGTCGAGCGGCACCGAACCCCGCGGCGAGCCCGATCATCGCCGCAAAGGTGCCGACGATCGACGCCTCGGTCAGGACGGCCGCGGCGATCTGTCGAGGAGCGGCGCCGAGGGCCCGGACCAGAGCGATCTCCGATTGACGCTGGGCCACGATCATGGCGAACGTGTTGTGGATGATGAACGAGCCCACGATCAACGCGATAGCGGCAAACAGCTGAAGGGTTGTCGAGAGAAACGAGAGGTTTCTCCGCACTTCGCGGCGATTGTCCTCGGCGAACCCCTCCCCGGTGAGGGGCTCGATGTCGGCGGGAACGATGCTGGTCAGACGAGAGACCAGCTCGGTCTGGGATAGCTGAGGGTCGGCTTCGACGAGAATGGTGTCGAACTGTTCTGGCTGGCCCACCACGGCTTGAGCGGTTTCGGTGGTGAACAGCGCCACCGAATCGTTGGCGATGGTGGGGCGGTCAGCGAACCGGGCTACGCCGACGATGTCGAACTCCTGGGGCGGGCCCTGGAGCAGGATCGTGACCGGGTCTCCGACGCCGAACCCGGTGTCGGCGGCGGTCGCCTGATCGATCGCGACCTCGCTCGCGGAACGGGGGGCCCGACCCTCCAGGAGATGCCACGGGTTGAGGGTTCGGGAGAGTTTCCAGTTCTGGCCTCGGGCCGCCCGCCCCCGACCGGGATCGCCCACCGGCTCACCGTCCGGGCCGACTAGCTGGGCGTAGCCCTCGACGGTTCCCTCCGCCGCCGAGACGCCGTCGACCGCGAGAACTGTGGCGATCAGACCCTGGGGTAGCCGGGTGCGCTGCGGGCCGAGTGGGGTGTCGAAGGCCGCCACCCGCCGCAACACGGCGTCGGTGCCCAGGTTGACCTCGGCAAAGACCTGTTCTCTGGTCCGGTTGACCGTGTCGATGAGCACGAGGCTGCCGGACATGAACGCCACGCCGAGGGCGGTCGCGACGATCGTGGTCAACAGGCGAAGTCGGTGGGCTACGAGTCCCCGCAGCGTAAGCAAGAGCATTCGGCTCTCATTGTGGACGGTTCTGTCCGTTTCGACACCGCGGGGACCCAGACGTCACGTCATTCGGTGCGGCGCCGTCCCTATTCGAACCGAGGGCCTCACATGGCGATCGCGTCGAGGATGACCAGTTTCGACGCTCGCCGAGCGGGGCCGATGGCCGCGAGCACGCCGATGATGGCCGATAGCACCGTGATCACGATCAATGCCGTCCAGGGGATCCGGAAGACGGTGAGACCCTGGCTGTCGAGGGCTCGCACGAGAACCCAGCCGAAGAACAGCCCGACCACGATGCCCAGGGCTGTGCCCAAAAGCGCGGTGATGACCGATTCCCAGCGGATGGTCGATCTCAGCTGCCGACGGGTCATACCGACCGCGCGCAGCAGGCCGAGCTCGCGGGACCGTTCGAAGATCGAAAGGGCGAGCGTGTTGGTGATGCCGAGTAGGGCGATGAGGATGGCCAGACCCAACAGGGCGAAGATGATGTTCAAGATCGGGTCGATCTGGCCGGCCTGTTGTTCCTTGATGTCGATCTGGTCGAGGACCGTCCCGTTGGGATACTGATCGGCCACCAGTTCGACCGCCGCTCGGGCCTGGTCGACGTCGACGTCATTGTCGATGTCGATGATCACCTGGGTATCGAAGTTCTCGAGATAGTTGGCCTCATAGGCCTCTAATCCGAGGAAGTAGTTGCCGAGGAAGTTGGCGTCGTCGGTGTAGATGGCGGCGATGGTCAGGGCGTTCGTGTCGGAATCGACGAACCGTACCGGGATGGCTTGGCCTATCTGGTACCCGCGGTCTTCCGCGAGGTCCCGCCGCACGGCGATCTCGTCCACGGCGAGATCCAGGGAGCCGTCGGTGGGCCCCACGTCGAGGATCTCGTTGAGGCCCGCGGCGTCGCCGCCAAAAAGAAATGTCTCCGAGCCGTCGAGCTCTGCGACCCCGAAGCGGATGCCCGCCGCGGCTTCCACCTCGTCGAGCGCGTTGAGCTCGGTCGCCAGCACTGGGCTGAGGCCACCGAATCCGAAGGCGCCCGAGTCGATGAGGAAGTCGCCTTGAAAGGCTTCGTCGACGGCCTCTTCGATCGAGGCCTTGGTCGAGCTGGCGAAAATGGTGATGAAAGCCACGAGACTCACTCCAACCATCAGCGCCGCCGCGGTGGCCGCGGTGCGTTTGGGGTTTCTTGACGCGTTCTCCCGGGCCAGCGTGCCGGCCACCCCTCGGAGGGCTGGTAGGGGAGCGCCGATGAAGCGGCTCACCGGACGGGCGATCAAGGGCCCGAGAACGAACAAGGCGATATAGGTCACGAGCACGCCGATGCCGACCAGGATGAGGGGATTGACGGTGTCATCGTCGCCGAACAGGCCACCGAGGATGGCCACGATGCCGAGCGTGAGCACCGCGGCGCCGATGGCGGCGCGTACGACCGATCGTCCCGAGCTGTCCTGGGCCACATTGCGGATCGCGGCGAGTGGGGGGATCCGCGAGGCGCGCCAGGCGGGGATGACCGCGGAGACCGACGTCACGACCACCCCGACGATGATGGACCAGACCACGGTGCGCGGCTTGATCGACAGGCCGCTGGCCGGGATGTCGAGACCGAAGGCGCTGAGCAGGGCCTGCAGGCCAATAGCCACCCCGATACCGGCCACGAGCCCGACCGCGCCGGCGACGATGCCGAGGAGAACGGCTTCGAGCAGTACCGACCAGATCACCTGACCTTGGCTGGCGCCGATGGCCCGGAGCAGGGCCGTTTCCCGGGTGCGTTGGGCGATGATTATCGAGAAGCTGTTGTAGATGACGAAGGTTCCGACGAACAAGGAGATCGCCACGAACACCAGAAAGAAGATCGAGATGAACTGGAGCGCCTGACCCACCTGGTCCTGACTCTGCTCGATGAACTCGGCACCGGTGAGGACTTCGGTGTCAGCCGGGAGGGCAACGGCGATACGCGCGGCCAGCTCGCGCTGGTCCAGGTCGTCATCGCCCACCACGCTGACCGTCTCGAACTTGCCCGGGGTGCCGACCAGTGTTTGGGCGGTCTCGGTGGCGAAGAATGCGGCGCTGGCGCCGAGCGACGCGTCCTCGACTCCGAAGGTGGCGAGTCCGACGACCATCTGGACGACGGAGCCTTGCTGGGTCAGGATCGTGACCTGCTCGCCCACGGCGAAGTCCTGGGCATCGGCGGTCGACTTGTCGACGACCACCTCGTCGGGCGCGCTGGGCCCACGGCTGACGCCGTCGTCGACCAGGATGTACGGGTTCAGGTCGGTGTTGTCGGTCCAGTTGAAGCCAAAGGTCGGGGCCCCCTGTCCGGGATCGCCGACCGGTTCACCCTCGTCGTCGACGTACTGGGCGAACCCGACGACGGCGCCGACGGCGTCTTCCACCCCATCGACGGCGAGGACGTCGTCGAGGACCGAGGCGTCGAGCTGACCGCGCTGATCCCCGGCGAATGCAGCCGATACCACCTCTGAGCTACGGACCACGGCGTCGGTGCCGGCATTGGCGTCCTCGAAGAGATCATCGAACGTCGAGCGGATCGTGTCGCCGAGTACGAACGATCCGGACATGAACGCCACGCCGAGCATGACCGCAAGGCCGGTGAGCAAGAGACGCCATTTGTGGGCACGGAGGTTGCTGAGGGTTGCTTTGAGCATGGTTGAGGCCTCAGTTCCCGATGCTCTTCATCTGATCCAGGACCCGTTCCGCGGTCGGTTCGAGCATCTCGCCCACGACATTGCCGTCGGCGAGAAAGACGATTCGGTCCGCGTAGCCGGCCGCTACCGGGTCATGGGTAACCATCACGATGGTCTGGCCGAGCTGGTCGACGGCGTGGCGCATGAACTGGAGGATCTCGGCTCCGGTCGTGGAGTCGACGTTGCCGGTCGGCTCGTCGGCGAAGATGATGCTCGGTCGGGAGGCGAGCGCCCGCGCCACGGCCACCCGTTGTTGCTGGCCGCCGGACAGCTCGCTGGGTCGATGGGTCAGCCGATCACCAAGCCCCACGGTGGCGACCACGCGGTCGACCCATTCCTGGTCGGGCTTTCGCCCGGCCAGCGCGGTGGGGAGATTGATGTTCTCGATCGCCGTGAGGGTGGGCACGAGGTTGAAGGCCTGGAACACGAACCCGATACGGTCTCGGCGTAGGGTCGTCAGCTGCTTCTCGTTCAGGGTGGCGAGATTGATGTCGCCGATGAACACCTCTCCGGACGACAGATCATCGAGACCGGCGATGACGTGCATCAGGGTCGACTTGCCCGAGCCCGAAGGGCCCATGATGGCGGTAAATCGTGCTGTCTCGAAGTCCACGCTGACCCCATCGAGAGCCCTCACCGCGGCGTCACCGGAGCCGTAGATCTTGGCCGCGTTCACCGCGCGGGCCGCGATCGTGGACCCCGCGACGGGTGCCCCCGGGGGTGGGGGGGCGACAGGTGTGGTCATTGGCGTGCTCCGGTGGCGGCGAAGAATTCAGGCCCCGGTCACACTACGTATCCAATGAGCAGAAGTCGTCGCTCCCAGGGCCGATCCAGGGTCCTACCTGAGGATGAGTTTCGTCCGCCCGAAAGATGAGGCTGGCCTACGGCGTCTCTTTGATCTCGACATGGACCCGTTGGCTTCGGTGGGTGATCGCGGACTCGACGAGATAGCGAAAGGCGCGGGCGTCGGCGTCGGTCAGGTCGTCCCCGGTCAGGCTCCGGGGCCAAAGCCGTCGGGCCAACACGACGTTGATCACCGCCGCCAGGATCGAGACCTGGGCCGCGATGAACATGAAGGTCAACAGGGCGATGATGGAGGCGAAGTTCCCGTAGGTGCCCTTCGCCCCCACGAGCCGGCTGGCCATGAGCACCGTGCCGTAGGTCTGGAGGGCCCACCAGCCCGTGCCCCCGAGGATCGCCCCCGGCAACAGAGAACGCCAGCGCATCTTGTCGTCGGTGAGGAGCTGGAAGGCCAGCCAGTACATGACGATGCTGATGGCGACGCTCCCGGCCGCGATGGCGATGCGCCCGCTCCCGCCGATGTCCGGCAGCACGTTGACGACCGCGGTCAGCGCAATCGTCCCGACCACACCGCCCAGCAGGAGCAGGAGCATGACCAGCCCGGTCAGCCGGGCCTTGAGTAGCTTGGGCCGATTGACGCGCGGGATGTCCCAGACCTCGTTGAGGCCGTTGCGCATGGCGTCGACCACCTTCAGGCCGGCCCAGAGCGCGCCCAACACGCCGACTACGATGGCGATGGTGGATCCGGTGATGGTCTCCGGTGAGGACGCGATCTGATCTCCGACCATTGGAATCTGTGACGCAGCGGAGTCGACCAGATCATCGGTCAGGTCCGGCCGGCTTTCGAGCACGAAGCCGAGGATCGATATCAGTGCCAGTAGGAGCGGAAAGATCGAGAAGAAGCCGAAGTAGGCGATCAGCGCGGCGAGATAGCCGGCCCGGTCCTCGCCGAATTTCTTGGCGACACCGTACGCGATTGCCGTGACTGGGTTGGACCGTTGGATGCGGTCGAGGCGGGTGAGGAGGCCCGATTCGCTCGAGGCTTCGGCGGCACTAGCGCCGACCGCGACGGCGGGAGCTGCGGTTTGGGTCACCGTGGGGTCGGCGTGCGGCTGATCGGCGGACTGGCTGATCGAGGGCTCCTGCTTCAGATCGACGGTATTCGGGTAATTAATGTCTTGGCCGCGTTGGCTGGACCGTGGTCGAGCACCCAGCTGGCCGATCACGGTGCCGACGTCTTGACGATCGAGCCGGTATACCGGCCCGATGTTATCCGGGTGACTGGACCGGTTGTTGGGGACGTGTCAGGGGCGTGGGTCACCTTAAATCGCAACAAGCGGGCCATGGCGGTGAACCTGCGCGACCCGCGGGGCCTGGACATCGTGCTGAAGCTGGTCGATGAGGCCGACGTCTTCCTGTCGAACTTCCGACCAGGAGTCGTCGAGCGGCTCGGCCGCGGCCCAAGGTGACTTCGTGCGCAACGTCGTCGCTGACAAGGTGACCGCCATGACGGCCTTTCTGTGACCTGACGTCTATTGGAACCATGCGGTGCCCGATGCCGACCCGGTACCGACCTACTCCGAGTGGTACGAGCCGTTCACCACCCTCGACGGTCAGGTGGCCTTGGCCTGGCCCACCGACGAGAAGTTCGCCAACGCCGTACGGGGTCTCGGTCGACCCGAGTTGGCCGCGACGAACGATTCGCGGGTCGCGCCTGCCGAGTCGTCAACGCGCGGGCGTTGTTGGAGGAATGCCGGCCGACGTTCGCCGCACTGACGACCGCCGAGGCGCTCGAAGTGCTGAGGGCGTCCGATGTGCCGAGTGCGCCGGTGTTGGATCCCGACGAGACGGTGGTCGATCCTCAGGTGGTGCACAACGCCATCATCGAGAACCATGATCATCCCGTGGCAGGGCGAACGCGGATCACCCGGCCCCCGGCCCAGCTCAGCGCCACCCCGGCGGCGGTGAGACGCCACGCGCCGAGCTTTGGCGAACACACCGACGAGGTGCTGGTGGGTCTCGGTCTGGCCGACGAGGAGATCGCCCAGCTCCGAGATGAGGGTGTCGTGGCCTGACCAACATGACACAACACGGGCCTGAGAGGAGACGGGCCTGAGAGGAGACGGGCCTGACAGGACACAGGCCATAGGACCGGGAGAGGTTCGCTCTCGGCTCCAGGGGTGGTCGGGCCGATCCTGTTGCGCTACGCGGGTTGCTTGGTCACTCTCAGGTACGGTTTTTGGGCGTCCCAGCCGTCGGGGAACTTGGCTTTTGCCTCCTCGTCGGACAGGCCGGGAACGATGATGACGTCATCGCCGTCGGTCCAGTTGGCGGGGGTGGCCACGGAGTGGTTGGCCGTCAGCTGCAACGAGTCGATGACGCGCAGCAGCTCGTCGAAGTTCCGGCCGGTCGACGCCGGGTAGGTGAGGGTCAGTTTCACCGTGTTGTCCGGTGCGATGACGAACACCGACCTCACGGTCAGCGTGTCGCTCGCATTGGGATGGATCATGTCGTACAGGTCAGCGACCTTCCGATCTGGATCACCGATCATCGGGAAGTTGGTCGCCATGCCCTGGGTCTCAGCGATGTCCTTGTCCCACTCGGCATGCGAGGACACCGGATCGACGCTGAGGCCGACGATCTTCACGTTGCGCTTATCGAACTCGCCTTTGAGTTTTGCGGCGGTACCGAGCTCGGTGGTGCACACGGGCGTGAAGTCCTTGGGGTGGGAGAACAACACCGCCCAGCTATCGCCCTTCCACTGATGGAAATTGATAGTTCCCTCGGTCGTTTCGGCGGTGAAGTCGGGTGCGATATCGCCCAGTCTAATGGCCATCGGGGCCCTCCTGTATTTGGTGGTGTCGCCCTCACAATACTCGGGCTCCCCACTGGGCGCTCGAAGACCGTCGGGCCCTCGCACGCAAGGGCCTCAACGCCGGTGAATCCGACGAATGCTTGCCATCGTTAGTGAAGTGCTTGCTAGAGTGCAAGATCCGCTGGTAAGAAAAGGTAGGTCAGTCGTGCCCGAAGCCAAGTTCAAGGATCGTAACTTCAAGGATCTCAACCGGGAAGACCTGAATGAGTATGTGACCAGAGGCCAGGAGAAGGTGCAGACCTTCCTGACCGAAGCCAAGGAGCCGACGGCCGCACGTCTCGCCGAGCTGGCCGAGAAACTGCGTCCAAGGGTGGAAACGCTGCCGTTCGCAGCCAAACTGTCATCACTGCCGTCCGCTGAGACGTTGGTCGACAAGCCATTCCACATCGTCCAGAAGCTCTTGGACGCCAATCGCAGGTGGAGCGGCCGGTACTTCGCTGCGGGAACCATGGATACAGAACAAGCCGATAAGGACTGATTCTGTTTCCAGCGATCGAAACCGTCGGGAGATCATCATCTCCCGACGGTTTCGCACGTGCGGGTTTCTGACCCAGCCGCCGCAGGCAAGAGCCCAGCCGCCGCAGGCAAGAGCCCAGCCGCCGCAGGCAAGAGCCCAGCCGCCGCAGGCAAGAGCCTGAATGGGCCGCGGGTGGATCGGTAGGATGCGGCTGCTCGTCGGGTTGGGTGCCCCGGGCTCCAGTCAAGCCGGTACAGCCAGGGGGAAGATCAATGTTGAGTCCCGACCAGGTCCGCGACTACGAACGGGACGGGTTCTTGGTCGTGCCGGGGGCCTTGTCCGATGCCGACGTCTGCCGGTTCGAGGAGGGCTTCGCTCGGAACCCTCCCTTGGACCAGACCCTGAACATGGGTGGTGTGTGGCCCGAGCCCGGTCGATACACCCTGGCTCACAACGCGCTCAAGGATCCTGACCTGGCTGCGATCGCCCAGCATCGTGCCCCCGTCGAGGCGGCGAAACGAGCGTTGCGGGCCGACGATGTTCGCCTGAGCGCCTATGTCATCTATGACCGCACCCCAGGTGGGCCGTCCATCCGCTCGCACCACGACTACAAGCGCTGGCGTCCGGTTGGCTCCTCGATGAACTGGCTGTTCACGATCATGCCGTTCTGCGACTTCGATGCCAAGGCCGGCCCGCTGTATGTATCTCCGGGCTCCCACCGGCTCGATCGCATTGGACCCGGATCGGATCGGCCCCTCGAATGCGCACCGGCCGTTCGGCCCTCCGAGGACAGCTATGTCGACCCCGAACTGAAGCGGGGTGACCTGTTGTTGATGAACATGCACACCTGGCACCGTGCCGACGGAAATCAGTCCGATCATCACCGCGTCGGAGCGTTCAATAAATACGCCGCGGCCGATGCGCCCCCCGCCACCGGCTATTACCCGTTTGACGAGGACGTCTACCACGCGCTGGCTCCGGAAAGCCGCAGCTTGCTCGCGACGCACAGCGACAAACCGATCGCGTCGACCCGGGTCGTCCTCACCCGCCGGCGTCGGGATATCGACCAGGTGCTGGTGTTCCAGTCCGACAAAGGCGACTGGTCGCTGCCGGGGGGCGATACCTGGCGCGAACGGGCCATACCCGACTGGGATCACGGCAACTACATAGCGTCGGCCCAGGCCGCGCTGCGCGAGCTGGTTCGGGTGGAGACGCCCTGGCTGTCCTATGTCGGGGACTTCGACGAGGGCGATCATCTGTGCCGGGTCTACGCCTACACGTTGAACGACAACGGGTTTCCGGTGCCCTATGACGGCGAGTGGGTCGACGGCGCCGGCCTCGAAGCTCGCACCGACGATCTCGCCAACGGTTGGGAGCCCGAGGCCTTCACTCGATGGCTCGACCCCACCATCACCCGCGGGAAAGGCGTCACCCAATCCCAGGCGAGGGTTGACCAGTACGCCTACTGAGGGCTCAGGGAGTGCGCGGATAGGGCCGATCGTGGAGGTTCTGGGGGTCGCCCGCTCAAGTCGATCTCGATACGTGTCGATCGACGGACATGCGTGGTGTGCGGGTGGGTCAGCTGGTGCTGCTCGTCACCGCGCTGGCCGTTGTGATCATGGCCTGCCAAACGCCGCTGCCGCCTGGATTCACCGGCCCGGCCCCGGTGGCCAAGGACGGGTTCCAACGCTCTCAGCGTGTGTCCGGACCCGTCGGCCTTGGGCGTGAACGGACCTACCGCGTCGATGTCGAGGCGGAGACCGGTCTCGCCCCCGACGTCGTGGCCGCGGAGGTGGCCTCCATCCTGGGCGACTCGCGGAGCTGGATCGCCGACGGCTCGGTCGGTTTTCGTCAGGTCGGAAGCGATGACGCCGACATCGTCATCCGCGTGGCCCGCCCGAGCACGGTCGATCGGCTCTGTCGACCCCTGCGGACCGGCGGAAGGTTGTCTTGTCGTAGCGGCCGGTACATCAACCTCAACGTCGACCGCTGGCTGGGGGCCACCGCGTTCTGGCCCACCGACTTGGCGACCTACCGCTCCTATCTGGTCAACCATGAAGTCGGGCACTTCCTCGGCCACGGCCACGCCGCCTGCCCCGGACGCGGCCAGCCGGCACCGGTCATGATGCAACAGACCAAAGGCCTCGGAGATTGCACCGCCAACGGCTGGCCGTATCCCGAGTAATGGCGGGGCGGGCCGTATCCCGAGTAGGGGCGGGGCTGGTTCGGTTCTTGGACCGGCGCGCCATGGGTTTATTGCTCGCCGAGGCGATCGGTCACCTTGGCTGCGATGGTGCGGCCGATGTCGAGGCTGGCGGTCGCGGCTGGGCTCGGCGCGTTGATGACATGGACCATGCGGGCGGTCTCACCGATGGCAAAATCGTCGAGCAGTGTACCGTCGGGTGCCATCGCTTGAGCTCGAACGCCGGCGTGACCCTTGACCAGATCGTCGGCGCGGACCGCGGGAATCAGCTCCTGGAGGGCCTTCACGAACGCGGTCTTGGAGATCGATCGACGCATCTCCCCGATACCGGTTCTCCAGTACTTCCGAGCGAGTGTCCACGAGCTCCTGGCCGCAAGGATCTCCCGGGCATCGCTCCGGTCGAACGCCTTCCAGCCGTATCCCTCGCGTTTGAACGCGGCCACCGCGTTGGGACCGGCGTGAACGTCTCCGTCGATCATCCGGGTGTAGTGAACCCCGAGGAAGGGGAAACGGGGATCGGGGACCGGGTAGATGAGATTGCGGACCAGATCACGTCGCTCGGGCACCAACCCGTAGTACTCCCCGCGAAACGGCATGATCCGGATCCCGTCGGGACGGGGGCCGGCGAGCCCGGCCACCTTGTCGGATTGAAGCCCGCCACAGTTCACCAAGACCTTGGCCCGCAACGAACCTCGCGTCGTGTCCACGATGACCTCGTCGGCCTGTTCGGAGAGGCCGACGACCTCGGTCCCCAGTCTCAGATCGGCCTCGGCGCCGATCAGCTTCTCGGCCATGACCTCGCACATGCCGACGAAATCGACGATGCCGGCCGATGTGACATGCAGCGCGGCCAGCCCTTCGACATGGGGTTCGAGCTCCCGTAGCCGGGCCCGGTCGATCTTCTCGGACGGGACGCCGTTCTCTGCCGCCCGCTCGTTCAATGCGTCGAGCTGATCGAGCTCGTCGGTCTTTGTGGCGACGATGACCTTGCCGCAGATCTCGTGATCGACGCCGTACTCCCGGCAGAACTCGATCAGTTCGGTCCGCCCTGCCGCCACGGTCCGAGCCTTCAGCGAGCCGGGCTTGTAGTAGATGCCGGAGTGGATGACTCCGGAATTGTGACCGGTTTGGTGCGCGGCGACCCGTTGTTCCTTTTCGATCAGGGCCAGAGTGATCCCGGGATGTTGTCGATGGAGGGTCCATGCGGTGGCAAGGCCGACGATGCCACCGCCCACGATCACAACGTCGGTCGTTGAGTCTTCGGTCACTTTCGGGTCCTCATCATGGGTCGGGTGGCGCCTCGGGCCGGCTCGATACGGGTAGCTCGCGGCCGGTCCGGACGTCTGCGCTTGTGAGAAACCAGCTTAGGGACCAACATCTGGGGTGAGGGACATGCCGTGCAGGGACCACTACGACAAGGGGACATGATGCCAGGGCCTGGAGAGGACATGGTGGGGATCAACGCCGGCCCCGTCGGCGAATGGTTCGACCAGAACATCGAGGGGGCCAGGTCGCCGCTCTCGTTCGAGCTGATAACCGGCGGGCATTCCAACCTGACCTACAAGGCCACCGATGCGAACGGTGTCGACTTCGTCCTGCGCCGTCCGCCCACGGGAGCGGTGTTGGCCACGGCCCATGACATGGCGCGCGAGTACAAGATCATCGCGGGCGTGGGCCAGACCGACGTCCCGGTGCCCGACGCCCTGGGCCTGTGCGAGGACGCCGCGGTCAACGACGCACCCTTCTATGTCATGAACTATGTGATCGGCCATGTTCTGGCCGACAGCGAGACCGTGGACAAGGAGTTCCCCACGTCCGGTCAACGGTCCAAGATCAGTGACTCGGTGGTCGCGATTCTGGCCACCCTGCACGCGGTGAACCCCGACGACATCGGTCTCGGCGATCTCGGTCGCAAGGAGAACTATGTTGCGCGGCAGCTCAAGCGCTGGAAGACCCAGTGGGAGAACTCCAAGACCCGCGAGCTCGCGACCATGGACGAGGTGCATGCGGAGCTCGAGGCCCGCATCCCGGTTCAGGATGGCGCGGCCATCGTCCACGGCGACTACCGCCTCGGCAACATGTTGACCAACGACGACGCCCAGATCGCCGCCGTACTCGATTGGGAGCTGTGCACTCTGGGCGATCCGCTCGCCGACCTCGGTTATGTGCTCAACAATTGGGTGCAGCCCAACGAGCCCAACCCGATCACCCGGGGGGACCTGCTTCCTCCGACCAGTCTCGGCGGGTTCAGTACCCGTGAAGCGTTCGTGGAGCGCTACGGCGAGCTGAGCGGCCGTGACACGAGTCAGGTCGCCTACTACCGCGCCTTCCAGTATTGGCGTCTGGCCGCGATCATCGAAGGGGTCATGGCCCGCTACCTGAAAGGGGTCATGGGCGACAGCGACGAGGACCCCGCCGAGTTCAAAGAACAGATCGACGCTCTGGCCCAGGCCGGCGCCGACCTGCTCGCCGAGTCGTAATACTTCAGTTCGAAGGTAAACTTTTGGCTCGCCTCCAGCACCCAGCCACCTGAGCGGGAGGCTGACGCTAGGCTGGTCGGTGTGACCTGGACCCTGCTCAGCCGGGGTCGCACCACCACCCGGCGTACCCGCCGTGGGACCTTGGTGGCCCTGATCGGCATCGTGTCGCTTCTGGCGATGGCGTGTGACCCCAACCTGCCCGCGCTCGGCGGACCAGCCGCCGACGCTGCGGCCGAAAGGCCGGCCATCCCCACAGAGGTGGAGCCCAATCGATCGCCTCGGATCGTCGGCCCCGAACGGATCGAGGCCCTGGTGGGGGAGACCCGCACCGCGGAGATCGCCACGATCGACCCCGACGGCGACCGGGTCTCGCTCCGCTTCGGGCCTCTGGCCCCAGGCCTGTCGGTGACCGGCCCCATGGTGAGTTTCTCGCCGCCGGCCCCCGGAACCTGGGATCTGGACGTGGGGGCCACCGACGCCCACGGGGCCGAGGCCACCAGGACGGTGCAGCTCGTGGCCCGGTTTCGGGCCCAGCCTCTCACGATCGTCGCATTGGGAGACTCGGTGGCCAGCGGCCACGGTCTTGATCTGGTCGACTATCTGGGGGGCGACGGGTGCTGGCGCTCAGCCGGCTCCTACCCCTATCGAGTCCTCGACATTCTCCGCGACCAGGGTACGGCCGACCGGCTGGTCCACGCCGCGTGCAGCGGTCATCGGACCCGGGATCTGGGGGCGGCGCCGGTCACCGATGGAGCCGCACGGACTCCTCAGGGCACGGCCCCGGTCCGCCGCACCCCGGCGGACTGGGCGGTCCTGACGAATCCGGGGTCGATCCTGGTCACCGTGGGCGCCAACGACATCGGTTTCAACCGTCCTCACGACCTGCTTCGGGACGGGATTCTCGACACCGGAACCATCGATGGCTACCTGGCGACCTTCGAACAGGACCTCGATGCCCTGGTCGACCAGCTGGTCGACCAGACCGACTCGACGATCGTCCTGACCACCTACTACAACCCCACCGCCGAGACCCCCAACGGCGTCGAGGGATGCACCGGCGATTGTTTCGTCACCGCCGCGGCGCAGGTGGTGGGTCGGCTGAACGGCACCATCGTCGACGTCGCGGCTCGACACCCGGCGACCCGAGTGCGGATCGCGGATCCGTCAGCCGCCTTCGACACACACCGGGCCCCGAATGGTTTGGGTCCCGATTCGATCCGGGATGGCGATGGCATCCTCGGCGACATCTTGGGTGGCTATACGCGCGGTGTCCACCCTTATTGCTCCGAGCCCCAGACCGATCACGACAGCTGGATCAACGCGGTCGACTGCGTCCACCCCAACCGGGCGGGTGCGGTGGCCTACGCCTCCACCATCGCCGACGTGCTGGGGTCCTGAGCAGCCTCTAGTAGGCGGATCGCCGCTCTATTCGGTGACGGAGCTGATCTCCACGGTCATGCCTATGGAGGACTCGAAGAGGTCGCTCCGTTCCTGGGCCGAATAGATCTCCAGTTCGGCCTCAACATCGGAGGCGACCACCGCTCGAATATGGAGGGTGTCGCCGTCGCTCGACGTGCGAATGCCGTCGACGAGCCCCTGGCGGGTGCGATCCAGACCGATGGCGATACGGAGTATGCCGGCCAGGATACGAACGGTCTGCTGGTCTTCCGACCCGAGCACGGCGAAGTCTGGGTGCTTGTCCTTGGGGGCCGATTTCCGGTGATAGCGCGCGATCAGCGCGATCAGCTCGATCTCGTGATCGGTGAAGCCGGTCAGCTGATCGGTGTGGCGAATGACGTAGTACGAATGGCGGTGGTGGGCGTCGTGAGCGACCACCCGTCCCACGTTGTGCAACAGGCCGGACGCCTCGAGATAGTCGATGTACCGATCCCCGAGACCGTGGTAGTTCTTGGTCTGGTGGAATAGAGCCAACGCCAGTTCGGTCACCTGTTCGGAGTGGGCCCGGTCGGGGTCGAACATCTCGGCCACGTGAAGCACGCTCGAGCGCCGCAGGTCGTTCAGATGATGGAGCGAGTCGCCGTGGTACTCACGGAGCTGATCGAACAGCACTCCCTCGCGCAGGGCGTACTCCGACACGGTCATCGACTCGATGTCGAACGTGGCGAAGATGGCTTCGAGCAGGACGGCGCCGGCCACGATGATGTCCACCCGGCGGGGATCGATACCGGGGATCTGGGCGCGGGCTTTTTCGTCGGGCGCGGTGGTCAGCAGCCCGACGACCTTTTCCAGTTCGGCCCGGGTGAACGTGAAGCCGTTGAGAGCCAGCGGTGGCCGGTCGGCGTGCAAGCGTTGCACCATCAGCGCGATGTTCTCGATCGTGCCCGACGAGCCGATCGCCATCTCGAAGCCCGTGGTCTTCACATCGGCCACCGTTTCGGCCAGGAACGATCGGATGTGCTTGCGGGCCCGTTCGATGCGCTTGGGGGAAACCTTTTCGCCGAGCTGCGAGCCGTTGGTGAAGAACCGCTCGGTCAGTCGGATGGCGCCGAGCTTGTGGCTCCGGGCGGTGAGGGTCCGCCCGCCGAGACCGACCAACACCTCGGTGCTTCCGCCGCCGATATCCACGACGAGAAGCCGCTTGTCCATAACGGCCAGCGACTGGATCACCCCGAGGTGGATCAGGCGTGCCTCCTCCACCCCGGAGATCACCTCGATGTCGATACCGGCTTCGGTCCGGGCCCGTTGGAGGAATACTTCTTTGTTTTCCGCCTCCCGGACAGCGCTCGTCGCCACCGCGTGAATCGGTGCCTCCCAGACCTCGGCCAGCTGACGGAAACGCTTCAGCGCGGCGATGCCACGATCCATGGCGTCATCGGCGAGCACCTTCATGTCGGTGGCGCCGGATCCGAGCCGCACCACCTCCTTTTCGCTGGCGACGAGCTCCAATCGCCGGTTGGGCATCACCCGGGCTACCAGAAGGTGCACCGAATTCGTACCGATGTCGATCGCCGCGACGAAGTCATTCTCGCTCACCTGAGAAGCCTATTGGTCGGCCGCGTCATCTAGTGACCCGTCAGACTAATCAGGTCACGAATTCGACGGACACAACCTCGGGCAGGACACCAGTGTGATGGCTAGGGGCCGGATTCCCAGATCCCGGTGTCAGGCCGGAACTGGGCCCACGCGAACCAGAACGACTCATGACCTCTCACCGATTCGCCGGTGCCGATGACCCGGGCGAGAAGGCCGCCGGCGGAATCGACCAGCTCGACGCCGTCGGCCTCGACGGTGCGCCCGGCCGCTAGCTCCGCCTTGGCGAGGTCGACCGGAAACGCCACTGCCGAGCCCTGGGGACTCTCCACTCCGAGCACCGTGGTCTGGGCCCCGAGCCGGTCATCGACCTCGCCGACCGGGAAGATCGGACCGTTGGCGTCGCGACCGTCAAGGAAGCTCTCGCGGTCATAGTCGACATCGTCGCCCCCGGCATTGGTGGTGATGATCGTCGAGGATGGATGGGTGGCTCGCCAGTCGCCCCAAGTGGTGGTCACCAGGGGGAGCTGGGTCAGTTCGTAGCCGGCCTCGCGCAGTGGGCCGGTCAGGGCCTGGCCGAAGAACTGGTCGAAGAGCGAATCCGTGGCCACGTCGTACATCAGCTTGTTGGACAGTCGAAGCAGCCCCGACGTGCGCAGATCGATCGTGTCGAAACCGTCTGGGGGCTCGTCGGTGAGGTAGGCGGTGGCCGACTTGCACAAGGTGCAGTAAGGCACGCCGACCCTACGCTCGCCGAGGGTGTCATTGACCAGCTCGTGGACCTCCATCGCGAGACGTGGGTAGGCCCTGGCCTCATCGCCGACCTCGATGCCGAACACGACGGTCTCATCGGCCCACCCGGAGTTGTCGCCACTCGTGAGCGCCGGGTCGTTCAAGGCCGGTATGCCGTCCTTGCGCACCCCACCGGAGTTCACCTCACGCCAGTCCAGCGGCGACTCGGGATCAAAGAAGATCTCCCAGCCCGGATCCACCCGGCGGAACAGGTCGGTCTTGAACTCGAGATATCCGGGTGGGGCCGGCACATCCCAAGCCAACAACAGGTCCTGGTAGCCGACCCATGCGGTCGGCCCCTCGATGGCCTCGCCGGTCAGGTTCTCCAGGGCCCGGGAAAAGACGAGATCGAACTCGCCGCCGAGCAGAAACCGGAACGCATCGGTTATCGGCCAGGCCAACCGTACGTCGTCGGTCTCGCCGAGATCTTCGACCTCGAACCAGCGGAGACCGTCCGAACTGAAGAGGTTCGCCATCTTGTCGGCGATCTCGGGGTCGAGCGCTCCCGTAGGGATCGATTCGGGGGCGGGAGGCAGCGACGTCGGGGGAGCGGCTGGCCCATCGCTGGTGCGCGAGGTGCCGCCTATGGGCTGGTCGGCGGCCTCGCGCTCCTCGTCAGCGGTGTCCTCGGGGTCTTCAACGTCTCCGGTCGAGGTGTCGGTGGTCGATGATGTCGGCTCGTCGCCCGCCTCGGAGTCCGCGGTGGATGTGGTGCCGGCGCACGCCGACGCCACCAGGGCCATGGCCAGAATGCCGGCGAAGAAGCGGAGGTGGATACGCCTCGCGCCCGAAGCCGGGGGCCGGTCTCCGGGGGAGGCCGCATGCCGCGCGGGGGGCGAGCAGGGCGGTTTCGAGCGCGTCATCGGTCAGGAGTCCTCATGTTCAAGAAACCGTGGGCGGCCCGGGTTACTTCCCGGTCCGATCCTGGTCGACGTATGTTCCTACTCGCCGTCGACAGTGGTCGAGGTGGTCGAGGTGGCGGCCACCGGGGGCGGGGCGGTCGAGGGCGGTACCCGAGGGATGACAAGGCTCTGGCCGACGCTGATCTTGTTCGGGTCGTCCAACCCGTTGGCGTCCATGATCGCTTGCATGCTCACCCCAAAAGTCTCGGCGATCTGGCCGAGCACATCACCGTTCTTGACCTCGTAGGTGGTTTGGGGGACCGCAACGGTGGACGGCACGCCGGGAACGGTGGACGTGGCCAGCACCGCCACCTCCACACTCGACCTCGGTGCACTCGCCTGGTCGTCGTCGTCACCGCCTCCGCAACCCGTGGCGATCATCGCCGTTACCGCTAAGACTCCGACGAGACGACTGAGTCTCCGGTACGAGGTCGCGGAGGGACGGCTCGCTGTTGGGCGTGACCGGTTGTGATGGCTCATGAAGGTCCCTCTCATCGCGCTCTACCCCCGAGTATCCCGCGTCAGCCGGCGCGGGTGGTGAACCCACCCGAAGCATCCGGGCCATCCCCCCAAAATGGCTACTCTCAGAGTCTGTAGGCCGACACAGCGTAGAGTGGGTCGCCGATAGGGCCCGGGGGAGTGCGCAATTGTACGGTCGGTTCGCCCCACCCGGCTGAGCGCTGAAAATACTCGCTCACGAGGGCACAATGATCGGTATCCCCGGCTCCGAGCCAGCCCTTGATCGCCTTGGTGGGAAAACAGCGGTTGCTGAACGTGCAGACGAACGGGCTACCCGGTTGGAGGACCCGGGCCACCTCCGTGAAGACCTCGATCGGGCTAATCAGATAGTCGACCGATACACAACAGACCGCGCCGTCGAAGCGCTTGTCGTCAAAGGGGAGCACCGGATCGGCATTGAGGTCGTGAACCACTCGCTCGGTGGCCTGGTCGTTCGAGCGCAGCTCGGCGTCGTTCATGCCCAACACCGTCAAATGCTCCGGTCCCGCCTCGAAATGGGAGATCCAGGACGACATCAGGTCCAGCACGGTGCCGGTGATCCCCAGCTCGGCGTAGAGCGCTCCTACCGCGGCGATCGCTCGGTCGTCGATGTGGGTCACCAGGCGGGGCGGCCCGTAGAACAGCTCGTCGGTGCTCGGGTCGGCCCGGGAAAAGAAGTCGGCCGGAAAACCTTGGTAGGGATCGGCGTCGGACATGGTCGGATTCTCTCATACGGTTCGTACTCGGCACCCCGAACCGATGTGCGCCCGCGGCATAGGGTCAGGCCGAGTCGGCTTGGAGATAGTCGATGGCCGCGGAGACCCCTCCGGGGCCATGGGGAACTCCGCAGTGCGCCAAGGCTAACTCCACCCCGCCGAGGGCGCCGAGGACCATGGGTTCGTTGAGGTCGCCCAGGTGGCCGATCCGGAAGGCCCGCCCCGCCAACTTTTCCCCGAGACCCCCGCCGAGAATGACGTTGAAGTGGTCCCGGGCCACGACTCGCAACTCCTCGGC
>Ga0316190_10000042_pt1 | contig 66949 bp, 68 predicted proteins | sample Eddworburrow2_MG_FD_204929 | JGI IMG/M metagenome (GOLD analysis project Ga0316190, IMG submission 204929) | Coastal sediment microbial communities from Maine, United States - Eddy worm burrow 2 | ecosystem: Environmental > Aquatic > Marine > Coastal > Sediment | place: USA: Maine | collected...
ACTGGTCTCAGGTTTGGAGCTTATCTCTAACCCAGATAATGACTATGCAATTAGAGGTGCTTATGAGTAGACGTGAAAATTATAAAGATGATCATCTTTTTTAATATCTGCTTCGGGTGAATTACACTCAGTCACTGTCTGGTTTGAAATGACGGCTATGTGGTCGTGAGTTCAATTGGTCGATTTGAGACCTCTGATACGAAATATAGGAAAGGTGGTAGAGTGCTAAAACTGGCCATTAAAAGGATCAAAATAGAACATTTCCGCAACTCTACAAACTGACTAAATGGTGCATTATTCTGCTTCGAAATTGGTGTGTAGATGATAGCGGTGAATGTTCCACATACAATATCAAGGGTGACGGGCTTTGGCCTAGGCAACGTACACTCTAAGGATAAATATGGAACCAAAGTTTTGGCACCAAAAATGGCATGAAAACCAGATTGGTTTTCATCAGTCTGATGTAAACTCCTGGCTTTTAGAGTACTCGAACAGATTAAACTTAAGCCAGGGAGATCTCGTCTTTGTACCCCTATGTGGTAAATCAGAAGATATGGCTTGGCTCGTTGAGCAAGGCTTTAGGGTGGTTGGTGTTGAGCTAAGCGAAAAGGCGATCAAAGCGTATTTTGATAAGCACGATGAAAATGTGATCGTTACCAGCGAAGGTTCCTTTGATGTCTGGAAATCAGAGAATATCATCATCTATGAAGGCGATTTTTTTGATCTAAAACCAGACCATCTGGAAGGGGTAAAAGCCATTTTTGATCGGGCTGCATTGATTGCACTGAAGTCAGAGATGAGACGGAGGTATGTTCAACATTATTTTAGCATTGGGTTAAAAGGTGCTCAGATGTTATTGATCACACTGGAGTATGAACAAGCACTAAAGGATGGCCCGCCTTTTTCAGTTGCCGATGATGAGGTCGATGAGTTGTTCCAGGCGGGTGATGTGGCATTACAACAAGTAAGTAATGTGCTGGAAGAGAACCAGAACTTTAAAAACAGTGGGCATCCTTATCTCATAGAGAGGGCTTATCAGATCACCTTGTAATAAAAGTGTGATATCTAGAAGTGTCCCAATTGCGGGGAAATGAATGAACCAACATTTGAGATATGCTGGCAATGTGATGCTGAGCATCTGTAGACTGGTTAAGGCGAGACTTTTCTACTTCCTGTCTATTCTATCTGTTCTTACTGCTTTCGTTACAACTGCAGTTTATGCAGGCAATCTGCCTACAGCTGATATGAACAAGAGTGAGCCTGAGAAGAAGCATGGCTTTAGCCTCTATCTAGATCAGGATTTCTTTATCCCCGGCCGTAATGAGGATCGGGATTACACCATGGGTTTTGCCCTGGAGCTTTTTTGGGAGAAGATTCCGGAAGAGATTGATTACTTGGATAGGTCAATCACATGGCTTGATAAGAATGCGACCGGTGGTCTGCTAGATAAGTCTATCTCCCCTACTATGCGCAGTATTGTGTTGGGATCCGTCAACTTTACACCAGATGACCTTGCTGCCTCGGCCCCGCTTTCTGATGATCGGCCCTATGCCTCTCTACTGTTTGTGAGTGGTAAGCAGATGTTTGAGTCTTCTGATAAAGAGTGGATTATAGGTAGTGAACTGCAGGTGGGCCTGTTGGGCCTGGGTATTGCGCGATCAGCTCAAACTAAAATGCATGGCTACACGCGTAGTTTGACGGGAGAGGATACGCCGGTTGACCCTAAGGGTTGGTCCCATCAGATCTCTGATGGTGGTGAGTTAACGCTTAAGTATCGCCAATCTTTTGGCCAGGAACTGATTAATGAGGATGCATTTGACATCGCCTGGATGTCTGATGCCAGTGTGGGGTATCAGACAAATGCCAGCTTGGGGGTTCAGCTAAGGGTAGGGCGCAGGGACAGCAAATTTTGGACACTGCCTTATGATCCGGTTAATCGTGGGAATTTTGTCCCTTCAACTGCAGGAGATGAGCTTTATTTCTGGGCGGCTTTTCGGGGGCGTGGCGTGGTTTATGATGCATTGCTTCAGGGCCAGTTTCGAGAAAGTGATGTGACCTTTAGTAGTGGAGAAGTTAAACGTTTTGTCCAAGAGGGCGGGCTTGGCTTAACTGCAGCCTGGAATCCTGTTCAGGTAACCTTGGCGTTGAATTATAAGAGTGCTGAGTTAGAGGGGCGGGCTGCACGTTCCCATTATTGGGGAGGAACATATTTTGTGTTCCGTTGGTAAGCAGGGCAGGGTTCACCAGGCTTGAAAACAAAATAATGAACTAGAGGCCATAAGGGTCAGACCTTACAATTTACATGCTAGAAAAATACTTGGTTCAAGGCTATGCCCTTAATCGTGAATGCTTTGAGGCATAATTTGAAATAACTGAGTTTTCTTATGTTGAGAGCGGTCTGTGTGGTACATGATTTTCCGTCATTTTTGAGCGCTATCTGGGACTCAAATTTATTACACTAATTTCCCATAAAATTAACGCGTTTGTGGCTCGTTTGTGAGAAGGCATGAGATTTAAAATTCTGAACACATGAAAAGTGACATTTGTAATACCTGAGTATTGCTATCTGGCATTTAAATCGCTGTAACTCGTTGATTTATTGGTTGAAATATTTCTATTTCAGTGAAATAGTTAGTTACAGCTAAAGCTTAATAGTCCTACATACTTAAATATTACGGGGAAATGCCATGAAAAGAATATTTCAGACTTGCTTAATCGCTTGTGCAATGTTTGCTACTAATAGCTTTGCCGAGCAATCATATGCTTGTAAGGTAATGCAAGAGAATGGCTCAGCAATGTTCTGCCAAGAAGGTGCCCAAACCCTAGCCGCAGCTCCTGTCAGCAAGCCAGAAGTTGCACTTGCAAGTAAGGATCGTTCTTTTGCATGCAGCAGCATGCTGGAGCGTAATTCAGGTATGTTCTGTAATAAGGATGGCGGCTTAATGGGAAGCACCATCGCCAGCGAATAAAATCCGTTCTTCGCAAAAAACCCCGCCACTAGTGGCGGGGTTTTTTGCTTTATGGGTCTAATTTTTTCTTCCATTTTTTATTAAACCTCTCTCATTACTTTTGATCTCCTCGTATAGGCTGCCATGTCCTTTATTTATGGTGCCTTGATCATGCCCCACTTAAATCTGCAGCCTTCTGGGTTAATAGAGTCAGGCTTGATTGTTTAGGCGTAAACAGGCCTGGATTTGAACTCATTGATTCAATTGAATCTGAGTTGTTGATTGAATCGCCTATATTTTGTGTGCAATCAGCTAAATGTAATCTAGATAGTGTTGAGCCATCAGTAGCTGTCCCACAAGATATTTGGTTATCAGCCTTAATTCTTCCAGGTATGAATGTTACTGGCTTATCTGGATGGCTTTGTGATGATAGGGAATATTTATTATTCCAGTAGCTACCGGATAGATTTATTGAACCAGTTGGTTCATCTCAAAGATGGGCAGTAGGATGGCGATGACGATGAGCAAAACAACCACGCCCATGAATAAAATAAGTACAGGCTCAAAGATGCCAATCAGCATCTCAGCCATGGATTGAACCTCGCGCTGCTGATTATCTGCTGCACCTTCCAGCATCTCGGGCAGCTGTCCGCTGGATTCGCCGCTGGCGATCAGATGTACAGTGATGGGTGGGAATAGCTTGGTTTGGTTTAGTGCCCGACTGAGGCTGTCGCCCTCTCGAACCCTTACGGCGGTATGTTCCACGGCTTTGCGCATGGGCAGGTTGGGCACTACCTGGCTGGCAATGCGCAGTGCCTCCAGTAGCTCGACGCCACTACCGACGAGGATGGCCAGAGTGCGTGTGAAACGTGCAGTATTGGAGCCGCGCATAAAGCGCCCAATCAGTGGAAGCTTTAGTTGTATTGACTGATAGGTGAATAGAATGTGCTCAACCCGCAGCATGGCTGAGCAGGCCATCCAAATGGCGATAATTCCGCCGAGTACGATGATGCCATAGTTCAGTATGAAATCACTGGCCATGATCAGCCATAGTGTCAGGATGGGTAGTTCCTGCCCCAGGTTCTCAAATACCCCAACAATTTCTGGTACTACATATGCCAATAGTCCGATAACGATCAGGATGGAAACGCTGGTCAGCATAATAGGGTAGATCATGGCCAGCTGTACCTTTTGGCGCATGAGTTCCCTGGTCTCTTCGTATTCCGCCAGCTTTTCTAATACATAATCCAGTTTGCCGGATGATTCACCTGCATCTACGGTGGCCCGGTAGAGCACTGGAAAGGCGTTAGGGAAGTTGCCTAATGCATTGGAGAGGCTTTGGCCCTCCAGTACACGTGAGCGAACACCGAGAATGATGCGCCGGATGCGGGGTTTTTCTGTCTGTTGTGATACGGCCTGCAGCGCTTCTTCCAGAGGGATGCCAGAGCGACTGAGCGTGGCCAGTTGGCGGGTTAACAGGGCCAGATCACGGGTGCCAATTCCGCTACCTCCACCCAAGGCAGCAGGCTTGCGTGATTCTTGAGTAACAACGGCTTCAACGGAGAGTGGTGTTAACCCTTTGTCACGCAGCGATTGGCGCGCCAGGCGTGAGGTTTCGCTCTCTATAATGCCTTTTTTTTCCCGCCCCTGTTGATTGAGGGCCTGGTATTCAAATGCACCCATAAAGGTATTACCTCGATCCAATTATGGGGTTAATTTTCATGGGCTACCCGAACGACCTCTTCCAGGCTGGTTTCACCACAGATAGCCTTTTCGCGGGCATTTTGCAGCATACTGCGTGAGCGGGTGCGGGCTTGTTTCTCCAGCCCGTGCTCCCCAGCACCGTCATGGATAAGATTTTTGATTGCATCATCAATGACGACCAATTCAAAAATACCGCTACGTCCGCGGTATCCCTGATAGTTGCATGCTTTGCACCCTTTAGGGTGGTAGAGGGTAATTGTTTCACCTGATTCTGGGGAGATGCCCAGGGTGTCCAATTCTGACTGGCTGGCAGTGTAGGCTTCTTTGCAGTCAGGGCAGAGTTTGCGCAGCAAACGCTGGGCCAATACGCCAATGATGCTCGATGAGAGTAGGAATGGCTCAACGCCCATGTCACGTAGTCTGGTGATGGCGCCGACTGCGGTGTTGGTATGTAGGGTGGATAGCACCAAGTGGCCGGTTAAACTGGCCTGGACGGCAACCTCTACGGTCTCCAGATCGCGGATCTCGCCAACCATTACGATATCAGGATCTTGACGTAGAATGGCGCGCAGACCACGGGCAAAAGACATCTCTACTTTTGGATTAACCTGAGTTTGCCCAATGCCATCCAGATAATACTCAATAGGATCTTCTACCGTTAGGATATTTCTCTTTCGATCATTGAGTGTAGTGAGAACAGCATACAGGGTGGTGGTTTTACCTGAGCCGGTGGGGCCGGTTACCAGAATGATGCCGTGTGGTCGTCGGATCAGTGACTCCATGGCTTTAAGCTCATCCTCGCGGGTACCCAGTTGTTTCAGGTCCAGCCTTCCAGCCTGTTTGTCCAGTAGACGCAGTACGATACGCTCACCATGAATGGATGGCAGTGTTGAGACACGCACATCCACAGCTCGGCCACCAATACGCAGTGATATGCGGCCATCCTGTGGCAGGCGTTTTTCAGCAATATCCAGTTTGGCCATCACCTTGAGGCGGGAGATAACCATAGGTGCCATGGCGCGTAGAGGCTGTAGAATTTGCCGCAGAACGCCATCAACTCGGAGGCGCACCACCATCCTGTCTTCAAAGGGCTCGATATGGATATCAGAGGCGTTCTCCTTTACTGCCTCGGCAAGCAGCGCATTTATGAGGCGGATTATTGGGGCCTCGTCAGCACTTTCGAGCAGGTCTTCGGGTTCTGGCAGCTGGTTGGCGATATCATTGAGATCCATATCGTCGCCGATGTCGTCCATCATCTGCTGCGCTTGGGCGGAGCCTTGCTCGTAGGTCTTTTGCAACAGGATGTTAAATTCATCTTCAGTGAGTGACTCAAAGTTGGCGGGGGAGCCAAGATAGCGCTGAGCCTCAGCCAGGGCGAGTGTTGTGCTGCTCTCAAGGTGTGCGATTGTGGCTTTTTCGTCATCCTCCAGCTTAATCAGCACACCATGCCGTTTGGCGAAGCTGTAGGAGAGCTGAGTGTGAGAATTGACGCTTTCCTGTTGGTCACTTTGAAGCTCAGGCATTTAATCTGCCTGATTGTTGTTGGTGGAGTCGGGTGTTTTGCTTGCATCTGCCCCGTTGTTTATTGTTGGCAGCCGAGGGCGCTCATTGTCAGGTATCAAGCGAAGCTCCCATTTGGCTTTGTTTTTCTCAATATCCTCTTGCAGCCCTTTGATATAGCTGTATTTTGAATTGGTCAGATGCAGGCTTGTGTGTCGGCTACGAATAATCTCTGGCCGTAGAAAGATCATAAGATTGGTTTTCTTTAGTTCATTGCTGGTGTTTCTAAACAGAAGCCCTAGCACAGGGATGTCCCCAAGCAGAGGTACTTTGGAAATGGATTCGGTTAGGTTGTCTTTGATCAAGCCGCCTAGAACAATGGTCTGTTTGTCGTCCACCAGAATAGTGGTTTCAAGCGTGCGTTTAGTGGTAGTTAGCCCGCCCTCCACAGAAGGACCGACTTCAGAGACCTCCTGTTCGATCTCCAGCTTGATGGTATCGCCTTCGTTGATCTGTGGGGTGACGGTCAGTTTAAGACCTACATCGTGGCGTTCAAAGGTTGTAAAGGGGTTGCTGTTTGAATCACCGGATGAGGTGGTTGTTTGAAAAGGTACATTTTGCCCTACATGTATGCTGGCCTTCTCGTTGTCCAGTGTAAGTAGGGATGGTGTGGAGAGGAAGTTGGTATCTGTATCACCAGCATAGGCTTGAACCAGTGCCCGCAGGCTGCCACCGCTGATATAGCCCAGGTTAAAGGAATTAATGGAGAGATCTCCATCGATCGTATGGTCGGTGCCTGCAAAAAAACCGCTGGTGCTAGGGGTGGATGTTTGCCATTCAATACCCAGTTCCACGGTCTTCTCATCGGTCAGCTCTGCAATTACCGCCTCGATATAGACCTGGGCGCGACGGATATCCAGCTGATTAATGACCCGCTTCAGTGAACGCATGATCGCGGGTGGAGCTGTGATGACCAGAGCATTGGTTGCTTCATCTGCCTGGATATCGAATTGGGATTTTGCCTGTGGGGCTTTTTTGACCTCTTTTGCTGCCTCCAGCTGTTTGGTGCCAATACCTTGTAGCACAGTGACGAGATCCTTGGCTTGGGCATAGCGTAGGTAGACCACTTCAGTATGACCTTCAGTGGCAATTGGGGTATCCAGATGTGCAATCAGTGCGCGCAATTCCAGACGTAGATCCGGGTTACCTCCCAGCAGAATGCTGTTTGTCCTGGGGTCTGCCACCAAAATAGGCTGTTGCCCTGGAGGGGCTTGTCCTTTTTTTGCTGTATTACGCAGTGATGTCAGCACCTGCACCAAATCTGCTGCGTTGGCGTGTTCCAGGGCAATTATCTCTATTTCATGGCTTCCAAGCCGATCAATACGCCTGATAATGCTGATGACACGCTCCATGTTGGCGATTGAATCAGAGATAATCAGGGTGTTGCTATCGGCATGTACACCCAGATGGGCCTGCTGTGGCATCAAGGGTCGTAGAATGGGAACCAGCTGTGAGGCCATAACGTGTTTGACTTCAACGACACGCGTGACAGTTTCATCTGTGCGGTGAGTTTGGGTGTCGGTGATGGTGCGGATATTATCCTGTTTGGCGATGGTGTTTGGCACAATCTTATCGATATCACCACTGGGTACTACGGCAAACCCGTGCACCTTGAGTACGGATAAGAATATTTCGTAGATGTGATCACGGTTGCTGGGGCTGGAGGAAATGACGGTTACCTTGCCCTTTACGCGCGGATCAACAATAAAATTTTTGCCAGTCATTTCTGATACGGTGTTGATCAGCACTCGAATATCAGCATTATTTAGATTCAGCGTTAGTGTGCCTTCTGCCCAGACAGGTAGAGAGATGATAAATACCAAAAAAATTACATAAAGACGTTTTAACATGGAGTACCGTTTGTTTTTCCTTAATCAGTGATGATTTCTATTGGTAGCGCTTCAGTTATGGGCATTATGAACAACTGATGCATTATGCGGGAAACGTGGATCGATTCAAGCTGCACGGTGTTCTCCCCTTGATATTTATTTTGCGAATTTTTTTCGTATTCTGGCCATCTCGTCGATCAGTGCCTGCTTCTCAGTCTGCCTGCTAGCAGGTCTGGGCCTGGATGCAGGTCTAGACGTAGGTCTGGGGGCAGGTTGTGATGCTGTGTTGGGCAATGAACTTGAAGGATTGTTCCCGGGTAATGGGTGAGATTGATTAGTTGTTGATGCCTGTGACCCTCCTTCCATTGATGGGCGAGGGAGGGCGAGGGATTCATGCCGTCCATTGCGCTCTAATATGACTCGAAAAGGCTCTACCGCATACAGAGTGGCTCCGCCTGGTATTTCATCGCCAATCTGGTACATCGCCTGCTCATCATCAGATGAGCTGATGATGGCAAAGCTCCCTTCTGTTTTTGATTTACCAAGAAATGTCCCTTGAAGTGTAAGTGCCAGTGGGGTTGTGGGGGCTTCAATAATCTTGTTTGGAACAGGTTTCGCTTTAGCTTCCGGATCTTCTTTGCCAAACAGGTGCCAATTTGGGATCTGGCCAAGATTGATTGAGGCAGCTGATGGTTGAGATCTAACTTGGCTCTGTAGAGTTGTTTCTCCGCTTTGATCCTCTTTTTGGGCCATGCGGTAGCTGTTAAGGGTGCTGAACACAGCTAGCGCGAGTAGTGCAGCACCAGCAAGTGCTGCTACAGTAGGCAATAGTTGAGGCAAAAGAGATTGAGTGTTGTTCACAGGTGATTTCAGGTCTTATGGGTGATCCAATATTTACACAGTATAGATAAGAATGACTGCTGCCTTAGCGAATGCTGTTTATATCTGCATTTTATTATTATTTTATGATGTTGATTATTGTGAAGATTAAACCCGATATAATGCCTGATAGAGGCTATTAATGGTAGGCTATGATTCTTTAAAATCCAGAAAGAGATGATTTAATCTCTGGCAGGGATTTGGTTCTTAACATTTGCGGAGGTAAGGAGAAGATGTTCGCCAAAAGGCATAAGTGTGGCAAAGGGAAAAGAGAGGCAGGCTTTACCCTGATTGAAGTGATGGTGGTGGTGGTTATTCTGAGTATCTTGGCAGCCATTGTGGTGCCAAAGATTATGGGTAAACCTGATGAGGCACGTATTACAAAGGTACAGTCAGATATCCGTTCGCTCTCTGCCGCGTTGGATCTGTACCGGTTGGATAATTTTACTTATCCCACTACAGACCAGGGAATAGAGGCGTTGGTCACGGCACCGGGTGGCTTGTCCAGTGGCGCGCGCTACCAAGAGGGCGGTTATATTGACCGTGTGCCAAAAGACCCTTGGGGCAATACCTATAATTATCTTCAGCCAGGATCCCATGGCGCTTATGACCTTTACTCATTTGGCGCAGATAACGCGCCGGGCGGCCAAGGCGTTAATGCAGATATTGGGAATTGGGAGGCGGAGTAGCGGGTGGCAGGAACCTTTCTGTCTAGCGGGTTGAGCCACTCAAAATCTTCATCGAGACGTCAACAGGCCGGTTTTACTCTGCTGGAACTTCTGATTGTTATTTTTATAATCTCGCTGATTTCAGCGGGATTTATAAAACTATCGGTTGGTTTTGGCAGCGCCACACAGCCACTGGAGAATGAGACAAAGCGGCTGCATCGATTATTAAACTTAACCGCGCAGGAAGCTATCCTTCAAGGTAGTGGAATTGGTCTCCTAATTGAGGCTGATGCTTATCACTTCGTTTCGCCAGGCCAAGAATATTGGGTGACTTTTGATGATGACATGTTGAAACGTCACCAGTTACCAGACGATTGGCATTTGGAGCTGAAACAGTATGATGAGGTGGTGTCTCCTGTTGTTGCTGATATAAAAACAGATGAAACAGAAAAAGAAGTAAAACAACCGTCACCATCCATTGTTTTTTATGCCAGTGGTGAAGTAACCCCCTTTCAGTTGTACATATACGCTGCTGACTACCCTGAGCCTTCACTGATTGAAGTTAAAGGCAATGGCAAGATTGAAATGCATTTTCAGGAGCCAGATCAGTGAGGCCAGCGGTAAAACAGTCTGGCTTCAGCCTTATGGAAGTATTAATCGCGCTGGCAGTTCTTGCCATTGCCATGGCCGCCCTGGTCAAGTCAGCAGGCGGTTTTACCTCAAATCAAGCTTATCTCGAAAATAAAACTATTGCCCATTGGGTGGCGCTGAATCAATTGGCTGAGTTGCGTGTGTCTGGAGAAAAACAACCTGAGGGGCAGGAGGAAATGGCTGGGCGAATGTGGAACTGGAAAGTTAAGCTTGAAACATTTTCTCAGAATATTATGCGGGTAGAGGTGACGGTTCGGCGGGAAGAGAGTGAAACTGTATATTCAACATTGACTGGATATGTCGAGGTGAAGCAATAGTGCGCCGAAGATTGAAAAATGGTGGCTTCACCCTGCTGGAGGTTTTGATTGCCTTGGCTATTTTTTCAGTGATGTCGATGATGGCTTATGGTGGTCTAAAGACAATTTTGAATGCGCGTAATGGCACAGAGCAAGCTGCAAAAAGATTGAATGAACTACAGATGGCATTTCTTCTGATACAGCAAGATATGCAGCATATGGCACCACGAACTGTTCGCGTGGGTTATGGCAGAGAACCTGCGTGGTTAGATGAACCGGAACTTGAGTACCAGATTGCCTTTACCCGGGGAGGAAACAGCACTCCACGACGCCCGGGCCGTAGCGGATTGTATCGAGTTGCTTATCAATTGGAAGAGGAGAAGCTGATACGTATGATTTGGCCTGCGCTTGACCGTGTGGATGGCAGCGTACCTCAGAAAATGGTGTTGCTACAGGGAGTAAGCAGTGTGGATTTTGATCCTGACTTTGATACAGAAAATAGATCTGGATCTGGTTTTTCACAAGAGACTCAGTTGGGGTTTCAACCAGATGCTCAAGTTGGGGATATATTACCAAAGTCGGTAAAAATGGTCTTGAGTCTGGATGATTGGGGCACCATCACTCGCCTTTTTGCGATGCCTTATTAGCGATGAATGCTCCTCTGAAAAAATCTGCAGGTGTTGCTTTGATTACCGTGTTGTTAGTGGTGGCAGCTGCAACCATAGCTGCTGTCTCAATCAGCTCACGTCTGCAGGTGGATATCCGGCGTACCGAAAATCTTTTGCGTGCAGATCAGGCCTGGTTGCATGCATTGGGAATGGAGAGCTGGGCTAAAAGTCGGTTGATTGAAGATTTTAAAAATGATAGGAAGGAAGAGAAGACACAAGATGATCTTAAGGAAGAGTGGGTGGAAGTGGTGGAAGAATCCGTGGAAGGCGGTACAGTTCAAGGTGAAATTATTGATCAGCAGGGGCTATTTAATCTCAATAACCTGCTAAAACAACCAGATAAGGATTCCGAAAGCCAACAGTTAGTGCACAGTAATATAGATATAGAATATTTTAAACGGCTGTTGAATACTCTTGAATTGGATGAGCTGCCAGAGGATAAGGTGGATGAGTTGGTGAATGCCTTGTTGGACTGGCTAGATAAGGATACTGAAACCACTCTGACAAAGGGAATAGCAGGGGCGGAGGATGATTACTATCAAACTCTTGAGCCTGTCTATAATGCAGCAAACCGTCCCATGGCGCATCAAAGTGAGTTATTGTTGGTAAAAGGGTTTACCCTGGAGATCTATAGGGAACTTGCTCCTTTGGTTACGGCTCTACCAGTGCCGATATTGTCTGAAGATCGTACTACGATCAATGTCAACACAGCAAAAAAAGAAGTGCTACAAAGTATATACAAAGGTATTACTGACAGTGGTGCGGATGACCTGATTGATACACAAGAGAGTGATGCTTTTGAAAGCCGTACTGAGTTTGATGAGCATCCTGCAGTATCAGGATTAAACGTAACAAAAACAAAACTTGGTAGTGTTGGACTTGATGTTAAAAGCAGCTACTTTAGAGTGAAGAGCATAGTTGAAGTAGGCCGGGCCAGGGTGGCAGTAACTTCCCTGATAAAACGAACAGATGCAGGTGAAGCAGAGGTGCTCCATCGCCTGCGAGAGGATATATTTTAGTGGCTGACCGTATTTTAATCCGTTTTTCTGATGACCAGTTTGAGTGGTTGGCTGTCAATAGCAAAGGCAGGCCACTGTCAGGCGTAGGGCGTGGCAATGGAGAAGAGCTGGTAACAGCCTGCCAAAATAAAGAGGTTGTCTTATTGGTGCCGGGCAGTGATGTACTGCTCACCAATGTGACCATCCCCACGCGTAATACAACAGGCATTGCTCGGGCGTTGCCCTATGCGGTGGAAGAGCAGCTGGCAGAAGATGTTGATCTGCTCCATTTTGCCAGAGGTGAGCAGGATGCAGAGGGCGCTATGCCAGTGGCGGTTATTCGCCGTCAATGTTTGGATCAATATTTGGGTGTATTAACTCAGCTGAGAATCTACCCAGCATCGGCCTATGCCGCACCACTGCTGCTGCCGCAGAAAGAAGATGTTTGGAGTGTTCTGGTTGAAGATGAAAAAGCACTGTTGCGCTATGGCAGTGATCAAGGATTAGAGCTGAACTCTGATAGCCTACTGCCGATTGTTGGCCGCCTACTAAAAGAATATACAGGTGATGGTAGGCCCAAACTCAAAGTGTGGTATAGCGGAGATGTAGCACCTGATATGGCTCAGCTGGAGTTAACAGGCTGTGAAGTTGATGTTTCACCTGTGCCTGAAACAGGGATGGCTATGATGGCTTCTACCCTGGTTCTTGATAGCGGCCTTGATTTGTTGCAGGGTGAATATCGACAACAGAATACTGCATCACTAATGACCTTTAAGCCATGGCGTATGGCCGTCTCATTTTTGGTCTTGGCCGGCTTAATTCAGCTTGGCGGTGTAGGGTACAGTCACTGGCAATTGATAGCAGAAGATAAAAAATTAGCACAAGAGATTGAGTCACTCTATCGTGAAGCGTTTCCAGAAGCAGGCAAAATTATCCGAGGCAGTGAGCGTCAACAGGCTGGTCGAAAACTAGCGGAACTACGACAGCAGCATGGTCGCGGCTCAGATACATTTCTTGCGCTGCTGCATATAAGCGGTACAGAGCTGAATAAAGATAAAAATCTGAGATTGGAAGGGTTAAATTATAAAGGCGGTGCGCTGAACCTTCGCCTGCAAGGATCGGATCTCAGTCAGTTTGAAGTCTTCAAACAAAAATTGGTAAAAGGGCGTGAACAAGACATTGAGGTAGAAGTGTTATCAGCGGTATCACGAAAAAAAGGTGTGGATGGCCGTATTATGATAAAGGAGCGCAAATAATCATGACTAAATGGTGGTCAACGCTCCAGGCGCGTGAGAAAAAGGTTTTGGGATTTGGTTCCGTTGCTTTTGTGGTACTGATGGGATATCTGTTTTTAGTTGAACCCTTGATGGAGCAAAGAGAGCAGCTCACTACGCGGGTGGCGGCACAAAAAAATCTTAAATCCTATTTGGAAAAGGTTGCAGCGGAGGCTAAATCTCTGCGCTCCAATGCCAGTGGCACGAAAAAACTGAGTGGATCGGGAAAAGATACTCTGCTTGCAGTAGTCAGTAAAACCAGTCGCCAAAATGGAATTAAGGAATCTATGAAGCGTATTACCCCGGAAGGTAGTAAGAAAGCCAGAATCTGGCTGGAAGATGCCTCGTTTGATCAGATGGTTTCGTGGATAACAGCAGTCAGCCGTTCTTATGCGATCAGTGTGGAAAATATTAACGTTACAGCAGAAGATATGCCGGGACAGGTGCGGGCAAAACTAACGCTTGTGGCAACCAAATAAGCGTTCTTAAAGATGCTTAGGTAGCAGCCCCTGTTTTTGTCATATACGCCTGCTTCATTGCTGATTCAAAATCATCATTAGAGGGATATGCGTATCCAAATACGGGCTGCCATAGCTTGTTATTTTCCATGCAGAGATAGAAAAAAATATCGTCATGCCATTGTGCAAAGCTCTGGTAGGCATGAGAGAACATCTCTAGCTTTGTTTCGTCTGAATAGCTTAATTTACCATCACTATCAATCAGCGGCAGTTGCAGTATTTTACTTTTTAATCCCCGTTGGCGAATCTGCTTAACTACGGACTTTGTGTAGGTCAGTGTGCCAAATGAGATGAGTGCTACCTCTTCAGGGGTGAATAACTTCTGCAGCCTCTGAAAGATCTGGGTGTAGTCCTCTTTCCAATTATCGTAGTGGATCATGGGGTGAAAATGAAAGCCAACCACTATGCCCTTATCAGCAACTAGCCGGGCGGCTTCAATGCGATCATCCAGCGTTGCAGCACGATGCTCTTCGTTGCTGATAATAGTCGGTGTGTTGAGTGACCATGTGCAGATAATATTGGGTGGTATCTCATGTTCCAGTAGATAGCTGATGTTTTTTGATTTTGTTTTTAACTCTAAAATGACATTTGGATTGGCTTTTGCAAAGGCTGTTAATGTATCCAGTATGCCGTGTTTGTTGCCCCACAACAGTGAGTCGGAAGATTGACCTGTTCCAATGTGGTAGGTTTGAGTAGGATCCAGCTCAAGCGCTTGCAGTTTCTCCGAGAAGCCTTGGTCAAAGTAGATTTTGTCTTCATGATAAAAAGCCTGAATGCTGCAATAACTACAGTCGAACCCGCAATTGTCTATGGCGTCAAGTGTCATGAGGTTGCAGCAGCGTGTACGCTCTGAGGCTACCGGGCAGTACCCTAATCCCAGTTGTTTTTTATCGACGGTCTCTAGTTTTAGTTTTTGTGATGGAAGAGCGATATCTGCTTCTATGGAATAGTGGGTGGCGTTATCTTTAAGTGTTAGCCAATATGTTTTAAGTTGATTAATAATGGCTTTTTTTTCAGCTTTTCCAGTTATCTCCCCTGTGGAGAAGCTGCTCCAGGTTTGCTGAATGGGGCTTTCTCCCCACATATTTAGGTCGCGACTAATCTCACAAACCTGACGTAGCTCTTGTAGGGTAAAGCGGTGGCTGTGCGCTTTCTCGCTAATAAAGACCTGCTCATCTTTTGACAGAATAGGGAATAGGGTTTGCTTGCAAATAGTTGCAAATTTCTCTGCGTAGTTATTAGAGACCGACATGGTTGTTGGGGTAAGTATTATAATTCCAGAATATAAAACAGATGGTGCCGTTAACGGCAGCTGCCACGCAGATAGCAAATCCAGTAGACCAGTGCAACAAATGTGCTGCCGCCGAGAATGTTGCCAAAGGTTACTGGAATAAGGTTATGTACAAAATCAGCAATAGTAATTGTTGAGCCTTCCTGAAGCATGCCAATAGGGATGAGGTACATGTTAGCCACTGAATGTTCAAAGCCCAAGGCCACAAAGGCGGAGATAGGGAATAAAATGGCCAATATCTTCCCTGAAACAGTGTGTGCAGCAAAGCATAACCAAACAGCCAGGCAAACCAACGTGTTACAGAGAATGCCACGAATAAAGGCCTGACTGCTACTGAGCGCCACTTTTCCTTGAGCAATATTGAGAGCGGTTTTTGCTACTGCGCCATTGGCAATATCAAGCGTGCCTGAATAATGGACAAACCAGGCGCAGGCCAGTGCGCCAATAAAGTTGCCAATATAGACAATCCCCCAGTTTCGTAGCAATTGAGCGGTGGTTATTTTTTTTTCTGACCAGGCGACAACAATCAAATTATTGCCGGTAAAAAGTTCAGCGCCAGCAACAATTACCAGTATCAATCCTAGGCTGAATACTAATCCGCCTAAGAGTCGTGTAGGGCCAAGTCCCAATGTACTGTCGGTGATGACCATCGTATAAAACATGCCGCCAAATGAGATGAACGCACCTGCAAGGATGCTAAGAGTGATGGTCGGTAGAAAGGGCAGGTTGGCTTTTTTAATGCCAACATTGTTGACCAGTTCAGCAATCTGCTTTGGTGTATATGCATCCATATCGATTGCTAGTTGGTCGTTTTAATTATCACACACATGGTAGTGGGTGAAATTTTTGGCTTTGTACTGATCGAGGATAGGCATCATTGGTGCCATGCCAGTGGCCATTTCACTGCATCTTCTCAATTCCTGGAGTGCCGGTGTTTTTGCCAGCTTTTTACTGAATGTGATGACGTGTTCCTGGGCTTGGTCGCGTTTACCCTCGGTGCACAGTGCTTTAGCCTCAGAAGAGATTTTCATTGCGTGTTGTTCAGCAGCGGTAATTTCAGTTCGGTCAATCTTCTGCATGCAGTCCTGCATCTCTTGCATCTGCTTCATCATGATTTCCATCTCCTTTTCATCCATCTTGTTTGACTCTGCTGCAAAAACAGTGAGGGGAGAAAGAAGTAACAATATATAGGCGGTTATTTTCATGGCTTTAGATTTTGAATGTTATCGGGTAAGTATATGAACAATAAGTGGATTATGCTATTGAATGTGTCGGTTACCCTTCACTTTTGGCTGCTATGCGGCGGTATATACTTGCTGCGATGTACCAAAAGAGTGAGATGAGCCCACCCAGCATAGCTATTCCTACAGCTCCCCAGCCGACTAACCCTGTCATATCTGATTCAATCCACAGGCCAAAATAGGCTATAGCTGAGCCGATCAGGCCGAGTAGCATTGATTTTGCACCGAGTTCAGCTGATTTGTGTGCGCGTTTGGGTTGTTGAGGCTCATTCATTAGGTGGTAGATTATCAGTGATTGCTTGCGGAGAGTGGATCGGGAATCGTATCCTATCCAGCTTGCTGATGAAATAGAGAGATTGTTGCGAATGAAAGATGCGGTAAAGGAGTATTACGGAAAGGTTCTACAGGGTTCTGAGGATTTGAAAACTGATGCCTGCTGTACTGATACAGCCATGCCTGATTTTGTAAAGCGGGGCTTGAGTAAGATTCATGCAGAGGTATCGGGGCGCTATTATGGTTGTGGGCTGGTGATGCCTGAGCTATTGCAGGGCATGCGGATCCTCGATCTGGGCAGTGGTTCTGGTCGCGACTGCTTTTTGTTGTCCCAGCTGGTGGGTGAGCAGGGGTATGTGCTGGGTGTGGACATGACGGATGAACAGCTCGCCGTGGCCAATCAATATATCGATTACCATATGGAACAATTTGGTTTCAGCGCCCCCAATATTGAGTTTAAAAAAGGCTACATTGAGCATCTGGATGAGCTGGGATTGGCGGATAACAGCTTTGATATCATCATTTCAAACTGCGTCATCAATCTCTCGCCAGATAAAGAGGCTGTTCTGCGTGAGGCCTACCGTATCCTGAAGCCGGGTGGTGAGATCTATTTCTCCGATGTTTACTCAGATCGGCGCATTTCGAAGGAATTGGCAGCAGATCCCGTCCTTTATGGTGAATGTCTAAGTGGCGCTCTTTATTGGAATGACTTTCATAATCTAGCTAAAAAGGCGGGGTTTTTAGATCCTCGTGTGGTGGAAGATCGCCCTCTGGCCATTGATAATGATGAAGTGGAAAAACGCATTGGCCATGTTAATTTTTTCTCTGCCACCTATCGCCTGTTTAAGTTGCCAGATCTGGAGACGCATTGTGAAAACTATGGGCAGTCTGTGATCTACAAAGGCACCATCCCTCATTATGAGTGCCAGCTTCAATTTGATAAGCAGAATACCATCACGGCAGGTGTCATCTTTCCCGTAAGCGGAAATACCTACCGCATGCTAAGTGAGACACGCTTTGCAGAGCATTTTGAATTTCTAGGATCGAAGGATGTTCACCACGGTATCTTTGAAGGCAAAGGTACTGCGCTTCCTTTTGATAACGATAGCAGTGGTAGCGATGATGGTGGCTCATGTTGTTGTTAATCCCATGACTCAAACTCATAAAGCTAAAGTCCTTTTTTTATGCACGGGCAACTCATGTCGTTCGCAAATGGCAGAAGGTTGGGCCAGATGGTTTCATAGTGACTGCATAGATGCTTTTTCAGCGGGCACCATCGCTCAGGGGCTGAATCCCAATGCCGTTGTTGTGATGGCGGAAGAGGGGGTTGATATATCGCACCACCAATCAAAAAGGCTGGTAGATCTGGATATGGACTTTGATTATGTGGTCACAGTGTGTGGAAATGCCCAAGCCAGCTGCCCGATATTTTCTGGAAAGGCCAAGGTGATTCATTATGGATTTGATGACCCGCCAGCATTGGCCAAGGATGCTGCATCTGAGCAGGAGGCGCTGGAGCATTATCGGCGAGTCTGCAGAGAGGTGCGTGATTGGGTGAAATGCTTGCCGCAAACCTTAGATATATGTTGAGCCTTTTGTACGGAATGGCTCATTAAAGCCTAATGCGGTAGCATTACGGTGTTGAAAAACTGATAGCCGCTATAGGGCGGCCCCAATTTTTAATCCAAAGTGGAGATGATAATGCCAAGCGCAACAGCACGACACATCCTGGTAGATTCAGAAGAGAAATGTAACGAACTTAAAGCACAGATTGCAGATGGTGCAGAATTTGCCGAACTGGCCAAGCAGCATTCTGGTTGTCCTTCTGGTAACAGTGGCGGTGATCTGGGTTCATTTGGCCCAGGCATGATGGTGCCAGAGTTTGATAAGGTGGTCTTTAGTGCAGAGGTTGGCACTGTGCAGGGGCCAGTCAAAACCCAGTTTGGCTATCATCTGCTGGAAGTGACCTCACGCGAAGATTAAGCGTTTCGTATTGATGTCATAGTTGATCGGGCCGGGGTTTCCCCGGCCTAATTTATTCGGCCGGGGAAACCTAACTTAAATCCCGTAAGAATTGGAATTAACAACCCATGTTTAAAACGAATGAGTATTTCGATGGCAAAGTAAAATCCATTGCCTTTCAGACAGAAACCCTGCCAGCTACTATTGGCGTGATGGCTCCGGGTGATTATGAATTTGGCACAGCTGCTAAAGAGAAGATGACAGTTGTGAGTGGTGCTTTAAGCGCAAAGTTACCTGGCGCCAGTGAGTTTCAAACCTTTGGCGCAGGTGACTCTTTTGATGTGCCAGCAGATAGCAAATTCAACGTAAAGGTAACCTGCGAAACAGCGTATCTTTGCCTTTATGGTTGATTTTTAACAATAGCCATAATCAACAGGGAATCAGCACAACATGACGAAACTAAAATTACACTGGCAGATTGTTATTGCCCTAGTGCTAGCAGTAGTGGCGGGTTTAATAACAGGTAAAGAGAGCGCGTTGTTTGGCGTTTATTTTTATGATGTTTATGCCTTTATCGGCCAGTTGTTTCTCAATGCGCTGAAGATGTTGATAGTGCCGCTGATACTCTCATCCATTATCGTAGGTATCAGCGGAATTGGCTCCGGTAGTGCACTCAGTAAGTTGGGTGGCAAGACGCTGCTCTATTATGCAACCACCAGCCTGATTGCAATTATGATTGGCTTACTGGTCGTTAATGCGATTGCGCCAGGTGTGATTGATGGTCAGCCAGCGAAGGATATCATTGGGTTGTCAGAAGAGGCAGCGAGCACTGTTGTCGCCAAAGTGGAAGGCAAGAGTGCGGGCGATGTGGTTGATATCTTTCTGCGCATGGTGCCAACCAATGTTATTGCTGCTGCAGCTAATGGCCAGATGTTGGGGCTAATCTTCTTTGGTCTGCTGTTTGGTTTCTTCATGACCAAGATTGAAGAGGCCTATGCCGAGACCATGTACAACTTTTGGCAGGGTGTCTTTAGTGTGATGATGAAGATCACTGACTGGGTTATGAGCTTTGCCCCCATCGGTGTCTTTGGTCTTGTGGCAAAGGTAGTGGCGGGTACTGGCCTGGCTGCCTTTGAGCCGCTGTTGTGGTTCTTTCTCTGTGTTTTAATTGCATTGGCTTTGCACATGTTTGTGGTTATGCCATTGCTACTTTCAGCCGTTGGACGTGTCCATCCGCTCAGACATTTTAAGGCGATGGCTCCTGCTTTACTAACAGCTTTCTCAACCAGCTCATCTTCCGCAACTCTGCCAATGACAATGGAGTGCGTAGAGAAAAATGCGGGTGTCTCCAATCGCACTACCAGTTTTGTATTGCCACTGGGGGCAACGGTAAACATGGATGGAACAGCTTTATATGAGTGTGTCGCCGCCATGTTTATTGCCCAAGCCTATGGCATTGATCTTGGTTTGGGCACCCAGTTTACTATCGTATTGGTTGCGCTATTAACCTCCATCGGCGTGGCAGGGATACCCGCAGCAAGCCTAGTGGCTATCTCCATTATATTGGCAGCGATTGGCTTGCCTGCCGAAGCTATTGGTTTGATATTGGCGGTAGATCGAGTGCTGGATATGTGTCGTACGGCTGTAAATGTATTCAGTGATTCATGCGGTGCTGTGATTATTGCACGGGTCAATGGTGAAGAGGATATTCTAAAAGGCTAGATTATCACTAGAAGTACCCACTTGGTTTGACATGCAGTATCAAAAGTATTTGAGTTCATAAAAAAGACTGATCATGCCAATGCTAGCTCCAATGCAGAGGAGATATTAGGAGGAGGAGAAACATTCGGCAGCAGCCGACCCAAAGCGGTCATTTTAGGTGAAAATAGATATCTGGATTCTTGATATCGTTAGAAATCATGTGATAGGCCGACGAGGCACTATTAGTAATACTGATGACGTGGCCTAATATACTGTTAAGCATATAAAATGGAGAGCCTGTGCGTAATTCAATTCTTTATTACCCTACCATCGAAATCCGAGACGAAGAATGGCTCAAGTCAGCACTTTTAGTTTGGGACAAGGTATATAGAATTGTCCCTAAGCATCACGCACCTAATGACTCAGATGAGATCAAAGAGGCAATTGACAATGACCTGATTCGTTCAATTGTTCTAGAAGATGATGATTTAAAAGGTGTGACAGATAGCTTTACCGATTTTATGGATTCTCTTCCATTCACACCAGCAGGGTTAGAAGAATCAGAAGCGGCTTTTGTGCATCCAGAAAAAATAGATGCGAGTTTATATCCAATTCTTGATGCCTACACCAGGGGCTATACAGAAGAAGGGTGGCTTGAATTGCCTTCCGAGGTGGCTCGCGGATATATGTATTTTTTAGCACAAGTTGTAGCTGAAAGAAGGTTGTTGGAACGAGGTACCAATGATCCGTATATCTTCGCTATCGGAGCCTATTTTTCAGAGCTAGCCAACTTTGATGAGTATATTTATAACGAAGAAGCTGCTGGATATTATTCTTCATTGATTATGAATGACATAATTCCTAGAGACCTAACTTCGGTACCAATGAGAAGCGTTATAACAGCAATAAATAAATCGAAAGATGAAAAAACTGAATTCAGGAAAGAGTTACTACGCTTCTCCGAGCAACTTCATAGGTGTGAAAGTGTAGATCATGCAAGAACAATATTTACAGATTATAAAAATGACCTTATGCGTGCAAAAGGTGATCTGCGTGCATCGCAAGGTTTTCTAAACAAAGGAGCGATAGGTTCCTTATTTGCCATGGGTACTCCTACTAGCCTAACAGCATTTGGCGCTATAGCTGCCGTAGCAGAACCATTTTCTCTTACCACGTTAAGTTCTAGCATGCTAATTGGGGCTGTTGCATCCTATGTTGATTATAAACGAACAAGCAGCTCAGCGTATAACCCGGTGGGAGGGAGCTATTTAATTAGTCTTGATAAGCGTTTTTCGGGTACTAATCAGTATCCTGCTTTTGACAAACATCTAGAAGAATTTATCAATGACTAAATGCTTAACAAATAGCTCCAGTGGACAGCAAAAAGCGGCGCTCGTTCCTCGTTCTGCTTTTTGCAGCCGCTGAGCATGGCGTTAGGCGAAATAAGAAAAAGGAATATATATGTTCAGCGAAGCGGGATACTACGCGGCATTCAAAAAAGTTAGAAATAAATTTAGGAAATACCGATATTATGAACTCATTGGTGGCGCGCTGGAATACATCAATGCTCCTGCTAATAATAAAATTGAATCTATAAAAAGACATCCCTGGATGGTTATGCTCTTTGTTAAATGGGTATTACTTGATAATCAATACCCAAATATTAGAGGCAAAGTAGCAACAAAAGATGACATACATTCACTCTTACAATCAATGTATGAGATGGCAGATAAGCTTCGGATGCCTAATGAATATGACCACTATAGTTTATTTCTCAGAAACATTGCTTTTCAACAATTTCTCTATCAAATCGATTTTTATTATGCTCACTTATCCAGGCAATCTATTCTTTTCTCAGGACTAGATAAAAATCACTACATATACAAAGAGTTTGTAAAATATACAGGACTGGAAGTACAGGACTTCCTTGATCTTTCATTGATGGCATTGGTGAGATTTCTTGATACGAATGAAGCTTTCTTACCAGACAACTGGTTTTCTACTGTAAATTCTAAATATTCAGCCAAAAAAGTAAATTGTTTTCTTGCCGCAATTTCAAAAGATATAAATGATATTAGACAAACATTACTCAGCGAGGACAAAGGTAAAAGGCCAGCTGTAGAGAATTACGAGCTAACTCCATTTGTTGAGTTCCCGCTAATAAAGGTACCCGGAAAATATATACTTACACATAAAAACATCTTATTCAGACGACTCGAATATTTTGTTTACGACATAATGAGAAGCATAGATGCTGCAAAGTTTATGGATAAATTTGGTGAGCTGTTTGAAAGGTATGTAGAAAAATCATTAAAGCATTCAGAAGCCACATTCCTGACGGAAAATGAAATTAAGAGGTTGCTTGGTATAGCTGGTAATCAAATAGACTTCCTCATACAGGATGATTCATCAAATATTTTTATTGATGCAAAAGCCGTTGAAATGAACACCCAAGGCAAGACAACCCACTCAACTGAAATTATTCGCCATAAAACGAAAACATCAATTTTAAAAGCCATAAAGCAATCCCATGATGTTATTAAAAAATTAGCTGATAGCAGTAATCGTGCGATACCAAGCAGTCCGAACAATTATCTTCTAGTAATTACATTTAAAGATCTCCATTTAGGTAGTGGAACAAACTACTATGAGGTTATAGCCAAAGATAAAATTGATGAGATCTATTATGAATATAATAACTATCCCTGCATTCCACCAGAAAATATGTATTTTATAACAATTGATGACTTTGATGTTTTAACTGATATTTTAAAGCAAAAGAATTTTACATTATCTGGAATTATGGACATTGCCAAAAACAATGACAAAGATCCTGTTACTAGAAAGTTTGATTTCAGGCAGCATATACAGAGCTTAAACATTACACCTCAAACATCTGATTATTTAGTATTTGAAAAAGATAATATGTTTGAACGCATTCTAGAAGCAGCTAAAAATAATAATGCTTAGCAAGCGGGTCAATATGGACTGGCAATTCTGCTGCACTTCATTGCCAGCCAGTTACCCAAATCACTGAACGACCGCTTTTGGCACTAAGCACTCATTCGAGAACAGAAGCTGAATGGCTTCTTTCACCCTGAACCACAGCTATTGAGCTGTTATAGTTGAATCCTGTTTCCGATGCTACAGCACCAGCTCTTTTAGCTCTTCAATCTCTTGCCGTAGCTCTTGCACTTGCTGTTCCAGTTGATTGATTCGTTCATGATCAGATGGGGATAATGCAGGGGTGGCTTGCATGATTTCAGAGGCCGCTGGCACTTCTACCTCGCCACTCAAAAGATGAGCATAACGAGACTCCCGTTTGCCCGGCTCACGCGGTAGTTTGACTACAAAGGGGCCATCCTTTCGCTCTATCAGTTGTTGTAGTACAGCTTCAACCTCATGCACATCGCTGAACCTGCAGAGACGGCTGGTTTGGGTGCGCAGCTCCCCCGGTGTCCTGGGGCCTCGCAGTAGCATTACACAGATGATGCCAAGCTCCTGATCGGTGAGTTCCAATGAGCCAAAATCTGCGTTGCAGAAGCGGTGTTTATATTTAAGAACCCGACCCCCATAGCCCGTTCGATCAGTAGCCATATGTTTTTTGATCAGTTCGTCCAATGTCTCCTGTACGGTAGCTTCATCCAAGTTGAGTACGGGATCACGGTTGCTCTTCTGGTTGCAAGCATTGACCAGCGCATTGAGTGATAACGGATATTGATCAGGGGTGGTGATCTCTTTCTCGATCAGGCATCCGATGATGCGTGCTTCATTGGGGGAGAAATTGATATCCATGATGTAGCTCCTGTACGGCTTTAGGTTATTGCTGATATAGCGAAAGATTATTGATGCGCTGATTGATGGTGATTAATTGTCCTTTGTAGTAGTCACCTTCGATGCCGCCGCGTGCTTCAAAAACATGTTGTGGTATTCCTTCGGGTAGTTCAGATATTGAGGGAAAGAATAGTTTCTCATCGGTAAGTTTTGAAGCCATCTGCTGTATGCGTTGTGCGCCAGCGTTATCTAATGCCTGTTCAGCGAAATAGATGCCTGCCCGGTCGGCAGCAAGATCCGCAAAGCTGAAGCCAGAGCCACCCTGCTGTGAATCGAGTAACTCTTTGAATTCACCGATGGCAAAGCTGGTGCCGCTATCTGAGATGATTTTGAGTGCGCTGGAGAAGATGAAGTGCAGTCGTAAATCATTGCGGTTAGCCAGCACAATATGCTTATCTGCTGCTGGACAGCTTTGGAACGTCTCTTTGTCGATGGCTCCAATGATAGAGTTAAACTGGGTCGAACCAAGAAATATAGTAAGTGCCAATATGGCGGCCCGGTTTTCCTCTGCTGGCATCTCACTTATCAGCGTGCGTTGTTTTGCAAAAGAGAGTGCAGAGCTTAGATAGTACCCCAATGAGACATTGCCGAAGCCGCTTATCTGACTGTGAAATTCACAGAGCTGTTGATAATAGAGTTTAGTGATTGCCGGGTCACCCAGTAGCTCGAGATCGTCACGAATGTTTTTAAGTTGTGTTTTGCTTTCATCAATAATCTTTTGTAAATCTGGAACAGGGTGGTAGACAAGCGAGAGTGCTGTACCTTTGACCTGGATTGACTCAATGGATTTGACCAATGCGGTGCCGGTTGCGTTGCCACTCAGCAGTCGGTTTAGCAGTCTCTCTATGCTGGACAGAACCAGCTTGCCTGGTAGTTCAAGCCCCCCAATAGCTGCCTCATTGATTGATAGGCCCTGTGTGGATGGGCTTACGGTTGCGGTTAGGTTGATGTAGTTACCAAATGGGTTGATTGGCGTATGGAATGTGAAGGCACCTTTGATTCCAATGGGCGTAACGTTCATGCGCCCCTTAAGTCCCTCGATGCCGCGCATGGCTAATGCAATGATGCTATTGATCTCATCTTCTGAAATTGTAATTTCAGATCGTTGGGTTGGAGAGGCGGGATTCATCAGCTCTTGGTAGAACTGTTTGGCTGTTTGTTTTGCCTTGATGACATTGTTGCTATCGAGCTTTTCTGTCTCCTCGACCAGCGCGTATGAATCGCTAATGGTGATGAGTAGCATCAATGGGGCAGTGATCAGCAACAGCATTAAGATTGATGCTATTGAGCCAATGCTCAGAAAACGGCTTTTTTTATTATGTTGCTTATGTGGTGTTCTGGGCATGATGTTTTTATGATGTGTGTTTAGTGCAGATGTTAACGCCTGTAGTGTAATAAAGAAAGTGGGATGATATTGGCTTGTTGAGCCTAACTATATGATTGTAAAAGGGTTGGTGGTGTCTGTCTCGTAATATTCAATTCTCATTTCCTCTCTTAATCTAGGTATAATGCTGACTTTTGTTTCTCAGAGATTGCAGTAGCCGCGTGTTTTTTTGTAATCAACAAACCCAGTTCTTCCGCCCTCTGACCGGCAAGTACCGAGAGCAGATTGTCGAGTGCCTGCGCTTGCTCTACACCCGTCTCTACAGTGCCCAGGCGGACTACAGTCGGATTGTGACACGTGAGCAGGTAGTTGAGACCTTTCAGGAGGTCATCACTCGAACCCCGCTGCTGGATCTGAATGAAGATGAGACTGGCCTGCCGGTACGTAATGAGCGTGAACAGGCCAACTGGATTCTTAATCTGCTGATGGAATATGGCTGGATTGAACGGCAGGTTGATGAGGCTACGCTCCAGAGCAGTTATGCCTTCAGCCGCGTTGGTCGCCTCTTTACCCAGCCCATGGTGGAGGTGACGGGGGGGCAGTTTCGTACTCGTCATCGAAATACCCGCAACACTCGTAATGCCCTGCAATCCTTTGTGGATCAGGGTGAGGTCTATGATCTGCTGGATGCCTATGAATACTCGGAGCGCATTATCAGCGATTTCAGTGATGTCATCGCTGAGCTGGAGGAGCGTAAACGCCAGCTGGTACGAGAGGTAGAGTCCCAGCAGCTGGTACAGCGTGCCAGTGATGAATTCTTCGATTTTATGGAGAAACGCTTCATGCCTGATCTGGCGGTGCGGCTCTCCGCCGATAGTGTGGAGAAATACAGGGATGAGATTCAAACCCTGATTGGAAAGGCGCGGCGCAAGCGCAAAGAGTTCAAGGCTAATGCAGAAAGAGCGCTACGCAAGGCAGCGCCTGAGTTGTTACAGGATAGCAACGCTTCAATTTACTGGATGATCCTGGATGGCATTGAGAGCCGTATGCACAGCGCCAGTGAGATTATGCTGCCCGCTCTGCGCAGTGCTTTGCATGGCTTTACCCGCCGTGCTGACATCATCATCCGACAGCTCAGCTTCAGTAGCAGTGGCCGCCAGAGTGAGCTGGCCCCCATCTGCCAAAAGCTCTCCGAATTGCCAGATGACCAGCAGTCAGCTCGACTTGCCGCCGCCGGTGATGCCTTGGCAAGCATCAATGTGGGTTTTGTTGAACCTGGGTTGACTAAACTTCGTTCCAGCCCCATCTACCGTGTGGTTAACACAGAAGTTGAGGAGCATGGAATGGCAGATAAGGAGACTCGCCGCCAGCTTTTTATTGACCAGACAATGGAACGGGCCTTTGCTGTTAATAACCAAGCGTTGCGGGACTATATTGTAAAGGCGCTTAATCAAGGGCACCGTATCCATAGCCACAACCTGCCCATCAATAATGCCCGTGAGCTGTTGATGGGGGCACATGCGATTGAGGTGGGAACCGCTGGCAATCGATCCAGTGAGTTCCGTTTCAAAGTGGAGCCCAGTGGCCAACGTGTCCATACCGATTACTTTGACCTGACCGATGAATTCACTATCGAGTTGATTGAATCTGAATATGCTGAATGAACCTCTGCAACAAGCGCTTGAGCGTGAGAATGTCTCCCTAAATGAGTTCAAAGAGCTGGTCATTCGGCTGCTTAATTATGGTGTGTTATGTCGTAATGAGAGCTTGGTGGAACAACAGGTTTATGACCGCTATCTGCGCCTACACTCACAGGTGGCTGACTATTTTGAACTGATGGATGTGCGGCTACTACATGAGCCAAAATTTGAATATGTGCGACTCTATCCGCCGGGTAGTCAGGTGCCTGGCATGGAGGAGGCTGAGGCATCTGCTTTCGGTGGCAGCTTGCGCAGTCGATTGAACCAACATGAGGTGGCAATGGTGCTGGTGTTGCGGCTGCAATATGACAAGGCGCTGCGTGAAGGCAAGGTGGATGAGAATGGCTATGTAACAGAATCCCTGGAATCACTTGGTATTGCCATTAAAAACCTACTGGGTCGTAGTCTGCCTGAGAAGATGACAGAGCGAACCCAGTTGTTTAAACGACTGCGCCAGCTGCGGCTAATCAACTGTCGCCAGGATGAACTGTTTGACTCCGGTGAGGCCTGGATCAAGATTCACCCCATGATCGTCAACTTTGTCAGTGATGAGTGTCTGCAAGCGTTAAGTGGTGAGGGTGATTCAGAGCTTGTTGCAGAGGCAGATGATGAAGAAGAGTTGCAGTCCTCTACTGTATAAATAGATAAGGTAGAAAAACGTGTATCTAAAAAAGTTTGTCTACGTTAACTGGGGCAATATTCCAAGTCTGGAGTTCGAGTTTGGCCCGGTTAACCTCTTCTCCGGCGGCAATGGCTCGGGCAAGACTACCGCAGCTGATGCGATCCAGACCATTATGACTGCTGCACATGAGAACCTGTTCCACTTCAACCCTGGGCAGGATGAGAGCACTCAGCGGGGTCGCGGCGGTAAACGGGTGCGCACCCTCCCTTCCTATGTGTTGGGGTGTGATGATGGTAGCTATGCACGGCTTGACCCGACGGATGGCTATCTGGCTGCTATCTTTCATCCTACTCAGGGTGAGGCGGGTGAACCTTTTACCGCCCTGATTGCAGTGCGTGCCTGGCTGGATCAGGCAGGCAACCAACCGGCTGCCCGCCAGGACGAAGTGCTGTTCATGATTCTGCCTGGCCAGGAGCTGACACTGAAGCACTTTGTGCGTGAAGACAAGGTAGGCAAATATGTCACTCCGTTAGATAAGATTCAAACCCTGTTTATCACTGAATTTGGCAAGCGTCAGGTAGAGAAATATGACACCAAAAAGGCCTACCTGCGCCGCCTTTATGGCATTTTACGTGGCCGCAATGATTCAGTAACGGAGCAGGAGGCCATTGCTGCGGCTAAGGCTTTCTCCCGTTTTATGGCCTATAAACCTGTGCAGGGAATTGACCGCTTTGTGGCGGATGAGATCCTTGAAAAACGGGATCTGGGTGAGGCGATTCGATCCATCTCAAGTCAGCTCAAAACCATCCATGGCATGGAGCGTGATGCAGCTCAACTAGTGGAGTCCATCGGCATTCTTGAACAGTCCAAACTTCAAGGGCAGCTCTATATTGAGCAGTGGATTGAGCTCAATATTATCGACTACACACTGGCGCAGTATCACTTCCTGCAGCGCCAGCAGGATTATCTCAATGCCAAGCAGAAGCAGCGTGACCTGCAACAGGAGCTGGAAAATAACGGTAGCGAGATTGGGTTGGTCATCGAACGGCGACGTCAGGCGCATGAGCAGCGAGTGGCATTGGAAGCGCAACGCATGGGTATCAATGCCTTGCAGCAGAAAGATGAGCTGGAGCAGCAACATAATAAACAACAAGAGGCGCTGGCCACAGAGGCCAAGCAGCTGCTAATACAGGATAACCAGCTACAGAAAAATATTGAACAGAGCCAGTCTATCGCTAAGGGGTTGCGAACACCTACGCTGCTAGCTGATCTGCCGGTGGCAGCCGATCTTAATAGTGCCGCGCTCTGTCGCAACCTGATGGAGCAGGGGGGGCGAGAGGAGATTGATTTTCATGCCCTGCTGGGTCGTGACATCCTGGGTGATCTCTCCCCTCTTGAGCAATCCCTCGATCAGGCACGCGTGGCGCAACGGCTGCATAACCAGTGGGTGGATCACTGGTACGCAGTCTCAGAAGAGGAGGGAGGAGCAAACCTGCGTGATCAACTGGCAGCTGTTCAACATCAACGCCAGGGTCGCTATAACCAGCAGGCAGCGAAGCACCGGCAGAAGCAGCAAGAGATTGAACGGTTGGAGTTACATCAAGTCAGTTATCCGCACTATGTTGAACGTGCGCTGGCTGAGATTAAATCCAAGTGTCCGCAGGCTGATCCCCGTGTTCTGTGTGATCACATTGAGGTCAAAGACTCGCGCTGGCAGGCGGCTATTGAAGGTTATCTGGGTGGTGCACGCTTCTCTATTATTGTCGAGCCCGGTTATGAGGCAGAGGCGATCCGTCTCGTGCGTGCCATGCCGGGGCGAGATAATCGAGCGCGCATTATTCAGGGTGAAAAGGCACAGCGGGATGCTGAGCGTCTGCACTTGGATGCCAACTCCATTCTGCATGCAATGACCTTTAGCCATGCAGTAGCACAGAGCTATGTTACCGCCAGTTATGGCACAGTGTTGCGGGTGGAATCTGCTGAAGCGCTACGTCATACCCGGCGAGGCATTACTGCTGATGGCATGGGGGCAGGCAGCTACAGTATGTGGCGCTGTGATCTTCCGGATACTGAGCTGGTATTTGGTGCAACAGCACGTGAGCGTGCACTACTGGCTAAACGTACAGAGCTGGAGCAGCTGGCTGCTGAGTGGCAAAGTGCCAATGATCAGATGCAGGAGAGTGCCAGCCTGTTGCAGGCGGTGGATGGGCTACGGCGACTGGATTATGCCGACACTATCTCCCGCATGTTGGGCATTCATCGTGAGTTGCAAAAGCTGGAAGGGCTGCTGGATCAACTGGACCTGACTGAGTTCCAGGAACTGGAAAGCAAGCTTGAAATTCTGCGTGAACAAGAGGAGCAGTGGGGAGTTCAGGAACGTGAGCTAACGGAACAGAAGGGTGAGTTTCAAGAGAAGCTACGTAAGATTGCCGAGCGTAGCAAAGAGCTGAGCAAGCAACAGGAAGAGACGCAGAGCAAGGTAGAGGGCTGCGAAAGTCTACTGCACAAATTGGCAGCTGACTGGAGTGATTTTGACTGTGATGCTCGCCTCAATCTGGCTGATAGCGAAGCCAAGGCGTTGGATCCGGATGTCGCCCTGGCATATCGCAAAGAGAGTGAGCGCCAGCTGCATGCCAGTGAGCGTAAGATGGATGATGCTATTCAGTCACACAATCAACGTTGCCGTCCGGCTGATGCCATTATCTATCAGAGCTTTGAAGGAGAGTATGATGCCAAGCTGTTTCGTGCGGTCTGTGAATTGCAGCGGGATATAGACCGTGTCTACAACCAGCTTAAAAATAACATCCTGGTTGAGAAGCACCAGCAGCTGATGCAGCTGAAAGAGAGCTTTAACAGTGCCTTTGTTACCCACCTCTGCCACTCTATTCATCAGGCAATCAACGATGGTAAGCGACAGATAGAGCAGTTGAATAAAGAGCTACAACACCACCGTTTCGGTGATGATCTGGAAACCTTCCGTTTTGATAGTGACTGGATTCCTGAGTTTCGTGACTACGCCCGTTTCTTTGAAGAGATCATCAAAAATCCAACCCTGGGCGATGGTGCCACTCTGTTTGATGCGGAGTTGTCGAAAAAATCAAAACAGGTCAGAGATGATCTGATGAAGATGCTGCTGGATGAGGATGAGCAGAAGGCACTGCGTGAGCTGGAGCGTATTGCTGATTATCGTAATTATAGGCGTTATGAGATCTACAAAGAGGTGGAGGGCAAGCCGCCCATCGCGCTTAGTGAATATGGTACGGGTAGTGGTGGCCAACTGGAAACCCCCGCCTACATTATTCGCTCTGCGGCTATTACCTCAGCCTTCCGCTTTGCAGAGTCAGGCAATCACCTGCGCATGGTGCTGGTAGATGAGGCTTTCTCCAAGATGGATGAAACCCGCTCGCGGGAAGTGATTAATTACTTAACAGAATCATTGGGGCTCCAGCTTATCTTTATTATGCCAACCAGCAAGTGCGGCCCCTTTATGGATCTGATCAGCAATGAATTTGTCTTTGCAAAATGTCCCAGCGAAAAACCTAGGGGACAACTCAAAACCAGAGTATTGGTTGATCGTAAAGCATGTAATCAAGAGAAGATAAAAGCGCTTTGGTCTAATCACCGGCGAAGTATCTATCAACAAGCAGAACTGGATTTTATGGAAGAGATTGCCTGACTATCAAATTAACCTAATAACAGAATTGAGTAGAGTGGCAGCCCATGTTTACCATGGTAGTTAATAAGAAATAGAAAGCCAAGACATAGCAGCTAGGGCAGGTGCTATACCTTGGCTATATTTTTACCATAAATGGTATTCACTACATTTGAGTAACCATTACTGCAAGAATAAAAAAAGCTAACCCAGCAACTATACGGATTAATTTATTCTTTTCTGATTTCGACATAATGCATGCCTCCAGATTCATTTGGTTTAGTCTTAAAATAAGGCCGGAAATCACCAAATACTTCAAGCCACTGTTTTTGACTCTTGCCTTTTAGTTCGTCTGATTTGTGGGATACTTGCGAAAAAAGTGTGAACCAAGTCATGTTTAGATGAGAAATAAATGAATAAATGCTCTTAGATAAAAAGCCTTGCTGTAAAAACTGGAAATTTGACATGATTTTATAAATAGATAATTTTGTTAAAATAGACGGCAGGATTGGGCGCTTACAATTTATAATCAAAAATTGTATGCGTATTGTTAATAATTATGTTTTTAATGGAATAAAAATCAGCATGGATATAAAGAATATTGTTGCAGCGCTTTTAATAGTGCCACTAATTGGTGGGTGCGGTAGCAGCCCATTTACTGAGAGCAAAAAAAGTCATGTTGTGAAAGACTTTAATTATAAAGAGCTGCTATGGTTTGCTGAGCGAGCTGATGCAGCATATAAGACTAAAGCTCAAATAAAAAAACTATTTCCTAAAACAGTTCGTGTGGCAGAAGTTGCTGATACTGAAGTGCAGTATTTTCTTGAGCAGCATCCAGAGAATAGCCGTCAGGTCATCACTATTCGCGGGACGGCAAACCTAAAAAATGTAAAAGAGGATGCTGAATATATTCCATCCAAAAATAAAAAGCTTGGCATTTACGTTCATAGTGGGTTTGATGATGATGCAATGAAGCTTTATGCTGATATTTTACCTCACTTGAATAGAGAGTATAAGATTGTCGTAACAGGCCACTCACTTGGGGCAGCTATTGCAACATTGTTAATGATGTACCTGCATGAAGATGGTTTTTATGTTGATCAGTCAGTTAATTTTGGACAGCCTAAAGTGACCAATAAAAAAGGGGTTAAACGCTATGGCTTTCTTCCATTAACACGAGTTGTTGATGAAAATGATGTTGTTCCTCTTGTGCCGCCAATTACCTTGTTGGACTCTATTCATGGCGTCTATGAGCATATGGGTGAAGAGGTTATCTTGCTTGAAGATGTATATTATGTTTATTTAGAAAAACATAATGCGACGCGAAAATCGATAGGAAGTTTCTGGAAGAATATTGGCCGTGAGAGTGTTAGTGAACATTTTATGGCAAATTACCTTAAAAATATTCAAGGTAAAAAATTAGATTCTGTGCAAGTTCCATATAATCAAAGAGAAAAATATATTCCACATTAATTATTTTTATGTAGTGATGGGATGGGGTGGGATATTGAGTTTAAAGATTATTCCAATTGTTCAGCTGTTCATATCGGCTGTTGCAATGTTGGTAATAGAGTTGCTGATTCCGTTTGGCTATTTTGAGTTCACGTGGAGGCTGCATTTATCAGCTGTGATTGTTGTTTTCGGCCTAGTGCTTGTGCTGGCTGGAGGAAGAGCTTTTTTTAAAGCTAACACCACAGTCAACCCTATATCCCCAGAAAACTCATCGATATTGGTAACAAGTGATGTGTATAGATTTTCTAGGAATCCAATGTACTTAGGCTTTTTGATTGTTTTGTTGGCATGGGGGTTGTTTTTGGGAAGTTTGCCATCCTTCATCATGCTTCCAATATTTTATTGGTACATTACAAAAACCCAAATATGCTTTGAAGAACAGATTTTAGAAAAGAAATTTGGTGATAGCTATAGAATGTATATGTCAAAGGTAAGGCGTTGGATATAAATAAAAAACCCTGCTGGTTAGATGATCAGGAAGAGATTCAATATTTATTAGCTCTTTTTCTTGATGGGCTTGACCGTATATCAGCTGATGAAAGAAAGCGGCCACTAGGTATTACGTTAACTATAAAAAAATTCCCCTCTTTGTTTCATGGCGGTCTCGAGTCTGATACACAATGGGGTTTGATAAAAAATCTTTGCTATGACTATGGGTTGTTTTCTATTTGCCCCTGTGCCAAGCGTGATCCCTATGAGCCAGAATATGTGGGAGCTAGACTGATAATTAATGCTGATAGTGAAGCTATATTGCGTAGTTGGTTAAACCGTCCACGAAAGGACTTGCCTTTAATTGAATGGCAGATGGCGGTTGATAAAGTTGCTGTTCAATTCTCTGGTGAAACGAAACAGTTGCGTACTTATCGGCTTAATATTGGTGATAGGAGCTGTGAGGAAATTCTCAACGGGTTTATTAAGATAAGCTGTTACTTAGACATCCCAGTAACCTTACGTCAACTTAGTGCGGCCTGCTTTTTTGGGTTATCCAAGTTTTTAGATGGGCGAGAGAGGCTGGTTTATTCGCTCTATCCAGAGTTAACACTTTTACCTCGCCCTCTTGTGGTAAATATCTACCTTCCAAAAGAGGTTGGCGGGGTTTTATTTATTGAAAATCAGGACAGTTATACGTGTGCGATCAATGGGGTGCCTACAGGTGTTGAAGAATTGGCGTTGATTTACTCTTCTGGATTTAAAGGAAGTGCCAGTCGAGTGAGATGTAGAGATGGTGCTTTATTGCACCTGCATGGAGATGGGGCCTTAAAATGGCGCGATGTTTTTGAAAGTTGGTGGTTTGCTGAGTCAGTTTGTGATTGGCCGGTCTATTTTGGGGGTGATTTAGACTTTTCAGGGATGATGATATTGCGATCAATAAGGGAGCGTTTTGGGCAAATTGAGGCGTGGCCTTTAGGTTATCAAAAAATGCTAAAGTGTTTGGAAAGTGGTCAAGGGCATAGGCTGGATGAGGCTAAAAAACAGGATCAAACAGATCCGGGTATAACGGGATCTATGTTTGCAGATGAGGTGCTTTTGCCTGCAATTAGGCAAAGAGAAGTTTTTATTGATCAAGAGCTAGTTGTTTAATTGAGCTACTGGTTCTTCTCAAGAATCATGGAAACACTGGTTGCTGTCCAACCTGTATCACCAATGGGTGGTCGTTCAAGATCAGACCAGAGCTGAGCTATTTGAGGTAGAGAGATGGCATTGGATTGGAATTCATGGGCCTCGCGGCGTAGGGCCACAATATAAATATTGTTCCCTACTAAATTCACGAGTTGTGTCAGGTTTAGTGTTACTCCATGTTCAGTCTGTATTATCTCTAAAACATCGTCAAAGCTGTGGATGGCGAGTAGCTCTTGGGCGGTTTCGATCAGTTTTTGGTCACCCTGATTGGAATTGGCTGTTTCTTCAGCAAACTCTTGTGTACTGCTACTGATGTCATGTGTTTCTTTTTCGTGGGTTTGTCGTAGGGTGATGGGTATGCGGCGAAACTCTTCGACTGTATCGCGGGTAAAATCATTGGCCAGATTTGGATAGGTTTGATTTAACCTATCTAATTGATCAGCACCTTCTTCTAGTGCGGCAAAAAAATCAGCTGCGTTTTTGTTGGCCATTGTTATATCCATGCACCGTGCGAACTCGTTGCTATATCTGTAAATTGGAAAAATTGTTTCGAGCTATATAGTTAGATCGGCAGGGTTGACTTTTTCTTTAAGCTGTGGTCTGGGAGTGGAGCTGGGTGAGCTGTTGCCAGCTATAGACTGGCCCATCTGTGCAGACGTAGCTGCTGCCCAGGTAGCAATGGCCACATTCACCAACGCCACAGTGCATACGCCTCTCCAGTGCAAGCCAGATGTTTTCTGGGGACAGGCCATTTTGTACGAAGTAGTGGCCTACTGCATTCATCATCACTTCAGGGCCGCAGGTAAGAATGGCTTCAGGTTGTCCACCTAGTTTTGTCTCTATCTCAGCTATGTGATCCAGCGGGGTACCCGTAAGTTGCTTCTTACTTGAAGGGTGATCGAAGGTTTCAAGAACAGGCATGTACATATGCCAGGCTGAACGCTCATATTTTAGAACCTGATCCGTAGGTGAGCGGCTGCCATAGATAAGCGCGGCCTGGGTATCGTCAGTTGCCAGGTGGTCTGCTATAGCAGCAAGAGGAGGCAGCCCAATGCCACCAGCTATGATCAATACACGCTTTCCATGTAGTTGCTCTTCTGGCCAGCTATTGCCGAAGGGGCCGCGAAAGCCAATGATGTCGCCAATGTCGCACTTAAATAGTGCTGAGGTCAGTGAGCCTGTCTCGCGGATTAATGCTTTGAACTGCCCCTCTGCATCAGGTAGTGAGAGGTAGGTAAAGGCAGCTTCGCCATATCCGGGTAGGGTGAGGGTAAAGAATTGCCCAGGTTTGGCTGAGTGTGTCGTGCCGTTGGTAGCCTCAAAAGTGAAGTGACGGGATGCCTCGCCATCATTATAAATTTCAGCAATACGGATGGTTTGTGGGGTCATGAGTCCTTTCATAGTGTGGCCGAAATTCTCTTCATAACGGAGTGAACTCCAATGACACCCGGACAGACCTTTTCGCAACGACCACAGCCGGTACAGCCGTAGCGGCCAAAGGTCTTTACATATTCATTGGAAAATTTGTGGAACCAGAAACGTTCCACGCGTTGACCTGCTCCGGCACTTGGATTGTGGCCACTGGCCTCACGTTGGAAGGCATCATAGAGACAGGAATCCCAGCAGCGTTCACGCTCAAAACCCTCTGCAATAGGGCGGTCATAACTGGTAAAGCAGGAGCATGTGGGACATAGATTTGTGCAGCCGGAGCAGGTAAGACACTGTAGCCCCATGCCCTGCCAGGTCTCTGCGGGAACCTGGGCCTGATTGATATGTTCGATGCCAGTTTCAATGTGTGTTGCAGATGGAAATTGGGCGGAAACCTGCGCCTCTTGTTTGTTACGCTGAGTGATCGAATTGGCATCTGCCGCTTTAAGATTCAGCCCGCTAATCAGTGCTTCTACCTCTGGAGTATGGGCGATGAGCAGCCAGCTCTTATCAAGCCGTTGATGACAAACCAGGTCAGCCATGCCATCTCTGATAAAAGGACCCGCATTTACGGTTGGGCAGAAACCGCCCTCACAAGGCATGTGACAGTCGATACCAACCAGCAGTGTGGCCTTGCGGCGTGCTTGATAGTAGGGATCCTGCTGGAAAAACTGATCCTGATAAGCAATGGCGCAGAGGTCACAGCTCCGGAGACCAAACAGGATTTGTGGATCCGGTGCAGGCAGAGTCTCTTTGAATGCTTTGCCATCAAACTGAAAGAGTATCTCCCGATCAGGAAAAAAGAACTGTTTGGCGGGATAGGATGGGAGTAGGGGGCGTTCAGCTGTTACAGGTTGGGTATTGCTGGTTAAGGGCAGCCAGTTCAGTTCACCAGTGCCATCATGCTGTGGTGTGAAAAGTGATCGTTGCGATGCCAGATGGCTGCGCAGATGCTCAATATCATCCAGGAGAAAGGCCTTCATTTTGCCTCAGACTCCAAATTGGTGACCCGTACTGCGCAGGCTTTGAGTTCTGGCATTTTGGTGACGGGGTCTTGGGCGTTATTGGTTAGCTGGTTGCAGGGGGCCTCTTTAAAATGATAGGGCATAGCTACGGTTCCAGCTGGAACCTCGTCTGTAACAACTGCCCGTGTTTCCACCTGACCGCGCCGTGAGTTAATACGGACTTTTGTCTGAGGTTTGATTCCAAGTGCTTGTGCATCTGAAGGGTTTATAAACAGAATGCCACTGGGTGTCTCTCGCTCCAGTAGTGGGGATTTGCGGGTCATTGAGCCGCAGCCATAGTGAAAATGGAGCCGGGTGGTCGTAAAAAAGAGAGGGTATTCCTTATCAGGCATCTCTGCTGGATCAGTGTGGCTGACTGGGATGAGTTTCCCTTTGCCGCAGCTGAATGTCTCACTGTGTAGTAGTGGAGTGCCGTCTGGGGCATCTTCATTGCAGGGCCACTGTAGACCATAATTGGCTGCTAATTTTGGATAGCTCATGCCTTGGTAGATGGGCGATAGAGCGGCTATTTCATTGAATATTGCCTCTGCATTTTCCCACTCCATGCCGTTATAACCCAGGCGGCTGCCTAGCTCACCGAGTATTTGCCAATCGGGTTTGGCCTCACCAGGGGCGGGTATGGCGGGTTGTATGAGTTGTACGCGGCGTTCGCAATTGGTAAAGGTGCCTTGTTTTTCTGAGAAGGCAGCGGCAGGCAGGACGACATCGGCCATGGCAGCGGTTTCAGTCATGACCAGTTCACTAACAACCAGAAGATCAAGCGCCTCAAAGGCACGCCGGACATGGTTTTGATCGGGGTCAGTAACAACTGGATCTTCCCCCATAATAAGCATGCAGCTTACATCTCCGGTCAATGCTCCCTTGGTCATGCCAAGAGAGGTAAGGCCGTTCTTTTGTGGGAGATCTTGTTGCCAGCTGGCAGCAAACTTTTCTCTACTTGCAGGCGCTGTAACCTCTTGATAGCCCGGGAAGACATTGGGGAGCGCGCCCATGTCGCATGCACCCTGGACATTGTTCTGTCCGCGCAGTGGGTTTATGCCCGTGCCTTCGCGGCCTATCTGGCCAGCTACCAAAGTAAGATTGGAGATGGAGATGACGTTGTTGGTGCCTGTTGTGTACTGGGTGATGCCCATGCCGTAAGCCAGCAGGGCATTGTTTGCCTCTGTGTACATTCTGGCAGCTGCAGTGAGTTGCTCTTCCGAAATACCGGTTATGGCTGCTACCCGTTCGGGTGGATACTCCTCTACTTTGGTTCGAAGTGCCGCCTCATTTTCACAGCGGCTATCCAGGAATTCCCGTGCCTCCCAGCCATTGGCAAAAATGATGTGCAATAGACCGTTGATGAGTGCAATGTTGGTGCCCAGCTGCAGCTGCAAATGTAGGTCGGCCATTCTGGCGAGACGTGTCAGACGAGGGTCGACAACCAGCAACTTGGCACCGGCTAGTTTGGCTTGGATGATGCGCCCACCCAATACGGTGTGATTTTCAGTGGGGTCACAGCCAAAGATGACGATGAGATCGGCCTTCTCAATATCATCAATGGAATTGGTCATTGCGCCAGAGCCCAGTGTTTGGCGTAGGCCTGCTACGGAGGGGCTATGACAGATGCGGGCGCAGTGATCGACATTATTGGTGCCCAGTGCGGCACGGGCGAATTTCTGCGCGGCGTAGCAGTCTTCATTGGTTGCGCGGGCGCAGGCGATGATGCCGAGTGAATCTGGCCCTTTTTCAGCAATGGCGGTAGAAAATGCCTCGGTAATGGTGCGGTAGGCCTCATCCCATGAGACGGGGTGGAATTCCCCATTCTCTTTTATAAGTGGTGTTGTTATCCGGTCAATCGGGTCAACTGCATAGGCTGTACTCCAGCCTTTTGTGCAGAGTTTGCCTTGGCTGATTGGGTGGTTGGCAAGCGGCTCTACGCCAGTAATTTTGCCTTGTTCAACCCGCAACCCAATGCCACAGCCTACCCCGCAGTATGGGCAGATGGTGTTGGTTATTTTGGATATGTTGTGTGAGGCAGCATCCATGGTGATCGATAATCTCTTGCTGAGTTAAACTACCTTTTCTTGCCTGTTTGGCTATTGGATAATCTGCACTTCGCCCACAAATAGAATCTCTGCAAATTCACGATTAAGTGTTTTGCTGTAGAAATTGGTCATAACGGCACCATCGTTGGCATAGCGAATGGTGTCGCCTTTTTTGACTGCTGTTTTTGGGCCAGCCAACCAGACTGTTTTGTCATTTTGCTTGGTTTCAATATAGGTATAACCACCGCTGTCAGCTGTGCTGACTACATGGGCCTGGACAACGTTAGCCTGTTGCTCAGGGTTGGTTTTGGCCACACCTGTTGTGGTCACGGGCTTTTCAAGCTGAATGGCGCTGGTGAAGAGTATTTCTGGAAAGGTTTTATTTAGAGATTTACTGAAGAAGTCACGCATGACGCTGCCTTTGCTATAGCGGACAAAATCACCTTCCTTAATCTCTTTTGCCTTGCCTGCAATCCACTCTTTTTTATCTTTGCCCTCAATATGCAGATAGGTGTAACCCGCCACATTCATGACTTCAAGCACCTTGCCACTGTTTGGTAGGGATACATTCTCATTTCCATGAATCCCTATGTTTTCTGCGCTAGCGGTAGTAGCGATGAGCGCGGCACACAGTGTCAGGATGAGGGTCAATCTATTCATATTTGAACTCCATGGGTAATGATAAAAAAGTAGCACTATATTGAATTATGGCAATGAATATTAACTGGGTCTGTGGGTTTTTGGTGGATCCGGATATTTAGTCTGATAATTTGGCCAGGAGTTCCCGTAGTGCGCGGCCCCGATGGCTGAGTTGGTTTTTTACCTCTGGCCGTAGCTCTGCCGAGCTACAGTAGTGGTCGGGTACAAAAAACAGTGGATCATAACCAAAACCATTTTCACCCTGTGGCTGGAATAGGATCTGCCCCTCCCAGGTGCCCTGGCAGATGAGTGGTGTTGGGTCAGCTGGGTGACGCAGGTAGACAAGCAGGCACTGAAAACGGGCGCTACGCTTATCCTCTGGTATCTCTTTCAGTAGCTTGAGTAGCTTGTCATTATTGGTTTGATCCGTTGCCTCTGGGCCTGAAAAACGGGCTGAGCGGATACCCGGTGCGCCGTTGAGTGCATCCACCTCCAGCCCGGAATCATCGGCAATAGCGGGCAGCCCGCTATGCTGAGCAGCGTTGCGGGCTTTGAGGATGGCATTTTCCACAAAGGTCAAACCTGTCTCTTCAATATCAGGTACGTTGAAATCACTCTGTGGCACAACCTGGATTTGGTGGTTGCTGAGCAGTTGGTTGATCTCTTTAACCTTGCCAGCATTGCTGCTGGCCAAGACGATGCGGTTGTGATTTTGTTTGGGATTCAAGTTCTGGTTTCCAATCTGTCTGGCTATTCTGCTAGTGCGGCCTGCTGATGTTCAAGGATGTCATTGATGCCTTTTTTGGCCAGCTCCAGCATGGCGTTTAACTCTTCGCTACGAAAGGCATGACCCTCTGCCGTACCCTGTAGTTCGATGAAGGCACCCGCGTCGTTCATAACGACATTCATGTCGGTTTCAGCATTAGAATCTTCAGCATAATCCAGATCGAGTACAGGTTCTCCCTTGTAGATGCCGACTGAGACAGAAGCGATCATACCGTAGATGGGGTCGGTCTTTATTTTATTGGCCTTGCGCAGTGTGCCAATGGCGTCATGCAGTGCCACAAAGGCACCGCTGATGGAAGAGGTACGCGTGCCCCCATCAGCCTGAATGACGTCACAATCAAGGGTGATGGTGTGCTCACCCAGAGCATTGAGATCAACAGCTGCGCGCAGCGAGCGGCCGATTAGTCGTTGAATTTCAAGGGTGCGCCCCCCTTGTTTGCCACGGGATGCTTCTCGACCCATGCGCGTATTGGTAGAGCGGGGGAGCATGCCGTATTCGGCAGTAATCCAGCCCTGTCCTGTCCCTTTAAGGAAGCGAGGTACCCTCTCTTCGATGGTTGCGGTGCAGAGCACCTTGGTATCGCCAAACTCCACTAGTACTGATCCTTCAGCATGTTTAGTGTAGTTTCTGGTGATGGTGATAGGGCGAAGTTGGTCTGGGCTGCGGCCGCTGGGTCTCATAAGGTTTCCTGATTATGGTTTAAAAGATTTAATGGTATTTCTAAGATCATCAACCGCTTTGTTAAGCGTTGATTCTTGGCTGTTAGTGCTGGTGTTGGTGGTTGGGCTGCTGATTAATTTGTCCAGCGGTATAGAGGTAACCCCCTCAATCCACTGTAGCGCAATGGCGGTGACATTATCACTCTCTGGGGCGGCTGTTGATGCGGCCCGCTTGGTCAGCTGCTTAATGCGCTCAGTTAGTGGCTCATCTGTGCAGATGCCTCGAGCCAGGCTGCTGTTATCGAGTGCACCCCATAATCCGTCTGAGCATAATAGCAGGATATCTCCGGGTAATAGTGGCGTGGGTTTGCCATGTGAAAAGTCAACAGAGAGCATATTGCCACCCAGGCAGCGTGTTACATAATTTCGCTGTGGGTGGGAGGCGCACTCTGAGGGGGTAATAGCTCCCTGCTTACGTAATAGTTCCACATAGGAGTGATCGGTGGTGCGTGCCAGGATTTTTTTGCCCCGGAACAGATAGAAGCGGCTGTCACCAGCATGTGCCCAGTAGACTATGTTGTCTTGGATGAGTGCGACTACTGCGGTTGTGCGGGGTTTGATGGCAGGGTTCTGTGCTTTTCCGTATGCAATGATCTGCTCATGTGCATGGTTCATGGTATCCACTAGAAAACTGGCCGGGTTTGGAATGGGTTTGCGTGCCTCTGTGAATGCCTGTGTGCAGACATCCATTAGTATCTGAGCAGCGACTTCCCCCTTTGGATGACCGCCCATTCCGTCAGCCAGACAGATTAATACGCTATTGATGGATTCGATCAGAGTGCATCTGTCCTGGTTTGTGGATCGGTTTCCAATAATTGTTGTATTTGCGGTTTGGTATTGTATCTCTCTCATTTTGCGTCTGTTTTTGTTGGTTTATGAGTGATAGTAGCTGTTGCAGGGCGACCACTTTTATTTGTTATGGCGCTTAATAAATCCCCCGCATTTTGTGGGCGCTGATCGGGATCCATCTCCATTGCCCAGTCCATTGCCTCCAGTAAATATACAGGATATCGCTGTTTATGTTTTTTTACAGCTGAGACGAGAGTCTCTTTGGCGTGACGTTTGATGGCGGATGGAGGTGGTTTACCTTCAATGCAGGAGCGCATAGTGGCGCCAATGGCGTAGACATCGCTCCAGGGGCCTATGTTACCCGATGCATAGTATTGCTCAACGGGGGAAAAGCCTGCTGTAATAACCTGACTGGTTTTAATGTTGCTGGTTTTAGTAACGCAATGCACTGCCCCAAAATCCAGTAACAGCGGGTTGCCTCCAGGGCGCAGATGGATGTTTCCAGGTTTGATATCGAGATGGAGCTGATTGCGGGAGTGAATCAGGCTCAAGGCGTCCAGGATGGGGGGGAAGACGGTCATAATAAATGTGGTGCTGAGGTTGCCGCCCCGTTGCTTTATATAGCCCCCCAGGTTTTTTCCTGGCTCATAATCCATCACCAGATAAGCGGTGTCATTAGCAAGAAAGAAATTTCGCACCTTGACTACATTAGGGTGTTGCAGGTTGGCCAGTGCCTTGGCCTCCTGGTAAAAGAGTTTGCGTCCATGGTGGAAGGCGTTTTGTTGCTTAGCGCTGCCGATTATGTGGATTCGGTTGGTTTTTTTTCGTGAAGCGCTTTTTTTGGGTAGATACTCTTTGATGATGACACGTTCTTGCGTATCCTCATCTTCAGCAAGGTAGATAAGGCTAAATCCCCCACTGGCAATCATCTTTATAATGGAATAGCAGTCTATAGTGGTTCCGGCTGGCAGACTGTCTCGTTGCTGTGTCATGAAAAGATATTTAACAATTGCAGGTGCAAGGAAGTGGCGGGGGCACTATGATACATGTGTTCATAGTTTAGTCCGAAATAATAAAAGTATTTTTCAAAGTGCGTTTATTTTTTTGTTTTCAAAATGTGTAAGGGAGCATCAATGATTCACAGTATGACCGCTTTTGCGCGAAAGGAAAATAGAGACGAGCAGGCAGAATTGATTTGGGAGATTCGATCTGTAAATCATCGATATCTGGAGATGTTTGTGCGTCTGCCAGAAGAGCTGCGTGCGATAGAGCCGCTGGTTCGGGAGAAGATTAACAAGCGTTTGGGGCGAGGTAAAATCGATTGCAGCCTACGTTTTAAACCGCTGCAGGCTGCGGTTGCCGGGGTTGAGGTTAATGAGCGATTGGCAACTCAGGTAATGGAAGCGGCAGATAAGGTCGGGCACCTGCTACATGAAGCGGTTCCTCCCTCCATTATGGATGTTCTTCGTTGGCCAGGGGTCATGATAGTGGCACCGCAGGATTTATCACCAGTCCAAGGGCAGGCGACTCAGCTGCTTGACCAAGCGCTTGATGTTCTGGTTGAAACCCGCCAGCGTGAAGGGGCAGCACTGGCTGACCTGATCCAACAACGTTGCATCACTATGCGTGAGCAGGTTGGTCAGGTAAAACAGCGGATTCCTTTTGTATTGGAGAGCATCCGTGATCGATTACGTGCTCGCTTAAGTGAATTGGGTGATGAGCTGGATCCTGGTCGATTGGAACAGGAGATGGTAATACTAACCCAGCGTCTGGATGTAGATGAAGAGCTGGATCGCTTGTACACCCATCTGGATGAGGTGGAGCGAGTGCTTCAACAGGAAGAACCCGTTGGCCGTCGACTGGATTTTTTAATGCAGGAACTCAATCGTGAGGTCAATACATTGACTTCCAAGTCAAACGATACAGAGACGACTAAACTTGCGGTTGATATGAAAGTGTTAATTGAGCAGATGCGCGAGCAGGTCCAGAATATTGAATAAGGGGCTTAAAACCCCTGTTTTTATAGGTAAAATATTATTTTCACCCCTTTAAGCTAGAGGTTAAATGAAAGGTACACTTTTTATCGTTTCCGCCCCTTCGGGAGCTGGCAAAACCAGCTTATTAAAAGAGTTGGTTGCTGCTGATCCGCAACTTGATGTTTCAGTCTCCCATACTACCAGAACAAGGCGTCCGGAGGAGGAGGGTGGCAAGGATTACCACTTTATAGACGAAGCAGGTTTTGTGCGTATGATTGGTGAGGGTGCCTTTCTGGAGCATGCTCAGGTCTTTGATAATTACTACGGTACCGCTGAGGCTGCTGTACAAGAGCTGCTAGATGCTGGGCAGGATGTGGTATTGGAGATTGATTGGCAGGGTGCGCGGCAAGTGCGCAAATGCATACCGGATGCCATATCTATTTTTATCTTGCCTCCCAGTCCACAAGCACTGTGTGATCGTCTGAGTGCACGTGGACAGGATAGTGAAGAGGTTATTTCCCGTCGCATGCGTGATGCTAAAAATGAGATGTCACACTATGCAGAATATGATTATCTGGTTGTAAATGATGATTTTTCATCTGCATTAAAGGAATTGGATGCCATTGTACGTGGCTTACGCCAGCGGCAATTGGTTCAAGCTGATAAATTGCAGCCCCAGCTGAGTGCTCTACTAGCCTGAATGGTCTGGATACGTTACACTTAGGCTATATAGATGGGGCTGGTTGCAGCCCCTATTTTTTTGTTGCCCAGCCAAGGGCCAATGCTTTTTCCGGAGTTAGATTATGGCGCGTATTACAGTAGAAGATTGTTTGGAAAATGTAGACAACCGATTTCATTTGGTTCTGCTGGCAAGTAAGCGTGCGCGTCAATTGGTAAATGGTGTAGAGCCACTTTTGCCGTGGGAAAATGATAAGCCAACTGTTGTAGCGCTACGGGAAATCGCTGAAGGCCTAGTGGATGATGAAAGTATCAATCCACCTCAAGAGGCGATTAATCCTGAGGAGGCGCTGAGCGCAGAGATGGCGGGAATGACGGAACCAAATGCCGCAGTTGCTGGTGGAGAGGCAAGCAACGGATAAGCCTGTCCGGTGTGTACGCATTTCAACTGCAAAGGATTAATGATCTCCAGAAGTCGATTAAATGTTTAATCGTGTTAATTGACGGATGAACTTACTCACTTTATCTTTCTAAAGCGGTATGGTTACGCTCTACATGGCTCCCTCTAAATCTTTTCCAGATACTGAGCCAGGCGATGCTCATCTTTCTATAGATGGGGTTTGCAAATCTCTGGAATCTTATCTTGCCCCAGATCAAATCCATGAGGTGCGCCGCGCCTTCTTGTTTGGTAGTGAAGCCCATAAAGGGCAAACGCGCCAAACAGGCGAACCCTATATCTTTCACCCGCTTGCAGTGGCATGCATCCTGGCTGAGATGCACATGGATTATAAATGCCTCATGGCGGCCATCCTGCATGATGTTATCGAAGATACGCCTACTGCAAAAGAGGGTTTGATAGAGGCCTTTGATGAAGAGATTGCCTCATTGGTGGATGGGGTCAGCAAGCTAACCCAGATTGATTTCAAAACGCATGCTGAGGCTCAGGCTGCCAGTTTGCAAAAAATGTTGCTGGCGATGACTAAGGACATCCGCGTTATCCTGATCAAGCTCGCAGACCGGCTACATAATATGCGTACGCTGGGTGTAATGCGCCCAGAAAAATGCCGTCGAATCTCACGTGAAACCCTGGAAATTTACGCGCCTATTGCCAATAGGCTGGGTATCAATGCAATCCGTTTGGAACTTGAGGAACTGGGTTTTGTGGCCTATTGGCCCATGCGTTATCGCGCTATAAAAAAGGCAGTGGCGGATGCCCGAGGTAACCGCAAAGAGGTTTTGGGCACGATTGAAACAGCCATTAGGGAGCGTTTACGCCAGGAAGAGTTATCAGGTGAAGTGCTTGGTCGGCAAAAGCATCTCTATAGCATCTATAACAAGATGCGAGTAAAAAAGAGCTCTTTCTCTGAAGTGGTCGATGTATTTGCCTTCCGCATTATTGTAGATAAGGTTGATACTTGTTATCGGGTGCTGGGTGCGGTGCATAACCTTTATAAGCCCATGCCAGGTCGCTTCAAAGATTTTATTGCCATACCCAAAGCCAATGGATACCAGTCTCTACATACCGTGCTGTTTGGGCCGCATGGCATGCCAATTGAAATCCAAATTCGCACGGGAGAGATGCATCAACTTGCTGAGTCGGGTATTGCGGCTCACTGGATGTATAAAACGGGCGATGGAGGAAGTGGCTCTGCTCAGGCTAGGGCTTCAGAATGGGTGAAAAACCTTCTTGATATGCAGAAAGGGGCGGGCAATTCGCTAGAGTTTCTTGAGCACCTTAAGGTTGATCTGTTTCCTGATGAGGTCTACGTCTTTACCCCTCGAGGCAAAATCATGGTTCTGGCTAAAGGAGCAACGGTAATCGATTTTGCCTATGCCGTTCACACAGATGTAGGCAACCAATGCGTGGCTGCCCGGGTAGATAGACGATTGGCGCCGCTTCGTAGTCGACTCTTTAATGGCCAAACTGTCGAAGTTATTACTGCAGCAAGTGGGTCTCCTAATCCAGCCTGGCTGAACTTTGTAGCCACTGCAAAAGCAAGAGCCAATGTTCGCGCCTATTTGAAAAATCTCAAGCAGCAGGAAGCAATCAATCTTGGACGTCGTTTGTTGGAAACCGATCTACAGGCCTATGATCAGTCACTGAGTAGTATTCCAGAGAGTAAGGTTCAGCAACTTCTGTCTGAGTTTAAACTCAATAATTTAGAGGAGCTGTTGGCAGATGTCGGATTAGGCAACCGCATGGCCAGATTGGTTGCTCGCCGTATGACGGGGCCTGATGCTGAGCGTGCACAAGAGGCTGTTGATCATGAAAAGCCTGCTGGCCAGTTGGCAATTAAAGGCACAGAGGGAATGGTGGTCAACTTTGCAAAGTGTTGCAGGCCTATCCCCGGTGATGCTGTCATGGCGGTATTTAATCCGGGAAGCGGAATGAGCGTGCACCGGCAGGAATGCCCTAATCTGGGTGATTTTCGCAAGGGTGGCGAGGACTGGCTGGATGTTCGCTGGGAAGAAGATGCAGAGGCTGAATTTAGCACAGAAATCCGTATTGAAGTGGGCACTAAACGTGGTGTTTTGGCAACTGTTGCAGCCTCTATTGCAGAGATGGGCTGCAATATTGAAAATGTCAGTATTGAAGAGAGAGATGGGCTTTCATCCACCCTGGATTTTATTATTGCTGTCCGAGGACGTAAGCACTTGGCAAGAATTATTCGTCACTTGCGCTCGTTACCGCCCGTTATGCGTATAACAAGAGCCCAGGGATAGCTCTGTTTGTCATATGACATTAGAAAATAGGAAACAATTCATGCCTAGAGAAATAATCCGTACTGACCAAGCTCCACAGGCAATTGGCACATACTCACAAGCTGTGAAAAGCGGATCAACAGTCTACCTGTCTGGACAGATCCCGCTGGTTCCAGAGACCATGGAGATGGTAGAGGGTGATATTGAAGTACAGATTCGACGGGTGTTTGATAACTTACAGGCGGTAGCCAGGGCGGCTGGAGGAGAGCTTGCTGATGTTGCTAAGCTAAATGTTTTTTTAACAGACTTGGTGCATTTTCCTGTGGTTAATAGTGTTATGGCAGACTACTTCTCGGATCCTTATCCAGCCAGGGCTGCGGTTGGAGTGGCAGCGCTCCCAAAGAGTGCTGAAGTAGAGATGGATGCCATCATGGAACTTGATGGCTGATTAATTTCTAGCTGAATTGCTGTTCCAGATCCAGCCCCTTCATAACAGCAGCTGTTAACTCTTCGGTTACAAATTTTGTTAGTGCAGCATTTGCGCCACTGGCCTGCGCGTTTTCATTGCAGACAGTGCCTGACAGAGAGGTGTGTAACAGAATGTAGGTGGATGATAGTTCCTGATCTTTTCTGAGTTCGCGGGTTAGGGAATATCCATCCATCTCTGGCATCTCAATATCAGAAATAATTAAATCAACGGTACGTCCTTCTTCTTGAATGGCATTTAATTTGCGTAAGGCGTCTTTGCCATCCTGTGCTGTTATATAGTTAAGGCCAATCATATCCAGTGTACGTGTGACCTGTTTACGTGCCATGCTGGAGTCATCAACAACCAGTGCCAGTTTTTGTTTCAGTTGCGCCAAAAGCCCTTGGTCTAAATCAAGTTCTGAGCTGCTGGGTTCAGCGCTGGGTGCTACAGTGTTGAGCGCTCGTTCGATATCCAAAATCTCTACCAGCTGGTTTTCAATATGTGTAACACCGGTAATATAGCTTGCATAACCAGAGGCGCTGGGTGGTGGCAGGATATCTTTCCATTCCAGGGAGATGATGCGATCCACTTTGCTAACAAGAAACCCCTGAAGCGTACGACTGAATTCAGAGATGATAATGGAGTACTGGCTTAAATCAGTATGGCTGCTAATGGGCGGCATTCCAATTGCAGAGGCAAGGTCAATGACGGTAAGAGGGTATCCTCGTAGACGGGCTATGCCCACAACGGCATGATGAGAACCGGGCATCTTATTAAGCCGCTCATAAGGTATGATCTCTTTCATCTTGAGGACGTTAATACCAAAAAGTTGTTTGGTTCCCAGGTGAAATAACAGCAAGTCCTGGCGGTTGTGGTTATCTTTTGCTGAGGTGGTTTTGGTCATTAAGTTTTTCTATTGTCATATTATTAGCTTAACTAAGAATAGACTAAGCCAATTGGAAATGGCAGTAACATAAAAAAGATAATTTATAAAAAGCCGCAGGGATAGTCCGATGCAGTTGTATCTGACGTTGAATAAGAAAGCGTTGGTTTAGTGATTTAACCTACTCGACCAAGCATGCGCTTGCGAAATTTAACACCGTATTGAATAGCTAACTCTTCACAAGCTTTGATATCGACACCTTCGAGTCCATCCAGTGCGGTAGCTGTAACATCATTAATATAGTGTGGCGCCTGCTTTAAGAAATCCAGCATGCTTTCGTATGAATGTGGTAGGGCGGGCTGGCAGTGCCGGTCATAGATCTCTTTGTTTTGGGCGTTCATTGAAACAGATATAGCATCCACGTATTTTCCTAACTCAGGCAACACATTGCGTTTGTGAACTAGATTAGCCAGTCCGTCGCTGTTTACTCTGACTTGTACTCCTTTTGATTTAATAAATTTTGCAACTTCGAGTAGTACCTTAAGGCGTATTGTGGGTTCACCAAAACCGCAAAAGACTATTTCAGGGTAGTCAGTAGGATCACCAATGGATTTTATGATTTCGGCAGCAGTAGGCCGTTGATCCATTGTGAGGTTGTATCCTTTTACCTCTGGGTGGCCTAAGGTTTTGGGGCAGAACGCGCATTCAAGTGTGCAACGATTGGTAATACTGAGATAAAGGCGTCCCTCTATCTGGTAGCTGATTGTCTGTGTCACGGGAGGATATGCTGTGAAATTATTGCTGCTTTAACTCATTGGAAATGCGCTGACAAAGCCGTTTAAAGTTGTGGTAAGTGGCTTTATCAAGTGCTGTGCTATTTGTGCCATTGTCAGCATATATTAGTCCGATTGCTCGAGTTTTGGAAAATAGGGACATAGCGAAAAAATTTTCAGACTCAAGAAGGCTATATGTTTGCTGAGGAATTAGGCGAACGTATTCTACCAGTTTTTCTGAATTCATCCAGATAGCTTTTGGCTTACGCAGGAGGATGCTGAATAGATCATGTTTGCTGGTGTTGGTTCTAAATTGCTCTATTTTTGATTTTGCACCATTGTCTATCGTGGTTCGGGCTATTAGCTGTTTGCGATCTCGTGTGAGCATAATAAAAACCACTCGGCTTAATCCGTCCTGTTTTTGAATATCATGCATGGTGCGTGAGATAAGTTGGTGTGTGGGGTTAATGCTGTCTGGTTTGGTGTTGGCTTGATTTTGGATCTCTATTTTGGATGATGCCGAAGGTTGCTGTTTAATTGGGGATAGGGTTATTTTGGATTCACATGTCTGCTTCTCTTGTGGTTGTGTCTCAGTGGTTGTTGTAGAGCCCTGTTCAGTTTTCTGAGGTATGGATAACAGATTGAATGCTGAGCAGGGAAGATCCATTGGATCTATTTTATGGGCAATTTCAGCCGTAATGCTGTGGATTTTTGAAATGAGTTTATCTGGGTTGGTATTCAGATACTCTGCGGTTAGTTTAAGTGCTTTAAGGGTTGTATTGTGATGCCAGTCATCTTCAGCAGCCAGGCTTATTTTATAAGCAAGGTCTACATAGATCTTTCTTTCTAAATTGGTGTGGTCAGGCTGCCATAGAAGAGGATCTAGGCTGGCGAGATTCCACTGCTGGCGAAGGGCATCATTAAGTTTATCCATCGTGATATCAAGGCAGGAGATGACTGCCTCATTAATAGGTGTTCCCTTGGCTGTAAGCGACTGTATTTTTTGTGCTATTGGGGATGGGTTTACCCAGAGCATCATTTCACCAATGTTATTCAACAACGCTACACTGGCTATCTCGCTTGCACGAGGGTTTTTCTGTTGAGTGGCTAGATAAAAAGCATAATATGAAGCGTGTATGGCTAGGCTATAGCAATGAGTAACCCCTTTATATTGTGTTTCTGAATATTGGTTGTTGATTCTGGGTAACGTTGCAGCGGTGTTTTCTAACCATGTCATGCCCAATAATGGAATTGCGAGGCCAATATCCACAATTGGTGTTTTATTTTTATAATGTGCTGAATTTATGGTTCGCAAGGCAGCCAGGCTAAAACCAGGATCATGTTTGATGATGTCGGTAAATTGTGTGTAGTTAGCGGTCGGGCACTGGAGCAAATTCTGAATTTCTGCACATGTTGCCTCCATTGCTGGTAAGGGCAATAACCCTAATTGCAGCAGCCATTGCTGTACTGAATCTGACATAAAAGACATTGTCCTGTTGCTTTTTTTGCGTGTTACCTTTGGATTATAGGAGATGAGATGAAGGTGGATTAGCCTTAATTCTAAAGGGTGCATTGAGGTTTCCCTGTCAGGGCATGCCGGTGTGATTTAGCTATCAGAAAGCATTTTCTTCCTTAATATGGCTGCTTTATGTTTCAAATTGTAGAAAAATCTAAACTGATCCCGTAGAATCAGCTCATAGATTTTTATGTAGTATGGGTGGGGTTTTTCTGGTAACCAATTGATAAATTTATTATTTTGTTGGTTGCTCAGAGTTGCCCGCCAGCAGTTTTAGTGTAATGGTTTTGATGGTAAGAAGGATTTATAGGGGAAATTCTTCAGCTTTGTATACCGTCAGCGACAATGATTGAAGCCATTTATTAATAAGATAACAACTCACTCCCGAGTTGAGAGCAGATGCCCCGGCAAAAACTCAAACGCTTTATGCATTAGCCAGATTTTCAGATCTAGCACTCTGTAAATGTACCGTTTTTTACAAAACGTTAATGAGTAAGTTTGCTGAGGAACAAGTAATCATTTGAGGTGAATTGTGGTAATAAGTTTTAAGCAGTTTGGATGCTATCTAAAAACAATATTATTCCTTGGGCTTGCTGTGCAAACTATGGTGGCAACTGCTGATTCCATTGTGGGGTCAAAGCATGACTTGAGCACGGCTGGCGGCGTGGATGAGATTTGTGTTTTTTGCCACACTCCTCATAATTCCAATGCTGATCTTGATAATGATGGCAATGTTGATTCAGATCATGCCACTCGCCCTCCAGCTCCCCTTTGGAATAGACGCATAACTGATGAAACTGCTTATACCGTGTATACGAGCGATACGCTGAACACCAATTGTGATGCTACGCCCAGCCCCCTTTCTCTGGTTTGTCTGAGCTGCCATGACTCTGCTAATAGCGTTAGCATGGGAGGGTTAGGCCATGTGGGTGCTGTCTCTTATGCGGATACGCATAATGCGGTTAATGAGTCTAATAGACGTAGCCTTGCTAGCTGTACAAAGGCTTGCCATCAATACAATGGTAATACGCGGTTTGCTGCAAACTGGCAGATAGGCCCTGACCTAACGAATGACCATCCTGTATCCATGAGTTATCCCACTCCGGAAGAGGATCCTGATTTTTTTACTCCCCCTAATGCACAAAAAGGGTGGAGTGATGTGAAGCTGTTTAAAGGTCGAGTGGAGTGTCCAAGTTGCCATAATCCGCACGACCCAGCCAATGTGCCTTTTTTGCGGAAATCCATGGAATCCAGTGGGCTCTGCACTACCTGCCATAATAAATAATCTTTCTGTTTGGTATGGGGAAGCGTGCTGATCCCTGCTCACTTGCTCCACTTTATGTGCGATGCTTCAGTTGTTCCCTAGCTGAGACGCAGCCGATTGTGCCGCTACCTTGTGATAAATCTAGTGCCTCTCTGTATAAAATTAGCCCGCTTACGCAGTAGCTAATTCCTTTTATCCCAGTTGTCCAGTTCTTCTCGGTGGTTCAGGTGCTGGCATGGCTTGTCAGTAATTGCGCTCTTGTCATCCTTCTTTGGTGGGTCTTTAGGCTGGAACAGGAATTATCCGTTACATGCCAGGGTTAGGTGAGATTGTTGTTATGGAGGCTGCAATAAAGTATCTTGCATCTAAAAAAGGCTAGCCAGTAATTAGCTGAAGGACGAATAATAAAATAAGAAGGAGAGGGATTGTGGGGATCAATAAAAAGACCGGATGCTATCTAAAGACGGTATTGTTTTTTGGACTTGTTACGCATGGAATGGTGGTGGTTGCAGCTTCCATTGTGGGGTCAAAGCATGACTTGAGTTCAGGTACTGCTGGTTTAAACGATGAGATATGTGTCTTTTGTCATACGCCTCATGGTGCCAATGGTGATCTTGATAATACTTGCAATGATGAAGATCCCGAGTGTGAAAATGATGACTTCGATCATCCTACTCGCCCTCCAGCACCGCTCTGGAATAGACGTATAACTGATGAGACGGCTTTTAGCATGTATACGAGTGATACGTTGAACAGCAATTGCGATGCTACACCCAGTCCCCTCTCCCTCGTTTGTCTGAGTTGCCATGACTCTGCTACAAAATCCAGCATGGGGTTAGGTGATAGAGGTGCAGTATACCAAGTCGCAGACAGGCAAGATATGCACGACGCGGTGAATGAATCCAATCGAAAAAGACTTAACGTTTGTGGGACAGCATGCCATCCATATAACATGAGTCTTGAGTTTGCAGAATTCTGGGAGGTAGGCCCTGATCTAACAAATGACCACCCTATTTCCATGAGCTATCCTACTCCTGTACAGGATCCTGATTTTTTTATCCCTCCTAGCCCACAAAAAGGATGGAATGATGTGAAACTGTACAAGGGCAGGGTAGAGTGCCCCAGCTGTCATAATCCGCATGATCCAGCCAATGTGCCTTTTTTACGGAAATCCATGGAAAACAGCGGACTCTGTACCACCTGTCACAATAAATAGCCCTAGAGGGTCTGTTTACTGCACCCTCGCTAAGCTGCCAGTGATGCTATGGCATGGCTAATCCGCCAAAGTATATTCACTCTCTCTATTCTGTAGGTTTCTGACTGGCTTGCAGAGTGGTAGACTTCGTCGATCAATATGAGAGAGGGGTGTTATGGCTGGACATAGTAAATGGGCGAATATCAAGCACCGTAAAGCAGCTCAGGATCAAAAGCGTGCAAAGGTCTGGACAAAATTAATCCGTGAAATCACGGTGGCTGCGCGTGAGGCGGGTGGTGATCCAGATTCAAATCCACGTCTGCGCCTGGCGATTGATAAAGGCACGGGCTCTAATATGCCGAAAGATACCATCGAGCGCGCTATTAAGCGGGGCGCGGGTGCAGCTGATGGTGAAAACTATGATGAGATCCGTTACGAAGGCTATGGGCCTGGTGGAACGGCGATTATGGTTGATTGCATGACGGACAACCGCAATCGTACGGCCTCTGAAGTGCGGCATGCCTTTTCCAAACATGGTGGCAATCTGGGTACCGATGGCTCGGTGGCTTATCTCTTTAATAAGCAGGGGATTATCAGTTACGCACCGGGTGCAGATGAAGATGCTGTGATGGATGCTGCACTGGAAGCAGGTGCTGAGGATGTCGTCACCCATGATGATGGCTCTATTGACGTGCTAACAACCTCAGAAGATTTTTCCGATATCAAAGCTGCGCTTGAGAGTGCTGGGCTAGAAGCTGCCAATGCTGAGGTGACCTACAATGCGAGCACTAAGGCAGAGATGGATCGGGATGGCGCAGAGAAATTGATGCGCATGATTGATGTGCTGGAAGACTTGGATGATGTGCAGGAGGTCTATTCCAATGCGGGAATCTCCGATGAGATCTTGGGTGAATTAGAATAAATGTCTACTCTTGTCTTTATCTCTGTCTAATATAGTTTGAAACCCTGATTATGCGCCGTATCTTAGGTATTGACCCTGGTTCAAGAATAACGGGTTACGGAATTATTGAGAGTGATGGTAACCACAGCGTGCATATCGCCAGTGGCTGTATCCGCCTGAAACAGGATGAGCTGCCGCTGCGGCTAGGGATGATCTTCCAGGAGATTTCTGACCTGATCGCAGTCCATCAACCTACAGAGATGGCCATTGAGGATGTATTCGTTTCCAAGAATGCTAACTCAGCATTAAAGCTGGGGCAGGCACGAGGTGCGGCGATTTGTGCAGGCGTTATGGCACAACTGCCAGTGAGTGAGTATGCGCCACGAACTATCAAGCAAGCTGTTGTAGGGAGTGGTGCTGCCGACAAAGACCAGGTACAGCATATGGTCAAACGCCTGCTTAATCTCTCTTGCGATCTCTCTCCCGATCAATCTGATGCCCTGGCAATAGCCTTGAGTCATGCTCATATGGATACAACCCTGAACCGCTTGGCTAAGGCTAGCACGGGTGGATGGCGATGATTGGGCGACTGCGTGGGGAGATTATCTATAAACAGGCGCCTCGTTTGATGGTAGATGTTAATGGTGTGGGCTATGAGCTGGATGCACCCATGTCAACCTTTTATGACTTGCCAGAACCAGGCCAACCTGTTGTTCTCTATACTCATTTAGCCATTCGTGATGATGCGCATGTACTTTACGGTTTTATCCGTGAGTCTGAGCGCACCATGTTTCGTGCCTTGCTCAAAGTGAGCGGCGTCGGGGCAAAGATGGCATTGGCAATACTCTCTGGCATGAGTGCAGATGAATTTGCCAGAACTGTCCAGACAGATGATACGGCTGCGTTGGTTCGCCTGCCAGGTATCGGGAAAAAAACTGCAGAGCGCTTGATTGTTGAGATGCGAGATAGATTGGATAAATTAGATGTTGTTGCCCCCATCTCGTCAGTAAATTCTATGCCACTTCATACCATTACAACTGCAGCTGATCCGAAAAATGAAGCGGCAGATGCACTGACTGCGCTAGGATACAAACCACAAGAGGCTAGCCGCATGGTGCGGGGTATTCAAGCAGAGGATTTGACTAGCGAAGAGATTATCCGGGCAGCACTTAAGGCTGCAGCAAATTAACAATGAGCCTGTAATGACTGCTCTCTATGTCTGATCGCCTGATTACCCCCGAAGCCGTTTCTGATGATGTCGCCTTGGATCGAGCTATTCGCCCCAAGCTGTTGGCGGACTATGTCGGTCAGCCTGCCATGCGTGAGCAGATGGAGGTCTTCATTCAGGCAGCAAGAGGGCGACAAGAGTCGTTGGATCATGTGTTGATCTTTGGCCCTCCGGGATTGGGCAAAACCACATTGGCGCACATTATTGCCAATGAGATGGGGGTAAACCTGCGTCAAACATCAGGCCCAGTGCTTGAGAAGCAGGGTGATCTGGCCGCACTACTAACCAACCTTGAACCTCATGATGTGCTGTTTGTGGACGAAATCCATCGCCTCAGCCCGGTAGTGGAGGAGGTGCTCTATCCAGCCATGGAGGACTTCCAGCTGGATATCATGATTGGTGAAGGCCCGGCAGCACGCTCCATCAAACTGGATCTCCCCCCTTTTACACTGATTGGTGCGACGACACGCGCAGGGCTGCTGACCTCTCCATTGCGTGACCGTTTTGGTATTGTGCAGCGCTTGGAGTTCTACTCTAATGAGGATCTGGCCCACATTGTTGGGCGCTCGGCAGGTATTCTCAATATCCAGACAGATAAAGAGGGTGCACGCGAGATCGCTTGCCGCTCTCGTGGTACGCCTCGCATTGCCAATCGGCTGCTGCGCCGGGTCAGAGATTATGCCCAGGTAAAAGCGGAAGGGCATATTACAGCAGAGGTGGCAGACAAAGCGTTGACCATGCTCAAGGTTGATAATAATGGCTTTGACGTTATGGATCGCAAGCTGCTGGAGGCGGTGATCCATAAGTTTGATGGTGGCCCGGTGGGTGTGGATAGTCTGGCGGCTGCAATTGGTGAGGAGCGAGGCACCATTGAAGATGTATTGGAACCCTATCTGATACAGCAGGGCTTTTTGATGCGAACTCCACGAGGCCGAACTGCTACCCAGGCGGCCTATCAACACTTTGGCCTGCAACCCAAAACTGCCGCTCAACCACAGGATCTATTTGACGCATGAGCGAATTTATCTGGCCAGTGCGGGTCTACTACGAAGATACAGACTCCGGTGGAGTGGTCTATTATGCCAATTACCTAAAATTCATGGAGCGTGCACGCACAGAATTGCTCCGGAAATACGGTTTTGAGCAGGATCAGTTGATTGAGGAGGAAGGGGTCATCTTTGCAGTAAGGCATGTAGAAGCTGATTATCTACGCCCTGCGCGTTTTAATAACGCATTGGCTGTGAGTGCCAGCATTACATCACATGGCAAGGTGAGTATGACATTCGCCCAAGAGGTTCGTCTGGCTGAAAGCGGCCAGGTATTATGTCGTGGGAAGATAAAGATTGCCTGCCTGGATGCGACCCATTTTCGGCCTTGCCCCGTCCCAGAAAAATTAATAGCAGCATTGCCTGTGGAGTAACCCTGATTTATGCCGAATGATCTCTCTTTTATTAACCTGGTATTAAGTGCCAGTCCGTTAGTACAGTTTGTGATGGCGACACTGATGTTAGCCTCTATTATCTCCTGGAGCATGATATTTGATCGCATCAAGGTATTGAAAGGAGCACGCCGGGCGGCGGATGAATTTGAGGAGAAATTCTGGGCGGGAGGAGATCTGAGCGATCTTTTTCGTGCAGTAGATAAGGACAGCAACAACATAAAAGGGATGGCCTCCATCTTTCATGCGGGGTTTAGGGAATTTGCGCGTTTGCGCAAAAGCCAGGATATTGACCCAATGGCTGTTGTTGAGGGTGCTCAACGCTCTATGCGTGTTGCCTTAAGCAGAGAGATGGACTCACTTGAAAGCCACCTCTCATTTTTGGCCACAGTAGGCTCAACCAGCCCCTATATTGGACTATTTGGAACAGTATGGGGAATTATGAATTCCTTTCATGCGCTCGGTAATGTCAAGCAGGCAACCCTCTCTTTGGTTGCCCCGGGCATTGCAGAAGCGCTGATTGCCACAGCGATGGGGTTGTTTGCGGCAATTCCTGCGGTGGTGGCTTACAACCAATTTGCCAATGATGTGGAGCGGTTGAATAATCGCTACCAAGATTTTCTAGATGAATTTACTACCCTGCTGCAGCGTCAGGCCCATGTATAAAATGTGCATGCTTGCGTTGCAATCTAAAGCTAGAGCGTGCTGTTAATGGCGGCACAGAGACGCCGCAGGCGGCCAATAGCAGAGATCAATGTGGTGCCTTACATTGATGTTATGCTTGTGCTGTTAGTGATTTTTATGATTACAGCGCCACTGCTGACCCAAGGAGTAAAGGTGGATCTGCCACAGGCGGATGCTGAACCGCTGCCTGCAGAAGCTGATGATCCAGTGGTGGTCTCAGTGAATGCTGCAGGAGAGTTTTTTATTGATATTGGTGAAGGCAAAGACCAGCCTGTGGATAGTGAGACACTGGTAACGCGTGTTGCCGCTTTACTTAAGTACAAACCCAAAACCCCCATCATGGTGAAGGGTGATAGGCATGTTGATTATGGCCGAATTATGGAGGCCATGGTGCTCATTCAAGCGGGCGGTGCACCCACTGTGGGCTTGATTGCGGAGCAGCCTGAGTAACCAGCATGCGGGATATTATTAAACGTAACCCGTTGGCGGTGGTGATTGCGGTTGTCATGCATATCGTGATTGTTGCCTTTATGCTTGTGGGGGTGGATTGGTTGGAAAAACCAGTTCAGCCGAAGTCGAATGTCGATATAGTTCAGGCTAAAATCATTGATCAATCTAAGGTCAATGCTGAGGTTGAACGCCTAAAAAAAGCTGAAGATGCAAAAAAGGCCAAAGAAAAGAAACGTCTGGCAGAGATAAAACGTAAGCAGAAACAGGAGCAAAAGAAGCTTGCTGAGCTGGAGCGAAAACGTAAAGCCAAAGAGAAAAAGGCAAAGGCTGATGCTAAAAAGCGTGCAGATGCCAAAAAACGTAAAGCAGAAATAGCTAAGAAAAAAGCGGTAGAGAAAAAACGTAAAGCAGAAATAGCCAAGAAAAAAGCAGCTGAGACCAAGAAAAAAGCTGAAGCCGAGAAGAAACGCAAAGCAGCTGAAGCAAAGAAAAAAGCTGAGGCAGAGAAAAAACGTAAAGTTGCCGAGGCAAAGAAAAAGGCTGAAGCCGAGAAAAAACGCAAAGCAACTGAGGCGGCAGCTCGCCAGGCAGCGGAGAAAAAAGCGCTGGAGGATGCATTGCGAGCTGAGCTTGAGTCAGAACGAATGGCTACGGAGCGTGATCAGTTTCTTTTTGCTATCAAGCAAAAGATACAAAACAACTGGCTACGACCAACAACTGTGGGTGATGGCCTAAGCTGTCAACTGCGAGTGCGATTGATCCCCGGTGGTGGTGTTGCATCGGTTTCGATTAGCCGCAGTAGTGGAAATGGAGCCTTTGATCGCTCAGTAGAGAAAGCGGTATATAAAGCAGATCCACTTCCAGTGCCCAAGGGTGCAGGTTTTGAAGCGTTTCGTGATCTGAATCTAATTTTTGACCCAAGTAAATAATGTTTTTAAATTTATGAAAAAGTTGCTGATATTCATAGTGCTCTTGTTTTGTCAGATGGCCCATAGTGCACCGCTGACAATTGAGATTACAGAGAGTGAAATGGGCGCGTTGCCTATTGCTGTAGTGCCGTTTGGTTGGCAAGGGCCAGGTCAGGCACCAAGTGAGGACATTGCTGCAATTATTGATGCAGATCTAAAGCGCAGTGGTCGTTTTAAAACAATGCCCTCCAAGGATATGATTGCCTCCCCGCACACTGGGACTAATGTAGATTTCCGTGATTGGCGAGTACTGGGCATGGAGAGTCTAGTGGTGGGGCAGGTCAAGCCAAATGGTGTTGGTGGCTATATCGTGCGGTTTCAACTGTTTGATGTATTTAAAGGTGAGCAGCTTACTGGCTATAGCATCCCAACTACCGCTCGTGATCTACGTGCTACCGCTCATCATATAAGTGACCTAATCTATGAAAAACTCACGGGCCAGCGGGGTGCTTTTGCGACACGTGTGGCTTATATTACATCCATTGCTCATGCAGAAGGTCAGCGCAAGATGGCGTTGCAGGTGGCGGATGCTGATGGTTACCACCCACAAACCATCGTAACTTCAACTGAGCCATTGATGTCACCGGCTTGGTCGCCGGATGGTCTTAAGTTAGCCTATGTCTCTTTTGAAAAAGGCAGACCCTCTATTTTTGTACAGGAGGTCTATACTGGGAAGCGTCAACGGGTGGCATCATTCAAAGGAATCAATGGCGCGCCAGCCTGGTCGCCGGATGGTCGCAAATTGGCGCTGACACTGTCGAAAGATGGTAACCCGGATATCTTTATTCTTGATCTGGCGAAGCGTACACTGCTGCCCCTGAGTAGGCATTATGCGATTGATACAGAACCGGCATGGTCACCAGATGGTAAATATATTATCTGGACATCAGATCGGGGTGGTAGACCACAGATTTATAGAATACCCTCTGGAGGGGGGAAAGCAGAGCGCATTACCTTTGAGGGTAAGTATAATGCGCGTGCTTCATACTCGCCGGATGGGAAATTGATCACAATGGTAACTCAGATTGGGCGAGAGTTTCGCATTAGTGTGTTGGATCTGGCATCATCTCAACTACAGGTGTTAAGTGATGGCAGTTTAGATGAATCTCCTAGTTTTGCACCGAATGGCAGCATGGTAATTTACGCAACAAAGATAAAAGGGCAAGGTGAATTGGCCGCAGTATCGGTGGATGGCCGTGTTAAACAACGTTTAGCTCTGCAAGTGGGTGATGTTCGCGAGCCAGCTTGGGCTCCATATAGTCAATAAATTTAAGAGAGGAAATGGCAGCAATGAAACTCAAAATGATCAAGTTCGTTCCATTAATGTTGGCAGCTCTAATGTTTGTGGGTTGTAGCACGACTGAGCAAAAAGCAGAAGAGCCAGCACCAGTCAGTGAGACACCTGATAAAATGCATGGAGATATGGATCACTCAATGCAGGGTGAGGATGCTGCTACATCAGGTGCAGATGCAGCCACTGGCTGGACTGGACACCCACTTGATGATCCTGCAAAACTGACCTCAACCCGCGTTATTCATTTTGATTTTGATCGCAGCGAGATCAAACCTGAATATCAGGCTATTGTTGTTGCACATGGTGAGTATTTGGCCCGCCACTCAAGCCAAACGGTCACCATTGAAGGCCATTGTGATGAGCGTGGAACCCGTGAATACAATATTGCCCTGGGTGAGCGTCGTGCCAATGCGGTAAAGCGTTTGCTGATGGCCCAAGGTGCCACATCTGGCCAGATCACCACTGTTAGCTATGGTGAAGAGAAGCCGCTTGAGAGGGCTTCCAATGAAACTGCATGGGCTAAAAATCGCCGAGCAGTCTTTGCATACTAAGCAGAAGGTTTAATTAAGATGAAGTGGTTTGCGGGTGTAATGCCTCTACTTGTCCTGTTGGGGGCAACGCCGGTATTTGGGGCTGCACCCGTTATTCGTTCCAGTGTTCAGGCTTCGCCTCAAGCTGAGGTGAACCGCCCTGTTGTCCTCTCTTTAGAGGATCGGCTGCAGCTGATGGAACGCCGGATGCAGGCGCTGACAGACATTCTGATGCGCCTCGATCGGATTCAGCAGGAGATGCAGCAACTGCGTGGTGATGTAGAAATGCAGGGGCATGCAGTGGAATCGTTAAAAAAGCGTCAGCGTGATCTATATGGAGATATAGATCGCCGGATGATGCAACTGACGGGTAAGCGGCTGCCTTCTGCGGTGCCGCCAGCACCTTACCCTGTGCGATCATTATCTGCTCCTGGCCATATAGTTGATCCAGGGACAGGGATGCAGCACACTGGGATACCATCACCTACCACTCTTCCAGCCAGCCAGCCAACTGCTGCAGCGTCTTCTGGTGCTGCTTCACCTGAAGCTGGTCAGACAGCACCTCAAGATGTACCCATTAAGGAGGCTTCTGCACCTTTACCAACAGCTGGTGTGTCGGTAGTTACGTCAACACCAACGGTTGGAGAGACGCCTGAAGCTGTGATAGCACCTGCTCCTGGTTTAGGCGCGGAGCCTGTTGTTGCCACTCCTGTTGCGCCAGCTGCAGATCCGGCTTTGGAACAGCCCATGTATAAGCAGGCTTTTGATCTGCTGATGCAGCGGCGTTATGACGAAGCTAAACAGGGGTTTCGGACATTCTTGCGGCAATACCCAAATGGTCGTTTGGCAGCTAATGCGCAATATTGGGTTGGTGAGGCAAGCTATGTAACGCGCGATTTTGTAACAGCATTGGATGAGTTTACAAGAGTGGTGCAGAACTACCCCACTAGCCCCAAGGTGTCGGATTCGATGCTGAAGATTGCTTTTATTCAATATGAGCAGAAGGAGTGGGTAAAGGCACGAGAGACCTTGGAAGCCGTAATAAATCAGTACGCTACCACAACTGCTGCCCGCTTGGCTCGTAAGCGTTTGGAACGAATGCGTATTGAGGGGAATTAGTCGTCCCCAAAAAGTACGGTAAGCTGCGTTAATAGAGCTTGGATAGGTATGCCGTTATTCAGGTTTTCTGGTAAACCGGTGAATCATACGGCGGTTACGTTTGCTCGGTTTTTCTGTCTGAGCTTGTTGCGCCCCTGCTGCAATACGCTGATCACGTAGCTCTGCTGCGAGGCGCTGTCGTTTTTTTATGCTCTCTTCATCCTCTTCGTAGAAGAGCGCTGCTTCAGAGGCAGGGCGGCGCTGATTGGGTAGCACCTTTACCTCAACCTCCCATTCCAATGAGCCTTTGTGGATGCGCAGGCGGGATCCGTTGTGAATCTCTTTTCCAGGCTTTGTCCGTTGCCCATTCAGGTGCACTTTGCCACCATTGATGGCTTCAACAGCCAGTTTACGTGTTTTGAAAAAACGAGCTGCCCAGAGCCATTTATCAAGACGCATATGGTCGCTCATATATTACATGTTGAGTTCTAGCAGGCTATCCAGCTTACCTTGAATATCAAGATGGGCTAACTCATCATAGCCCCCAATAGATTGGTCGTTAATGAAGATTTGAGGTACGGTGCGGCGTTGGCTGCGCTCTATCATCTCTTGCATTAGTTTGGGGTCACTGTCGACCATAAACTCTTGGTACTCTACTCCCTTGCGTTCAAATAGTTGTTTTGCTCGAACACAGTATGGGCAATATGCTGTGCTATAGACGATAATATTAGGCATGATATTTATTAACTGATTACAAGATTCAAAGGAAATGCAGATGTCGCATGATACACCGAAAACTATCTATTTGAGGGATTATCAGTCGCCTAAGTTCTATATTGATCAGGTAGAGCTACATTTTGATCTGAAAGAGGAGTGTACGCTGGTTCGCTCACTTCTTTTTATGCGCCGGAATCCTGATGCAGAAAATGGGGCCTTGAGACTGCATGGTGAAGAGTTAGAGCTGGTGTCACTTAAACTGGATGAAGATGTGCTTGGCGCTGATGCCTATGTCCAGGATGATGAAGGGTTAACAATTTTTGATGTGCCTGAACAGTTTGTGCTGGAAAGCACAGTGCGTATTTTTCCGCAGAATAATACGGCGCTTGAAGGCCTTTATCAGTCTGGCGCTATGTTCTGCACCCAGTGTGAAGCGGAGGGGTTTCGCCGTATTACCTGGTACCTTGACCGGCCAGATGTTATGGCCTGTTTTACAACCACAATAATTGCTGACAAAGTGAAGTACCCTGTGTTGCTTTCCAACGGCAACCCGGTTGAGAGCAAAGAGCTGCCTGATGGCCGGCATATGATGAGCTGGCATGATCCATTTCCTAAGCCCAGCTATCTATTTGCTTTGGTAGCGGGTGATCTGTGTCATATAGAAGATTCCTACACCACGTTTTCCAGACGTAATGTTGTGCTGCAGATTTATGTGGAGTCAGAAAATATTGATAAGTGCGACCATGCATTGCAATCATTGAAGAAGGCAATGGCCTGGGATGAGCAAAATTATGGCCGTGAGTATGATCTGGATATCTACATGATCGTAGCGGTTAATGACTTCAATATGGGAGCGATGGAGAATAAAGGACTCAATATTTTTAACTCAAAATATGTGCTGGCTAGGCCTGATACAGCTACGGATCAGGATTTTCAAGGTATTGAAGGTGTTATTGCCCATGAATATTTTCATAATTGGACGGGCAATCGCATAACCTGTCGAGACTGGTTTCAGTTGAGCCTAAAAGAAGGGCTGACCGTATTCCGGGATCAGGAGTTTTCGGCAGATATGGGTTCCAGAGGTGTTAAACGTATTGAAGATGTGCGCCTGCTTCGTTCTCATCAGTTTGCAGAAGATGCAGGCCCTATGGCGCATCCTATTCGCCCTGATTCCTATATCGAAATCAATAATTTCTATACTGTGACTGTCTATGAGAAAGGGGCTGAAGTGGTGCGCATGCAGCATCACTTGCTGGGAGCTGAGGCCTACAGGAAGGCGACAAATCTCTATTTTGAGCGCCATGATGGGCAAGCGGTGACTACCGATGATTTTATACAGTGCATGCAGGATGCCAGCGGACAAGATCTGGAGCAGTTCCGTAATTGGTACAGCCAGGCTGGAACACCTGAGTTGCATATCAAAGGTGACTACGATAAAACAGAACAGAGCTTTACTCTCACTGTCAGGCAATCCTGCCGGCCCACACTGGGGCAGGAGCAGAAGCCGGCATTTCATATTCCCCTGGCTATAGGGTTGTTGGGTCATGCTGGTACTGATTTGCCGATCCAGATAGAAGGTGAACAGCAACCGTCCGCAGGCACACGAGTGCTTGAGCTTCGCCAATCAGTAGAAAAATTTAAATTTACAGGGTTACAAAGCCCACCCATACCTTCCTTGTTACGGGGGTTGTCTGCGCCTGTAAAAGTTTACTACGACTATAGCAGTGAGGAGCTGATGCTCCTTATGGCGCATGATGCTGATGATTTTAACCGCTGGAATGCTGCGCAGACATTAAGCCAGCGCATAATTCTAAATATAGTAAAAGGAGAAATGCTTGAGATTCCATCTGGCTATATTGAGGCAGTGCGCACTGCATTAAATGATGGCTCAACAGATCAGGCGTTGCTGGCTGAGCTGTTAACGCTTCCTTCTGAATCCTATCTTGGGGATCAGATGGATGAGGTAGATGTAGAGGGTATCCATACAGCGAGTGAAGCAGTGAAGAGAAATATAGCTGCAGAACTTAGAGATGATTTATTGCGCTGTTACCAAGCTTGTCAGGACTGTGATAGTTATCGTCCTGAACCAGCTGATATTGGCCGTCGTCGATTGAAGAATATTTGCCTGAGTTACTTGATGCAACTGGATGATGCTGAGATACGCTCACTTTGTTTCCAACAGTTTCAGGATAATCATAATATGACAGATGTGATGGCCTCACTGAGCCTGTTAGCCAATTATGACTGCTCTGAACGAGAGAAGGCATTGGGTGAATTTTATGCAAAATGGAAAGATGATCCATTAGTACTGGATAAATGGTTTTCCATTCAGGCCACATCGAAATTGCCTGATACGCTGGTAAGAGTAAAGGCCTTAAGAGAAGATCCTGCCTTTTCTATTAAGAATCCTAATAAAGTGCGTAGCCTCATCGGTGCCTTCTGTAGTGCCAACCCAGCCAGGTTTCATGCAGCAGATGGAGCGGGTTATACCTTTCTTGCAGATGCTGTACTTGAGCTGGATAAGCTTAACCCGCAGGTTGCATCCCGCATGCTTCGTATAATGTCCCGCTGGCGACATTATGACAGTTCACGGCGTAAGCTGATGCAATTTCAGTTGCAGCGCATCTTGTCAGTGGATGGTGTTTCTAAAGATGTCTATGAGATTGCGTCGAAAAGTATTTCAGAATAGTTTGCGGTGGGATGGCCTGGTTGTTTGACCAGTAGAAAAAAGACACCGGCCAAATCTCTTTGGCCGGTGTGGGGATCTGGCATCCGAGCTAGATAGCTTCATATTACGGTGCAACACCCGCTACCTATAATAGACTTTATTGTGAATATTTCCAGTTACTCAATCTTTATATGGTGTGAAGAGATAAACATAGTACAGCTGGTTACTCTACAGGCCGTTTTAAAACATCCTCAACGCGCGATTCATCTATGCTGAGTTTGCCGGTCTCTTTTTTGTGGCACCTTAGGCAGTCAGCAAAAGTAAATGAGACCTTTCCGTGGCAGGCTCCGCAATAGAGTCCTTTTGACATGTCTGTCATCTTCATCTTATTGCCGCCAAGTTCATCCTTAAATATGGCAGGGTGGCAGGTTGAGCACTTGATCCAATCGGAATGAACTTTGTGGTCGAAGATAACATCACTGACAAAACCGCTTTTTGAGGCAAAAAGTATTTTGTTATCTCTGGTCTCTTCCTTAATATCTTTATCCAGTGATACCACTGGGGTAAACACATTTTGCTCTTTCAGCTTTAACCAGTCGATAAATTGAAAACGATCCAGAGGCAGCTTGTTATCAGGAAGGTTTTCTGGACGCCACTTTGCACCAACACTCTCTACAGCGTCTTTAATGCGAGTAGGGTTGATTTTGTCTGGATTGTGCAAATGTGCTGCGTCTGGTGACCCCGCTACGTGGCAGCGCTTGCAGTTAGATACATCGGCTGCATCAAATGCTTCTGTTCCATTATGGCAGACGCCACATTGCTCTCCATCCATAATGCGCTGATATGATAGATCGTTCTCCCAGCGTTTCATCTTAAAGATGCCGTCATGGCAAACCTTGCATTCATACATGATGCGATGCAGCCAATGGGGGTAAAGCACCATTGGAAGTCCTTTCTCCTCCATCGCCTTTCTATTCTGCATCATCACAAAATTACCAAGAATACGTTCCTCCTTTTTCCATTTCATTATTTCAGCAACACGCGCTTGCTCCGTTTTTAATTCCTTTTGAATGAGCGGTGTAACTATTTTCACTAGGCTGTCATCTTCGTGCCAGTGTAGGTACATATAGGCGATGGCGCTGGCAAGGTTGAGTTGCGGCATCCTCTCCTCAAAGGTGTATTTATCACTCATGGCCTCTTTGATGAGATTATCCACTGTACTTGGGATGACGGGCTTGTTGAATTTTACTAGATCCAGTTGCTCATTAAATTTTTGTGTTTCATGGTTATGTTTGAATTGCTCAAGAAATGTTGCGCTATCCATGGCATAGGGACTGCTTGCGAAACAGAATAGCAGTATAAAGAGGTAAGTGAGCT
>Ga0316190_10000043_pt1 | contig 66678 bp, 44 predicted proteins | sample Eddworburrow2_MG_FD_204929 | JGI IMG/M metagenome (GOLD analysis project Ga0316190, IMG submission 204929) | Coastal sediment microbial communities from Maine, United States - Eddy worm burrow 2 | ecosystem: Environmental > Aquatic > Marine > Coastal > Sediment | place: USA: Maine | collected...
GAACACACTCTTCAACAGGTCGGTGGTGCGTTTGGCCGGGTTGTTACGTATTGCCGCCTCTTCTTTGGCGAGGTAATAAAAGATTCCATCCATGCCTTTTTCGACCACGTAGTCACTCATATCGAGATCAACCTTCGGTGCAAATGGCACTTCTTCATATTGCTGCATGACGCTGTCATATAGCTGGAACGCGCCAACGTCCTCCAGGCTGCTATCCACCACCGGTTTCATCTCCAGTGCCAGCGGTGCCGACATTTTTGACCTGAAGTACTGCGTAGCGGCATCGTCCGGTCCCTTGTAAATGGACATGACATCGTCAAGTGTCATATCGTTGATAGCATCTATAAACAACTGTTTTGCTTTCGGGGTCGCGATTTCCGCAGCCTCATTCAGCCTGGCTTCCAGGTCGACCAGCATGGAATCCATCCCAAGCCTGCCCAATATTTTTCGAGCCTTGTCGAGTTGCTTTGGAAGCGGGATATGAATCTGCGGATCGAGATCAAAACCACCTGTCTGGCCGAGATTGCCAACCACCGTATCGGTGCCTACTCTCAGCGCCTCCTTGAGTCCGCTGCCTGCCTGCTCAGTGCTGATGTCCTGATCCGGCTTGTTAAGCGAGTCCTTCAATTTACTGAGCCAGTCGGCCGATACCGTGCCACTGTTGAATACCAGCGCCACACTCACCAGGCTAAAAGCCCAACGTATATTTCTATCCTGACGCCACTTTTTTGTTGAAGTGAACATGCCGAAGCTCCGAGTGCATATGATTACTTTAAGTATAGGCACATCCTGCTCATTTAGGACAAAAAACACGGTTAATTAACAATCTGTTACAAACTCCGGTACGTTAAACACTATATTGATGATCAAAAGGAAAGAAATGGCATGGACGCGACTTATTGATATCATTGCCTGTCTCTCTTTGTGGAAGCCATTGGTTTGGGAATATGGCAACTTCCAAGCCGGGAACATCAAAATGAATAAGCTCACACTATCAACATCATGAGTTTGCCTACACCACTCATTGGAATTCTCGGTGGTATGGGACCGCAAGCCGGTCTGGATATGGCTGAAAAACTGATTGCGATGACAAGGGCGGAATGCGACCAGGACCACCTGCCATTTATTTTGTTTTCATTGCCGGAGTGCATATCTGACCGCACCGATTTTCTGCTTGGTAAGACCGACACCAACCCGGCACAGGCGATCGCGGAACAGTTTGAGAAGATGGCTGACATGGGTGTCACCATCGCTGTCATGGCGTGCAATACAGCGTATGCGGTTCCTATATTTGATACCGCACTTGAGTTGCTTCAGGCAAAAGGCGTAAAGCTTCGAGTCCTGCATCTAATTAATGAAACCATCACTCATATCAAAAACCGGTACCCGCAGGTCAGGCGTGTCGGATTGCTGGCAACACAAGGCACTTACAAAACGCGTCTTTATGACCAGGCGCTGGAGGCGGCAGGTTTGCAGGTTGTAATTCCGGATGAACAAGTCAGGATCAAGGATATTCATGCGGCGCTTTATGGCCCGTCTTTTGGGATCAAAACAGGCGATGGTCCGGTCACCGTGCAGGCGATGGACTGGGTTCGCTCCGCCATTGACCATGTGATTCAACTGGGGGCAGAGGCCGTCATCCTCGGCTGTACAGAACTGCCCCTGGCAGTCAAAGAAGACCGGATTGATAGCATACCGATACTCGATCCGGCAAAAATCATGGCAGAAAAACTCATTCTGGAAACCAGTCCAGCCAAACTTATTCAATCAGGCTGAGGTGGGTCAATAAACATTTCACGGATTTATAAGCGATGAAAATATTCAGAATAGCTCTTGCCATGGTCTTCTTTTACTCGCTACAAGCCTTCGCGGAAGAAAAAAAGCCTTATAAGGTTGCGGTCCTCCAGTACATGCAGGAAACCTGCACATTTTGTCCCGGTGGTGACACCCAAATCGCAGATCGGAGCCGGCGTGTACCTTTTGTAGCGGGGGAAGAACTCATCAAGTCGGGCGGATTCATTGGTGGGTTTGTACACACCGCAGAACAATTTGGCGATATGGTAGTTGTGGGTCTTAATTCTCCCGGCTTTCTTAACCAAACGTTATCCACATTACGACGCCTTCCATCAGGGAAGCCGGTCTGCGACTTTTCTGTACCGCTCGATGAAAGGCCTGTATCAATCAACAACACGGCTAAATGCCCTTGAATATGAACACGCCCCGATAGATACCTTGTATCCTTTTCAAAAAAAGTAGCAGAAGCCTTGGTTTCAAGTTTTTAGAACAGAATCACACAGAGGAAGACCAGTGTTGACTATCGCAAACATACTTACCGCTCTTATTGCACTTTTACATATTTACATCCTTGTACTCGAAATGTTTCTCTGGGATAAACCCATCGGGCTGCGAGCTTTCGGCCAGACGCAGGCAGCCGCGACTGCCAGTAAAGTACTGGCTGCCAACCAGGGGCTTTACAATGGTTTCCTCGCCGCCGGTTTGTTCTGGGGTCTGAGTCTGGGCGCCGCTGGAACATCAGTAAAAGTGTTTTTTCTGTGTTGCGTATTAATTGCTGGCTTATACGGTGCTGCAACAGCCAATAGGAAAATCCTCTTTATTCAGGCCATTCCAGCCGCCATCGCTTTGATTCTTTTGTCACTTTCCTGAAAAGCCCGGATGTGGCTGGGCGACACGGCCACAGGTTGTAGATAGGGCGGGTAACTTGCAAGGTGAGAGAAGGTGAGAGAAGGTTAGAGAAGGTGAGACGGGGAACCCGTCGAGAAGCCAGCCTGGGCCGTTACCCACGCGTTTTCTTCGGTTGAATCTTAACGGTGCGTTACAAGTAACGCACCCTGCGTAAGGGATGACGGGAGACAGGCATCCTTTTTAAGCAACCTGGAAGTGATATATCCGGCTCTTTTGCCAAATCCTGACTAACTCACTTTATTCAAACTCAAAACCATCTCCGAAGATTGCTTCGATCAGGCTGGTTGGCGTGTTATCAACAATACCGTCGCAGTTATTATCAATGCCATCGGTAACATCTAAAGTCGGTCCGATAAAACCCAAACAGGCTCCACCACAAAACATTTGACCTTTTTGACATTGACTTTCGCCACCATAAACCAGGCCAACTGGTGTATCGCTGGCAACGCATGCAACTGGCGATATCAGGTCATCGATAACACCATTGCAGTCATTATCCACCCCATCACACGACTCGGTGACTGGTAGGGTCTGACATCTGCCATAACCCGCTTTCAAGACACAGGCGCCTGGTGCGGGTGCAGATTGAGCTGGTGCACAGGAACGGATTTCACCACAGTTCGAAGGCGCATCCAATCCACAATGCACCTTGTCGAAGCTACCGTTGTCTACAATACCGTCACAATCGTTATCACAGCCATCACAGACTTCCCTGGACCATACACAAGCACCGCAAACACCACCTTCATCGACCTGCCCGTCACAGTTGTCATCCTTGCCATTGCAGGTTTCCGCCTCTGGGCAGTGCAAAGGGTCTCCGCAACGAGCTGTTCCTTCGTCGACACCCAGCAAACCGTTGTTGTCCAACGAATCACAGACTTCCCCAGGGTTATGGCAAAGCCACGCGTTCTGGTCTGTTTGCTGAATAAAGCTGGTGCATGGCAACAAGGACAGGTCCCCTTCGGGTGGCAACACTGCAATGGAATTACGATAGGCTGCCAGGCACTGTTCGCGTTCAGTTTCGTTTCCCCAGGCACAACAGCTTTGCCCGACATTGGCGAAATGCTGAAAACCTTCATCAAAACACCCGTTGCAGTTGTTGTCCGCGTTGTCGCAGATCTCTCTGCCCTGGGCGTCGGAAATTATGTCGGATAGCGCCTGCGAAAGCGCCACTTCGTCTTCTGCATACAGGGATGCAGTTGTACCACCCGCAAATGCAATTGCATCTGTATTGGCCTGCGTGCCGCCCGCCAAATTGATGACATGGACACGAACCGAAAAATTATTCCCCCCCACGTCGACGCCATTGTTGTAGAGATCCGCAGCGGCGTCGACTGCACTATTTTGTGAATCACAGCTTTCATCGCCATCGGTAATTAATATGACATTCACTGAGCGGCAGGGCCTGTCATTTGCATCCAACGGCGTAGGATAGAAAACCGTAGTGACGGGGTTGGTGAGACCCGTTTCGAAATACCGCTTGGCATCTCGAAGAGCACCATTTAGTGGTGTGGCGCCGGCAGCGTGTAATTCATTGTCACCACCGCAATAATTGTCAACCCAACCCAAAAGGTCTTGCGCGTTCGATGGTTCCTGGTTCGCATCACCTGCAAAGTCCCTGGCGATGGGCGCCCTCAGAATCGAACCCTCTCTGGTGGTGGGATCCGTCCCATTTATGGGACCACAACCAGATCCACCTGTATCGTTGGGCAATACATTAAATGTACAACCGTAGGTTTCAAAGCCACAGTCGACCAAAGGGTTGGTGCAGTCCGAGGCGCAGACTGCATCTGCACAGGCACTGATATAAGTGGCAAAAGTACTTAGACCGAATCGCGCTTGTCCTGAAAAAGCGCTGGTTGTTTTTTCCAGTGCACACTTCAAATCGTTGTAACGTGTTGGTGTCAGGCCGCAACTGTTGGGAATGGCAGATACCCCGCAACTTCTCGGATATGCAGATGGGGGGTTGGTACAGGTTGTCATGCTGCCGGAGGTATCTGCAATCACCAGGAAATAGGGACGGGCGGCTGCTGGCCAGTCATTCGGGTTTTCCGACAAGCAGATCGCAGGGTCGAATGCAGTCTTGGCCTGCGCCATGATCAGGCTACAAACACAGCCAAGCAGGAGTTTCATACCCCAATGGCTGTTCACAGGCCTGGATCCTGATTGAAGCAACAACGAAACCCGGTATCCTGGTTTGAGTAGTAACTATCGCCAACCATAAAACTGAATTCGCAACTCGCTCCGGTTTCAACTTCTGTACGGTAGGAGCCACCTGCGAGGACATAGATATTGCTTCCAACCTTCGCAACTTCCCGCAGGTTACCGGTCATATCGAAAAACTGATTATTGCCGGCATACACATTGCCCCAATCCGACCAGCAATTCTGCAGACCGGGTGCTGCGGTTTTCAAAAGACCGAATTGTTGTCCTTCGGATTTGGGATCAAAATCATAGGAAACTGAGAGATTACAAAATTTCGACCCGGAAAAAGAAGTCGTGCAGGCCGCTCCGGCCGGACTGTATCCCCAGTTACAGTTTGAAGTGGATTCGCAGGCCTTCTGATAATCAGAGAAACTACAAACAAAACCACCCAGTGCATTGCAGGTTTGCTCGACCTCAGCCGGCGTTACGCCAGACCAGGGCATCCGGCCAGGCGTGGAACATGCGATGGTCTGATCAAGAGGTATATCGACAGGTGCCGGTGCTATCGGACCGCAGTTGCCCGAGCAGTGGTATCCATTGCCATAGCCCTGGTGTGTATCGGAAGCATCCGGCCGACTGGCCTCATAAGTAAACATCCAGGCATTGCTGGAGAACCTGGTGACCTCGGGCCGGACAAAATGCGCCGGATTGTCACCCGGGTTTTGAAATGACTCATCCACCAGGCCGTCACAATCATTATCGACATCATCACATGCTTCGGTACAGCCCCCCGGTAAGGTCGAACAATCTGCAATGACCGCTGAACATGCCACGGAATTCGGACTATCACAGTCATATGTTCCGCTGGTCGCACAACGCCCATGCCCCGGAAATGCAAGACCGTCATCACTCCGGCAGGCAGCACCAAATGAGGGAACGTTCTCATTGAGTGCACCATCACAATCGTTATCCAGTTGATCACAGATCTCATCATCATCGCTGCAACCGCCTGCACAGACACCTTCAGGAAAAGTGCATTGCCATGATCCGTTGTTACAGGAGAGACTGACACCTGTTGTGCACTCGTTTGCTGTAGCACTCAGGCTGATATCGCAGGCAACTGAAACCGGAGGTCGGACGGGATTCTCATCCTTCATCCCATCACAATCGTCATCAAGGTCGTTGCAAGCTTCTTCAGCTGAACGAAACTCGCAGGCATATTCACAGGAATTATCGCCATCGATGTCGAAGAACCCGGCACGACAACCGAGAAATGCGCAACTCCCCTGCTGACAGGCCCAATTGGCATTTTCTGACCCCGCGAAACAGTCATTTCCACAAGACCCGCAATTGAGTACATCGTGCTGAATTTCGAGGTTTGAGCAGGTCTGGGCGTGTGACACACTGCAGATCAGCAATGTCAGTAGCGCACTACCCAAAGCCGATCGAACCAGGATGCCAACAGTTGTCATTTATTTTTCTTAAATGAGACCTGTACACGAGTGTAGGAAATCCTGGTGCTTGAGTAAAGGGTCAGAGTAGACTGAAATCTGGAAAAACGGACCCGGGTTGAATCCGCCCGGTAACTTGTTACCCGCGCGTTTTCCCGTGTTGGAATCAAACGGTGCGTTACAAGTAACGCACCCTACGGGGCGGGTCGAATTCAAGACCGCGCCTTTGGGCGTGCCCCTGTTGTCCCGGCCATTGCGCGGCCAGACTTCTGATTCCTTAGAATTTGTGCGAAACTGACGCATGGAAAAATTTTCATCTTTCTGGAGTTACCAGCTATTCCAGATAGGTGGTATGCAATACACGGTTGGTCAATTCATTCAGTTGGCTTTACTGCTTGTAGTTGGCTATTGGGTCAGCAAACTGTTGGAAAAGCTTTTCAGCAAACGCCTGTCCAGAGCCGGTCTTCGACCCCACGCCGTGCAAACCTTACAACGGGTAGTGTTCTACCTGTTGATTATTGGCGTCGCCCTGGCCGCTCTGAGTCTCTTGAACATCCCAATTGCTGCTTTTGCATTTCTGACCGGTGCAGTCGCTATTGGTGTTGGTTTCGGTGCACAAAATATCATCAATAATTTCATCAGTGGCTGGATACTGATGACTGAGCAGCCCGTGAGGGTTGGCGACTTCATTGAAATTGATGAGCATACCGGTTCGGTGGAGCGTATCGGCAACCGGTCTACGCGAATTCGACGGGTTGATGGTGTTCACATGTTGGTACCAAACAGCCAAATGCTGGAGCGGGTGGTTGTTAACTGGACGCTGATTGATAACCAGATAAGAACAACCGTGCGTGTCGGTGTTGCCTATGGTTCTCAACCAGGACAGGTGAGCGAGATTCTTGAACAAATCATACGGTCCCAGCCTGAAGTGCTGACTGACCCGGCACCAAGAATCATCTTCGAGGATTTCGGCGACAATGCACTGATCTTTGACGCTGTTTGCTGGTGTAACGTGGGTGGTGCAAGTGAGTTACGCCAGATTCGCAGCAACATCCGCCTGAGTATCTCTAAACGCTTTAGCGAAGAGAATATTACGATAGCGTTCCCGCAACGCGATGTGCATATCGATGGCCTTGGTCCTTTGCAAATTGAGATGGTTGGAAGCAGTGCAAGGGCTAAAGCAAAAGTAACCAGCGAATAAAAATGTCTGATGTCAGAGTTTTTATTATGATCCGGAATCGAAGTCTTCCAGAATCGGTGGTTCTGAGTTATTGGGAGAGTGGCAAACGCGGGCTGGCTCATGGATCTGGATCGACATTGTGCTGGTCGCTGTTTTTAAGCGTCGCGACTGGCTCTAGACCCGGGTTAAATTTCAGGCAGTTTTATTTCAGGAATAAATCAGAGACTGGTCTGCTTGTTGTTTAGTGAAGTTACTTTATCGCTTATAAGCAGGTGATGTGCTTTCAGGAGATGACTGTGGATCAACAAATATCCCGAACAGTGCGCCGCTAAATTGGTTCTCGTTCCCGCTTCATAAATCTTGTTGTTTGCGGTGGTGACCGCCATACTGGTCTTCTTATAAATCGAGTGGAAGCTGTTTGAATTGCATAAGCAGGATTGGTGCATTAACGGGACTTTTTCGTGAAACCTGACAAAGTTCTTACCCTGGGCTGGCGTGAATGGGTTGGTTTGCCAGAACTTGGATTACCTGCCATAAAGGCGAAAGTTGATACCGGGGCGAGAACGTCTGCATTACATGCATTTGAAATTGAGACATTCACCGAACATGGTAAGTCCCGGGTCCGGTTTCGAATCCACCCGAAACAGAGAGACCCGGATACGGTTGTAACATGCATTGCAGACATCGTCGATGAAAGGGCTGTGACCGATTCCGGGGGGCATAGTGAAAAACGATTAATTATCGAGACTCTGATGACAATCGGTTCCTGGTCATGGCCCATTGAAATGACTTTGACGTCTCGCGACAGCATGATGTTTCGGATGCTGTTAGGCCGCACAGCGATCAATGGTCTGGCCATGGTCAACCCCTCCGTGTCATATTGTGTCGGCAAAAAGCCGAAAAATAAACGTCCAAGAGACTGAAGTACGATGGCCTCAAATAGTGCATTTTCGATTGGTGACCAGGTGGTAAAACCGGGTCAGCGTGCCAACATTAGTCTGCCGGTTGCCGACCTCTACACCTCAACTTCCCTGAGTATGCCAATACGGGTTGTTTGTGGCCGCAGGCAAGGACCGATGCTTTTTGTATCCGCAGCCATTCATGGCGATGAGCTAAATGGTGTTGAGATCATACGCAGGCTATTGCGGTTAAAAATACTGCGCTCTGTACGTGGAACCCTGGTCGCAGTACCCATTGTTAACGTACATGGGTTTTTGAACCAGTCACGTTATCTGCCCGACCGCAGAGACCTCAACCGCTCCTTCCCCGGGAGCGCAAAGGGTTCGATCGCGGCTCGTCTGGCCCACACCTTCTTCACTGAAATTGTATCGAAGGCTGACTTTGGCATTGACCTGCATACCGGTGCGATCAACCGTTCAAATCTGCCGCAGATTCGAGGCAACCTGGATGATGCGAAAACCCTTGAATTGGCTAATTCTTTCGGTGTGCCCGTGATAATAAATGCCAATATCCGGGACAATTCACTCCGTAGCTGCGTGGTTGATTCCGGTGTTCCCATTTTGATCTATGAGGCGGGTGAGGCGCTGCGTTTTGATGAAATCAGCATCCGTGCAGGACTGCGGGGCGTTTTGAATATCATGCGCCTGATTGGAATGCTGCCGGCAAAACGAACGGCATCGCGACAGGTCAAACCGGTACTGGCACGCACAACGAGTTGGGTACGGGCACCGGCCAGCGGCATATTCAATACTTCTGTGTCTTTAGGTAGCAGTGTTTCAGAAGGCCAACAAATTGGGGCGATCAACGACCCACTGGGCGATACAACTGAAAGCATGGTCGCACCTTTTGATGGTATCGTCATTGGTCGAAGTAACTTACCGCTGGCACATGAGGGTGATGCCCTTTTCAACATTGCCGCATTCAGAAGCGTTTCCAGGGCCGAAGGTCTTGTCGAGGAGTTCACATCAGAACTCGACGACTAGCCAACATAGCCATGCATTTATCCAAAGGAATCAAGACATGAAAATTGGAATTTTATCTACCAACGCCAGGCTCTATTCAACGCGCAGGCTATTTGAGGCAGGTAAAGAGCGCGGTAATGAAATGTCGATTATCGATCACAGACGCTGCTACATGAACATCACAAGTCACAGACCCGCTGTTCACTACAAAGGTGAAGCGATTGAAGGTATAGAAGCCATCATCCCCAGGATCGGTGCATCGATTTCATTCTATGGTACGGCAGTTGTTCGTCAGTTTGAGATGATGGGGGTGTATTCTGTGAATGAATCGGTCGCCATAACACGTTCGCGTGATAAGTTGCGTGCATCGCAGTTACTGGCCCGGCGGGGTATCGGTTTGCCGGTGACCGGGTTTGCAAACTCACCTGACGATACTGATGACTTACTTGAGTTTGTCGGTGGTGCACCCGTGGTTATCAAGCTACTTGAAGGCACACAGGGTGTCGGAGTGGTTCTGGCAGAAACAAAAAAAGCAGCCGAGAGTGTGATTGAGGCGTTCAGGGGGCTGAAAGCCAATTTCATGGTGCAGGAGTATATCAAGGAAGCAGGTGGTGCTGACATCCGATGCCTTGTCATAGGTGACAAGGTTGTGGCTTCGATGAAACGACAGGGTAAAGAAGGCGAATTTCGCTCGAACCTGCATCGGGGCGGCTCGGCCAGCCTGATAAAGATTACACCGGAAGAGCGTTCTACGGCAGTTCGGTCCGCAAAAGTGATGGGCCTGAATGTCGCCGGTGTTGATCTGTTACGTTCAAACCATGGACCGGTTGTATTGGAGGTCAATTCCAGCCCCGGTCTTGAGGGTATAGAGAACGCCACTCAAAAAGACGTCGCAGGAATGATCATTGATTTTATTCAAAAGAATGCAAAACAAGGCAAAACTCAAACACGGGGGAGAGGATAGATAGCGGGTGAATGCCACGTCAGTCAGAGACCAGTTGCAACAACTGCTTGAGTCAGAACAATCATCGGCCGCGCTCGAAAAGAAACTGGTGCGCTTCGAACCGGCTGAGTTGCTGCGCGCAGTATTCCAACTCTCACAGGAAGACCAACGCAAATTGCTTTCCGCCATGTCGGTGGAGAGAGCTGCGCATTTGGTGGAGGAGTTTCCCAGTTCCCTTGGTGCGGACCTGATTGAAGAAATGCCGGCTCAGGAAGCGGCACCCATCCTGGAGGAGATGTCCAGTGATCAGCGTGTGGATATCCTGTCCGAAATGGATTCTGAAGATTCAGAGGCCATTCTCGAACACCTCGAAGAAGAGGATGTAAAGGAGATACGCGAGCTGATCGCGTATCCCTCCGATGTGGCCGGTGGTTTGATGATGACGGAATTCGCAAAATACCCGAAAGCCGCCATTGTACGGGATGTTATCGAAGACCTTACCGGACGGGAGGGTGATTACGAATTTCTGACGGTGCATTACATCTATGTTGTTGTCAGGAAGCATCTATTGGTTGGGGTTGTTCGGTTGAGGGACCTGGTGTTTGCTGATCTGAATGCCAGTATCGGTGATGTTGCAAGCAAGGCAAAAACGGTATCAGCCGATGCTTCCCTGACTGAACTTGAACAGTTCTTCAACGATTTCGATATCGCAGCCGTTCCGGTGGTTGATGAACGCAAATACCTGCTGGGTATAGTCCGTAGAAGGGCCGTACTGGAAGCTTTGAATGAGAAGGCTGAAATAGACCACTTGAAGGCCGCAGGTATTGTCGGTGGTGAAGAGTTGCGAAGCATGCCGGTTATGCTGCGGTCCAAACGGCGACTGTCCTGGCTTACCATTAACATTGGATTGAATATTGTTGCTGCCAGTGTGATTGCCATGTATGAGGAAACACTGACAGCAGTCATCGCGTTGGCGGTGTTTTTACCTATCGTTTCTGATATGAGCGGCTGCTCCGGTAACCAGGCGGTTGCTGTAAGTATGCGGGAACTGACACTCGGTGCGACCGGGCCGAAAGACGTCGCGCGAGTCTTGGGCAAGGAAATGATTGTCGGGTTAATCAATGGTCTTGCGCTTGGTGTACTGCTGGGCTGTGCGGCCTGGTTGTGGAAAGGCAACCCGATACTAGGACTCGTGGTTGGAGCGGCATTGGCGTTGAATACGATTCTTGCAGTATCTATCGGTGGAACCGTGCCCCTGATTCTCAAGCGAATGAATATTGATCCTGCGGTCGCCTCGGGGCCACTTCTAACTACGATAACGGATATGTGTGGCTTCTTCCTGGTGCTAAGCCTGGCGAGCCTGGCTCTGTCACACCTGATCTGAATCGCACGCCTTTACCTCTCAACGACTGTCTCATACGTTAGAATTTCCAGCTAATTGATGTAAAGAGTGCGTCAATTTTTGCTGCAAGAGGGGTGTCAGCCAGCTTTGACCCTTCACTTCATAAACGGGCTCTTTATTACCGGTGTAAATTGCAGGCGAATATTCCAGGTGGTTCCAAGGTAGTCCGGTTTGATAATCGAGTATTGTGGTTCTACACGCATCTTGATGGGTGTGCTGCCCCATTTTACGGTTTTGGTGATTCCCAGGCCGATCGGAAACGTCAGTTTCTCGCCACTTGGTGCCTTCCAGTCAAACGTCACGGTTGGGCCCATTCCTATTGACCAGCCACCTGGCAGGGCGCGACGCATGATGTACTGCAAGTCCGTTTGACTGGTGTCCGCGCGGTCTTCATCACCTGAAAAAGACCACCAGTGTTGTACTACAACACCTGTTGTCCAGTGTTCTCCTATATTAATGAGCATGGCTGCGGGTCCGGCCTGGTTTTTGCCCTGGCCCAGTGCATCACTTGAAGCAGTGTTAAATTTAAAAGTGGCTCCAAGGCCCCAGACCTTACCCTTGGCAGAATTGGGGCCAATCATGACAAAGGTCTGGATATCCCCCAGTCCGGTATCGCTGCCGATGACACCGCCTGGTGCAGCGGAGTCGTAAATTGCGCTTCGGACCCAGGGGAAGACCGGGCGGATGATTAAAACTTTATCCTGGTTTTTCCCCACCGGAACCGGCAATGCAGGCTGGAAAAACAGGTTATTACCCCACTCAGACCCATCAATGGCATCACCCTTGATAATGGAATAGTTTTCCTGGAGGGTCAGTGACCAAAGGGTGGTAAGCGGGTTTTCCAGTTTACGGCTGATTTCATCGACACTTTCTTCGGCGAACGGGTCTTTATCGGCAGCTGATTGCGCCACTGCTTCTTCTACACTGACCGGGCAAGAAACAAGGCTGAAAATACAGACCAGTAAAGGAGTGATCGATGAACTCTTCTTCATTTGCATGCATGCCTGGTTGTCAGGTTTCATATATCTCAACAAAACCAGCCCCCGGAAGGGGGGCTGTTGCTTAGTAAGAACGGGACAATCAGAACTAACGCCTGATTATCTTGGTTTAGAGTCTTAGTCGTACTCTTCAAATTCCACATCGGTATTGGCGCCGGACTCGATGTCTTCGACAATATAGATCACCGTCGTGCCCTGATAGGCAGGGCGATACCAGATACCGCTACAATAATAATAGTTAACGCCGGCGCGCACCCTGGTGGTCGCGCAACCATAGGGCAGTGAATACAAGGTCATATTTCGGTATACGCGACGACGGGTGCGTCTGCGTGTGCGTCTGCGTACACCGGCAACACTACCGGGTGTGGCTGGACGGCCGACCCTGGCTTCAACCAGGCCTGCCAGTGGAAGTGCTACAACGCCAACCGCGAGGGTGGCCACTGAGCGCATGAATTTTCTGCGTTCCATTTTCTTCTCCCTCGTGCTCATTGTTCTGATGACCTGGTGACGAATTCAATTTTAAAAGCGCCTTCAGGTGCCTTGAATTCAAATTGCCCCGGTTCAAACTTTGGATTGGTATCCCAGTGAAGATTGGCAATAAAGCGGGGTGAGCCGCCTTCCCATTTTGATGTGATCATGATTTTCCGCACCATCGGGCGGTCGCCCTCTTCAACCCAGAGTTGGACATCGACCTCTTCGGCGCGGATGGCTATGTGGTGACAGTCTGCACCACCGACCCGGCTTTTGTCGGTCAGGTAGAGGATGGTTTCATCCGAACTGAGCAAGTGGGTAGAGACGTCTTTATAAATCAAATCCATCAAAGGAGCTTCAACATCCAGTTCCTCCAGTGCGAACGCCATGGCTGCATCAATATCGTCTGGAATACTGGCCTGTGCATAAAGGTTCTTCTCTGAGTTGTAGACGGTCAATAACCCATCATGAAAATACAGACTCTTTTTTGTTTCGCCATCAAAGCTACTGATATGCATCGAACCGGGCCGGTCAATTGATACGAGCACTTCTTCAGAGTTTGAAACCATCAAACCGGCACCAAGCCTGGCATCAGTGAATGTGACACCGGTAATAGTGACTTTATCAAGAGATGACTTATGTGCAGCCATTTGTTTCAATACTTCGATAGCCTTGGCATCCTGTTGAACACCACCTGCCTGCGCAATAATACTGCTGAAGCCGAGTAAAAAGGTCAGCAAGACAAAGGGTAACTTGTGTCTGGTAATCAATTTGTTCTCCAAAATACAGGGTTGAAAATCAGGTAATCAGAGCGGTAACTCTACAATAATTTGTATGCCGGAAATAGTTTCGTATGTACTAAGCATAAATTGGGAGACATCAGCTTTCCATCAATGCTTTTTGTTTCCGGGATATCGGTTTCCGGATGTTACCAGTGCGTAACCGCTTACAAACCCGACAGGGTTCCGTAAGGTGGGTAATCTATTACCCAGGGGTCCAAGTGGCATCACGATCGGTGCGTAACAAGTATGGGTAACTCTCACCCAATTTGGAATTGATAAATTACTACCAGGCACTACCGACAGTTATATAAAAAGACGTATCTTCAGGCCCACGGGCAATATCAATGCCTGATTGCAAGCCAAGCTTCCTGGCCAGTCGATAGCGAAACCCCAAGCCACCGGCTGCCACCGTGCGACTTTCGCCTTCCAGCTCTTTGACCGGTGTTGTATGCCCGACCCCCCCAAAAAAGACCACTGACCATCGTGGTGTGATGCCCCACAAGTATTCCGCTTCACCAATGACCACATCCTGCCCCTGGTAGCGCAATGCGGGTATACCCCGCAAGTCTACAAAGGGATAACCAAAAAACGGGACATCACCATTGACCGTTTCCGCCTCCAGTCTTAAGCCCAGGCTGGAATAATCACCAAAGGGTATGTATTTGAATAACTCTCCGGAGTAAAGATCGTAGTTAAAGTCACTACCCCAGGTGTCATCAAAGTTCTGATACTTGAGCTTGCCTTTAAGCCCTTTTGTCGGTGTGAACGTACTATTGGTGCCATCATACTCAACGAAAATATCCAACGCCCCCAGGGTGAAATTAAAGGCTGGATCTGGCAGATCCACTGGCAGATCAAGATCCAGTTTGAATGTGTTGTCTGCATTTACATAGACATATCCACCACCCAGCCACCAGTTGGACTCCTTTACACGAAATTTCAGTTCCTGCATCAGAAAACCACCGTCGATGTTAAATTTCACACCATCCTTGCCAACGATGTCACCGATCAGACCTTCCGGGTAAAAGGCCATGTTGATATTCACCTTTGCGATCGCGCCAAGATAGCGGATATGGTCATCTTTCCAGACACCGGAGTGTCCACCACCATACAGATAGGTTCCATTCTCTGTTTTCGCACCAAAAGCAACACTGATGCTTGGAGGACCAACGTGCGGATGCTGTTCGCGGTCGATTTCCTTGGGCTTATGAAAATAGGCGACCGCCAAACCCGCCCCATATCCAACCGCGGGCTCGGTGATAATAATGGGTACCGGTAAAAAACCACGTGCACTGGCCAGGTAGTCACTGGCATCCATCATGCCATCCTGAGGATCGATCAGGTTATCCGCGAACCAGCCTGTCAAAGCAACTGGCGACCATAAAATACAGGTCACCAGGAAAGCTACCAGCGTAAAGCGAACATAATTAGTCATGGAGTTCTTTCTGCCAGGTAAGGTGGACATGCCCTTCCACCGGAATGTCATGAAGCCGGTATAAGGCAGACATTCAAGTCCACCCCGCAATTTTTGATCAGAAGTCGAAATCAATGCTACCAAAATCCGGCCGGTATCGCCCACGGTCTGTTCATGGTTGGGCAAAACCCGCGATTTATTCATGGCCACATTACCCGCGATTACCTTTCGCGTAATTTGTGTTTAAATGGCCAACTTCGACCAGCACTAGCACTCAATCAAAATCGGGGTTATGTAAATATGAAGGCCGGGATATTCAGGCAGTGTCAAAAGATGTTCCCCGGGTGGTCTGAGCTTTCTATGGCAGACTTTGAGTTTGATGACCCCAAGGGTTTTTCATCGTTCACCATGGGTGTCCGGTGCAGGAAACCGGCAAGCCCAGCCGCCGTGCTTTACCGTCAGCTTGAAGGTAAAGAGAACGCCATCCTGGATTTTGAAACCGAGAAAGAAGTCTTCCTGACACTGGGGGCCCATGATATTGCGACTGATTGCCTTTATTACGGCAGGACATGTCGAATAGAGACCTTCTACCAGGGCCACACCTTGAATGTCGAGGACTTGTTTGAGCCGGAGAACCTGCGCCAAATAGCCAATCAACTTCACCACTTTCACCAGCTGAGGCCGGCAAACCTGCCGAGCCAGGGTTTTTTTGATCTGATGCAAAAAAAGTGGAGTCCGATTTCACAACGGATTCTGGAGAAGGAAACGAAGAGCTTTCCTGCCAACGAGCGCGAAATGTGCGTGGAGTTACGCGAGATTTACAGCCCGGAAACCATTGAAAAAGTCAGGCGGTGTCTACCCGCTGGTGAATTGACTTTTTGCCATAATGACACCTATCACGGCAATATCATGAAGCTCGACAGCGGCGAGATTAAGTTATTGGATTTCGAGTTTTCCTGTTTGAATCACAAGACCTACGATTTTGCCAACCTGTTCGCAGAAACAGTGATGCAGCATAAGCAACCGGATTACCCTTTTTTCAAAATCGCTGAACCGGAATTTGGAGACGATGAGCTAGGCATGCTGATCAATTTTTATCTTGATAATGACCGCTTTGAAAGCCGGGAGATCAGACAAAGAGAGTTTCAAAGATTGCTTCACCAGACCAAACGAATGCTGATAATGTCGGATTACAAATACGCCATGGCTGCACTGCCACTGGCAGTTGAGCCCATCCAGAAAATCCGTTTTATTCCTTACGCATACCAACGATTCAAAAAGTTCCTGGCTGCCTGCGACCGGCTTGATACGTAGGGTGGGTAATTTACTACCCACGGGTCCATGTGTTATTGCCATCGGTGCGTAACGGCCCAGGCCAGCTTTTTTCAAATGAACTGTGTGTTTGCTAGACAGCTACGTTTATATCGCTTCTGTAGTTATCATCATTGGCCGCTTTTAACGCCTGGCGACGGTTTTCGGCTGCGACGGTGCATTTAAAAGAAAATTTCTCTTCTTCCAAAACACGTGCGTGCCAGCGGTAACCGTTGAAGCCGGGTTTTAGACCGAATGCGATTACCAGCACGATCAATAACAATAATTGGGCAACCGGACCGGATACCCATGAGCCTGCCAGTTGGGCGATATCAAACATCAGGGTGGTGGTCACAACCAGCATGACCGTTACCAGGCCGAGTCCGCGACGTACAGCCCAGACAGATGGGGCCAGGAAAGCCAGCCATGAGAAACCACGGCGAACGGCTTGTTTACCATATTTTGGATGCTGGTAAATATCAAAAACGCGCATGTATTTTTTAATCGACCTCCCTCTAAAAAATATGTGTCGTCACACACTGAGATTTCAAAAACCACTGGTAGTTCCTGAAATCCAGGCACCCGATAAAAAGTCTCCCAATCTTCGCACGGTTGATTGACTTATTATCAATGTTTGAAATTTCTGCAAAAAGTGTCGTTAGTCACGGCAAAGCCGGTGACACCGCGTTAATTTCATTCAACTCATTCTAAAATACTGCCCGGACGCTATCCATGATCTGTATCAATCGCATATATTTTCGTCATTCATCGAGGGAACATCGGATTCCCCGATTAACTGCAAAACCCGTGGGCCACAGTAGAACTTGATACCGTTGACCGTCCTGTTACTGCTCTGTTTTGATACCCTCGGGTGTCATCACAAACACCCCGTAGGGTGGGTAACTTGTTACCCACGTTTGACGAGCACACCGCTTTGGATGTAAATGGTGGGTAACAAGTTACCCACTCTACGAACGCGTAATTATTCTTCATGGCCACATATTCATTTTAGCCAATAAGGCCTGGAAGCGCGGGTTTTCACGCAAGGGGTCGTAAATATCCATACGATTCATGTGAACCATATAGCCATCGCTCTGCGCGAATCCTTTTTCAAGATTGTCCAGTGCCAGTTCCGGCTCGTTCAACATCATCAGGTATTTGGCTTTGCCATGCGCACCGTCGAGCATGGCAGGATCCTGCTCCATGAGGCTTAACGCGTTGCCAATCAGTTCCGGGTTTTCAAGCGCATCGATTATGGCCAGGTCAGTCGTTGGATCGTGCTCTATGAGGGTCGCGTGTTGCAGGCAACGGGCGCGCGCCTGGTCATACCGGCCGGTCCTCATGTTGAGGGTCACCAGGTTACCGATGGTGGACGAGAAGTGCGGGTCAATTTCCAGGGCTTGCTCATAATAGGCATAAGCCTCATCCGTGCGATTGGAAAACGATAAAATCCAACCCATAACATGAGGCATGACCACCGCCAGTGGGTCTGCAGTTCGCGCCAGCCTGAGTTGATCAAGCGCGGCATCGAACTGACCTTCTACGGCCAATAACTCACCGTACCATTGGTGTGCAGTGGCATATCCCGGGTCGATTTGAATGGCTTTTTCAATGTCAGCGTGAGCACCCTTCAGATCATAGTCATACATGAACTTAACGTAGGCAGAGGAAGTTAAAGCACGGGCGGATTGCGGATTGATAGCCAGCGCTCTTTCAATGGCTTCGTGGGCCAGCGGTATGTATTGATCAACTGAACCTGCACCATATTCCGGTATCAGCAAATAGGCATCTGCCAGGGCTGCCCAGGCCTGACCGTAATTGGCATCCATTGTTACTGCTTCGTTCAGTGGTTTGGTTGCAGCTAATAAAGATTCAGGTGAACGCTGATTCCACAAGTGCCGGCCGAGCAGGTACTTGTTGTAGGCATCCACACTGGCGGTTGCACGGCTGTGAATTGAAGGCTGGTCTTCACCTGTTAATGTGACCTTGAGGGCACTGACGATGGCCTGTGCGATTTCATCCTGTACCGCGAAGATGTCATCCAGTTGCCGCGTATAGGTTTCTGACCAGAGGTGGGTGTCGGTATTGACTTCTATTAACTGCGCGGTGACACGGATACGGTCGCCGGATTTGCGCACACTGCCTTCCAGGATGTGATCGACCTGTAGTTCTACGCCAATTTCCGCGAGTTTCTTGGTGCTGCCTTTGAAGGTAAACGAAGAGGTTCGTGACGGTACACGCAAGCCCTTCACCTGCACCAGAACGTTGAGCAGTTCCTCTGATATACCGTCAGAAAAATATTCGTTTTGCGCATCGTCACTCATATTGATGAAGGGCAATACGGCGACCGATTTTTCATTCGGGTTGAGTGCCGTTAGAGAGTCTTCTGCCTGTGTGAGAGCATCATTTGCCGGGACCATCTGCCCGGTAGAAGCTGATTCAGGTTGTAAATGCTTCTCCGGCCCCAATTGAGGCACGCTGTCTGGTGGAGAAGCCAAAAATTTGTCATAGGCGAAATAAGCCAGTGCCAGCGCCATTGCGATAATGATATTGCGATCCATCTTGCGGCCGGTTTGCGGGGCGATGGATTGTGAGCGGTCAACATCAGCCTCGCGTTTTACACCCTCCGGGGTCATCTCGAATGCCCAGGCGAAGAAAATCGCCAGCGGAAACCCGATGGCCAGCGCCAGCATAAACACCTGCATCACCCAATCGGGTGCGTTGATGTTTTCCAGCACCAGGTCAATGACCTGCAATAACAGCCAGGCCGTGATGATATATCCGATGGCTACGCGGAATACGTTGCGGCGCTTGAGTTCGTTGAAGAGGCTCATTTCAGTAACTCGTCGCAGGGGTAGGGCACAAGTAACTCAGGCAGACCACTGTTGGCGTAGATGGCCTGGGTTTCGTCCGAGCAATTGAACGCCGCAATGGTGCGATCAATGCGTACTTCACCATAGGTATAGTTAGGGAGATGCTCTATAAGTTCTTCTAATAATATCCTGGCTTCCGGCCAGATGCCTGCTGCTGCCAGCAGTGCCACTGGTCTATCTCCAATCAGGCGGGGATTGTCCGGACTCCACCAGTCGGAGTTTGACCAACTCATCAGTTGCTCGACTGCTGCCTGTTTTGTTTCTGGATTGGAAAACAGGTCAATATAGACTTCTACATTGTTTACGCTGCGCTGCATCAAACGCGCCAACTTGTCTCCGGCTTGCCGGGCCTTTTCCATTTTACCCGTCCTAAGGTACTGATAAAACATTAATTGCCAGCCTGAAGCATAATCGGGAGCATAAGAGACCAGTTGCAATAATCTGCGTTCAGCGTCCTCCCAGTTACCCTCTAACTGGTAATGATTTGCCAGGTTTTGGCCAATAATGCGTGATCTTGGATCAAGTTCATAGGCGACCAGGTACTCCGCCCTGGCAGCGTCCAGGTCACCCGTCAGGGCAAGATTGGTGGCATGCCACTGATGCGCTGTGGCGAACCACGGGCCCAACTCAACGGCCCGGCTGGAATAGGCCAGCTGTTCGGCCAGGTCATTGGTGGTATAGATCATTGCGGTGGCCGCCTCGACCGACCGGGGGTCTAAAGCCAGGGCCTTTTCTGCGGCATTCCGGGCGAGCACAAAGGCCTCGGTGAACGGCATATCCGTATAGTCCATCATGATGGCGTAGGTCAGTGCGAGACCGGCATGTGCCTTGGCGAACTGTGGATCGATAGCAATGGCCTGTCCGAACAGCTCAATACTGTTATTCAGCGACTCCCCGGTGCGCAAATGCCATTGATTCATGCCACGCAGGTAGGCATCGTAGGCTTCGGTGCTGGTGGTGCCCATCAGGTTTCCAGTCGCACCGGTTTTGATATCCAGTGTGACTTTCAGCGCTTCGGCGATTGACTGCGCGATTTCATCCTGGATGGCAAATATGTTATCCAGTTCGCGGTCGTAGGTATTCGACCACAGGTGGTAGCCGTCATCGGCCTTGATCAGCTGTGCGGTAACCCTGACCTGGTTGCCGGATTTACGCACACTCCCTTCCAGCACATTTTCCACTTTGAGTTCGTGTGCGATTTCAGAAATGTTGACACTGCTGCCCTTGAACGCAAAAGCCGAAGTGCGGGCCGCGACCTTCAGTTCGGGAATACGGGCCAACACGTTGAGGATTTCCTCGGCGATGCCATCTGAGAAATACTCGTTATCCGGGTCGGCACTCATGTTAACGAATGGCAGCACGGCTACTGAATTTTTTCCCGGCCCGGTGGGCGATGAAACAGGAGCCGGATTCAGTTTCTCGGCAACCGCGACATCAGTTACCCGGTTCGTGTCCTGTGACATTGAAACTGGCTCTTTTTCCGTGTTCCCGAATTGCTTGTATAACAGGAACACCACGGCCATCGCCAACACCAAAATGATAACCCGGTCCAGTTTGCGGCCGGTTACCGGGGCAATGGATTGTGACCGGTCAACTTCGGATTCGCGTTTCACGCCCTCGGGCGTCATTTCAAATGCCCAGGCAAAGAAAATTGCCAGTGGAAAACCGATGAGTAGCGCCAGCATAAAGACCTTCATCACCATCGGCGGTGCCTCGATGTTTTCCAACACCAGGTCGACCACCTGTAACAGGATCCACGCGGAAACAGCGTAGGCGAGCCCTACGCGGAAGACGTTTCTTCTCTTTAGCTCTTCAAAAAAGCTCATTTGAGCCTCCGTGTGATAAAAAGGGTCAGGTTCATTTACTCAGCCACTGCAATATCATTTGATTGGATGGTTTTCTGAGTTAATGAACCTGACCCCTTTGCCAGTTCTTTTTGCAGGCGCGCACCCATGGTCTTCTTTGCAGCCTCGTAGCGTGGATCACCATCAAGGACTTTAAATACGGGCCAGGCGGTTTTATTGGTTGTATCGAGATAGGCACCTTGCTGAAAAGCCTTTTCCAACAGACTAATTGCAGCCTCGTAATCGTTCGCCAGCATGGCATAGTGTGCCCGTGAAAAGGTCAGTGACCAGTTGTCTGCGCCTTCTGCTATTTGTGCTTCCAATGATGAATTGAAGTATTGCATGGCATCTTCGAATTTTTCTTCATTTCCCAGGTTGCGGTAAGCCTGTGCAATAAAACCCATGGCGTTATAGCCCCAGCCTCGTCTTTCGGGCCAGTCGCTGACAAAATCCTCCAAGGTTGGCCAGCGTGATTCCAGTACTTGAATCAATTCGGTAAAGCGATCGTTTTCTACCAGGGCCTGAAAATACCAATGCGGAATTTGCCCGCCACTGGTTGCCTGCTTGCCCAGGATCAAAGCCTCCTCCGTCCGGCCAAGTCTGCTGAGGGCAAGCGTTGCGACGTAACCCGGTGCGATTTCAGCCGCAAGCGTATATTGCCTGGCAGCATTTAATGTAAGGCCATACCAGATGTTGCTAACAGTATTTAGTGGCTCTTTCTCGTGGGCTTGTTGGAACAGATGAAGAGATTCAGATAGTTGGCCTGTCATTAGATTAACTTCCGCGTAATCTCCCAGAAGGTCTGCGTCCCCGGGTAGGTAGGCCTGTAGACCATCAAGCATCTCCAGCGCCTTTTTCTCCTGACCCATGATCATGTAGGTCATTTGAAGATTACCAAAGGAGGGTGCATGTAATGGATCCCGTTGGACGGTTTGCTCGAGTATTTCACGGGCAGCACGGATATCTCCACTAGATCGCAGTTCGGTGGATAGCCAGGTGCTGGCGTTGATTAGATTTGGGTTGATGGTCAAGGCCTTTTGCAACATCTCGACTGTCTTTTGATGGTCCAATTTATTGTTGCTGAAATATAATCCCATACCGGCCAGGGCTTCAGCATTTTGCGGGTCCAGCTGCAAGGCGGTATCCAGGTTTATTTTTGCCTTTTCTCCTGCCGTTTCGTTGGGTAATGTACCGTAATTGCGGTCAGACAATAGAAGATAGGCAATCCCGAGTTGCGCAAAGCTCGGCGCGTAAGACGAATCAGTCGTTATTGCTTCATCAAGCAGCTTTACCGCCATTTCCAGGCTGTCCTGGGTGCGCTTATGAATGTGTTGTTTGGCAAGCAGGTAAAGTTCATAGGCTTTTGTATTGGTATGGGCCGTCACCAGTTGCTCGCCAAGCAATTGAGTTTTCAGTTGCGTCAGGATCGCGGCGGATATTTCATCCTGGATGACAAAGATATCGTCCAGTTCACGGTCCCAGGTTTCGGACCACATATGGAAACCGTCGTCCACCTTGATCAACTGGGCGGTGATACGCACACGGTTTCCGGATTTACGTACCGAGCCTTCGAGGATGTGGTTCACGCGCAATACTTTTCCTATCGCGAGCAGGTCTTCGTTTTTACCCTTGAAGGCGAATGATGAGGTGCGACCAGCGACTTTCAGGTCGCTCACCGAGGCCAGTGCATTGAGGATCTCCTCTGATATGCCATCGGCAAAATAGTCTTGTTCCGGGTCGGAGCTCATATTGACGAAGGGCAGGACGGCGATGGATTTTTCTGTGGTTTCTGTATCCACAGCCAGCACTTTGGAATCTTTTACACTTTCTACCGCTGGTTGAAAATCTGTGTCTGAATTTGTGGTGAAACGATCCACCAACAAAAACACCACCGCAATCGTCAGCGCAACGATAATACCGCGATTCATTTTCTGACCGGTCACGTGGGTGATGGATTGGCTACGATCGACGTGCTTTTCAAGTTTGACACCATCGGGTGTCATCTCAAAAGCCCAGGCAAAGATCAGCGCGACTGGAAAACCGATGGCCAGTGCCAGCATAAATATCTGCATTACCCATTCAGGTGCAGTGATGTTCTCCAGCACCAGGTCGACCACTTGTAACAAAACCCACGCGGAGACGGCGTAGGCGATACCTACGCGGAAGACATTTCTTCTTTTCAGCTCTTCAAAAAAGCTCATTTAAATCTCCGCATCTGTTAGGGGCACTCCGCCAGGGTCTGGTCGAGGGATGCGCAATCATCCGGCCAGCCGAATTCACGCCAGTATTCTACTAAGCCGGCACGTTCCATCAGTTCAAAGAACTCGGGTGTTTTACGTTGTTCCCTGAATGATTCTGCCCATATGGATTCATCGACAATGGCGCATTCAAGATCTGACTGGTAGTCGAAAGCGTATGCGGAGCCAAGCAGTGTAAGGTACCGCATATTCTCGTAAGCTTCGTATTTCCTGGTTTCAACCGCCTTTCCAAGATGCTGTTCAAAAACCGCTACTTTTTCCGGGTTTTCAAGCGCCTGTAGAAATAATTCACGTGTCACAGACTGCGCCGGGGTTGCACCAGTCCACCCCTGTTCAAGCAAAGCAATACCTTTATCATATTCTCCGGCATACAAATAATTCATCCCTACCGGATGCAACGAACCACCATACATACCGAGCGCGGCTGCATTGCGATGCAGTTCCTCGGCCCGGGCATAGTCGCCCATGGTTGCATAGACACCTGCTTCGATCGCCATTACGGCCGAAATTAAGGGGTCATAACGTTTTGCCTTCTGTATGTGTTCAAGCGCCAGGGCCGTTCGACCCGCCGAGCCAAGCAAAATGGCATACCAATGGTGTGCCGTCGGGTCTTCCGGGCTGGATGCAATGGCGGCATCAAACAAATGGGCCGCCTCTGCAATATTGCAGTAGGACTCCTGTTGGTCGTTGGCCTTTATGATCAGTGCCTCGGTGGATTGCGGATTGATGGCCAAAGCTCTCTCAGCCGCTTCAAGACCCTGTTCAAGAGCCTCATTTTCGTCATATGAGCGATCATAGTCCGGCATATTCAGATAGGCCACGGCCATGTTTGACCAGGCGCGATGAAACCCGGGGTCGAGTTTAACCGCGTTGTTGAAAAGCCGGATTGCCTCTTTTAATGAGGCCGCACTTCGCTGCCGCCAGAGTTGACGGCCCTGCAGATACATTTGATAGGCTTCTGCATTGCTGGTCAACAGCTCAGCAGAGGGGACCATTTTATCGCTACCCAGTTGCAATTTAAGGGCGGCGGAAATTTTGTTGGTGATCTCGTCCTGAATTTTGAAAATATCATCGAGCGATCCATCGTAGGTTTCCGACCACAGGTGTATATCCTTGCTGACTTCGATTAACTGTGCGGTAACCCGCACCTGTTGCCCGGACGTGCGGATACTACCCTCCAGTATGTGATCCACGCCAAGACGGGCGGCGATGGCCGGAATATCTAGATTTTCACCCGTGAGCGAAAATGACGAGGTGCGAGAAGCGACGTCGAGGCCATCGACCTTAACCAGTGCATTTAATAATTCCTCTGCAATACCTTCACCAAAATAGGCCTGGTCCTGGGCTGCGCTCATATCACGGAACGGCAATACGGCTATGGATTTTTTAGAATCAACAGTCTCCACATCATCTGTCGTGATAATGGTATTTTCCGATTTGACGACACTCACGTCCGGGTCGCCGAAAATTTGATCCCGGAACCGGTCAGTGAGCAGGAATACGATCGCTATCGAGAGGATCATGATGATGCCGCGATTAAGCTGATGACCGGTATGCCGGTGGATGGATTGATTGGGGTCGACGTTTTTTTGAAGCTTGACGCCATCCGGGGTTACTTCAAATGCCCAGGCTACGATGATGGCAATCGGGAAACCGACGGCCAGGGCGAGCATGAACACCTGCATGACCCAGTCGGGTGCATTGATATTTTCCAGCACCAGGTCAACGATCTGCAGCAAAAGCCAGCAGGCCACTGCATAGGCGATGCCCACCCTGAAGACATTGCGGCGTTTTAGTTCGTTGAGAAAGTTCATAATTTATTCATTGCGCTGGTGATTCCTGCCAATAGCTGATGTTTTCATATGGGCCAAATTCACGGCGGCTTTCAATTAATTCAGCAAGCCCGGGCTGTTGCCAGAAAGCCATCCAGGCCGGGTCCTTGCTTATCTGTTCAGGCAGATAAAAATATTCGGGCCAAACCAGGATTTGATCCTTGTTTTGATAGGATTCCTGGAGCAGGGGAATCGCGGCTTCAACCCCATCCAGCCACGCAACATAAAACGCCGTGATAGCTGTGTAAACGGTTTCACTGTTGTTCTCTGCTGCTTCTTGCCGTTCTTCCAGTATTTTTCTCAGATTTTCGCGGTCATTCTGTTGCCAATAGAGCATGGCCCACCAACTGCTGACGTAGCCCAGGTCCGCGCCCAATTTATCCTCGGCCACGTGCATGGTTTCAGTCGCCAGTTCATATTTGCCAAGCATGATGAGTGTCGCGATATACGCATCATGTCGATCATATGAGTCGGGTGCCAGTCTCACCGCGGTTTCTGCGAGTTCAAGTGCGTCTTCATTTCGGTTAAGAATAAGCATTAGAAATGCCAGGTCCGAATAGTGAACTGCGGCAAGCGGGTCAAGTTCAACTGCGCGTCTTTCTATCTTCAGTGCTTCGGTAAAATTGCCGCTCAGGATCAGGAAATCACCATACAAATTGACGATGTCTGCGTTGTTGGGGGCCAGTCGATAGGCTTTTTCCAAGTTTCCCCGGGCAGTTTCTATATTCAAATTCGAATGGGCCTGGATACGCCCCAATGCCATGTAGGCCTCAGCATTATCCGGGTTGATCAGGATGGATTTTCCGGCTGCCTCCAGGCCAAGTTCGCTGGTCTGGGCGGGTGCCATTTTCAGGCTGTATGAGGGTAACAAGCCATAGGTAAATGCCATTCCGGACCAGGCCTCGGAAAAATCGGCGTCCAAATCCGTGGCCTGTTTGAACAACTCCACCGACCGGAGCAGGTTATCCCCGCCGCGTTTCGCCAGAAAATATCGTGCCTGTAAATACAACTGGTAGGCCTCAAGGTTTTCCGTGGGTTTTTGGTTTTTCGCCGGTTGCCCGGCGTCCAGTTCTGCGACAAGGGCCCGTGTAATCGCCAGGGAGATGTCATCCTGAATGGCAAAAACATCATCCATTTCACGTTCATAGGTTTCCGACCAGAGGTGATAACCGGTATCCACCTGGACCAACTGGGCGGTAATACGCAGGCGGTTGGCCGATTTGCGTACGCTGCCTTCCAGTATGTTTTCCACCTTCAGTTGCCGGCCAATTTCACCGACATCCAGGTTTTGACCTTTAAACTGGAAGGACGAGGTGCGGGCAGCTACGTGCAAGCGGCTATTCTGGGCCAGGCGATTGAGTAACTCCTCGGATAAACCGTCGGAAAAATACTCCTGCTCGGGGTCTGAGGACATGTTGACGAATGGCAGCACAGCCACAGAACGAACGCTGTGAACGGTGGCCTGGTCCGTAAGTTCTGCCTGGGCCATGGTCGTTTCAGGTACGATCACTGCAGTCGGAACCTCTTCTTGTGTCATAAAGCGTTCAGCAAGTAACAGCACTACTGCGAACGCCAGGAAGGTAATAATTGTGCGATCCAGTTTACGACCGGTGCTGTGTGTTACTGAGTCATTGTGATCAATCTGAGATTCAAGCTTGATTCCCTCCGGTGTCATTTCAAACACCCATGAAAAAATCAGCACGATGGGTAAACCCGCAACCGCAGCCAGGAAAAACACCTGCATCACCCAGTTGGGCGCGGAGATGATATCCAGCGTGAAATCGATGGCCTGTAGCAGTACCCAGGCGACGACCACGTAGGCGATTCCCATGCGGAATACATTGCGGCGCTTGAGTTCGGTGAAAAAGCTCATGATCTATTCTTCTGGTCCATATTCTTTCAGTAAATTGATGTAAGCAGGATCGTCACGGATACCATCAAAGGCCGGGTGATACATGACCGGGTAGATGGTCGGGCCGACATCGCCGTCCAGCATGGCTTTTAATAGTCCGACCGAGGCTTGTGCATCACCCGCCAGTGCCAGGCCGGCGGCGATATCAAATTTGAGATCGCCTGCAAAAAAGGCATCTGCCGGTGCCGTTTGCAGGGCCTGTTGACAATATTTTTGGGCGTTGGCCAATTCACCCAGTCCGCCCGTGATGAAACACAGGGAGCGGTTAATGGGGTAGCTGTCCGGGTTGTCCTGTAATAAGGATTCAAATTCCTTTTTGGCATCGCGCAGTAATGGCGTTGCGCGTTCAATGTTACCAGCATACAAATGGGTTAGCCCTGTCAACATGGGCTTTGTGACACGGAAATCCCTGGTGTCCAGGAAGCCTGCCTGCCAGTCAGCCACATCCTGTAGAGCGGTCTCAAAGTCATCCAGGTATAAAGAGGACCGCCAGGCCTTTAACTGAACGTTGGGGACGAGTGTTGCTGCGAAGTGGTTCAAATTTGCGTAGCTTTTGATATCGCCGGACGCTTGTAAATGAAGCTCGCCGAGTTGCCATAGGGTTGACGCATTGTCAGGGTCTCCAGCCTGTGCCGTGGTAAAAGCCTGTGTTGCCTCTTCAAAACGACGCAGACGGGTTAGTGTTGCACCAATGTCAGTTAAGTTCTGAACGGTCCGTGGATCGAGTTCCGCCCCCCGGCGCATGGCAGCCAGTGTATTCTCCCAATCACCCATTCTGCGCAGAACATACGCACGGGCCAGGTGTGCACGGGCGCTATTGGGAAGTGCAGCGGAAGCCCTCTGCATGAAAGGCAGCGCTTTGGCATAATCACGATAACCCCAGTAGTGGTAATAACCCTCAGCGATGTCAAGTTCCGGCAGTGTCGGATCAATCATGCGGCCGCTTTGAATGGCATCCCGGGCGGCATCGCGTGTGGCAGGATCGGTATCGTAAAACCAATATTGCTGCAGTAATAAGGTAGCCTTCTGGCCCCAGGCTGCTGCGAAATCCGGGTCAAGTTCAAGGGCACGAACGACCTCGGTGACCCCCCTTTTCATTGAGGCGATGTCCTGTCTTTGACGCAATCGTATGGCTCGCTGGTAGGATTCCCAGGCTTCCAGGTTATTGGTCAGTGCCCGATTGATGCTTGCCTCCTCCTCGGGGCTGAGTGTGGCCTGCAGAGCCTTTGCAATGGCGCGGGCAATTTCCGCCTGTATGTCAAACAGGTTTTCTGCAGTCAATTCGCGGTTATAGGTTTCCGCCCACAGGTGTTCATCGGTTTGTGCATCGATTAACTGGGCATTAACCCGGATACGTGAACCTGAGCGCTGCACACCGCCTTCAACGATGGTAGATACACCGAGCTCTTCTGCGATCTGCGGGATTTTCTTGGTGGTGTCCGTGTATTCCATGACCGAGGTGCGTGAGATGACTTTTAATGAGCCGATCTTGGCCAATTGCGTGAGCAGGTCATCATGCATACCCTCGGCAAAGAACTGGTCTTCCGGATCGGTGCTGCGGAAAGCAAAAGGCAACACCGCTACCGACTTATCATCCTGGTTTCGCTCCACGGGGGTATTTGGTGAGCTGTTTTCACTGTCAGATTCGTTATCGGCCACTGTTTGAGCAGTTTCAATTGCACTGTCTTGCGGCACCTCATTGGCGAACTTGTCGTAGACAAAATAGGCCAGTGCCAAAGCCATGAAAACGATTATTGTGCGATCCAGCTTGCGTCCGGTCCGGGGCGCGATCGATTGGCTGCGATCGATATCCTTTTCTTTTTTCAGCCCTTCGGGCGTCATTTCAAATGCCCAGGCAATAATCAACACGATGGGAAAACCGATTGCTAGCAACAGCATGATCGCCTGAAACACCCAGCCGGGTGCCGTGATGTTATTAAGCACCACATCGGAAAATTGCATCACCAGCCAGGCCACCACTGCGTAGGCGATACCTACCCGGAAAACATTGCGGCGTTTGAGTTCGTTGAAAAAACTCATGGCTTTGCACCGCTGCCAAACGTGGGTATCTGCGCGGCGAGACCGTTAGCCCGGCGCAGTTCAGCCACCTTTTTTGGACCCGGTTGACGCCAGAACTCCTGCCACGGTTCGCTGTCAGGTGCCTGCTCCGGCAACCGTATAAAGAGAGGATAAATCCATCTGCCGTCCTTTTCGTTGAGTGCTTTCAGTAACATTTGCCCGGCGATGTCAAAATCGCCTATCTGGATCGCCTGCCTTGCGACAGAAACAAAATCCATGTTGCCGTTATTTGCCAGCTGGACGTTCTTCTCCAGGGCAAGCTCAGCCCACTCTCTGTTGCCCTCTGCCAAGTACTGAAGATTTCGTGCAGTTGCCATGCGGCCGGATTCGACATCAGGTACGGTTTCCAGCACCTGCATTGCGCGTTTCAGTTGCTCATTATTACCCAAAAAATAGTAGGCCTGGGCTTGATATATGAGCGCGTGAAGAAATGTGGGATCCAATGCCAGTGCCCGGTCTATTAAGTTCAGGGCACCCTGCAAGTCACCTTGTAACAGGCTGACGCCGGCCAGATCGGATAAGTGAACCGGTCCCAACGGATCCAGTTCAGCGGCCCGTAATTCGTACTTTAGTGCCTTATCAATGTCGGCGATACGGAAGTACACATCACCGAGAAAATTATTTGCAACGACACTGCCCGGGTTCAGCTTTACGGCCCTTTCAAGTAGTTCAATAGATTTAACCGGATCAATATCAAATTCGTTATAAACGATACCGAGCACGGAAAGGGCTTCAACATTTTGCTGGTCAATTTCCAGTGCCTTCAGGGCAAGTTCACGAGCCTGCTCACGTGACTCCCTGACGGGAGCGTCAGTGAAAAATGGTAGTAAGACGTAAGCTTTTGCGAGTGTTGCCAAGGCGGATGGATAATCAGGTTCGATTTCAAGTGCCTGGTTGAGGTAGTTCATGCCTTCGAGCATTTCAGCCGGTATTCGCGTGGAAACCAGTCCACGGCCTCGTAGATAGAAATCATAAGCTTCCATATCCACAGGCTTACTCACGGTGCCAATATCACCTGCAAGCAAAGTTCGCAGTTGCGTTGCGATAGCTGCGGCAATTTCATCCTGGATTGCAAAAACATCTTCCAGTTTTCGGTCATAAGTTTCTGACCAAACGTGGAACCCCGTATCTGTTTCGACCAGCTGTGCTGTAATTCTCAGGGTGTTTACTGATTTCCTTACACTGCCTTCCAGCAGGTGGTTTACCTGCAATTGCTGGCCGATGTCCTCGATATCGAGGTTCCTGCCTTTGAATTGAAACGATGATGTGCGTGCGGCAACTTTCAGGTTGGGAATACGGGTTAATACATTGAGAATTTCCTCTGATATACCATCGGAGAAATATTCCTGCTCAGGATCAGAGCTCATATTGACAAAGGGCAGGACAGCCACTGAAGGCTCGTCAGAAATCTTCGTTGCTTTGCCATCAGCACTTGTGGGCCCAGCGGCCTCTGAAATCGCTTCCGCTACCTGTACAGCGTCGGAAACTTCCGGTGTTGATGTGTTTGATTCCGGTTTGTCGCGATATCGATCGAACACGAGCAGACTAACGGCGAGTAATAAAACGACGATCACCAGGCGGTCCAGCTTGCGGCCGGTCTGATGTGTGATGGATGCATTGGGATCAACGTCTTCAGCACGCTTAATGCCCTCGGGGGTCATCTCATAGGCCCAGGCAATAAACAATGCCAGTACAAAACCTATCAACACCAGGAAGAGCAGGGTTTTCATTACCCAGTCCGGTGCACCGAAACTTTCAAGCGCCAGATCTGCAACCTGGGCCACCAGCCAGCCGACCACGGCATAGGCAAAACCTACCCGGAATACGTTGCGGCGCTTGAGTTCGTTAAATAAGTTCATCACCAGTCCTTGGCCGGAAAGTTGATAGGAGTAGCGGGCGGCCAGCTAAAGCCGGCTTCTTCTATACGTTTTTTAAAATTCGGTGTGGCCTCCAGATCGAATGGAGCGCCGCAAAAACAGCCTTTAACCGTTTCGGCGAGGATAAACGGACCGGCGAAGCGGGCGTCCATCTTACTGGCATAGGCGTTAGCCGCTTCACGGTTGCCAAGCATGGCTTCAGCTACCAACAATATCCCATCATTCAAGGAGGACTCTGATTTTGTTAATTCCAAAATTTCCCCGGCCTTGGCAATTTCATTTTCCAGGGTGTAAATATAAAAGCGACGGGGTAATTGGAAGAAACTTCCCTCGTGTTTCAAGTCATACACACCCGGATTGTCGCGGTAGCTACCGTTGGCGAGCATGGCGAAGAAGCGAATATCATCAACCCAGGCATTGAATTCAACGGTATTGAGAAAATGACTGTTCAGCTCTATGACGGTCTCCGCTTGACCGGCCCAAAGCATAAATTGACTACCCATGGCGAGATACACACCACTCAACGGATCACAGCGCATCAGTCTTTGGTAGTGGGCAGATACCTGCTCACCCCGGCCGAATATACCGGCCAGGGTTGGGACCCAGTTGACCGCATAGCATTCTTCAGTATCGAAAGCGCGATCCAGATTTGCCGGGATTCCTGACCAGTTTTCGGAGAATTCAGCTCGTTCCGCCTCCAAATAGGCACGCTGGGCATCCGATGATGCGTAGCGGGCGGCCTGTGCAAGCCCCTTCATGATTTCTTCCAATGCGGCTTCAAGTTCTGTGGGTGTGAAGCTACTTTCGCCGATGGCGTTGTTGTAGATAATGTGTCCGAAAAGATCTGTTCGTTCCAATTGGGCATTGGTAATCGAGGGAACAATCGCCAAAGCCTGGTCAAAATAAACATTGGCTTCTGGAAGCAATTTTATCGGGTCACTGGTCGAGTGCGCCCGCGCCATCATTTCCATGCCTTTCTGGTAAGCAACAAAGGCTTCGACATCCTCAATGCGGGCGTCACGCATCCTTTGTCGCTTCTCTTCATTCAGCACAACATCCAGTGTTTCAGCGATGTTCTCTGCAATATCCTCCTGAACAGCAAACACGTCTTCGAGCGTCCGGTCGTAGGTATCTGACCATAAGTGGAAACCATCGTCGGCCCGTATCAGCTGTGCGGTAATCCGTACCCGCTCCCCGGAACGCCTTACAGAACCCTCAACAATGTGATCAACGCCCAGGGTTGCTGCAATTTCCGGCACCGGTAGATTCTTGTCCTTGAAGTGGAATGAGGAAGTCCGCGCGGTCACCATCAGTTCGGGAAGACGTGCGAGCGAATTCAGGATTTCCTCGGTCAGGCCATCAGCAAAATAACTGTCATCTGCACCGCTGCTCATGGCGGTGAAGGGCAGGACTGCAACAGACTGAACAGTTGTTGCTTTTTGTTCAGATGGGTTAGCATTTGAGGGTGCTTCCTGGACGGTAGTTTCTGCGATTTGCGGGGCAGGGCTCTGGGTGTTGAACTTGTCGAATACGAAGTAGGCGAGGGCGATGGTCAGTATTCCTATAATGGCCCTGTCCAGCTTGCGGCCGGTAGTCGGCGTGATAGACTTTTCGCGGTCGATATCCTTCTCACGCTTGATACCTTCCGGGGTCATTTCAAATGCCCAGGCCAGAATCAGGGCGGGTATGAAGCCGATGACCAATAAAGCGATGACCAGCGTGACGGCTGAATCAGGTAAACCGATGCGGGGGAAAACTGTATCAGTAACCTGTATCAGCAGCCACGTGGCCACCGTGTAAGCGATGCCGACACGGAATACGTTTCGGCGTTTTAGTTCTTCAAAAAAGCTCATCAAAGCTCCCGGAGGGTAGGTAATTCATTACCCACCGTTGTTCTGCGTCGGGTGTTGTTTTAATCACACTCAAAACCCTTTTCACCCAGGGAGCGGCAATTCGGTGGAAAACCCTTTTCACGCCAATAGGCCGACGCGCCAGTTTTACTGATCATGGGTGCGAAATATTCCGAGGTTCTGAAACCCGTGTTTTCTCTTAGCCACACCCAACGGTTCTGAAATGGAATGGGTTCTACGAGGTGGTATGCCTTAAATGGAACCAGCAGCAACGAAAACGATGCGGGAGTAGCCCCGGTTTTGTCGATCCAGTCCAGTAGTTTCTCCAGACCCCGGCTGTGATCTCTTTCCGGGAACTCCATCGCATCCAAAACGGCGGTGACCGGGAAATTCGAATCAGTCTCGCTCAAGACACTCAGCAATATGGTGGCTACCAGTCGATTACCCAGGGATATGAATCGTTGGATGAACTGTGATTGGAAGTTGAAGTTTGAAAAACCATATTTTGCCACTTGTTGAACCAGTGCCAACGCCAGTTCATTATCATCGGCGATCAGAGAAGTTAAAGCGAGGTGACGCTTGCAATTGGTATAAGCCGGGTCGATTTCCAGGCAGTGTCTGAGGTCTTTAGCGGACTCGGCCTGGAACCCCAGTGTAGAGTAGTCAATTCCGCGCCAGAGAAAATTGGTCGCATTACCGGGATCCAGTTCAATTGCACGATTCAGATTGGCTATGTTGGAAATAAAATCCCCCTTGTTTTTTGCCGTCTGGCCCAAGACCGCCCAGGGTGTGGAAAGCTCGGGATTCAGTTCAAGCGCGCGTTCGGCAGCCTGTACCGCCAGGCTGTCCCAATCACGTCCTGAAAATCCCCAGGACTCGACAACGGAATAGACCGCCGCCAGACCTTCCCAGGCGCGTGCAAAATCGGGGTCAAGTTCCACAGCACGTTCATATAAGCTGATGCTCTCTTCCATTTGCTGGCGCGCAAGGAACAGTCCACGGGCTTTGAGATACAACTCGTAAGCATCGAGGTTCTCCGTGACTGTGTCGACTGATATGGCCGGGGTATCCTGGAGGATGCCAAGCTCGGCACTTAAAGCGGCCACGATGGCATTGGCAATCTCGTCCTGGATCGTAAATATATCCACCAACTCGCGATCGAAAGATTCTGACCATAAATGCCGGTCGGTCTTGGCATCAATCAACTGCGCCGTGATGCGTATACGGTTATCCGCCTTGCGTACGCTGCCCTCTAATACATGATCCACTTTTAATTCAGAGGCGATTTCAGCGAGGTTTTGATTGCTGCCTTTGTAGGTGAACGAAGAGGTGCGTGACGCCACCTTGAGACCGTCCACGCGAACCAGCAGGTTGAGTAGCTCTTCTGAAATACCATCCGAAAAATAACCCTGGTCCTGATCAGGACTCATGTCGGCGAAAGGTAAAACAGCGATGGAGGGCTCACTGGGCAATGCCTCCACCTGAAAAGGGGTATTGTCATCACTGGTCTGGCTTACTTGCATTGTGGCACCTTCAGAAGTCGTATCCGGTTCCTTTTCCGGTGGCGACATCGAGCGGTCAACCAGCAGCACAGCCACGGCCAGCACCAGGAATCCAATGATAATACGATCCAGCTTTTTACCGGTATGTCCGGCGATGGATTGTGACCGGTCAACTTCGGAGTCTCTCTTGATACCCTCCGGTGTGATCTCGTAAGCCCAGGCGATCACCAACGAGGCAATAAAGCCGAGCAGGACGAACAGCATCAGGGCTTGAATAACCCAGGATGGTGCTTCAATGTTTTCCAGCACCAGGTCTGCAACCTGAAGAAAAACCCAACCGGCGATACCGTAGGCGAGACCCACACGGACGACATTTCTGCGCTTGAGTTCGTCAAAAAAGCTCATGGTCGATTAACCTCAATCACATTCAAAATCATCTTCTCCCACTGGCCTGCACTGTTTTGGAAAACCGGCTTCACGCCAGTACGCCAGCAAATTGTTGTTGCGGACAAACTGTTTGAAAAAAGTGGTTTGGCGGAATTCTGCCCAATTGGGTTCCCATACTTCCGAAAGGTCACTGGTTTTCATAGAGTTGGATGTAGCAAAATAATCGTAGGCCTTGAATGCCAGTAAAACCCCGGCGAAGAGGCTGATGTCCTCTCCGTTTTCCTCTGCCCAGCGTTCAAAACGGCGTAATCGGGCGGTGTGATCCGAATTCGGGGTTTCGAGTGCCTCGATCCAGTCGATGACGGGTGCGTAGCGGTCTCCGGTCCACTGATTTGCCATGTAAAGCGCTAACAGGCGGTCGCCGGAGCGCACTGCCAGCGGGATGAATGAGCCATCCATTGAATGGAAATTGGCCTCTATCGTTTCACTAAAAAGTGTCATGGCGTGCTCTTTGTCACCGCTTATCAGGTAGGCTTGCGCCTGGTGTTGTTTGCAGTTCAGGTAACCCGGGTCGATGTCCAGGCAGTGTTGCATGTCTGAGATGGCCTTATCGGCGTAACCAAGCCCCTTGTTAAAAATTCCGGACCAAAGCCAGGCCGTGGTGTTCTTGGGGTCGTTGGTGAGCGCCATGTCCAGTTTTTCACGTGCAGACAGATAATCGTGGGGTTGTTGCATAGAGAGCATCTGACCGATTACCGCGTAAGGCATCGAAAGACCCGTATCCAGTTCCAGGGCTTTGTTGGCTGCGGACACCGCGATTTGTAGATGATCGATGCCGTCACCTGACAACCAACTATCTGAAACCCAATGCGAAGCTGCCAGGCCCTCCCAGGCCAGGGCGAACTCCGGGTCGAGTTGGGTGGCCCGTGCAAATAATTGATTGGCAACATCGAGGTTTTGCCGGGCGATAAACATGCCGCGAGCCTTCAGGTAAAGGTCATAGGCATCCAGGTTGTCCGTAGCGCTCTCCACTTTTACCGCGCCAAGACCGATATTCAACTCACTTTTCAAAGCGTCTACGATGGCATTGGCAATCTCGTCCTGGATGGCAAAGATATCGGTCAACTCACGGTCAAAGGTATCCGACCACAGGTGGCGGTCATCACGGGTATCGATCAACTGTGCGGTAATTCGTACCCGGTTACCGGATTTACGCACACTGCCTTCCACGATGTTGCCGACCTTGAGTTCTTTGGCGATCTCGCGAATGTCGAGGTTTTCTCCTTTGTAGGTGAAAGAAGAGGTGCGTGATGCGACTTTCAGACCATCAACACGCACCAGCACGTTGAGGATTTCCTCGGAGATACCGTCGGAGAAATACTCCTGTTCAGGGTCGGCGCTCATATTGACGAACGGCAGCACGGCGATGGAGGGTTCCCGTTCGGTGGTCTGCGGAAAAGGGGCCGGATACGTTTTCTTATCACCGGCCTGAGTTATCTGGTTTGTAGTTTCTTGTGAAAAGGTATCCGGCCCCTTTTCCGGTTGGGATCGGGATTCCCAGATAAAATACCCAAGTGCAAGCACCAGCAAGCCGATAATGGTGTAGTTCAGTTTTTGTCCGGTTACCGGGGTAATCGACTCAGAGCGCTCAACGTCCTTTTCCTTTTTGATGCCCTCAGGGGTCATTTCAAAGGCCCAGGCAATAATCAACACCACAGGAAAGCTGATGGCCAACACGAGCATGATCGTCTTGAACACCCATTCAGGCGCATTAATGTTGTTCAGCACCACATCGGCAAACTGCATCACCAACCACGCAACGATCAGGTAGGCGATACCCACGCGGATCACGTTTCTGCGTTTGAGTTCTTCAAAGAAACTCATTGTCCGGTTTCCTGCAGGTTCAGAGGTCTGGCCAGTTCATTGAAACGCTCGTCATCGCGGAAGAAATCCCAGGCGGGATCGAGATAAAGTTGCCAGCGGGTCAGGCCCCCAACCTTGTCCACCGAATCAGCCAGTCTTTTAAGCGCCTTATCCCTTTCTCCAGCCATGGCGAGAATCAAGTTGTGGTTGTTCTCAATGATGGCGCCGAAAATATGGTCTTTTTCCACTGGAAGCATTTCCACTGCCTTTCGGGAAATTTCCAGTGCCTTGTCAGAATCACCGAGATAGGACCAGCAAGTTGCCTGCTTCATCAATTGAAACGCATCTACATAAGTTCCCGTGGGCGCCTGCGCCAATGAATAGTCGATCTGTAGCTGCAAATACTTTCGGGCTTGTTCTTCATCCCCCATCAGGTGATAAGTAATACCCTTGCTGAGCCCAATGTCAGGGCCGTATTGGATCCTCTCTGCAAATTCGGGGCTGTCTAAAAAGACCAGTAAGTCTTCAAAGTTTCTTTCGTAGTTAAGCAGGCTGGTAGCGGCCTCTATATAGAAGTAGCCACCCCATGGTTGTAGCAGGTCAAACAATTCCCGGGCCGACTCCAGATCGCCATGGTGAAACAATTTCGCCCTTACCTGCTGACCCTTCAGGTCCCGGGAGTCCGGGTACTTAATAATCCATCTGCTCAGCAGGTCTTCCACGCGGTTCCATTCATTCATCCAGGTCAGTGTGTCAACCATCGTTGTGGCGGTGAAAACATTATCAGGGTCGAGTTGCATGGATTTTTCAAAGGTCTCGATGGACTCCTGCCACAAGCCATTTCTTCTCATGGCAATTGCCATGGACATCAAAATCCTGGCGTGACCGGGAGCGCCTACATGTGCTTGTCTGAACATCGCGAGAGCCGCAGGATAATTATTCTCAAGACGATATAAATAATCGGCCTGTGCCGCTTTTACGGAAGGTGAACCTGGATCAAGTTGTGTAGCTTTTGCCAGGGCTTCACGCGCTGCACTGCGTCTTTTGGCGGTGCTGTCAAAATTCTGCCAGACCGCCTGGCCATGAATTTCTGCAAGGATAGCCCAGGCTTCAGCAAATTCGGGATCCAGCTGGACGGCCTTTTCGGCCCAGGGTTGGGCTTCTATGTATTTGGCCTTTGAGTAATCTGCCCGGTTGGTGGCTGCTCTTGCATGCAAAAAAGCCTCGTAGGCAGCGAGGTTGTTGGTCGGTACCGTGCCTATCGATTGTTGCTCGGTCTCGCTCAATTCGCCTTTTACCGCAGTGACGATCTGGCGGGTGATTTCCGTCTGTATATCGAAAATATTTTCCATCGTCATTTCGCGGTCAAAGGTTTCTGCCCACAGGTGTTCGTCCGTGACCACATCGATTAACTGCGCATTGATACGGATACGCTTGCCGGCGCGCTGGATGCCACCTTCAAGGATGGTTGTAACACCCAGTTCGGCAGCGATTTCGGGGATGGTTTTTTCGGTATCCCGGTATTTCATGACCGAGGTGCGCGATATGACTTTCAAATCACTGATTTTTGCCAATTGGGTGAGCAGGTCATCATGAATTCCATCGGTGAAGAACAGATCCTCCTTTTCGTCACTGCGGTTGGCGAATGGCAAAACTGCGATTGAGTTATCCGCGCTGGTACTACCCGGGGACAGATCCCTTTTCTCATCACCGGCTTCGGTCGTTTGCACAGTGGTTTCCTGAGAAAAGGGCTCTGACCCCCTTTCTGAGAATTTATCAAACAGGAGATACGCAATTGCGAGCGCCATCAGCACCAGGATGGTGTTATTCAGTTTTTTACCAGTTACAGGTGCGATGGATTGGCTGCGGTCCACGTCTTTTTCTTTTTTGATGCCATCAGGTGTCATCTCGAAAGCCCAGGCGAAAACCAGCACCATTGGGAAGCCAATGGCGAGCACAAGCATGATGACCTGGAACACCCAGCCTGGTGCCGAGATATTATTCAGAACCACATCGGCAAATTGCATGGTGAGCCAGGCGACCACAACGTAGGCGATGCCTACGCGGATCACGTTGCGGCGTTTAAGCTCTTCAAAAAAGCTCATCAAAGCCTCCGTAGGGTGGGTAACTTGTTACCCACCGTGCGTTTCTGTATTCGGGATTTTCAAAGAGGCTCATAGACTGGCCTCTTCTTCCAACTGCGCGAGGTGTTCGCGCTGGCGTTTGAGTTCTGCCCTGGCTTTTTCGTCCATGGCAGCGAATCGTGGGTGTTCCTGAATCATGCGCAATTCGGGATTGGTGGCGATACCTATCCAATTACGCAGCACATGCTGGTGTTCCAGTGAAATTTCCAGTGCATCGAGGGATTTTTCAACATCACCCAGGTAGGCATAACACTCAGAACTGGGGTAGCGGTCTGCATGCTGGATGTAGAGTGGCACCGTCTGTTCCCAGTAATTGACGGCATAGCTGAGCAAATCACGCCCCAATTGTTCATCGCCGGTTCGTATTAGAGTCAGGCCTATCCAGCAGGCGTCGTCATCCCCCTCATTCAGAAGATTTGACCACTGTCCGGGATCAAGATAGCGGGGTTCAATATTGAGCAGGATTTCGCGTACTCGCTCATAGTCTCCGGACTTGGCCAATATCCCCATAGCCCTGTCTTGAACAGATAAACTATTAAAGTTCTTTTGAAGGAACAGACCTTCTTCTTTCGCAGCAGCGTATCTACCCTGCCGAATATTGGACCAGGCTTTGGCAGACGGTAGCCAGTGATGCCCGGCATCCAGATTTTCCATTTGTTGATAAACACCCTGGGCTTTGTGGTGGTCGCCTAAACCAGTCCAGAAGGCAAACTCAACAATCAGGGACGATATCTTTCCGGGGTCAATCCGATTGGCATTTTGAACCATGATGATGGCTTCATCGAGTTTGCCCAAGTCATTGCCATACAGAATCCAGCTCATATTGACCATGCCTGAAGAAAACTCCGGGTTCGCAGAAAGGAGTTGCTTGTATGCAGACTCTGCCTCGGAAAAACGTCCCATGCTGGCATAGGTATTTGCGATATTCTGTTTGATGATGGGTGAAAGCGGGTCCAGTTGTTCGGCTTTGTGTAAAAGCGCAAGTGAATCCTGAAGCCTATCGAAAGTGTCACGTATCAGAGTTGAATACCAGTGATATGCAGTTGGATAATTGGGACTGAGTTCAATGGCACGCTTATACGCTGCTTCAGCTTGTTCCCTTTGGCCTAATTCATCCAACAAAGCGCCTTGAGAAACATAGGCTTCACCTAGGTTCGGGTCGATGTCCAGTGCACGACCGATTGCTTTTTCCATAATTTGAGTCTGTTTGTCCGGGCTAAGCGTGCCGTGTCCTTCCAACAGATTTGCGCTTTCAGCGATACCGACCCAGGCCAGTGCGAACTCCGGATCCAGTTCCACCGCCTGCTCGAAAGACTCCATGGCTTTGGCCAGGTCTTTGGCGTTGCGCTGGGGCAGGAGCTGCCGGCCACGCAGGTAGGCGTTGTACGCTTCCATGCTTTGCGTCGGGAAGTCATTGAGCCGCTGCGTTTCTTCAGGTGAGAGCGTGGCTTCCAGCGCGTCGGCGATCTTCTGTGAAATCTCACTTTGGATGGTGAACAGGTTTTCAGTTGTCAATTCACGGTCGAAGATTTCTGCCCAAAGGTGTTCGTCGGTGTTGGCGTCTATCAACTGGACATTGATACGCACGGTATCGCCGGAACGTTGTACGGCACCTTCCATGACCGTGGCCACGCCCAACTCTTCTGCGATCTGGGGGATGGTTTTTTCGGTACCCTTGTACTGGTTTACCGAGGTTCGTGAAATGACCTTGAGCGAGGCAATTCGGGCCAGGTTAGTCAGCAGGTCATCGTGGATGCCTTCGGTGAAGTATTCGTCATCGACATTCCGACTGCGGTTATCGAATGGCAGCACGGCGATGGATTGACGACTGATGGCTGGTTCGGCTTCGATGTGAAAAGGGGCCGGATACATTTTCTCATCACCGTCGACTGGGGACAGAGCACTTTTCTCATTGGCGCCAATGGATTGGCTGGAAGTTTGTTGAGAAAAGTGGTCTGACCCCGGTTGTGCAGGACCTGAGAACTTGTCGAACAGGAGGTAGGCAATGGCCAGTGCCATCATCAGCAATATGGTGTTATTCAGTTTTTTACCGGTTTGCGGGGTTATGGACTGGCTGCGGTCAACGTCTTTTTCACGCTTGACGCCCTCGGGTGTCAATTCAAATGCCCAGGCGACAAACAGGCTGACAAAGAAGCCGATACCCAGTGCCAGGAATATGACCTGGAGGACAATGGGCGGCGCACCGATGTTGTCGATAATAATATCGCTGACCTGAATCAGCAACCAGGCGCCGACCAGGTAGGCGACACCTACCCTGAATACGTTGCGGCGTTTGAGTTCGTTAAATAAGCTCATCGGCATCTCCGTAGGGTGGGTAACGGGTTTCGTGTGCCCTGGAACAATTGTGATTAACGTTATTCACATTCGATCCTTTCTGCATCAACTCGCCGGCAGAGGTCCGGCCAGCCGGCCTCGTCCCAGTATTCAGGTAGTCTGTATAACTCCAGCACTTCCTGGAAACGGGGGTTGGCACGAACACTGTTCCAGAGTGGAACCCAGGCAAAAAATGAATGGCCCCATTGGGAAATTCGGGTGATCTCCAGGGTTGCATCAATGACGTGATCTGATTCCCCGGCATAGGCCAGCAAATACCCTTCAATTGAAAAGGAATACCAGCCAACCGATGGGTAGTCAGTCACACTGATGGTCTTAAGCGTATTCAGGTCTTCGTTTTCCGCCTTACCTGCCAGCACTTTGAGGGCCGCGGCCTTAATGGATATGAAATTATCGCCGGGCTCGTACTTCTTCATGAACTCTATTGCAGCTGGCACATCGCCTGTAATGAGCGCATTGTCCGTATCAATACCGAAGTCAGAAATCAGGCCATCATCTGTGGGGAACTGAGCACCCCAGCTGGGCTCCAGTGGTTGAATGACGTCAACCGCCTCTTGCAATTGGCCCGTCATTAAAAGTGCGGCAGAATAATTACGCGTAAGCGGGACAAAACCAGGATCCAGCTTATGTCCTCTTTCAGCAACTTCCAGGCACTTATGAGCTTTGCCAACGGCACAGAGAAACTCGGAATAGTCCTCCAGCAATTCACTTGACTCAGGGTCGATGGCGAGGGCTTTATCAAAAAGTTTTTCTGCCTCGGCCCAGTGCCACGTATCCCGTTTCGCGCTGGCCAGGGCATCAATCGCGTCGACGTTTAACGGGTCCATGGATAAAGCATGTTGCGCCGTCTGTATTGCCTTTTCCTGCAGTTCAGGTCCGCTGGGCACATAGTAACCGTGGATTTGGTAGGCCAGCGCAAGTGCCGCCCAGGCTGGTGCAAAGGTCGGATCAAGTTGAGTGGCGTGTTCAAGCACTTCAATCGCGTTGGGTTTGCGCTCACGTAGCAATGCCCGTCCATTCAGGTAGGTGTCATAGGCCTCCATATTGACGGTCTTGTTGGGAACCGTGGTCACACCCACATCCAGCGCCCCCACCAATACTTGGGAAATCGCCGAGGCAATTTCCTCCTGCACCACAAAAATATTATCCAGTTGACGGTCGTAGGTCTCTGACCAGAGATGGAAACCATCATCTACCTTGATCAATTGCGCGGTAATACGAACCTGGTTGGCCTGTGAGCGGATACTGCCTTCAAGAATGTAGGCAACGTTCAACTGCTGACCGATGTTTCGCACGTCACCCTGGTGTCCTTTGAAGCCAAACACCGAGGTACGTGCAGGTACGGACAGGCCGGGGATTTTAACCAGTGCATTGATAATCTCTTCGGTGATGCCATCGGAAAAGTATTCCTGTTCCGGATCGGATGACATGTTGACGAAGGGCAGAACAGCAACTGATTTGTCTGGAAAAGGGGCCGGATACATTTTCTCACTATCATTGTTTGTGATTTGCTTCGTTTCTTCTTGCGAAAATGTATCCGGCCCCTTTTCCTGCGGCCCCTTTTCCTGATCTATACGCGATTCCCAGAAAAAATACCCGGCGGCTAGCGCCAGTATCCCGATGGTCGCATAATTTAATTTTCGGCCGGTCTCTTTTCGAACAGATTGCGAGCGGTCAACATCTTTCTCTTTTTTTATACCATCGGGTGTCAGTTCAAACGCCCACGCAAAGATCAGGGCAACGGGGAACCCAATGCCGAGTATCAGCAAGATCACCTGGAACACCCAGCCGGGTGCGCCGATATTATTAATCACGACATCCGCAACCTGCATGATCAGCCAGGCGACCACCAGGTAGGCGATACCTACCCGGAAAACATTGCGACGTTTGAGTTCAGCGAAAAAACTCATAAGCCAACCTTTTGATGCTTTTCACGTATCCATAAAATACGTCGTGGGGTGCGTAACAAGTCACGCACCTCACGGCATTTTGCGGGGTTATTGCCTGGAACATTACTTTCTGACCTCCAGCAACTCGTAAGCTACTAGCCGTTGACGTTCCATATCTGCCTCGAAACGGGCAACCAGTTCCTGGTAGCCGGGTTCGTTACGCAACTGGGTAAACACTGCGTCTTCCAACAGAACCCTTCGCCAACCCAGGCGCCATTGCTTGTCCCAGGCGTTGTTTAGTGATTGCAGGGCTGGTTCAAACTCGCCCCTGATGGTGGCGATGGCAGCAGAGGTGATGTCACTGGCCCAAACACCCCAGTTTGGAGCCTGTTTACCATTAAGTTCCTCAGCAACTTCCAATAACTGCGCAGGACGCTGGGACGTGGGGTCAGCCAGTTTAAGAAGTGCAGCGATTTGAATGATGTCTCCTAACTGACCTTCTGCGTCTTGAGGCACAACAAGCTCCGCTTCAAAAGCCCAGGGTGAGGATTCCTGGAAAGGTATGAGTGCTGCCTGGTAATCACCGGCACGCGCTAGTTCAAATGCCCAGGTCTGACGAAACATAAATTGTGAACCATGACGGTCGTCAGCTTTCAGCGCCAATGTATTTTCTGCCAGGTCACGTACGAGGTCGTGTTGCTCGCGGTACTTTAAAAGCATCAGGCGGGAGACGGTCGGTACGGGTTGTCCGGCACCAATTGCTTCCGCGCGTTGCAGCCATTGCCCGGCTTGTTCAGCGTCTCCCATCAGTAACCAGAACTGGGCCATGGCAGCGATCATTTCAAAGTCACCCGGGTCTCTTTCTATGGCTTTGGAATAGCCTAATGCTGCACGGGCAATATCTCCGGAGAACATATGCGCCACCGCCCATCCGTACCATCCCTGTGGGCTCTCAGGTGTGATTTCCTTGAGACGTTCGCAGGCCGCAAGTGATATCTCAATACGTTGTAATAAGGCATTGGTCTGGCATTGCTCCCACAAGACCGAGCCTGCATACGGATCAATTTCCAGCGCCGCTTGAATCAAGGCCATGCCTTGTTTGACCTGTCCGTTGTTGAACAGGAACCGGCCGTATTGTTTTAGTCCAGTTGTATTGCGGGGGTCACTATCCAGTGCCGCAATAAATTCCTTTTCAGCGGTCTCATTATCACCTTCAAAAACCCTTAAGTTAGCCATCTGGACGCGGGCAGCACTGTTGCCGGGTTGCTCCGCGAGTACCTGTTCCAACAGAGGCAACCCCCGGCTCAGGGCTTGCTGACGGCTCATGGCGCCGGTTATCACCATTGTCGTCCATGCGGTGACCAGCCCCACTTTGGCTGGTGTATAAGCCGGGTCGAGACTCAATGCCTGTTGAAACTGTGTAACCGCGCTATCCAGCGACACAAAACCGCTTTCATTAAGACCTTGCAGTCCTTTCAGGTAAAAGTCATAGGCATTGATTTCTGTACTTTTAACCTGCTCAAGACGTGCTTCATCCTCACCCAGTAAAGTAATGCGCAGTGCACGGGCCACCTCGTGTGCGATTTCGTCCTGGATGGCAAAAATGTCATTCAGGTCTCTATCATAGGTTTCAGACCACAGGTGGAAACCGTTCTCTACATTAACCAGTTGGGCGGTGATACGTACGCGGTTGCGCTTGTCATCCTTGCGCACACTACCTTCCAGGATCGAAAACACGTTCAGTTTTTCGCCGATGCTGCGCAGGTCTTCGTCCTTGCCCTTGAAGGCGAAGGAGGATGTGCGGCCCGCTACGTGTAATTCTTTGATGTTAGAGAGAATGTTGAGCAACTCCTCCGTCAGTCCGTCAGAGAAATACTCATTGTCATTATTGGCGCTCATGTCCACGAAAGGCAGTACGGCAATCGATTGCTTGATACTCTGGTGCCCGTTAACGGCTACCTCGACAGCAGTTGAAGATTCAGCGGTGCTTTGAGGTTGAAGTACAAATTTGTCGATGGCGAAATAACCCAGCGCCAGTACCAATATCCCGATGATGACATTGTTTAACTTCTGGCCGGTGACCTGGGTGATGGATTTTGAGCGATCGACATCTTTTTCCTTTTTGATGCCTTCAGGTGTCATCTCAAACGCCCAGGCAAAGAACATTGCCAGGGGAAAACCAAGTATCAGGAAAAAGGCCAAAAGGCTGTTAACCCACTCCGGCAGGTGCAATGCCGGTGCGAGCGTTTCGCCGGCCTGCATGATCAGCCAGCCAACGATGATGTAGGCGGCAGCGACCTTAATGACATTACGGCGTTTGAGTTCGTCAAAAAAACTCATGGGTCACCACACTCGACGCTTGCACCATCAACACGGCAGTAATCGGGGTCGCCGTGTTTGCGCCAGTAATCCACCATGCCGTTGGCTTCGAAGAAAGCAGGCATTGCCGGGTTGGCTAACTGTGACCGGTTGAAGGCACTCCAAAAAATCCCCAGAGAGTTTGCAGCATGGAGAATACGGCCTCTTTCGCGCTGTCCCCGGAAGTTGGCGAGGGTCTCCTCGACTGCACCTATTGTCCACAGATAGCCTGTTAAATCTCCAGCTTCGGCCAGATCTTCACCTGCCAACAGGGATTTTACTGCTTCGTCTTTGCGCTTGGGATCCCTCAAGCCTGAAAACATGGCCTCGGCCAGCAGATCGGAACCAGTATTTTTAACTTCTGCTGCACGCAGAAAATCTTCAACGGCATCCAGGTTGCCGGAATTCAGTTCGTACATACTCAAATCAAACGCGGCAAAATCAGGGTCGAGGCGCTGGATTTTTTGTATGTGGCGATGCATGTTTTCAATATCCCCTTTAACGCCATAACCTGAAGCGAGCCAATAATGTACGTTGGTAAATACTGGGTCGAGGCGTTCTGCTTGTTGATATATTGCAATAGCCTGATCGACGTAGCCGAGGCCGATCAAAGCAATACCCTTCCAAAGCAGGGAGTTTGTTTCGTTCGGGTTCAGGCGGATGGCCAGTTCATATTCCCGCATGGCCTCCTCCCAGGCGAACTCACCCATGAGTAACAGTCCGAGGACCGCGTGGGCAAAACCATTGTCCGGGTCGATTTCAATGGCACGCAAAGCAGCCAGCTGTCCATCACGGAAATAATCTTGATAGCCTTTTTCCTGGTAATATCCGTGAACCACATTGGCCGCTGCGAGGTTTGCCCAGGCATCGGCAAATTCCGGATCCAGCTCGACAGCCTGCTTAAGCAGTTCCACGGCTCGTGCCAGTTGCGCTTCACCACGGTTCTGATAGAAGTGTCTGCCACGCAGGAACAACTGCCAGGCTTCCAGATTATCCGTTGGTTTGCCGGTGCTTCCGGTTGTTCCCAGGGTGACCTGCAGTTCATCCGCAATGGCCTGTGAGATTTCTTCCTGGATCTCGAAGACGTTTTCCAGTGTTCGACTATAGGCGTCCGACCACAGGTGGGAATCGGTCGCGACTTCAATCAACTGTGCGGTGATGCGAACGTCATTGCCTGCTTTTCGCACACTGCCTTCAAGTACGTGGGTTACATTCAATTGTGCAGCGATGGTGGGGATGTCAACATCCTTGCCTTTGAATGCGAAAGCCGAAGTGCGGGAGATGACACGCAAATCCTTGATCTGGGCCAATGCGTTTAAAAGCTCTTCGGAAAGCCCGTCTGAAAAGAACTCCTGATCGGGGTCGTTGCTCATGTTGATGAATGGCAATACGACGATAGATTTTTGGGTATCTTCAGGTGGAAAAGGGGCCGGATACATTTTCTCACTATCAGCTGTTGTGATTGGTGTGGTCGCTTCGTGAGAAAATGTATCCGGCCCCTTTTCGGTTTCAAGCAAGCCATCAAGCACCAGCTTATCGTAAGCAACGTAGGCCAGTGTTACCACCAGCAGCGCGACAATACCCAGGTTGAGTTTCTGACCGGTTTTGGGTGCAATGGAAGCAGTGCGGTCAACGTCTTTTTCTTTTTTGACACCCTCGGGTGTTAGCTCAAATGCCCAGGCAAAAAACAGCGCAATCACAAAACCAACCGCCAATACCACAAACATGGTCTGCATGACCCAGGGCGGGGCTCCGATGGATTCAAGTAGGATATCGGAGACCTGGATCAGCAGCCATGAAGTGACCGCATAGGCGATGCCTACGCGAAAAACGTTGCGACGTTTGAGTTCGTCAAAAAGGCTCATTTAAGCCCCCGTCGGGTGGGGAACCTGTTACTCACCGGTGCGGCTCCAGCATGGCGATGAAATCGGGCTCGTTTCGAATGTTGTTGAATGCCGGGTCCAGTTCCAGCCAGGGTACTGAAATGGGACCAATACCTGAAAGCAGTGCATCCAGTGTTGCGATACTCTCACCATGCATACCGGCATAGGCATAATTTTGCGCAATGCGATACCTGACATTAAAGTCTTCAACGGCATCGGCCGGTTTCATGGTCAAAACTTTTTTGACAAGTTCAGAAACCTTTTGTTGATCACCGAGTATGGCGTAAGCCTCCAGTTCAGCTGCGGCGATCCTGTGGTCGTCCAGACCTTGTAGCTTTTTCTGTGCGATCCGACTTAATGCTTCCCGCGCGCTGACCATGGCCTCGGCATTATTTCCCAAAGCCTTCATGGATATGGCGATCAGGTTTTCACGCAGGTTGATGCTTTTGACGTCTATTTCCCAGTCAACCGACCATTTCTGGGCAATATCCAAAGCTGCATCAAAATGCCCCGTCATCATTTGGGTATTCCAATAAGGAAATAAAAATCCCATGTCATTGGTATGTTGCGCACCGACCATCAGGGTTGATGCCCTGTCAGTATCGCCATTCACCCTCAGTGCCAGGTCGGCAAGGTATGACTTTGCCCAGTAGTTGTCAGGCTCCAGCTTATAGGCGGCTTCTATAAACTTCTGAGCCTCTTCGTAGCGGCGAAAGTAACTGAGGGTTGCTCCTAGTTCCAGCAGATTGAAGGCAACACGTGGATTCAGTTTTACGGCCATTTGCATGGAATCAATGGCCTGATCCCACAAACCGGCACGGCGTGACGCCCAGCCTTTCCACATATGGGCCTCGGCATTGCTGGGCATTAGCGCAATGGCTTTATCCAGGTTCAAGAGCGCAGTGTCATAGTCCAGCAGGCCCCAGTAAGCATAGGAACCTTCCGCCATATAGAGTTCCGGGAAATCAGGGTCAATGGCTATTGCCTTGTCGATCGCATCCCGCGCCATGTCGCGATCGGCAGGGTTAGCGCCATACGTCCAGTAGTTGCTAATGTAGGCATACGCCAGACCTACCCATGCCAGTTTGAATTCGGGATCCAGTTTCAACGCTTCCCTGTAGAGCTCGACAGCCGTATCAAAACCGATCTCAGTTTCTCCCAGGGCAAAACGCTTGCCCTGTAAATACAATTCGTAAGCGGCGACATTTTCGGTGGGTACAGCGGAAACGTTGGCGATTTCACTGTCCGTCAACGTCGCCTCAAGGGCGCTCGCAATGGATTTGGCAATCTCCGACTGGATATCGAAGAGGTTTTCGGTGGTCAGTTCGCGGTCGTAGACCTCGGCCCACAGGTGTTCGTCCGAAATCGCGTCGATCAACTGCACATTGATCCGCACGCGGTTGCCGGAACGTTGCACGGCGCCCTCCATGATGTTGCCAACGCCCAGTTCCTCACCAATCTGTTTCAGGTTCTTGGCCGTATCCCGGTATTCCAAAACCGAGGTCCGCGAAATAACGCTAAAGGCATCAATTTTGGCCAGTTGGGTTAACAGGTCATCGTGTACACCATCGGTGAAGTAGGCGTCATCGGCATTCGGGCTGCGGTTGGTAAATGGCAGCACGGCGATGGATTTATCGGCTTTATGAGCTTCGGTTGAAGAAGGTTTGGCTTCGACTGGGGACAGAGCACTTTTCTCCCCATGGTCTATTGGTTGACCGGCAGCTGCTTGAGAAAAGTGGTCTGTCCCCGGTTGTGCGCTGCCCGGGCCAAGTATGAATTTGTCGATGGCGAAATATCCCAGCGCCACCACCAGCACACCGATAATGACATTATTCAGCTTTTGACCGGTCACGTTGGTAATGGACTGGCTGCGATCCACATCCTTTTCACGTTTCACACCTTCCGGTGTCATTTCAAATGCCCAGGCGAAAAACAAAGCAACCGGCAGACCGATGGCGACCAGCAAGACAATCACACGTCCAACCACATCCGGCAGATCAAGCAATTGTGAAAGTACATCGGTGAGTTGCAGTAACAGCCAGCCACCGACGACATAGGCAATACCCACACGAAAGACATTTCGGCGTTTCAATTCAGCAAAAAAGCTCATCGAAGTTCCCGTGGGGTTGGTAGCCCGTTACCCGCCAACGGTATTGCGATCATGGAAAGATTTAACGGTGCATAACGAGTTACGCACCCTACGGATAAGGTTTGTGGCACAACAGTAGCCACATGGACGAATGCCCGGGCGGCAATTGATATATTGAAGCCGACACGAATAACGTTTCGGCGTATTGATCTTCCAAGTAAGGACACGTCGTTTCTACCCCCGCAGCGAACGACAGGCCGATTGGCTAAATGTCGTCACCATGATGAATCTGGCAGACATTCAGACACTGGGCTTGTAATTATTAGTTAATTTCCTTAGGCAAATTCCTGCTTGTAGTGGTTGTTTGCATATATTATGTATCTATCTAGTTATAGTTGATGTTTAGCAATAATGATACAAATCATTCGCATTTGATTGATTAGTGGGGTAGTTCAGTTGTACCAACCAGCGGTCCAAAATAAAGTGCATTGATCCACAAACGTTCGGTTCCGCGCCAAAACCCACGAAAGATCGGGTTGTTTGCAAAACGTACCACCAACCCCTTGCCCTGGCGTTCGGCGATGACTGCGGGTTGGCCGCTCATTTCAGCCAGGCGTTGCTCCCCGATATAGCCGCTGAGTAGTGGTTTTTCCGAGTAACGGACCGGTGTGGCAAAAGGATTCTCGCTTGCTTTCAACAACGTGCTGCCTCTGCGGAAGAGCGGCATTTCGCTGTCGAAACCAAAAGCGATGGGGTGGGTGTTATCAATACGCGCCTGGACAATTGCGCCTCCGGTCGTGCGTTGCGCTCTCTGGTCGTCGAAGTCTGCGTAGGGCATCGTTTGTGGTTGCTTTTCTGTATTTTCCTCATTGCCGTCGCTTTCATCACAATCTGCAGAGTTGAAACATAGCGTCTCAGCCCAGCTAGAAGCACTCTGTATGGTGACCAGAATGCCCCCGTCATTTACCCACGATACGATGTCCTGTTTTAGTTTTTTACCGATGTCCGTATACCTGCCTTCCACCATTAAGAGATGGCTATAGTCATGCAGGTCAATCGATTTTAAACGGGAAATATCAACCATCACCGGTGCCACGCCCAGGTGTTGATCCAGTTGAAACCAGGCTTCTCCGGCATCATAAGTACGTGTACCCGGACCGACGATCAAAAGAGGCTGAATGGCGTCCACTTTCTTGAAGTGACTGGTGCCCAGACCGGGACCGGTTGTTGTCAACTGGCTGTTGAAAGAATGCACATTGACATCAGCATTTTTGAGTATGTCGAATATGGTGTCAGCCTTTTCCTTCTCCTGCAGACCTGCAAGCAGTACCAGGCTGCCTTCACTGAATGATAAGGATGCAGGGCCGTCGCTGATGCTGAATGGTTTTGTCGCAACACGCACATTGGCACCGGCTTCCTGTAAGTCTTGCAATACCAAGGGTGCGTTCAACTGCTGCCAGGAAATAAGCCATGCGACGGCATCGGGATCAGGTGCGTTGGAGGCCAGTGCAGGGCTGTTATCAGAGGTGGCTGGTAACCGTGCCAGTTTTGCAAATGGCAGGTCATAGGCCATCGGCAGGTTCCACGCAGAGACATCGTAAAATGTGTTGTCCTCGAATTTCGTGCGGGTTTCCAGCATCGCCTGTGCCAATCCGAACTGGCGCTGGTTTACGGGAACGACCCAGGCGTGTCCCGGCTCAAATACCTGTCCGTCCACATGGATTTCGGCGTTCAGTGTCTGAAACTGGATCTGGTGCCGTTTGAAAAGATCCATCAGAGCCAGTGCCCTTGCCGTGTCATTACCATCGCCGATAACCCACGCCTGGAAGCCCGCTTTCTCAGCCCTTTGCTGCATCGCCCGGAAAAAGCCGGACTGGTATTTCTTGAACTTGCTGCTAAGTTCATGGGCGCCTTTGAGCGTCGACAAAGACATGCGTACGTGATTGTGAATGGCCTCGGTGAACTCCAGTGGTCCCGAGTCGCGGTTGTAAACAGCGCCGTTGACACGGGGTTGTTCATACAGGATGCCGACGCTGCCGTTGATGTCCGGGTAGGTCGAACCCTTTCCATAAAAGAAGTCATCATAGGTGTCTTCAGTGAAATACATTTCTCCGGCGCTGTCGAAGCTCATTGCATGATATGGCACAAGCGCTCGTGTCATCTCAAGGTTCTCGGCGGTGGTCAGCGGGTGCTGCCGGGTAGGCGCACCGGGCTGGAAAAAGAAGCCGTCGTCACCGGTTTCATGGTGGTCGGTAATGATGTGCGGCAGCCAGCGATGATACTCGGTGATCCGGGCGCGGGATTCAGGGTGCACCAGGGTTAGCCAGTCGCGGTTCAGGTCAAACAGGTAGTGATTGGTTCTGCCCGAAGGCCAGTCCTGGTGGTGGATACGGCCATTGCGATCGCCGACCGGGTTCAAGCTTCGGTTAGAGTTTGACCAGGTCGCAAAGCGGTCGAGACCGTCCGGGTTCAGGCTGGGATCCAGGATGATAATGGTGTTTTTGAGCAGTTCCTTTACATATTCGGACCGGGATGCCGCGAGATACCAGGCAACGATGGGTGCGGCATTGCTGCCGCTGGCTTCATCACCGTGCACGCTGTAACCGAGCCATACCACCAGGGGCGCGTCAGGATTACCATTCACGGCCCCTTTAAGGTGTGACTGGCGAAGTGACTCCAGCTTTGACTGGTTTTCTTCTGAGGAGATGATCACCTGCAGCAACGGTTTCTGCTGATAGGTATGCCCCGTGACCTTGATGCTGACACGGTCTGATTTCTCAGCAAGTGTGTACATATACCGGGCCAGGGACGGGTGCTGAATTCTCCAGTCACCGGGCTCCCAACCAAGCTGGGACTCGGGCGATGGTATGGATGTATCCAGTTCTGCATCTGCTGGCAGGTACTCTGCGGAGGTCATTGCCAGTGAGGACGTAGACAGCAGGAACCCGAGGGCGAGAGACATTAGGCGCATGACAATTTCCAGAGTATTAAAAACAGGCGTGCATTTTATGACATGTGCTGCTGTATTGCTGCAGCTCGCAGGTATTTCATCTGCGGCGGGGAGCCCGGTGCTGCGTAGGGTGCTGCGCGGCGCGCCTGCTGTTAACATGGCGGTATGAAAAACTTCAAAATTGCCATGTTATTTTTTGCAGCCCTCCCGGTGGAAGCAGCCCTTGCAGAAATCCAGTTGGACCAGGTTGATCTGCCGCCCGGTTTTAGTATTGAAATTTATGCTGATGGCGTTGAAAACGCACGGCAGATGGCGCTGGGGGATGACGGGACCCTGTTTGCCGGTAGCCGCAAGGCTGGCAAGCTTTGGGCAATGACCGATGCGGATGGTGATCATCGGGCTGAAACCATCAGGTTGATAGACGAAGATCTCAACATGCCCTCCGGCCTCGAGTTCCGCAATGGTGCACTTTATGTGGGAGCGGTCGACCGGATACTGCGCTACGACAATATTGAAGCCCTTCTGGATCAGCCTCCTGAACCCGTGGTCGTAACCGATGCGCTGCCAGACAAGAAGCATCACGGTTGGAAGTACCTGCGCTTTGGGCCGGATGGCAAACTGTATATACCGGTTGGTGTGCCCTGTAACATTTGCGATGAAGATGGATTTGGCGAGATACGCCGGGTGAATCCGGACGGAAGCGCCATGGATGTTTATGCAAAAGGCGTGCGCAACAGCGTCGGACTGGCTTTTCATCCGCAGAACGGTCAGTTGTGGTTCACGGACAACGGCCGCGACATGCTGGGTGATGACCTTCCGGCAGATGAATTAAACCATGCAGCACGGGCTGGTATGCATTTTGGTATCCCTTACTGCCACCAGGGTGATCTGCTGGATGAAGAGTTTGGAAAGGGCATGGACTGTGCCGATTACACACCGCCGGTTGCGAAACTCGATCCTCATGGCGCCGCCCTGGGCCTGACCTTTTATACGGGAGACATGTTTCCCGCCCGGTATAAAAACCGCCTGTTTATCGCCCAGCATGGTTCATGGAACCGGACCGAAAAGATCGGTTACCAGGTTCGTGTTCTGGATGTAGAGCCTGACGGCACGGTTTTGAATAATGAGATATTTGCAGCTGGCTGGTTACAGGGTCAGGAAGTCTGGGGCCGTCCCAATGATGTGCTGGTGATGCCCGATGGTGCACTGCTGATATCTGATGACCTGGCCGGTGTGATCTACAGGATTAGCTTCACACAATGACCTTGATTCAAATCATCGTTTTGTCCCTGATCCAGGGCCTGACGGAATTTTTGCCGGTATCCAGTTCTGCCCACCTGATCCTGGGTAGTAAGGTCTTCAGTTGGCCTGACCAGGGCCTGGTGTTTGATGTTGCTACGCATCTGGGTACTTTACTGGCCGTGCTGGTGTATTTTCGTAATGATCTCCAGCAGATGCTGGCATCGTGGTTTGTTGCCGGCAAGGGAAACGAGGACTCTCGGAAGCTGGGTCTGATACTGGTCGTGGCCAGCATTCCTGCCATTGCTGCCGGTGGCCTGTTGCATGGTTGGGTAGAGTCGTCACTCCGGGATGTTCGTATCGTTGCGGTCAGTACCATCGGCTTTGGTCTGTTGTTGTGGTGGGCCGATGCCCGCTTCGCACATAAAAAACAACTTGCCGAAATCAATTTGAAGTCCGGACTTCTGATTGGCCTGGCGCAAATGCTGGCCCTCGTGCCCGGTACATCGCGTTCCGGAATCACCATCACCATGGGCCGCATGCTGGGTTTCAATGCCGACAGCGCAGCGCGTTTCTCATTCCTGCTTTCGATACCGATCATCGCCGCTGCCGGTGCGTACGGGGTATTGCGGATGCTGATGCATGACACGTCAATCGACTGGTTGCAATTCAGCCTGGCAGTTCTGCTTTCGGCGCTTGCCGGCTGGTTGTGCATTGCGGCATTTCTTGCCCTGTTGCAGCGAGTTGGCCTGCTTCCCTTTGTGATTTATCGCCTTGCACTGGGCGTGGCTCTGCTTTGGTTCACTTTCTAGTCAAAAATTGCACCAAAATGGTGCGTGATTAATCGTTTAGTGCGATAATGGTGCGGTATTGATTCCGTCGGTCCGTACGGTGTTCTAAGAGATGGCGTAAAAGTCACTTATACGTTGCCAAATGTTGTGAAAGTGCTCTTAAAATCTATTTATTGAAATTTCAAAATAAATTCTCCTTTCTTTCAGGTTGGCACGACTTCTGCATATATATACCGACCCGTTTTGGACATTTATTAAGGTAACAGCATAGGAACAACGACATGAGCATAGAAACAATACAGAAAATGATTACTGATGAAGCAGTTGAATTCGTCGATTTACGGTTTTGTGATACTGCAGGTAAGGAACAGCATGTGAGCATGCCTGTTGCGATGGCAGATGAAGATTTTTTTGAAGAAGGCAAAATGTTCGATGGCTCTTCAATCAAAGGCTGGAAAGGGATCAACGAGTCAGACATGGTGCTGATGCCGGATGTTGACTCTGCCGTGATGGACCCCTTTATGGAACACAGCACGATGATTATTCGCTGTGACGTGCTCGAGCCGCATACGATGGAAGGTTATAACCGTTGTCCCCGCTCACTGGCCAAGCGTGCGGAAGCGTTCCTCAAGTCCAGTGGTCTTGCTGACGCCGCTTACTTTGGCCCTGAACCGGAGTTTTTCGTATTCGACAGCGTCAGTTTCGGCACGGATATGCATTCAACTTTCTACAATATCGATTCCGAAGAAGGTGCCTGGAATACCGGCGCAGAATATGAAGAAGGCAATCATGGACACCGTCCGCGTGTTAAAGGCGGTTATTTCCCGGTTCCTCCAGTGGATAGTTTGCATGATCTGCGTTCAACTATTTGCGGGATACTGGCGAAAATGGGTGTCGAAGTTGAAGTGCATCATCATGAAGTGGGTACTGCCGGCCAGTGTGAAATCGGTACCAAGTTCGCTACATTGACCCGCAAGGCGGACGAGATGTTGACTTTTAAATATGCGACCCATAACGCGGCGCACGCCTCGGGCCGTACTGCGACCTTCATGCCAAAACCGCTGGTCGGCGATAATGGTTCCGGTATGCACGTCCACATGTCCTTATTCAAAGACGGCAACAATCTTTTCGCCGGTGAAGAGTACGGTGGCTTATCAACGATGGCACTGCATTATATTGGTGGTATTTTCAAACACGCGCGTGCTCTGAATGCATTCGCGAACGCATCCACCAACAGTTACAAGCGACTGGTACCAGGTTTTGAAGCACCGGTCATGCTGGCCTACTCGGCCCGCAACCGCTCGGCCTCCTGCCGTATCCCTCATGTTGGCAGTCCAAAAGCGCGTCGTATCGAGGTGCGTTTTGGTGACCCGGCTGGCAATGCATACCTGATGTTTGCTGCTTATATGATGGCCGGCCTTGACGGTATCATCAACAAGATTGACCCGGGTCCGGCCATGGACAAAGACCTTTACGATCTGCCCGCCGAGGAAGTGAAAAACATTCCGACCGTGTGCGCCAGTCTTGCACAGGCCCTCGAAGCACTGGATGGCGACAGGGATTTTCTGAAAGCCGGCGGTGTATTTGACGATGATCTGATTAATGCTTATATCGATCTCAAGATGGAAGAGGTGACACGTTTCCGCATGTCCACCCATCCGGTTGAGTTTGATATGTATTACTCTATATAAAGGAGCTGTCATTCGGCAGTTCCACGGAAACTGGTACGCCTCGCTGTTTGCGAGGCGTTGAAGGCTGGTATAAATTTGGAGTCTGACGATGAAAACAGTTATTTATATGAGATTAATTACGGTCCTTGTAGCGCTATCGCTGGCGCTGGCAGCTTCACCGTTGATGGCACAGGTGTACAAGGTCGTCGATGAAGACGGCAATGTGACCTATACCGATCAAGCACCGGGTGATGGCTCCAAACCCGTCGAACTGGCTCCGATCAGTGTGATTGAAGCGCCGACATATGAAAAAGCACCCGAGGCAACTGCAGGAGATGAAGGTGAGAAAGAAATGTCACTCTCGTATCTGCGCAGGAACTACAAGGACTTTGCAATCATTTCCCCGCAACAGGAAGAATCAGTCTGGAAACCGGATGGCCCCATATCAATTGCCTGGAACACACGGTATGCAATACAGGAAGGTATGCAGGTGACCGTCTACCTGGACGGTAAGATACATACAACCACCAGCCAGCAGGTGGTTCCGGTGGTTGGATTGGATCGGGGCGAGCATACCGTAAAAGCGGAGCTGAGAGACGACAAAAACCGCACCATCGCCACCACAGAACAAGTGGTTTTTTTCGTCAGACAACCGGGTCTGTATAACCGTCCCCGCGTCGCCCCCAGGGTTGGTGGCTAGAATGAATTTGCTTGTGCCATGCTTGATTCACTTTCAACAGCGGTAATAGAGCTGGATGACCTGGGCTGTGTCCGGGGCATGAATGCAGCGGCAGAACATTGTCTTGCAACCGGAAGAGAGCGTATACACGGCTGGCGTTTCAAGGATGTTGATGGTATTCCAAATGAGCTGTCACAGGCTGTTTCAACTACAGCCGGAGAACAGCGTGGTCGTCATTTGAGCGAGTGCAAACTGCCTGGTGGATTGTTCGGCTGTACGATTCAGCCCATCACGGGGCAGGGTACGTTACTGGAGTTTTATGATCTCAAATGGCAACAGCAACAAAACAAGCTGCAACAGCGTGAGCTTCAGACTGGAATGATTGATTTGATCAGGCGTAACCTGGGTCATGAGATTCGCAACCCCCTGGGTGGAATCCGAGGTGCTGCACAAATGATGGCCGCAGAGTTAGGCGACCGTGAATTGGGCACGCTGGCAGAGTTGATCATGCGTGAAGTGGATCGTATCGACGAATTGCTAGCACGCTTTGGCAAATCCGAGCTCGAGTGCCGCCCGCTGGATATCCATTTCGTCCTGCAGGAAACCACCGAGCTATTACGTATGGAATCCGCCGCCAGCGTAAAAATTATTCAAAATTATGACCCCAGCATTCCCGAAATTTCGGCGGACTCAACCGCATTGCGACAGCTGTTTTTAAACCTGCTTCGAAATGCCTTCCAGGCAGGTGCAACCGAGATCGAAATTCGAAGCCGTGTTGACTACGACATGACCCTGTTACAGCCCGGTATGGGTCGTGTTGTCCGTCTGGATATCAAGGACAATGGCTGTGGCGTACCTGAATCCCTGCGCAGTATGTTATTTCTGCCGCTGGTCACCGGCCGGCGTGATGGAACCGGTCTTGGCCTTGCGCTTGCACAACAGATTGCGGCCGCCCACCAGGGCTTATTGACCTATGCGCCACTGGAGCCTGGTAGCCGTTTTACACTCAGACTGCCGCTGCAACGAACCCATGACTGAGCCGGTGCTGATCTGGGTCGTTGACGACGATGAGGCTATTCGCTTTGTCCTCGAGCGGGCGCTGAGCCGTGCCGGCTATGTAACCGAAAGTTTTGCCACTGTGGCTGATGTTATTGCCGCGTTGGATGGTTCTCAACCATCTGTTATTATTACAGATATTCGTTTGCCGGATGCTGATGGCCTGAGTGTGTTGATGGCTCTGGAGGAGCGTAAGATTGAGGTTCCGGTGATCGCCATGACAGCGTTCTCGGATCTTGACCAGGCGGTTACCGCCTTCCAGTCAGGTGTATTCGATTACCTTTCAAAGCCATTTGACCTCGACAAGGTACTTGCAGTGGTTGCCCGTGCATCCGCCGTTCCAGCCGTCGTTCCGGCGGCCACAGAGCAAGGTACAGCTAACCAGCTGATCGGTGATTCGACGGCTATGCAGGAGGTTTTTCGAACCATTGGCAGGTTGTCCCGTTCGACTATCAGCGTGTTGTTGACCGGTGAGACCGGTACCGGCAAGGAGGTTGTCGCCCGTGCACTGCATCAGCACAGCCCGCGGTCCAAAGGCCCGTTTGTCGCTATCAATACGGCAGCGATTCCCACTGAGCTGCTGGAGTCCGAGCTGTTTGGACACGAGAAGGGATCGTTTACCGGGGCCCACGCGAGGCGGGTGGGTCGATTCGAGGAAGCTGCTGGTGGCACGTTATTCCTCGATGAGATTGGTGATATGCCGCTTCCGCTACAAACGCGTTTGCTGCGGGTACTTGCCGAAGGTGACTATTACTGTGTTGGTGGACGGGATCTGCTGCGAGCGGATGTGCGGGTGCTAACCGCAACCCACCAGGATTTGCAGGAAAAAATCGCCAAGGGCACTTTTCGAGAGGACCTTTATCACCGTTTGAATGTAATTACCATTGAGTTACCTCCTCTGCGTGCGCGCAGTGAAGATATTGCCCAGCTGGCCAGGCATTTTTTGCGTGAGGCAGCAGATGAAATGGGTCTGGAGGAGAAGCACTTAATGCCTGAGACCATCCGTGCCTTGCAGCAAAAGTCCTGGCCGGGCAACGTGCGGCAGTTGCAGAATCTTTGTCAGCAGTTGTGTGTTATGGCTCCAGGCGAACAGATTTTACCTGTAGATCTGCCCGCCGGTCTGCAGGACAGGGATGCTGCAAGCGGACCCGTTGACTCCTGGTCAGAGGCTCTGCGGAACTGGACCCGCGCGGCGCTGTTTAATGGTCAGACGGACCTGATGTCTACGGTTCGTGGTGAGTTTGAAAAAATTGTACTCGATTGTGCGCTTGAACATACCGGCGGCAAACGCGTGGAAGCGGCGCGCTTACTAGGTGTTGGCCGTAATACCTTGACCCGAAAACTCAACGAATTTGAAGAAAACTGAAGTGGCTGCGTTCAGCTTGCCGGTGGTACACGTAAACTGAAAGTTACCGGACCGTCATTGACCAGGCTGACCTGCATAGAGGCACCGAAACTTCCAGTGGGAACCTCACCGAGTTGACCCCGGGCTGACTCCAGCAGGTAGTCAAACAGCCTTTTACCTTCTGCGGGCTCTGCCGCCGGCGTAAAGCTGGGGCGGTTGCCGCTGTTGGTGTTCGCGGCCAGCGTAAACTGTGAAACCAGCAGCAATTGTCCACCTGCCTGAAGCAGGTTCAGGTTCATGCGGCCGTTTTCATCTGAAAATATCCGGTAGCTGACAATGCGCTGCAAGAGCCTGTCCGCCTGGGCCTCGGTATCGCCTTTCTCAACCGCTACCAGCGCGAGGATGCCGGCCCCGATTGCGCCGGTCACCCTCGGCCCTGAAGAATTTTCATTAACAACCACGCTGGCTTCCGATACTCTTTGCAACAATGCAATCATTTCACAACCCTGTTTTGAATAATCCGGCTTTGCTAGCCCGCATATTTCACCAGTATCCCGGAATTTGGCGCCGGACAGATGCCACTGGGCGCCGGGCTGGACTGAAGGTCATAGCCGTAGCTATGGCCTGAGGGAAGACCAAGCCCAGTGGTATATGAACAAGCCAGAGCCGGGATAGGTATCGGGCCGGGTACAAAGTGTACCATGGGATTTATTTGAAATAATGTCTTTTAGTTCATACAAATCATTTACTTATAGCGAGGCACGCTACCGACTGGTGAAATATGCGGGTCAATGTTAGCATTGCTTTCTACCGGTATATGAGCGACTGCTGATGAAATTACTCGCCATTCGTGCCGTCATGCGCTTGTTCAGCTGGATAACACCGCGTGCTGCAAAATATCTTGCTCCGCCCCTGGCAGCGGTAGTCTGGTACTCGGTGCCCCGCTTACGGCGAGTCACGCGCCTGAATTTAAAGGCGGCCTATCCGGAGATGGATGCAAAGCAGCGGAAAAAGGTCGGCCGGGCCAGCATGACGCATTATGTCAAGGGGATATTTGAAGCCGGTATGCTGTGGCACTGGCCGTTGGAGCGGTTGTACGGCCTGTTCGATGAAGTGCAGGGTATGGAACAGGTTGATGAACTGATCAGCCTCGGCAAGGGCTTGATCGTGGCTGCACCGCATTATGGTTCCTGGGAAATGTTAAACCTGTATCTGCACAGCAAGGGCGAGGCTGCGATTTTATACAAACCCAGCAAACATCCTGACATTGATGCGTTACTAACAGAAAAGCGTGCCCGTGCGGGAGCCGAGATGGTCGCGGCAACCGGCAAGGGTCTCAGACGTATGTATCAACTGCTCAAAGAGGGCTATTTTGTTGCGCTATTGCCGGATCAGGAACCCACCGGCGGTGGCGGACAGTTTGCACCGTTTTTCGGTATTGAAGCCCTGACCGGTGTATTACTGCCGCGTATGGCTCAGCGGACGGGTGCCCCGGTTGTCTTCGCCGTCTGTGAGCGGCGCAAGGGTGGCCGGTACTGCGTGCATTTATTTACAACAGACCCATCCATTTACAGTGAGGACATGCGCGAAGCACTGACAGAGGTCAATCGGCGTATAGAGCAGTGCATTGAAGTGGATCGGGAACAATATCTGTGGGCCTATAAGCGCTTCAGGAATCGCCCTGAAGGAGAGAAGCCGTTTTATAAACGCTGAAAACAATACAGGCTGAACCGCGGCCGTGTATTCCTGGCCTTGACTCCTGATATCAAGCAGGCTTGATTTAAATCATGTAGCTTTGATTCACCGAAGATTAAAGTGATATTGGGAGCACGGGCATATGAATTCCATCCAACATCAGTCTTCTCCATCTTGGACCATTGACGATTTGATCGGGCAGATGGAGTCGTTACGCCGGATGATCGAAGAACAGGCAGAGCGCGGCCTGCAAGCGTTGCCTGGACTGCCCCCTGAGCGCAAAGCGTGCGCACAAAATCTTTTACGCTATCTTACGGTAAGACATGAAGACATAAGACCACTCCAGGACAGGTTGACCCGCCTGGGTCTGTCCTCACTTGGAAGGATAGAGCCCCACGTCCTTGCGACCATCGATGCAGTTCTGCGCAACCTGTACCTGCTCAATGGTCAGGATGAAGCCGTGGCTGGTTCACAGGAAATACATACTGCCTTCACTGAAGGTGCGAAATGCCTTGAGGAAAACACGGCCCGGCTTTTTGGAACACATCCCGGGAACAGGCGCGGTCACATTATTGTCACCATGCCGGTTGAGGCAGCCGATGATTACCTGATGGTGCATCAATTACTGCTCAGCGGCATGAATTGCATGCGTATCAATTGTGCGCATGATTACCCGGAAATCTGGTCCCGGATGATTGAAACTCTGCGGAATGCTGAGCACTCAACCGGCTTGTCCTGCCGTATTCTGATGGACCTGGGAGGCCCGAAACTACGTCTCGGTCCCATGGAAACCAACCCGGCAGTCATCAAGGTCCGGCCGGTGCGGGCCAAGAACGGCAAGATACTGCGTCCCGCACGAATCTGGTTAACCCCAGATAAGACGGCATTTTCCGAGATGCCCGCCGCTGACGTTACACTCACAATGGATCAGGATTGGCTGGATTGTTTGAATGCAGGTGATCGAATCAGCTTCAGGGATGCGCGCGGTTCAAAAAGAAACTGGCGTATAAAGGAGAAACGCGCGGACGGCTACTGGGCCGAATCCAAGAAGACGTCTTATGTGACGAATGGCACTGTTTTACATACTTATGACCGGATGGGTAACCCGGGCCCCGAAACTGAAATATCTGGTCTGGCACCCGAGGACAGCGTTTGCCTGATCCGCAAAGATGATGTTCTGATCGTTTCGGCAAAAACTGAACCGGGGAAACCCGCATTTCACGACAGTGATGGTGAGTTGCTGAATCCGGGTAAGGTTTCACTGGCAATTCCGGAGGTCTATCGTGATGTACGCCTGGGCGAACCTATTTTCTTTGATGACGGCCGAATTGCCGGCATCGTCGAAAAACGCGATGCGGAACAATTGCAGATTCGCATTACCCACACGCGGAATCCGGTGGAAAAACTTGAAGGCAACAGGGGGGTCAATCTCCCGGATACTGACCTCCACCTGGCTGCGCTGAGCACCAAGGACCTGCAGGATCTGGAATTCGCTGCCCGCCATGCTGACATGATTGGTTTGTCTTTCACCAACAGTCCAGATGATGTCCGGGCATTGCATCAGCACCTGTGCAAACTTGGCCGTGATGATATCGGTGCGGTGTTGAAAATCGAAACCAAGAGAGGCTTTGCCAATCTGCCGGCCATCCTTTTGGAAGCGCTTGAATTTCCGGCCTGCGGCGTCATGATTGCACGGGGCGATCTGGCAGTGGAATGCGGTTTTGAACGTATGTCCGAAGTTCAGGAAGAAATTCTGTGGGTATGCGAGTCAGCGCATATTCCCGTGATCTGGGCAACCCAGGTGCTGGAAGGCTTGACCAAGCGGGGCCATGCGTCAAGAGCAGAGGTTACAGATGCCGCCATGGCCCAGGAGGCAGAAGCAGTTATGCTGAATAAAGGTGAGCATGTCATTGAAGCCGTGGAAATGCTGGACGATATCCTGCAGCGCATGCAGGGTCACCACCATAAGAAACGTTCCATGCTGCGGAAACTACACCTGGCTTCAGGGTTTGCCCTGACATCCGGTAAAAGTTAGTTACGCCAGAAAGCGGGTGAAAACAGTACCAGCAGGGTGAAGATCTCAAGCCGGCCCATCAACATGGCGAAGCTAAGAATCACCTTGGCTGTTGAGTTGAGACTGGCATAGTTGGCGCTGACCTCACCCAGTCCCGGTCCAAGGTTGGTTATGCAGGCCGCGGCGGCGGCATAAGCGGTTACCGGGTCCACACCCACACCATTGAGTGCAATGGTTATCATCACGAAACTGGAGACATACAGGAAAAAGAAACCCCAAACCGCATCCATGACGGTCGTGGATGTCTTTCTGCCGCCGATTTTTACCGGGAAGATTGCGTGGGGGTGAATCAGTCGGCGAATTTCACGAATCGCCTGTCGATATAAAAGCATGATGCGGATCACCTTCATGCCGCCACAAGTGCTGCCGGCGCAACCGCCAATAAACGCAATGCAGATGAGCATGATGGGAATAAAACCCGGCCAGAGGGAGAATTCCGCGGTGGTGAAGCCGGTGGTTGTCATGACTGAAACCACCTGGAAGCTCGCGTAACGGGCAGATTCAGAAATGGACCCATAGGTCCCGTTCAGGTATAGCGTGATGGTGGTCAGGGTCGCGAATGCGAGTAGCAGCGATGCGTAAACCTTGAGCTCGGGATCCTGAAAATAGGGTTGGGAACTGGCCCTTTTCCAGGATGTGAAGTGAATCGCGAAATTGATACCGGCAACCACCATGAAAAATGTCGCGATTATTTCCAGGGTCGGACTGTCGAAGTAGGTAAAACCGGCGTCATGTGTCGACATACCACCAATCGCTACCGTGCTGAAAGCATGGCCGATGGCATCGAAAAGTGTCATACCTCCAAGCCAGTAGGCCAGGGCACAAAGAACAGTAATCCCAAGATAAAGTAACCACAATGCCTTGGCAGTTTCAGTGATACGCGGTGTCAGTTTGCTGTCTTTTAGCGGTCCCGGTGTTTCTGCCCGGTAAAGTTGCATACCGCCAATGCGGAGCATGGGCAAAATGGCGACGGCCAGTACTACGATACCGAGCCCCCCCAGCCATTGAAGTTGCTGACGGTAATACAATAAGCCACGTGGCAGGGCATCGATATTTGTCAGGATCGTGGCACCGGTAGTTGTCAGTCCGGACATGGACTCGAAGACGGCATCGACGTAGGAGATTTCCGGCTGCATCAACAACAAAAAGGGAAGTGCGCCGACCAGCACCAGCGAAAGCCAGCACGCCACGACGACCAGGAACCCGTCACGCAGACGCAATTCCTCGCGGACATTCCGAACCGGCAGAAAAATGGTCATACCGACAAGAAACAGGATAACAGCACTGACCAGAAACAGGTTGGCCGTGCCATCCTTGTACCACCATGAAACCAGCGCTGGTGGAATCATCATGAGGCTGGCGCCGGCGATCAGAAAACCCAGAATCCGTTGAACGGTTGCCGTTCTCCGGTGTTTCATATGAAGGAAGCACTCACCTGGAATAGTTGCTCTACCGCGTGAATTTGTTTTTTGTCCGGTACAAACAACAGGACATGGTCATGCTCTTCTATTGCCGTATCGTGGTGGGCAATGATGACGTTTTCACCCCTGACTATTCCAACGATCGTAGTGCCTTCCGGCAGGTCCAGTTCTTCAAGAGACCGGCCAACCACCTTGGAACTGCGCCTGTCCCCGAGCGCAACCGCCTCGATGGCCTCCGCAGCACCACCCCTGAGTGAATGAACACGTACGATGCTGCCCCGGCGAATATGAGCCAACAGGGCGCCGATGGTGATTTGTTGCGGCGATACAGCGATATCGATTGTGCCCGATTCCATCAGGTCTACATATGAAGGCCGGTTGATGATGGCAATAACTTTCTTCGCCCCCATACGCTTGGCCTGCAATGCGGACAGGATATTGGCCTCATCGTCATTGGTGAGCACACAGTAAACATCGGTATTGTCTACGGCTTCTTCCCTTAACAGGTTGGCATCGGTGCAGTCACCGACCAGCACGATGGTCTTCGACAGTTCTTCAGCAATTGATTCGGCCCTGGCAGGGTTACGTTCAATCACTTTTACGTGGTGGTCGCGTTCAAGTTGACGCGCCAGGTTTTTACCGATGTTGCCACCACCGGCAAGGATCACGCGCCGGATCGGGTTATCGATTGGCCTGAGCTCTTTCATGACCGCAGGTATGTCACGTTTCGCCGCGAGGAAAAAGACAATATCATTCTCCTCGATTATAGTGCTGCCTTCGGGCAGGATCAGTTTGCCGTCGCGATAGATAGCCGCCATACGGGCATCTGACTGGCCCGGCATGTGCTGTGCCAGCGTGTATAGTTTTTGTCTTACCAGCAGACCGCCGGCTTCCGCTTCGGTGGCCACCAATTGTGCCCGGCCATCAGCAAAATCCATGACCTGCAGGGTTCCGGGATATTCGATGAGGTTGGCAATATACTGTGTCAGCAATAGTTCAGGACTGATCAGAACATCGATGGGCGCATGTTCACGGTGAAATAACTCTTCCCGGTCGGTGTATGCGACGGCTCTTACCCGTGCAATGCGGGTTGGCACGTTGTACAGCGTATAGGCAATCTGGCAGGCCACCATGTTGACCTCATCGGAACTGGTCGATGCGATGACAAGATCTGCATCCTCGATACCAGCCCTTTCCATCACCTTGGGGTGGGAAGCGAACCCCAGCACACTGCTTATATCCAACTGATCCTGCAGTTCTTTGAGACGTGACTCATTGTTATCGACAATGGTGATGTCATTGTCCTCGTGGACCAGTGCGCTGGCCACCGTGGAGCCAACCTGTCCGGCACCCAGAATGACGATCCTCATGAGTTGGTTACCAGTTTCGGATCAATTCCAAGTGACCTGAGTTTTCGGTACAGGTGGGTTCTCTCCATACCTACCGATTCGGACAGTTTGCCGACACTGCCGCCGGCCTTCTTTAACTGGTAAGTCAGGTAGTCTCGTTCGAACTGCTCCCTGGCTTCACGCAAAGGCAGGTCATACAGACCGTCGTCATACAAGTTCGCATGACAGGTTGAGGCCGGATCCATGCTGCCCGCACCTTGGTTCAGTGCTTCCTCAATTTCCTGCACCGAAACCTCACCTTCGTGGCCCAGCACTAACAACCGCTGGATCAGGTTACGCAACTCGCGAACATTACCCGGCCAGCTGTGGTTTCGCATCCGGTTCTGGACGGAAACCGAAAATGATCGATAGGGCAGATTTTCATGGTTTGGAAACCAATCGGAAAAGTACCTGATAAGTTCAGGGATATCCTCGGGTCTGTCACGCAGTGCGGGTACTTTTAAAGGCAATACATTCAGGTGGAAATACAAGGGTCCGGGCAAACATTTTTCTTTAACCAGTTGTTCCAGGTTGTCCGCGGCGCTGCAAATTATACGGCACCCAATTGGTTTAAGGCCCATACCGCCATCAGGTGTGTATCCGTTTGTTTCAATGGCATTATTCAGCAACTCAAGCGTGCCAACTGGTCGTCG
>Ga0316190_10000044_pt1 | contig 65913 bp, 61 predicted proteins | sample Eddworburrow2_MG_FD_204929 | JGI IMG/M metagenome (GOLD analysis project Ga0316190, IMG submission 204929) | Coastal sediment microbial communities from Maine, United States - Eddy worm burrow 2 | ecosystem: Environmental > Aquatic > Marine > Coastal > Sediment | place: USA: Maine | collected...
CTTCATTGATGATGTGACCGCGGCGGTTGATAGCCAGTACACTGATTCCGTAACGCTTGCGCAAGCGGGCCTCACCGATGGATTGACCTATAAATTTTGAACCCGGGGGCATAACGATTTCGGAAATACCGGCCCGGCTGGGATTGAAAAGACTTCCAAAGGTCTTCACACGGGGTTGCAGACGGCAGTGGTAATCCAGTGCAAACCGTCCAACCACGTCACGGCTGCCCATGACGCCGAGAATGGTACCAACCCAGATCATTTCATCTGAGGGCGGTGCCATACGCGGTGCATCGGTATTCCGTATGGCCAGTAGTCGCGGAACACCCTCGAGCTTTTCAGCGTCACCGACCTGCATGCCCACCAGCGGGCTATCCACCGTGACCAGAAGCTCATACACATCACCCTTAATATCGTAGGTGTCAGCAAAGTACGTCTTGGTTCGGGCAGGTACGGCGGAAGATTCGATGGCGTTGTCCGGCAGCAACAGCTTTCCAAAAATCAGGAAGTAGACGATACCTGTTGCCAGCAACGCCAGTCCGACAGGAGCCACATCGAACAATTCAAATTGGCCCAGTGTCTCGGCCCCGGGTGGCAAAGACGCATTCGAGGCGGAAATCAGGTCGTTTAACAGGATCAGCGGCGATGAGCCGACCATTGTCATGGTTCCGCCCAGGATGGCGCAAAAACCCATTGGCATCAGCATGCGGGAGAGCGGAATATCGGTACGTGCCGAGATACGGGATACCACCGGCAGAAACAGGGCGGTGGCGCCAACGTTTTGCATCAAGCTGGAAATAACACCCACCGTACCCGAGACCAAGGGGTTGATCCGGTTGGCGGTCTTGCCGCCGATGCGCAATATGAAAGCGGCAACAACCGACATCACACCGGTCCTGTCCAGCCCGGCCCCGAGGATCATGACGGCGATAATGGAAATGACGGCGTTGGAGGCAAAACCATTGAATAGATGGTCTGAAGGCACCAGCCCCAGCAAGCCCAGCAGTACCATGACCGACAATGCCACCACGTCGACCCGGACAACCTCAAATACAAACAATGCAATGGTAATGGCCAGCACCGCCAGCACCAGCATCATATCGCTTGTGAGTGTAAGCCCGGTCTCCATTATTGGTTCAGTGTATCCCGCTTAAATTCGTTGGTACAGCAAATCCCTGACTTCATGACCAAGATTTTCGCCGCGCTCTTCGTACTTGGTATAGGGCCGCCAGTCGGGTCGTTCGCAATAGTCTCCCGTGGGAGACAGATTGATGAAGTCCGCGCTGGACTGCATGACTTCCAGCATGTGTTCCGCGTAAGGCTGCCAGTCGGTCGCCAGGTGTAAAATCCCGCCACTTTCCATGCATCGCGCCAGGTGGTCTACAAACGCCGGTTGGATAATGCGCCGTTTATGATGTCGCTTTTTCGGCCATGGATCGGCGAAATAAATACGCACGCCTGCCAGGCTGCCTTCTGCGATACGATTTTGCAAAAATGGCACCGCGTCTTCGCAGGCAATGCGGACATTTTCTATATCGTTCTCTTCCAATGCCATCAGCAGATGCCCGACACCGGGCTCATGCACCTCGATTCCGATGAAGTTTTTTTCCGGTTCCTGCTGTGCCATGCGCCAGGTGGATTCACCGTTGCCGAAACCTATCTCCACGATGACGTCAGCGGGGCGGTCAAAATGACCGTCGAAATCCAGCACGGTATCCCTTTTTTCAATACCGTAGTGTGGCCATAGTTCATCCAGAGCATGCTGCTGGGCAATGGTCAGGCGGCCTTTTCGTAAGACAAAACTGCGTATGTTTCGATGTGTCGGTTCGGTCATAAGCTCACTGATTATTCATGTTTCCTGAAGTCGGTTACCAGCGCAAAAAAGCCCGGCATCACCGGGCTTTTTATGGCTGACGCTACACTAGTGTGCAGGTGCGGCCACTGCAGCTGTGCTGGTAATGACAGATTGATCGTAAAAATCGAAGAAAAAATAGAATATCAGGCTACAGACGATAAGTGTTGCGATCATCGCCGGTGTGCCGTAACGGAACCAAACCCATGGTGTTATCGCCAAAGACGGGTCGTTCTCGCGTTTCGCCAGCCTTTCTGAAATTGTCACAATATATACATTGGCGGTAGAACCGATATGGGTTCCGTTGCCACCCATGCCAACCCCGGCAGCAAGTGCCCACCACAGCGGCGTGACATGGATACCCTGGGCTTCCATGCCGAGCAGAATCGGAATCATGGCTGCTGTAAATGGAATGTTATCAATAGCAGCAGAAAGAACGGCAGCCACCCACAGCAACACCAGGGTTGCGGTCAGCAGATCTTCCTGAACAAATGGAATGATGAACTGGCCAAGGTAGCGTAAAAAGCCACTGTGCTCTACACCACCGACCACGATAAACAGGGATATGAAGAAGATCAGCAGTGGAATTTCAACATCTTCCATCGCGTGGTCCATCTCAACGTGCCGGGCAATAAACACCAGCAGGGTAAGACCCAACGCTGAAACCATCCAGGGTTCCCAGCCGATGGAATGGTGAATTGTGAACAGGATGACCATCAGGCCGAGTACAAACAATGACTGGTTCCAGAGCTTCTTGTCTTTATATTCGACTTTACTGTGATACTCACCCTGGGGTTGGACCGCCAACTGTTTGCGGAACAGGAAACGCAGCATGAACAACACGGTAATCCATGCGGCAAATGTCATACCGCCCATGTGTACAAGGAAGGTATTGAAGTCAATGCCTTTGGCAGAACCGATCATCAGGTTGGGCGGGTCACCTACCAGTGTTGCAACACCGCCGGTATCCGACAGCAGGGCAGCAGCCAACAGGAACGGTATAGGTGTAACCTTCATTGCCCTGGCAATAAGGATAATCAAGGGGCCGAAAATTACCACCGTGGTGACGTTATCAAGCAGCAGGGAGAGCACGGTTACAGAGGTTCCCAGCAAGACCATCAGCACGAACTGCCTGCCTTTACTGATCCTGGCCATGTAGTTGGCCATTGCCTCGAAGCCACCGGTGGGGATCATGATGGAAACGATCGCCATCATACAACCGAGGAGAAAAACGACGTTCCAATCGATCGCAAGAACGGCAAGGTGTGAATCATAGAAGCCGTAGAACTGACCTGCAATGATCATCATGAGGGCGCCCATCATCGCGAACTTGGCGCGATGGAAGCCATGAAATGTCTCTGTGAAAATGCCGATGAATGTAATGGCAAGAATGATTCCCGAAATCATCATTGCTTCGTTCATGACAAGCAGTTCTGTCATTTTTTATTATCTCCCGGTGGATTTGGCCTTTTAAGAACCGCGGATGCTTTCAGCTATTATGCACTGAACCGGACGATTTTCTCAATTTAAAGCCCGCCGGAAGCTCAAGCCGCTTCCTCAACCATTAATTTCACATCCAAAGATGCAATTTGAGAAAACTTGCTTTAAAATATATCTCTTAATTCGGATAGAAAGATATATTTCATTGGAGTTTATAAAAAATGAGCAATTACCTATTTACCTCGGAATCTGTTTCCGAGGGTCATCCTGACAAAGTTGCAGACCAGATTTCAGACGCGGTCCTGGATGCCATTATCAAGGAAGATCCCGCAGCCCATGTGGCCTGTGAAACTTTTATCAAAACCGGTGTGGCCATTGTGGGTGGAGAAATCACCACCGATGCATGGGTCGATCTGGAAGATATTATTCGTAAAGTGATCGTAAAGATCGGTTATGAATCTTCGGAGTACGGCTTTGACGGCCACACTTGCGGTGTCATCAATATTATCGGCAAGCAGTCCAGTGACATCGATCAGGGTGTTAACCGTACGTCGCCGGAAGAGCAGGGTGCGGGTGACCAGGGCCTGATGTTCGGTTACGCCTCTAATGAAACGGATGTTTTGATGCCCGCGCCAATCTATTACGCGCATGAGTTGGTCAAGAAGCAGGCCGAGGTACGTCGTAATTCAAGCGATGGTAAATACCATTTGCGTCCGGACGCGAAAAGCCAGGTGACTTTCCGTTACGAGAATGACAAACCGGTCGGTATTGATGCCGTTGTGCTTTCTACCCAGCACCACAGGGATTCCACCCAGGCTCAGATCCATGAGTTGGTAATGGAGGAGATCATTAAACCGATACTTCCCGCGCACTGGCTGGATGACAAAACCAAGTACCACATTAACCCGACAGGACGATTTGAAATCGGTGGGCCGGTGGGTGATGCCGGATTGACCGGACGCAAGATAATCGTTGATACCTATGGTGGTGTTGCACGGCACGGCGGCGGCGCCTTCTCAGGAAAAGACCCGTCCAAAGTGGATCGCTCTGCTGCTTATGCTGCCCGCTATGTTGCCAAGAACATCGTTGCTGCAGGCCTGGCAGACCGTATTGAAATCCAGGTGTCTTATGCCATTGGCGTGGCGACACCGACATCAATCGGCATCGATACATTTGGTTCTGAAAAAATTCCGGCTGTGCGTATTGAACAGCTGGTACGGGAATTTTTCGACCTGACGCCTTACGGCATTATTACGGCGCTTGACCTGATCAAGCCGATTTACACCCCGTTGGCTGCCTATGGCCATATGGGTCGCGAGGATTTGAACGTCAGTTGGGAAAAAACTGACAAGGCCGCCCAGTTGCGTGAAGCAGCCGGCCTGTAAACAAAGGAATATTGAGATGAATGCAGTAATTGAAGACATAAACAAGCACGACTATTACGTTGCCGATATCGGGCAAGCCGATTTTGGCCGCAGGGAGATTGCGATAGCCGAAACGGAAATGCCCGGTTTGATGGCGGTGCGCGAAGAGCTCGGAGCTGATCAACCACTCAAGGGTGCGCGAATTGCGGGAAGTTTGCACATGACCATCCAGACCGCCGTGCTGATCGAGGCTCTCGAGGCGCTGGGCGCGGAAGTTCGTTGGGCATCCTGTAATATCTATTCCACCCAGGATCATGCCGCTGCTGCGATTGCGGCGGGCGGCACGCCCGTATTCGCTTTCAAAGGTGAAAACCTTGATGAATACTGGGAATTCGCCCACCGGATATTTGACTGGGGCAACGGTGATGGTGATGAGAATTTCGCCAACATGATTCTGGATGACGGTGGTGATGCGACCATGTTGCTATATGTGGGTGCCCAGGCCGAAGAAGATCCGTCAATACTCGACAATCCCGACAGCGAAGAACAGGTTTGTTTATTCAATGCGATCAAGAAACGTCTGGCGACAAAACATGGCTGGTACACGAAAGCACTGTCCAAAATTCAGGGTGTGACCGAAGAAACCACCACCGGTGTAAAACGTCTTTATGAAATGTCCAAAGAGGGCACGTTGCCGTTCCCCGCGATCAATGTGAATGACTCGGTCACCAAGTCGAAATTCGACAATCTGTATGGTTGTCGCGAGTCACTGGTTGACGGTATCAAGCGCGCCACCGATGTAATGATTGCTGGCAAGATTGCGATTGTTGCCGGTTATGGTGATGTTGGTAAAGGTTGTGCGCAGTCCCTGCGCGGGCTCGGTGCGACGGTATGGGTTACAGAAATTGACCCGATTTGCGCGTTGCAGGCTGCCATGGAGGGTTACCGTGTTGTGACCATGGAAGACGCTGCGGCCAAAGCCGACATTTTCGTCACGGCCACCGGAAACTTTCATGTCCTGACGCATGACCACATGGCTGCCATGAAAAACCAGGCAATCGTTTGTAATATTGGTCACTTTGACAACGAAATCGATGTTGCCAGTCTGCAACCGTACGACTGGCAGGAAATTAAGCCACAGGTTGATCACGTGATCTTTCCGGACGGCAAGCGGATCATCCTGCTGGCAAAAGGCCGCCTGGTGAACCTGGGCTGCGCTACGGGCCACCCGAGTTTTGTCATGTCAAACTCCTTTACCAACCAGGTGCTGGCGCAAATTGAGTTGTGGAAGTATCCCGAGCGGTACAAAAATGACGTCTACGTTCTGCCCAAGCATCTTGATGAGAAAGTTGCCCGGCTTCATTTGCAGCGTGTGGGTGCCAACCTGACGCGTCTGACCGATGAGCAGGCCAGTTATATCAGCGTGGATGCAGACGGTCCTTATAAGCCGGGTCATTACCGCTACTAGCCTAAGCAAACTATCCTGTCCCGGCAGAAACCGGGGCGGGACTGGTTCCGCTAACCGGTATCCCCCATAATGATCAGATCAAGAGTCCCCATCTCTTTCGAATTTTTTCCGCCGCGCTCGGATGATCAGAAACTGATCCTGGACTCCACCTGGCAGAAGCTTTCAAGGCTCAATCCGCGCTACCTGTCCGTGACCTTCGGAGCGGGTGGTTCGACACTGGATGCAACCTTGAATACGGTTTCCGATTTGCTGGAAAAATCCGGTGTTCCGGTGGCGCCGCATATCTCGTGCATGGCCAGGGACCGTGAGATGCTTCTACGTTTACTGGAGTCTTACAAACAGGCAGGTGTCGAGCGCCTGGTCGTGTTGCGTGGAGACCGGCCCGAAGGTGTCAGTGGACCTGGACCGTTTCAGTATGCCAGTGACCTTGTAAGGTTTGTGCAGGAATCGTTTCCTGACGAATTTCATATCGAAGTGGCCTGTTACCCGGAATTTCACCCTGAATCCACCACACCCGAAACCGAATTCAAGTATTTCAAGGAAAAAGTGGATGCGGGTGCCGATGGTGCAACAACGCAGTATTTTTACAACACGGACTGTTATTTCCAGTTCCTTGACGATTGCCAGCGCAATGGTATCGATATACCGATCACCCCCGGCATCATGCCGATTACAAATTACCAGAGCCTGGTGAGGTTTTCAGCCATGTGTGGCGCCGAAATTCCACGCTGGATGCGTAAACGCCTGGATTCATTTGGTGATGATGGTGCTTCCATCCGTGAGTTCGGTCTGGACGTGGTAACAAAGCTATGTGAACGTCTGCTACTCGGCGGTGCACCGGGTCTGCACATCTACACCCTGAACCGGGCCAATGCGACCATGCGTCTGTGGCATCGTTTGAATCATCTGTAATTTGCTGATAAACGGTTTATACGCTGCGTAACGAGTTACGCACCCTACGTCCAGCACAGGACGTCAGTGATCTACGTTCCCTGTCAAAGTGCCTTCAACGTCACCATCTTCACGATAGATCGAAACTTCCATCACCCCCCTGGTATCAATGCTGGCGCGGTACATGCCTTCTGAATTGAACGGTGTGGCGATATTTCCATAACGATCAATGGCAATGACACCACCTTCGCCGTTGGCCTTTACCAGGATGTCGTTTACCACGGTATCGGCCGCCTCGCTCAATGGCGTGCCAAGTTCAACGCGGTGACAGATGTTATAGGCCGCCACATGGCGTATAAAAACCTCGCCGTGTCCGGTTGCACTGACGGCACAACTGCTATTGCTGGCATAAGTTCCGGCGCCAATAATGGGTGAGTCACCCACACGGCCCCAACGCTTATTGCAGGTTCCGCCTGTTGATGTGCCGGCTGTCAGGTTGCCCTGCCTGTCGAGGGCCACTGCACCCACGGTGGAATACCACTGATCCTTCCGGTCCGCTTCGGCCTGTTCTTTGGCCTGGATATGCTGCAGCTGTTGCCAGCGGAAGTCGGTGTAGAAACTGGCCGGATCCATCATTTCGAAACCTTGCTGCCTGGCGAATTCTTCCGCGCCTTCCCCCATCAACATGACATGCTCAGAATCAGTCATCACCCTGGATGCCAGGTCAATCGGGTTCTTGATACGGGAGACCGACGCGACAGCACCGGCATTCAAACCCGCGCCTTCCATGATGGAAGCGTCCATTTCGTGATTTCCCGCGGCATTGAATACAGAACCGTTACCGGCATTGAACAGGGGCGAGTCCTCCATCACGTTGATGGCCGCAATGACGGCCCGGGTACTGCTTTCACCCGCTACCAGGGCCCGGTGGCCGGCCTGGATGGATTCCTGCAGTGCCGCACGGATCTCAGCTCCCTTTTCATCGGTCATGTTAGCCCTGGTGATCGTACCGGCACCGCCGTGAATCACGATCGCTGGCTGAGAGCCTGTCATGATCGCGCTCCTGCCCAGAACAGACCGGCATAGATTTTGGGGTCGACCATAATACCTTCCGCCATTCGCTCTTCCAGCCATTGGCTTGCGTTTTCAAGCGGCACATGGTGAACGGTGATATTTTCATCGCCATTACCGCCGCCGGGGCCAACCCGCTCCAGACCACTGGCGTAAAAAATCGTGACAATTTCATCACTCATGCCCGGAGTGCTGGGGCTGGTTAACAGTTCTTCCAGAAAACCGGCGCGATACCCGGTTTCTTCGATCAACTCTCGCTGGGCAGCAGTTTTGAGCTTCTCATCACGGTCGCCCGTATCACCCGCCAATCCGGCTGGTAATTCCATCACCAGGCTTTTGACAGGAATACGGTACTGCTCTACCAGGACCAGTTCACCTGCATCAGTCACAGGCACAAGAACGACAACGCCCGTAGCGTTGGTTCGGAATGCGTACTCCCATCGATCGGTTTCTTTCAAACCAAGAAAGCGACCACGGTAATGAATTGATTCATTTTTTGCCACAGACTCACCTGATGCTCTGATAAACTGCGCCGATTGTATCCTAGGAGCCTGTCGGATTTAGCATGATCTATTGCGAAAAAACCGAGTTTGGCCAGATTTCCCGATCTTTATCGTTAAATAGCGGTGCTATTCTCCTCAAAAGATCGAAAAATCTGACTCAAATCGGTTTTCTCTCGTTACGATCGGCCAAACTCGACAGACTCCTAGCGTTGGTTTAAATAGAACGAAATTCATGTTCAATTTAATACTCGTCGCCGGGTAAATGGTTAACCCCATAAAGTAATCAGTATTTAACGGAACCAAAGTTTGTGTAGCTGTTCATAGTGAGCGGAAATAAAAGACACAATTAAGAGGACAACCATGTCGCATCAATCAGTTATTACCTTCGTATTGGCAATTGTCTTGGCCGTGGCCAGCCTGCCATTGGCGGCACAGACGGAAAATCAGCAAGCCCGGCCTGAGAATGTGCCCGAATTGCTGGTCAAAGCCAATAGCGCTTACGCAGAGAAGGATTACCTGGCATTTAGCAGAGCACTGGAACGATTACACGTGCTTCGACCCTACAACGGCGGCTATATGTACCAGTTGGTGATCGCCTATGCCTTGCTTGATGAAAAATCAAAGGCATATGACGTGATGGTGCGCATGCAGCGGCAGGGACTTGGATATGACTTCGATGAGTCTCCGGACACAATGAATATCAGGGGGACACAGGTTTATGACCATGTCAATGACATGTTGAAGACGGCCTCTAACCCGCTGGGCGAAGCCGATCCGGCATTTGTTTTACCTGAAAGTGTGTCTTTGCCTGAGACAATCAGCTGGGATGAAAGCCGGCAAAAATTTCTGATTGGCACGGCTACTGAGGGCAGCATCATTGCAGTTGGTCTGGACGGACAGGTTACTGAACTGATTAAGGCCAATGATGAAAACGGTTTGTGGGCAATTCTCGATATTCTTGTTGATACATCACGTAACCGTTTGTGGGTCACCAGTTCAGCCATACCGTCTTTTTCGCGCTTTGATCCGGTTGATCAAGGCCGCTCAGCCCTGTTTGAATTTAACCTGAAATCACTGGAGTTGATTCACCGCTATCCGGTTCCGGTCGATGGTATGCCCCATACCCTGGGAAGCATGGCCCTCAGTTCAGATGGCGATATCTACATCGTGGATCGGACCTTGCCGATCATTTTTCGAAAAGTCGCGGGCGAGCAAAAAATCAAGGCTGCAGTTGCACTAAGAGACATGGTCAGCATGCGCGGAATTGCAATACAGCCTGACGGCGGGCTTATATATGTCGCTGATCGTGAGATGGGAATCATGGTCGTTGATATCAAGAGCGCCCGGTCGCGATTACTGGCAGTACCCGCGACGCTCAATGTTGGCGGCATAGACGGCCTTTACCTGAAAGACAATTGTCTCTTCATGATCCAGAATGGCATCATGCCGCAGCGCGTCATGCGTCTTCAACTGGACTCGGAGGGTATCGAAGTTGTAGCAGTGAGGCCAATGGCCGTGTCCCAACCGGAGTTTGACTTTCCCAGCTTTGGAACACTGAAGGATGAGCAACTGTACTATTTTGCTAACAGCCAGTCGTCGATCAATTCCGGGTCTACAAAGGCTATCACGGTAGTAAGCACACCACTGGAGTCCAGCGAAGATCTTACTGCGCCAGACGTTGGAAGTATTTTGAGACGAGCGGTAAAGAGCAGTGAGGAATCGGTAGAGGGTTCTGAAAAGAATTAACCCGTCAGCATACAACGACGACGAAGCATTCCGCCGAACGCCATTTCATCAAACAAACGGTTAAGGCGGGCTTCATCCAGTTCTTTACGGGTAACACCCGGGTTTTCAAGTGCTGATGGTACCCGGGTTTCAATGATCGTGAGGCGTCGTGCCAATTCTGCGGCGTCCCTGTGTTCACCGAGTTTTTTGTGCAGGGATTTTGCGCCTCGAATGCTCAGGTGCTGAACCTCATCAATCCGTTCCCAGATCGCATCCAGATCATCGAAGTGACTTAATAACGAAGCCGCTGACTTCGGACCTATACCCGGTATGCCGGGGATGTTGTCCACCGCATCCCCGGTCAGTGCAAGATAGTCGGCAATCTGCTCGGGAAAGACACCGAATTTATCCTTTATTTTTGTGCGACCGAGTTTCTGGTTGCGTGTGAAATCCCACCAGGTGTCATTTTTATCAATCAACTGGGCGAGATCTTTGTCACTGGTTATGATGCAAACCGGATGTCCCCGCTCACGCCAATGTGATGCCAGGGTGCCGATCAGGTCATCGGCTTCATAGCGCTGGTCGGCAAAGCAACTCAAACCCATGGATTCGGCCACATCCCTGGCCCAGCTGAACTGGCGTTTCAGTTCCTCGGGTGCGGGATCGCGGTTAGCCTTGTACTCTGGATAGATTTCATTGCGGTAGCTTTTGCTGAGTGACTCGTCGAAAGCCACACCGATGTGTTCAGCATTGGTTTGCTCAAGCAGGCTGCAGAGAAAACCGGTAAACCCGTAGACAGCATTGGTGGGTTCCCCCGCCGAGTTAACGAAGTCATCTGAGATTGAAAACCAGGCGCGAAATATATAGATGCTGGCGTCAACGAGGTAAACGGGTTGCAGGCTCATAAGCCGTCTATCTTAACTCAAACAAATGCAAGAGGCTTTACACCAGCAATGATTCACCTTTTTCCACGCGTTTGCGCAAAACACTGTTACGTGGAAAATGTGCCAGCAAAAAATCCATCTGATCGTTCAGGATCTGGCGCCCCTGCAAATAAATGTACTCCGCATGGGTCGGGCAGAACGGGATTGCAAGCAGCTCCATACCCGCTTGTTCAGGCGTCCTGCCGGCCTTGTGATTGTTGCATCGCTTACAGGCGGTGACGACATTGACCCAGCGATCCTGACCGCCCTGGCTCAAGGGGTGGACGTGATCTCTTGAAAGCAGGGAATTCGGAAACTGCAGACCACAATACAGGCACAAATTCTGGTCACGACGGAACAGGGACTGATTGCTTAGCGGGGGCACATAACCTGATGCGAACAGGTGTTTATGAGGGTGATGTCCAATTGTGGCTATGATGGCATCCACGCTGACCATGCTCTGAAGCCCGCTGATGGCATTGATGCCGCCATGAACCTGGTACAGCGTTTTTCCGAGAGAGTAAGAGACCTGATCAAGCGTAATGAGCTTGACCGCTTCCTGGTATCCGACCCACTCCAATGGCATACCGGATACATCTGTGCGTAGAACCCGTTGCTGTAAATCCATGACCTCTTTTATCGATTCGGTCGCAAATAGCTGTTGGCACAAGATATAGTGTTGTTTCATACACCATAACCGTATGTGTTGTTTTATATTGTTTTGGAAGCAATCGCAAGCGAAAATTTGTGCAGTTTTGCATTCGCTACTTAGATCCGGATTTGTGATTGCGAACCACCAGCCTGTTATTGTTGTCACAAACGCATCGTCTAATTCAGGAGTTATGTGTGAAATTGGTATTACGCAGCATCTTTCTCTTACTGGCAGTGATGACAGGGCCAACTCCGGCTTTGGCTGCCTTACCCGTAGCCGTAGATGGGGAGGCGTTGCCATCTTTGGCGCCGGTACTCAAGCGGGTAACGCCTTCCGTGGTCAATGTTAATACCCTGACGCGCGTACGCGTACGTAGCCCCTTGTTGGAAGATCCATTTTTCAGGCGTTTTTTCAATGTACCTGACACACCGCGTGAACGGGTTTCTCAAAGCCTGGGTTCCGGTGTCATTGTCGATGCTGAAAAAGGTTATGTGTTGACCAACAATCACGTCATAGCCCGTGCAGATGAGATTTCTGTCGGTCTCAAGGACGGCCGCAGTCTCGAGGCGAAATTGATAGGCACAGACCCCGATACGGACCTGGCGGTTATTCAGATTCCAGCTGACAACCTGACCGCGCTGCAATTGGCAGACTCCGATGAATTAGAGGTCGGGGACTTCGTGGTGGCTGTCGGAAACCCCTTCGGGCTGGGCCAGACGGTGACATCCGGGATTGTAAGCGCACTGGGCCGTACGGGTTTGAGAGGTCTTGAATACCAGAATTTTATTCAGACCGACGCCTCCATCAACCCGGGAAATTCCGGTGGTGCATTGATTAATCTGCGTGGTGAACTGGTCGGGATCAACAGCGCGATATTCACACCCAGCGGTGGCAATGTCGGTATTGGCTTCGCCATTCCAGCCAGCATGGCACGTTACGTGATGGATCAGCTGACCGAGTTTGGCGAAGTACGTCGTGGAACACTGGGCTTGATCGTCCAGGATCTGACGCCTGAACTGGCAGGTGCATTTTCGATTGAGCCGGGCCGGGGTGTGCTGGTGGCGGAGATTGTTGCCGGATCAGCCGCCGATGATGCGGGATTGCAACCGGGTGATGTGATCACAAACATGGCAAAACGTGAAATCAATAGTAAACAGGATTTTCGTAACGCTGTGGGCCGCCTGGCCATTGGTGAATCATTGAAAGTTGAGTACCTGAGGAACGATAAGAATCGAGATACCAAGTTGGTCATCCAGCCTGTGCCTGTTTTAGATGGGGACGATCTGGATTACCGGCTTGAAGGTGCGCGTTTTACGGAATTGACTGAAAGGCACAGACGGCAAAACCTTTCCGGTGTTTTGGTCGATGAGCTTGATGAGGGCAGTCGTCTTGCACGCCAGGGACTTTCGGTGGGTGACGTTATCACCGGTGCCAACCGCGAACAGGTTCATAACCTTGCGGATTTTGAAAAGCTTGTTGATAAACCACGCGGCACCTTGCTGCTGCAGGTTTTCAGGAGAGGCAGGTCTTATATTGTCCGTATTGACTAAAACGGTCTGAACATTCGTGTTTCGGGTGTGCCCAGGGGCATTTGGTGCTTTCCGGAAATTCACGTTTGACATAAACTGGTGTAACTCCCAAGCAGGGCATACATGATGAGCTTTACAGATCAGAAAGACGGTATTCCACTGTACGCAGTGAGTACGGCGAACTATGAACAATGGATGGCAAATCTACCCGGAGTTCAGCAGAAGTGGCTGAAGGCAATGGGTTTCCGTGCGAAAGCAGGCAAGTTATGCAGTCTGCCCGATAGCAACGGTGAACTGCATGGTTATGCTTTTGGCATGGCGGAGCAGGGCTGGTTGTACCAACTTGCGCCACTACCGGCAAAACTGATAGCAGGTAATTATCGTTTGGTAGCAGACTGGAGCCCGTCAGAGCGCTTGCAGGCCAGTCTCGGCTGGGGTCTTGCGTGCTACCAGTTCAGTCTGTATCTCAAACCACAACATGAAATGCCATCACTGGTGCTTGAAGAAGATATCGCCGCCGGTGCCCGGCAGCTGCTGTCAGCGCAATCACTTGTCCGCGATCTGATCAACACTCCGACCGAAGACATGGGGCCTGGACAGTTGGCAGATGCCATGCAGGTGCAAGTAGATGAGTTTGATGCACAAATGTCGGTGGTCCAGGGTGTCGGTTTGTTGAATGAAAACTTTCCCGCCATCCATGCCGTAGGACGGGCCTCGGACCGTGAACCCCGTTTGCTCAAATTGGAATGGGGGGATGACGATCAGCCGTTATTGGCACTTTGCGGAAAAGGTGTGTGCTTTGATACCGGCGGTTTGAACCTGAAACCCGGTACGGGCATGGCGTTGATGAAAAAGGACATGGGCGGAGCAGCACATGTGCTGGCGCTGGCGCGGTTAATCATGCAGGCGCAATTACCCATACGTCTGCTGGTATTGATCCCGGCGGTGGAGAACTCGGTATCCGGTAACGCTTATCGCCCGGGGGACGTAATTTCCACACGAAAGGGTCTGAGCGTCGAGATTGGTAATACCGATGCTGAAGGAAGAATAGTGCTGGCGGACGCGTTAGCCTATGCCGCTGAGTTTGAGCCTGACCTGGTCATTGATTTTGCCACCCTGACCGGTGCTGCACGGGTTGCCCTTGGCACTGATCTACCGCCGGTATTCAGTAATGATATCTCCATCGCGAATGAGATCATGGCGGCGGGTGAACTCGAAGAGGACCCGCTCTGGGTGTTACCTCTTTACCAACCCTACAAGGAACTGCTGAAAAGCCAGATTGCCGATTTGAATAATATGGGTAAGACCCCGTTTGGCGGTTGTATCACCGCAGCGCTTTTCCTGGAGTATTTCGTCAGGCCGGAAAACGACTGGGTACATATCGATACCTACGGCTGGAACCAGGCAGCCCGGCCCGGCCGCCCGATCGGCGGCGAGGCACTGGGGCTAAGAGCGGTCTTCCAGTACCTGAAAAACCGTTACACGTAGGGTGGGTTCGCAGGGTGCGTAATGAATTACGCACCCTGCGAACCCACGCGTATTCCTCTGCTTGGGATGAAACGGTACGTAACGAGTTACGCACCCTTCACAGCCTTTACACAAGTCACTTGATCATAGTCAATTACGTGTCACTTTTAGGGGAGTAAATTCACGCCTGAGACCCGTTCCTGGCTCTTACCGGACGGGTTCATGTGCCCCGCTCAATTGGCGGTGGTGACTCACTTATGTTCGGGAGTTCAACTATGGACAGGAAGTACAGGATCGCGTGGTTGCCTGGTGATGGCGTTGGTGTTGAGGTAATGGAAGCGGCACGGATTGTTCTCGACCGTGTTGGTCTTGATGCGGAGTATATTCACGGTGATATTGGCTGGGAATTCTGGCGTACCGAAGGTGATGCCTTTCCGGCCCGGACCATCGACCTGCTCAATAATGTCGATGCCGCCATGTTTGGCGCCATCACGTCCAAACCCGTAAAAGAGACGGAAAAGGAATTGGTGCCGGAGCTACAGGGCAAAGGCCTGACCTACCGCTCACCCATCGTGCGTATGCGGCAGCTTTTTGACCTGTATGTGTGCCTGCGTCCCTGCAAGGCTTACCCCAACAATCCACTCAATTATCACGAGGGTATCGACCTTGTCATTTTCCGGGAAAACACCGAGGATCTTTATGCCGGTGTTGAATTTAACCCTGTTCCTCAAAAACTAAAGGATGTGCTGTCGGAGTTGGCACCTGCCTTCAAGGCTTTTGAGCACCTGTCAGGCGATGAGTACGCTGTTTCCTGCAAGATCAACACCAAAAAGGGTTCCGAGCGAATCATTCGCGAGGCGTTTGAATTTGCCCGTAAGTTCGGACGTAAAAAAGTAACGGTGGTTCACAAGGCCAACGTGGTACGTGCCACTGACGGGCTGTTCCTGGAAGCGGCGCGCAAAGTGGCGAAGGACTTCCCGGATATCGCCATGGACGATGCCAATATCGATGCCATCACGATGTGGTTGCTGAAAAACCCGTTTAATTACGATGTGCTGGTCGCACCCAATCTTTACGGTGATGTGGTTTCTGATCTGTGTGCACAGATGGTCGGTGGACTCGGCTTCGGGTGCTCCGGCAATATCGGTGAAAAACTGGCCGTATTCGAGCCGACCCATGGCTCGGCGCCCAAGTACTCGGGTATGTACAAGGTTAATCCGATCGCTACCATCCTGACCGCCAAGATGATGCTCGACTGGCTGGGTGAGGCTGAGGCCGCAAAGCGTATCGAAAATGCCGTTGCTGAGGTGATCAGTGAAGGTGAAGTCCGCACTTACGACATGGGCGGATCGGCCACGACTCTCGAGATGGCGGAAGCCATCGCCGGCAAATTATAGAAGGAGGCGTCATGAAACATATCGTCGTCCATGAGGTTGGCCCCCGCGACGGGTTACAGATGGAGCGGCAGGTCGTGCCGACCGATATCAAGGAAGACTGGATCCGCCGCACGATGGCATCCGGTGTGGACATTGTGCAGGTGGGCTCCTTTGTCCATCCGGTCAAAGTGCCACAAATGGCGGATACCGATGAGTTGATCCGGCGCCTGGTCAAGGACAAGCGTTCCCCGGTGATTCTAGCCGGACTGGCCCTGAACAAAAGGGGCATGGAGCGCGGTCTGGAATGCGGGGTGGAGATGTTTGCCCTGGGTGCTTCCGCCAGCGAGACCCATAGCATGAAAAATACCGGTATGGCGAGCATGGATGCCACGCACCGCATTATCGGTGCGGGGCAGGAGGCCCTGGCTGCCGGCAAGAAAGTGCAGGTCTCGGTGCAGTCGGCCTTCGGTTGCGGGTTTGAAGGCCCGATTTCCGAGGAGCGTGTGCTTGAGATGGCCGCAGCTTACGTGGATGCAGGTCTGTTTAACATCAGCCTTGCCGATACCGCGGGCCACGCTCATCCGGCGCAGGTCGAACGTTTGTTTTCAGCAGTTCTTGAGCTCGATCCCAATGTTGAATGCACCTGTCATTTCCACAATACCTATGGTCTTGGTATGGCCAATATCATGGCTGCCCTGCGTGTTGGCGTCACCTCGTTTGAAACCTCTTTCGCCGGTCTTGGAGGCTGCCCGTTCACCAAGGTGGCAGCGGGTAATGTAGCTACCGAGGACTTCGTCAATGCCTTGCAGTTACAGGGATTGCGCCAGGACATTGGCCTCGGCAGCTTAATCGGCGTTGCCGGTGACGTGGCGCGGTACTTTGAGCGTGAAATGCCCGGCTGTGTTTACAAAACCGGATCAATAAGAGATAGGGAGGCGGTATGAGCAAGCAGATCATGAACGGTGTGAGGGTTCTTGACCTCACCAATGTGCTCGCAGGTCCCTTCGCAACCTTGCACCTGGCCCTGCTGGGTGCCGAGGTTATCAAGATTGAAAGACCCGGAAGTGGTGATCTTGCGCGTAAACTGGGTACGATGACCGAATTGAACGAGCAGTTGATGGGTACCAGCTTCCTGGCTCAGAACTCGAACAAGAAGTCGGTCACCCTCAATACCAAGTCTGCTGAAGGCAAGGAGATTTTCAAGAAACTGGTAAGGGATGCAGATGTGCTGGTCGAGAATTTCCGGCCCGGTGTGATGGATCGCCTGGAACTTGGCTATGACGTATTGAAAGAGATCAATCCAGGTCTGATTTATTGTGCAATTTCGGGGTTTGGTCAGACCGGGCCCGATGCAAAGAAGCCGGCCTATGATCAGATCATCCAGGGTCTCAGCGGTGAAATGGCGGTCAACGGTGATGAGCGCTTGAACCCCTTGCGTACCGGTTTCCCCGTCTGCGACACGGTGGGCGGTCTGAACGGTGCCTTTGCCATCATGGCGGCTTTATATCACCGTGAACGTACCGGTGAAGGTCAGTTCATCGATATTGCGATGCTCGACTCCATCATGCCGTTGATGGGCTGGGTGGCCGCGAACCTGCTGATCGCCGATCGCGAACCGGTACCCATGGGCAATGATAACTTTACCGCGGCACCATCCGGGGTTTTCAGTACCGGTGATGGATATATCAACATCGCCGCCAACAAACAGGAGCAGTGGGAGGCGGTCTGCGATGTGCTCGGTCTGCCGGAATTGAAAAGCGATCCACGCTTCGAGAAACGCGATACCCGCAAGCAGAACCGCAAGCAACTGACACCGTTGCTGGAAGTAAAACTGGCAGAACGCGGAACGGATGAATGGGTGGAACTGCTCAATGCGAATGGTGTGCCGAGTGGTGCAATCCTGAGTCTCAGGGATGCATTGCAACAACCGCAGATAAAGCATCGCGAAACCCTGAAGGAAGTAAATGTGGATGGTATCGGCAACATTCCGTTATTCAATCTGACTGCCAAGTTTGAACAAACGCCGGGGGATATCACATCCCCGCCGCCAAGACTTTCTGCGCACACCGCTGAAGTACTGGCTGGTATCGGCATCACTGAGGATGAATTGGCCGAACTGAAGACAAAACACATCATCTGACAATCAAGGAGGAAGTGATATGGGTATGACGTACGTACAAAAGCTGCTGGCCAAGGCCTGCGGCAGGGAAACAGTTGCCGTCGGCGACATCCTCGAATTACCGGTGAGCCTGGCGATGTCACACGAAAATGCTGCGCTGGTCATTAACCAGTTCAAGGAGATCTACAGGGGCACCCCACTGGAAGCGAATATATGGGATCCATCGCGGATTGCGATCATCTTTGATCACCGTGTACCCGCGGAGTCTTCAAAAACTGCAACCAACCACAAAAGGATCCGTGAGTTCGTCGCAAAGCAGGGCATTACAAAATTCCACGATGTACGTGGCGATGTCGGTGGTATCTGCCATCAGATTCTCCCCGAAAACGGATATGTACGGCCCGGCCAGGTACTGGTGGGTACGGACAGCCATACCACCACGCACGGGGCACTCGGTGCCTTTGCATTTGGTATAGGTGCGACCGAGATGGCGGCGGTCTGGGCGCTCGGCAGTATCCTGAATATTGAAGTACCGGGCACCATCAAGATCGAGGTCAACGGCGAGCTTCCAGACAGTGTCTATGCCAAGGATCTGATCCTGTACATCGTCGGTCTCCTCAGTGCAGAAGGAGCGAATTTCAAGGTGATTGAGTTCCATGGTGATGTGATCCGTAACATGCCCACTTCCGGCCGGCTGGTGCTCTGTAACATGGCGGTGGAGGCCGGCGCGACAGCCGGTGTGGTTCCACCGGATGAGGAAACCTGCCGCTATCTGCGTGAGGAGGCCGGCGTTGAGGACAAGGTGAGAGAAGGTGAGACGGGGAACCCGTCGAGAAGCCAGCCTGGGCTGCCAGGAACTGGTCGAGAGGGTGCCCTGGGGTACGAACTGGACCTGTTCTCCGCGGATGCAGACGCGGTTTATGACCGCGTGGTTGAAATTGATGCAAGTCAACTCGATCCACAGATCGCCTGCCCGCATACAGTGGATAACGTCATGTCCATCGGTGGGATCAAAGGCAAAAAGATCAACCAGATCGTTGTGGGCTCCTGTACCAACGGCCGTCTTGATGATATTGAAATTGTCGCCAGGACACTGAAGGGTAAACATGTGGCAGAGGGCACACGTATGCTGGTTTTCCCGGCATCTTGGCGTATTTATACCGATGCAATGGAGGCCGGTTATCTGCGTGATCTGATTTCTGCCGGTGCCGTGGTTTGCAACCCCGGTTGCGGGCCTTGCCTGGGTATACACCAGGGCGCACTGGGTGATGACGAGGTTGCTCTCGCCACGACCAACCGCAACTTCAAGGGCCGCATGGGCAATCCGGGTGCCGAGGTATACCTTTGCTCACCGGCGGTGGCGGCGGCAAGCGCGCTGACCGGCACGATAACCGATCCGAGAGAGGTGAATTGAAATGGCCAAAGGAACAGTTGTACTAAAACTGGAAAACGATATTTCGACAGACATCATCTACCCGGGCCGTTTCATGGCGACAGTGCTGCCGACAGAAACACCCCGGTTCGCCTTTGCCGACGACAAGGAGTTTAACCAGACGCTTAATGATGGAAACATTCCCGCAGGGAGTTTTATTGTCGCAGGAGACAACTTTGGTTGTGGATCCTCACGTGAGCAGGCTGCCTCGTGCATCAAGGGATACGAGATCACCGTCATAGCCCGCAATTTCGCGCGGATATTCCTGCAGAACTCGATCAACGTCGGGCTTCAGATGATTATCTGCCCCGATATTGATGCCGGGGAGGGGGACGAACTGGAGGTCAGGGATAACGCGGTTTTCAACCTGACCACGGGAAAATCCTTTGTGATTGAATCGTTACCGCAGGCCCGCCAGGCGATTATTGACGCGGGCGGATTGATTCCCTATACGCGGAGTTTGCTTATGGAGCGTACGGTATAGGAGTGATACCTGATCCGGTTCTACAGAAGTATAAAACTGGCTAAGGCCACACCGGTGGTGATCAGACCGAGCAATGTCATGTAGCTGAGTCCTATCATGGCAAATTTGCCCAGGGTCATAAACCAGTTTTGCCGGTAGACAACGCGTAATGAAATCAGCAGATAAAGCGGTATCCATGTACCGATGACCGCTATCACCCAGATCACGGCAGTTTCGGCTTCGTAACCATACCGGGTGAGCAGGGTTTCGCTCACATTTGCCAGCATTATCAATGTCAGGCTGACAAACAGGAAGGCGTGATTGTGCAGCGAGAAAATCAGGTGTTCGATGTAGAAACGTTTCGAGAACAGGTACCAGAATTTGAAGATCAGGGCCACCACGGGCAGTAGCACGAACATGGTGGCCGGCAGGATGTCAAAAACCTTTTCGATAATCAGGTTGGGGTTTTCCTTGATCTGCTCCGCCTTGTGCGGAGATTCTTCAACCTCGTCATTGATACGGTCATTAAGCCAGGCTGGCAGCCACTTGATATCCACCGGGTTGGTTTCACGGTCCCAGGGTTTATCATTGAACGAAATGTCATCAGTTTCAAATCCCCCGGTAATCACTTCAGTGTCATTATCCGCATTGAGAGTCTCGTCAACGTCGACCTGCTCGCGCACTTCAGGAGGCAGATTGTTCAGGGCTTCATCGTCCGCTTGCTGTTCTGCTGCAGGTTCATTCAGATGCACGGCAAGACCGTTCTCATCCACAGAGCTGTTAATGGTTATTGCATCACTCGAGAGCAATGCCGCCAACAGGAAAAATACGATGCTGGAGAATATATAAAGCCGCATGGGTGGTGCATAACGAAAACGCCGGCCTTCCATGTAATCACGTGTCAGGCGGCCCGGTTTAAACAGCAACGGCTTCATGGTGCGCATGAAGCGGGAATCGAGATCCAGTAAATCTTCCATCAGATCCCTGAGAAGGACGGGGAAAAAGCGCATGAAGTTTCGATCGGGCTGACCGCAGAAGTAGCAGAATGGTCCCATAAGCCCGGTTCCGCAATTGAGGCAATTGTCGGATCCCGCCAGTTTTTTCTCACTGAGTGAAAACGATGGATTGCCAAGCAAAGCCGGTGTTTGATCTACATGGTCTGACTCACTGGTTATCGGTTGTTCCGGATTCATATCAACATTCCCTCGCGGCGCTTGATCCGATCATGTTGTTTTAACCCCCATGGTCTACAATATCTGCTCACGCCAGATTGTAGCCAATGACAAGCATCAACATACATAAAAAAAACCACCCCGCCGAAATTCTACGCACATTGCAATTGGCCATTCCGGTCGTGGTGGGCATGGTCGCCAGCTTTAGCATGAATTTTGTCGACACGCTGATGGCGGGCAGGTTGCCGGACAAGGAAATAGCCCTGGCGGGTATAGCGACCGGGGGGGCAATCTGGTCGGCAATGTTGATGTTTGTTCTGGGTGTATTAATGGCCCTGCAACCTGTGGTTGCACAGGTGGATGGTGCCGGTAAACGCTCTGAAGGTGGTGCTGCTGCACGTCAGGGGATGTGGATAGCGTTAGCGGTTTCAATTCCGTTTGTGCTTTTCCTGCGTGCGGGCGGACCCGTGTTGCAATGGATGGCAGTGGGCGCTGATATTGTGCCGACCGCTATTGAATACATGGATGCCATCAGTTGGGGTGCGCCGGGCATTTGCCTGCTATTGACGCTGCGCTTTTTCAGTGAAGGCAGCGGTTATACACGGCCAACCATGTACATGGGTTTGCTGGGTATTGTGTTGAATGTTCCACTCAACTACGTACTGATGTTTGGCAAACTGGGTCTGCCCGCGCTGGGTGCCGAGGGTTGTGGTGTTGCCACCTCCATTGTGATCTGGGCACAACTGTTGATGATGTTTTTTTACGTCCGCTGGCATGCGCATTTCAAAGAGTTTGAACTGTTCAGGCGTTGGGACTGGCCGCAGTGGGCAGCAATTTCAAAGCTGCTCAAAATAGGCTTGCCCATTGGAACCGGTATTTTCGTGGAAGGCAGCCTGTTTATTGGTGCGGCGCTTCTGATCGCACGTCTCGGTGCCTTACCTGCTTCAGCCCACCTGATCGCGATCAACTATTCGGCGTTGATGTTCATGGTGCCTTTGGGGTTGGCCAGTGCAGTAACCACGCGGGTTGGCAATGCGCTCGGCAGGGGTGAGCCGGAGGCTGCGCGCTACGCAGGATTGATCGGTTTGTTAATTGTGCTCTTTACGCAGACTCTGAGTGCGGCATCAATGATCATCATTCCCGGATTCATCGTCAGGATTTATACCGATGACCCGGCGATCACAACCATTGCGGTTGGACTGCTTTTCTATTCCGCTATTTTCCAATATGCCGATGGCATCCAGATTTGCGCGGCGGGAGCACTGCGTGGTCTTAAGGATACGGTGGTGCCAATGTTCATCAACATGGTGTCCTACCTGCTGGTCGGTTTGAGTGTTGGCTACTACCTGACCTTCAATAAGGCCATGGGGCCCGCCGGTATGTGGATAGGCATGATCGTTGGTCTGTCTTTTGGTGCTGTGTTGCTCTTAGGCCGCTTTTTGTCCAAGAGCCGCCAATTGACACGGGTTAACGAAAGTAGCTGATCGAAGGCACCGTCATCCCCGCTTTCGCGGGGATGACGGTGCTTGATTCAGGCTTGAGTATCAGCTTCTGAGTCACCTTTAGTTTCAACTGCTGCTTCCGGTGCGGGCGGTGCGACCCGGGCCTTCAGTTTTTGCAGTTCATCCTCAATTGCCGGGTCAGCGGGGGTATCCTCCGCAGCCCAGGTGTTACCAACCTCACCACCGACTTCGTAAGACCGCACACGGGCTTCGAGTCTTTCTACCTGTGATTGCAGACGGTCAAAACGTCCCATGGCGCGACGGATTTTACGCTCGGCGGGTGAAAGTTCCCGTTCGGGATAACCGGCCTTTGCTTTTCCGCCGGGAGCGTGACGGGTCGTTATTTCTTTCAGCTTGGTTTTGGCTTCGGCGAGCTTGGTCTTCAACTGGGCCATGTCGAATTCAAGTTGGGTAATACGGGCATCAAGACTCTTGGATTCGTCAGCGGCGGCATGCAGCGCCTGTTCAATTTCCGACTTGGCTTTCAATGCAGTTCGGGCCAGGTCATCGCGGTTGGTTTCCACGGATTTTTGCGCCCTGGCTGCCCATTCTTCTTTCTCACGTTCATAGCGTTCCTGTAATCGCTTGAGGTGAGTCTGTTCAGCGAGAAGGTCGGCGCTGGCAAGGCGTGCGTCCTCGGAGGCATCTTCCATATCACGGATAAGGGCCTTTAAGAGTTTTTCCGGGTCTTCTGCTTTTTCAAGCAGCGAATTAACGTTAGCGGCAATAACATAGCGTAGGCGAGAAAAAGATCCCATTATTCTGTCTCCTGTGGTTAATTTGTCTAGACTGAAAGATGCAGAATTCGTGCCAGCCAGGCAAGTGTATTAAAAACAACAATATAGAATATATATTGGATTGCCTTGCAGGTCGGAAATGGTATTTTTAGCAAACAGTTGGCCTTTTCGCCATGTCTCGGGCTGCCTGCTGATCCTACCTTTTAGGCTTGACGCTACACTAATGACCTTCGACCGATTGTGATTGGAGGTTACTGTTCATACAATAGTCCCCACGAATTTCACACAGGCAACAGCATGGCTAACGAACGTTCTTTCCCGGTTAAATTTGCCCTGGGGATATGGCATTTTGTCAACGGCAGCAGGAAAGTCTTTCTGAACCTGCTTTTTTTGCTGTTTCTTTACTTTGTATTTATCGCTTTTCAACCACCGGAAACCGTTCGTCTCAAACCGGATTCCACATTGGTCATCCGCCCATACGGCAATGTTGTTGAGCAATATACGACAACTGCCCTGGATCGTGCCTTGGAGGAAGCCACCGCTCAACAACGATCCGAGACCCGTTTGCGTGACATGCTGGAAGCCATTCATCGTGCTGCAGGTGACAGCGATATCTCCCAGCTGGTTATCGACCCGAACTATTTGCGGAGTATAGGCCTGGCTGCGTTGAATGATCTTGGCCAAGCACTGGAAGCATTCCGGTCTACCGGTAAACCCGTGATCGCTTTGGCGGATTTGCTACGACAAAACCAGTATTACCTGGCTTCCTTTGCTGATGAGGTTTGGCTCAATCCCAATGGTGCAATCTGGATAGATGGATATTCAAACTACCGGCAATTTTACCGGGAAGGGCTGGAAAAGCTTGCGGTCGAAATTAATCTGTTCAGGGTCGGCAAGTACAAGTCAGCGATGGAACCATATATCCGCGACGATATGTCCGAGGAGGCAAAGGAGGCCGGCCGTTTCTGGTTGAATGACCTTTGGCAACACTATCTTGAAGCGGTAGCCAAAAACCGGGGCCTGTTATTGAAGTCACTGCAGGAGTCCATTGATGACCTGCCCAACCAGATCGAAAGTGTGGATGGTGATTTTGCACGCTACGCCTTGAACCTGGGTTTGGTGGACCGTTTGATGACGGCGCCCCAGGCGCGTCAGGAACTGGCAAAACGGGGCACTGCAGACCAGGCTGGAGATAGTTACCGTGCCGTGGGAATGCAGGACTACCTGGACCTGACCGAATCTCGAAGGAATTACAGTAACGCAAAGAAAATAGCCATCGTGGTTGCCGAGGGCGAGATCGTCAGTGGAAATCATCCGGCAGGCCGAATTGGTTCCGTATCAACGGCAGAACAGCTGCGTCGTGCAGCACGTGATGAAGAAGTCGCTGCTGTGGTACTGCGTATCAACAGTCCGGGCGGTGATGCCTATGCTTCCGAGGTCTTGCGGCTGGAGCTTCAGCAGGTTCGTGATTCGGGTAAGACAGTGGTTATTTCCATGGGTAACGTCGCCGCTTCCGGTGGTTACTGGATGTCCATGGCTGCAGATGAGGTCTGGGCCAGTCCCGCCACGATTACCGGGTCAATCGGTGTATTTGGTATGTTGCCGACTTTTGGTGCAACACTGGATAAAATCGGTGTGCATACCGATGGCTTCGGGACCACCGAAATGGCCGGCAAGCTAAGGCTTGATATGCCTTTGGATCCCGGCGTCGGGCGTGTTTTCCAATCGAGTACGGAAAGGATATACAACCAGTTTGTCAGCCTGGTCAGTAAATCCCGTGGGAAGTCTTTTGAAGAAATTGATGAGCTTGCACAGGGCCGGGTATGGAGTGGCCAACAGGCCGCCGAGCGTGGACTGATTGATAAAACCGGAACATTCCAGGATGCCATCAAATCCAGTGCACGTATCGCCGGTCTGGGTGACAGCTATCAAATCGAGTGGATAGAACCGGAGCAGTCGGCACTTGACCAGTTTTTCATGGACTTCATGAGCGGCGCTGTTGCAAGGCTGAATTTTACTGTCAGCAAACCTGCAATGATCCCCGCTTCCTGGTTGCAGGGCATGCTTGATGATTTACAGTTTATTAGCGCTCAGCAGGGCAAGTTTACCGTTGCAGCCCACTGTTTATGTGGGCTGTAAGAGCTTTGTAGGTCAACGGCTTTTTGTTGGGTCAGGCAGGCCTGAATGTAAGTGCCAGCGTTGGAGTTCTTCATCGTACTTCCAGACCTGTTCATCAATGACGATGCGTTCACGCGCCTGATTTTTGTTGAACATCTTGATTTCCACAACCTGTATGAGGCCTTTGCCTTCATCGGTCGGGATGGCAGAGCGTACGCTGTACTGAGTGACACGAAACAGTCTTAAGCGGTCGAGGTCCAGTCTTGTGACAGGGTGCTCTTCCAGGTAATCCGGTGAAACAAAGTCAACCGCCGCATCCCATTGAGCCCAGCGAACGACAGTATCATATTGCAGCAGGGTTTCAGAGAGATCCTTATCTTCCTTCGTTTTCGGGCAGGCGGTGAGCAGGGCGGCCAGGCCAATTATTAAAATTGTTCGTAGTGTCAACTTCATGATTTGAATTTCCAGGGTCCGTGTTTCCGCTTATTGGAAACGAAAAAGTAATACAGGTTCACTAGGAGTCTGTCGGATTTTTCGCACGACTGCATGGATGCAGAAGGTAGAGCACCAAAAGTAGGCGCTCAAGGCGACGCAGGAACTGTTTGTCGAGTAGATCATGTTAAATCCGACAGGCTCCTATGGGATCTATCAATTGTTCGGGTTCCCGCTGCATGCACCTGGCGTACTGTGTGGCACACCTGCAGCGCGGGCCGTACAGGCATTGCTATAGGTTTTCCCGTCACAACCGCAAACCGGATCATACTGCATGGTGCAGGCAGTCGGCCCCTTGGGTGGCCTGACCAGGCACTCTCCAGATTTATCAGCCTTTACGGCTTCGACAGTTTCGGCAGTTTCAACTGGTTTAACAGGGTTTACGGGTTCATCCGAGGTTGCAGTGCAGCCTGAAATCATCCAGAACACGATCAGGACAGTTGCGAATTTTATTGATAATTTATGCAAGATATCTACTCCAGGCCATGCTTATCCAGACAGTTGCGATCATGATCAGGCAAAACATTGTAGCAGCGGAACCCATATCCTTGGCCCTGCCCGATAGTATATGACGTTCCGGCCCGATCCGGTCAACGGTGTTTTCAATGGCACTGTTGAGCAGTTCAACGATGGCCAGCAGAAACAACGGCAGGATCAATAACAACCACTCAACGACGGTTTGCGCCAGTTGGAAAGACAAAATGAGCAGAACAAGCGAAAGAATGGAGTTCTGCCTGAAAGCCGACTCGTGACGCCAGCAGTCACGGATACCATTGAGCGAGTTCTTTGAAGCCGCTATGACCCTTGTAACACCGGTTAGTCCCGGTTTCACGCTGAAATTTCCCTTGGCAATGATGCGGGTATCAACTGTATGAACATCGGGCGTTTCATTTTCACTCCATTCGGGTCAAAAGGACCAGGTTCAAACTTTGAATCATACACATGGAGACTGCCTGCATCTGATTGCCGGAAAATGAACCCGTGACTTTCTTCTTGTATCCTGCCAGATGGTATTATGCGTAAGATGACCGGTAACAACAATCCGGCTAACCCGCATATTTCACCAGTATCCCGGAAATTGGCGCCGGACAGATGCCACTGGGCGCCGGGCTGGACTGAAGGCTATGGCCTGAGGGAAGATCAAGCCCAGTGGTATATGAACAAGCCAGAGTCGGGATAGGTATCGGGCCGGGTACAAAGTGTACCATGGGATTTATTTGAAATAATGTCTTTTAATGCTGACAAATCATTTGCTTATAAAGAGGCTCGTTACCGACTGGTGAAATGTGCGGGCAAGCGAAAAACATGCTTCACCACGAGGAAATAATGTGCTGAAAGTTGCATCCTGGAATGTCAATTCCCTTAATGTCCGTCTACCCCATGTACTGGCATGGTGTGATAGCGCCCAACCAGACATCCTGGCGCTTCAGGAAACCAAGCTGACCGATGATCGTTTTCCGGTTGAGGCATTGCTTGAAGCCGGTTATCACAGTGTCTATTCCGGTCAAAAAACCTACAACGGTGTTGCCATACTGAGCCGTCAACCGGCGGTTGATAGGGTGACGGATATTGACGGTCTGGATGATCCGCAACGGCGCATCCTGGCTGCGACAATTGGTGATGTACGTATCATTGATTTATACGTGGTTAACGGCTCGGAGGTGGGCTCAGAGAAATACGCCTATAAGCTGCACTGGTTGGAGCAGGTAAACCGATATGTTGCGAGTGAAATGCAGAAACATGACAAGGTGATCGTGCTGGGTGACTTTAATATAGCACCGGAAGACCGCGATGTGTACGACCCCGAGGCCTGGCACGAGAAAATCCTTTGCAGTACGCCGGAACGCGAGGCGCTTCGGAAAATGCTTGGTTTTGGTCTTGTCGATACCTTCAGAATGTTTGAGCAGAAGGAAAACACCTGGAGTTGGTGGGACTACCGCATGGCGGCATTCAGACGCAATATGGGCCTGCGTATCGACCTGGTGTTAGCTTCAAAGGCGCTGGCAGAAAATTGCAGCGCCGCTTATATCGACAAGGAACCAAGACGCCAGGAAAGGCCTTCAGATCATGCCCCGGCAGTAGCGGAATTCTATTAGGTGCGATCAGTCTGGGCGCCAAGGCTGCACGGTAACTTGCTTCAGTACTCGCTTAAACACATCCATGTGCCGCTCATCCTCGACATCCCTGTCTCGTAAGGTCCTGAAGCAAGCTACCGTGCAGCCTCGGCTATGTGCCAAATCAAAGGTCATTGGTTTCAAGTTGCGTACTGAATTCATGGCAGGGCCTTTTCGCCCTAGCCCCCCACTGCCAGCTATGTATTGCCAAACGGCAGTAGTGGGCCGGACAAATTGATAACCCAGTGCTGGTTGAGACTATTTGTAGCCGCTGTACACGGGTACTGACGAGTCAATTTCTTTTGACCATGCATCAATACCACCAGCGACATTGCTGACATTGGTGAAACCCTGTTTGCGGAAATACTCGCCGGCTACCTGGCTGCGATTGCCGTTGTGGCAAATAAAGGCTAGGGCAGTCTCTTTTGGCATTGATTCCAATTCCTTCATGATTTCACCATCCATGGCCTTGGCCGCTTCGAGGCTCGCCAGGGCGCGTTCTTCGCTTCCACGTACGTCGATTAGTATTACGCTGTTGTTATCCAGGTTCTCTTTAAGCTCAGTCACACTCATCTGCTTCACCGGTTCAGGTGCCTCTGGAAGGTGAATGGTCAGGCCTGAGCCCTGCAGGGTATCAACCCAGTCAATAACGGCGCCATTGGCACGTTGAGCGGAAGCCAGATCGAAGTACATGGTGATCCCATTGGCCTCAATCATTATCTCGTGCCCTTCGGCCGGCGCGACGTTAAATTGTGTCTGCCAACTGGCATCAACTGCGAAATGTAAGCCAATACCCTCGTGACCGGCCATGGCCTCGAGAATTTTTTCTGCGGCCGCATCAGTTATGATGACTTCCGGCGGGGTACGATCCGGGGCCTCAACACCAAGCATTTCATGCAGTTCACAGTTGTTGTACATGGCGGTAATGATGTCGCAGCCACCCACCAACTCACCGTCAATGTACAGCTGCGGAATTGTCGGCCAGTTGCCAAATACCTTTATTCCATCCCGAATTTCCTGATCTTCGAGTACATCGACACTTTCATAATCATCAAGGATCGAATCCAGCAAACCAACGGTTTTCGATGAAAAACCGCACATGGGGGCTTTGGGCGTACCCTTCATAAACAAAACGACACGGTTTTGTTCAATAATGTTTTCAATTTTTTCACGGGTGCTGTCTTTCAGGGTCATTGTCAGGGATTCCAGTTAGTCTAAATAATAAAATTCAAGTTGAGGCTTTACATGGGGTGCTGATAGCGGAGTATCAAGTTCTTTGAAACACCAGTTCCGGTTTATTTGCCAAAATTACTGGTGGTCCGGGCAGCAGTCCACTTAACACGCAAGAGATTCCGCTATGAGCTGGCGTGTGCTTTCGTCATAACAGAGTCGACCCGGATAGGCGATATCGCCACTAAAGCCCTGGTCACGTATGAACTGGTGCAGATCATTGAGCCCACTGGCCTGCAGCGGGTAGAAGTTCATCTGCCGGACCCCGGAGACCACGGTGATCGCTATTGTGCCCAGATCGTCGGTACTGTGTGCAGTGACGGGTGCCGCAGGCTGTGCAGGAGTCCTGGTGGACTCCTCCAGAAGAAAAGAGTCCGTTAGCTCGGTATCACCCAGACCCGGTAAGTGTTGGCTTACCCTGACACCATGAGCAAGGAGCATGGTCAGGTAGCGGCGGTACTCACGTGTCCAATCGGCATAAGCAGATTGCAATTTTTGATCTTCGGATGGCACTTCAACACCGCCACCATATTGAGCCCACCAGTCAAAGGACTCAAAAAAACCATGCACTGCATCATCCTGCCATATGAATTTGAGTCCGCTCCGGGTAGTGACTTCGAGTGGGGTGGCAGGCGGGTTCATGGCCGCATCCAGCAATTCCCACAGTGGCAGAAAACCATACTGCTCCAACTGGAGACGCAGCAGTGCATTGAGGTCAGTGATGGTCATGAACCGTGCATGATTGACAGAAATTTGAAACTGCGACTCAAGGGACTTGGCAGAGTGGGCTGACACCTGTCCCTGTTCAAGAAACCGATGCTCCATCTCTGCGGCCAGTTCCTCGACATATTCAGTCGGGCCAGTCATCAGTATGGGTAGTATCTGCAGCAAGCCTAGCGGTATCTCCTCGAAGGGCTGTAATGCCTGCAAAGGCATTTGCCCTTCACTGGCACCGATGCTCAATAAACGCGCCTGGAAATCGCTACCGGGATTACTGGATTGCTGTAACGTTTCCAGTGCGCTGTATAGCGGAAGACCTGGTCGCAACACCTGGGTTTGGTCGAACAGTGCACCGGCCAAACTTAAGGCACATCGGTTGATGCCTGGGAACATAGCAGTCAGATCGGCAGCAATATGGGCCAATACCTGTTCCGCCGCAGCCCGCTCCAACAGGGCCGGCCGGCTCGGATGCTCGCCATGGTAACGGGTCGGGTCGGTCTCTATTCCAACCAGGATACATTGGTGTGCGATCAAGGTCTGTTCCCAATCATTCGTGTTTAAAACTGCATTGTAAGTGATAATCCGGATATGAAATACGTAAAACAAAAACTGAAGGACTATCCGGACCTGCACTGGCACTGGTACCGCCTGGAGGAAATGAAACCGTTGGTACTGTATGACATGCTCGCGCTTAGAGAGGCCATATTCGTGGTTGAACAATCCTGTGCATACCTGGAGCTGGATGGGTTGGATAAAACCGCAGAGCACCTGCTGGTGACCCGGGGCGAGACTGTTGTTTCATGTCTACGGGTGCTTCCTCCCGAGGGGGAAACGGACCATGCCAGGATCGGGCGGGTCGCAGTATCATCGGAATGGCGGAAACGGGGTCTTGCCAGGTCAATGGTACAAAGTGCGATTGATAAAATGCGGTTGGATTATCCATCCTCTGATATCTGCCTGGATGCCCAGACCTATCTGCAAGGCTTTTACCTGTCTCTTGGTTTCCAGGTGTGCGGGGATGAGTTCCTTGAAGATGGAATTCCACACATACCCATGCAAATGTAAAAATCGCTTTTCTGTTTTGGCGCTGAATTGATTAAAACAATGAGAACGGCGACCTGGTTTTAGCGGAACTCGCGTTATTGTCACGCCTGCGCCGCATACGTGCATGTAATTGCTGGCGGCGCTGCTCCAGCCAGTCGGACTTTTGTGCAGGGGCTGCATCATCTCCACGCCGGTTGGCTTCTGTGGCCCGGAATATCAGGAATTCCCTGTATGCCTGGATTTCGTGCGCAAGCGCCTTGCAGACAATATCTATCATGATGGCATCGTCAAGAAAGCCCAGCCTGGGTATGTCGTCCGGTATGAGGTCCTGCGGTTCGGAGAAATAGGACAGGGCATCAAGAACACGCGCACGGTCCTCTTCAATCATGCCCCAGCCCTCATCAACGATCATACCGATCAGGGTGTCAAGTTGACTCATATGGTCACGGATGAAATCCGCTGTTTCACACTGGCTTACCTTTTGCAGCAGTTGTTCCGCGTTGGCGATGATTTGCTGCTGTGAAATACTTTTGGATTTATCACGTGCCTGCTGCATGACGCCGCTGAAGTATTCCAGGTCTGACTGGCTGAGTGTGAAGTTAATATGTAATGGCATGACCTGTTCCCAACCCCGATTAAATTTGTTTCAGACTAACTACCCAGGCCCTGTGGGTCAAATGGCCAGTTCTGACTAGCGGAAATGTCCGGGTTTTCCTGGAAGGGGATAGATATGCCCTTCGTATTCAAAACGCAGGGTACCTTCATCCTTGCTGTCGACCGATCCCTTCAATGCATAAGGCAAACTTTTGATGTCACCATTTTCCAACGAATCGAGCAAGTCGCGACTGGCCTCGCTCTCCTCAACTTCAACCGACCAGGACTCGGTACCATTGGCGACTATTTTGGTATCAACCGGACCGTTATAAACAAACAAGTCCTTTTCGTCTTCGTTTACCGTCAAGCGAAAGTCAATGCTCTGGATGTCAAGGTCAACACCATTGAGGTTGCGCATGCTTAGCTGCAGATTGATGTTGTTGCCCTGGTGGCTTAGCTCGGTCATACGCACCATGGGTGAAGCGCCACGCACGATTTTTGCCCCGCAGGCTGCACAGAGCAATACGCTTGATGCCAGCAGGATTAAGCCAAGGTGTTTGTAAAAAGGTCTATTCTCTAAAGTCATTGGCATTCACTTCATTATAAAGGTGACATTTTACGCAATGCGACTCAAGGCCGTCTTGGTTTTTGTGCTGGATATCGTGCATTGGTGGCTCAACTCGTTCGCAAACCGGCATTTTATCCGGACAAAAACCGGCAAACAGGCAAGCTGATGAGTCGCCGGCCTTTCTTCGACTGCGCTCCAGGTACCGTTTATCATCCGGCCGGTGTGTCGGGGATTTACCCTGTGCAAAAGACAGCAGTGTCTTGCTGTAAGGGTGGGCTGGTTCACTGAAAAACCGGTCTGCTGAAGATTGCTCCAGCAGCTGCCCCTGGTACATCACCGCGACATCGTCCGCAATTTGCCTGATCACCGCGAGATCGTGTGAAATAAACAGAAAGGTTATACCGAAGTCCTTTTGCAGCATCTGGATCAACTGCAGGATTTGCGCTTGTATGGAAACGTCCAGGGAAGAAACTGCCTCATCTGCAATCAGCAGTTCCGGATCCGTAATCAATGCCCTGGCGATAGCAATGCGCTGCTGCTGTCCGCTGGAAAACTGATGCGGGTAGCGCCTTAATGCGCCCTGGTCCAATCCTACGGTATCTAAAATATGCAGTGCTTTTTCATGCTGGAAACTTGTATCGCCAATGGCAAAATGCTGCAGCGGTTCCAGCAGTGTCTGCTCCACGGTGCGTCTTGGGCTCAATGAAGCAGATGGATCCTGAAAAACCAACTGGATGCGTTGGCGGCAAGTTTTCAGTTCCTTTGGGTTCATCCGGTGAATTTCCTCGCCCTTAAAAAGGATCTCACCGGAGTCTGGTTTTACCAGTTGCAGGATGGCACGAGCAATACTGCTTTTACCGGCACCTGATGCCCCTACCAGGCCAAGTGTACTGCCTTGTGTAATGTTGAGGCTGACATGGTCAACAGCCACTTGTTCCTGCTGGTGAAAACTCAGGCTTAAATCCCGGACTTCAAGCAAGGGTATTTTGCTGGTTTGCTCGAGTGTATTCATTACAGGGGATTGAAGCAGGCTGCGCCCCTGCCATCCTCATCATCAAGTTGCGGAACGGAAACCCGGCATTGCGCTTCACTCCGGCTGCATCTCGGTGAGAAGTGGCAACCGGATGTTAACTCAGTTGCCGTTGGTACCTGGCCGGGTATCGATCTGACCGGTGTCGGCCGCGTCGTGCTGATTTGAGGTATACATGACAACAGACCCGCACTATAGGGGTGACGGGCGTGGGAAAACAGGCTCTGGCAATCCGTGGATTCCACCAGTCGTCCACAATACATGACCATCACATCACTGCAGATTTGCCGGACCACGTTAAGGTCATGGCTGATAAATAACATGGCGGTCTGTTGTAATGTCTGCAGGTGTTTTAGCTGTTGCAGGATCAGCGTCCGGGTGCTGCTATCCAATGCCGTGGTCGGTTCATCCGCAATAATGACCGCGGGTTTGCATACGGTTGCCATGGCGATCATGGCCAACTGACGCATACCCCCTGATAACTGGTGCGGGTAGGCGGCGGCAATGTCTTCAGTTTGACTGAAGCCGACGCTGTCAAGCGCGGCCAGCATGGTTTTGCGTATGTGTTGTTTGCTGCCGCCAACATGACGCCGGACCACTCCGGCGATCTGCTGTCCAATGGTAAATACGGGATCAAGGGCGGTGGCCGGTTGCTGGAATATCATCGCGATGTCGCGACCCAGAACAGACCGTCTCTGAGCCGCATTCAGCCTGGAAATATCCTTTCCATTTACTTCGATACCATCGCTGCGGACGCTGACACCGGATGCCGGTAGCAGGCCCAGTATCGCCATGGCTGTCATGGTCTTACCGCAGCCGGATTCACCTACGAGACCGGTGGCATTGCCTGCATTGATACTGAAACTGATGTTGTCCACCAGCGTTAAACGTTTGCCTTCGGTATCAATCCGGACAGTCAGGTTTTTTACATTGAGAGCCGGGGAGGTCAATTGAATGCCCCGCGTGTATCCAGTGCATCCTGCAGTGCGTCGGCCAGCAGGTTAAACCCCATCAGCAATAAAAATAATGAAATTCCCGCGGCGAGTAAGTTTCCAAAATGTCCGGCTAAAACTTCCTGAGAACTCTCTGCCAGCATCAGACCCCAGCTGACACCGTCCTGTATTCCTAGACCCAGGAAACTCAAAATGACCTCGGTATTGATGGCGGCTACAAATACGATGGTGCCCTGAACCAGCAGAATGTGAAAAGTATTGGGCAATACGTGACGAAACAAAATGGTAAATCCCGGCAAACCGATGGCCTGGGCGGCCTCGATGAATTCCCGTTGCTTTATCCGCATGACCTCTCCCCGGATGATACGGGCAGTTGTCGTCCAGAAAGTAATGATCATGGCAAGGTGCATGGCCCAGGGACTGCCCCGAAGCGCAAAAGCAATTGCTGCGGCAAAAAGATAAAACGGAATTGAGTCGAGTACGCCCTTGAACCACAAGATGACTTCATCGAGCCAGCCATGACTGTACCAGCCAGCCAGGCCACCCAGTACTGTGCCGAGCAGGGTGGAGCAGATGGTCACCAGCAAACCCACCTCGAAGGCCGTTGCGGTGCCAAAGAGGGTACGTTGTAATATGTCCTGGCCAAGCAGGTTGGTGCCAAACCAGTGCCTGTTGCTGATGCTCTCGAATCTCTCGCCGCTAACCTCCGACCATCCCTGGCCCAACAGGCCGCTCCAGACGCATAAGGCAATGATTGCGAAAATTATCACGACGATAAGCCCACCCATACCATAGCGGTCGGACTTCAGTCGCTGCCATATGTCCCGTGTCATGATTTCGTTACTCTTGGGTCCACCATCCCGTAGAGCATGTCATTAATGGTCAGCGCCAGCACAAACAGTACACCGGTTAGACCAACCACTGCTTTAAGTATGGGCTGGTCACCGCTGGTAATCGCGTTAAATGTCACCAGGCCGATACCGGGAATACCAAAATAGCTTTCAAGCAAAAGGCTGCCGGATATCAATATAAACGGCACCGAAAACATGATCCTCGTCAGGACCGGGATCAGGCTGTTTTTCAGTACGTGTTTAAAAAGTAGTTCTGCAGGGCTGGCGCCATATGCTCTGAGGGTGCGAATATGATCACTCTCAACCTCTTCCGCCATGATCGCCCGGTAGAAACGCGTGTTGTAACCCAGTGTTACCAGTACCAGCGCCAGTGTGGGAACGGTTACATAATAGATGTAGGAACCGGGATCGTGAACCTGCCAGCCACGTACCGGAAACAAATTAAGCCCATAGGGTGTACACAACAGAATCTGCAAGCCAATGATGATGACAAGGAAACTGATGCTCATGCCCACCACCGACGCGCTCATGACCAGTTTGTCCAGCCATTTCCCACGATACCAGGCTGCCAGCAAACCAAGAGCCATGCCCAGCAGGTTGCCAAGTATAAAACCCGGTACGACGAGCGCAACTGATATGGGTAATGTGCGTTTGAGAATCGACGAGACTGGCTCACCGGTGGAATCCGAAAGACCGAGATCCAGTGTGATCAGTTCCCTGACATAATGACCATAACGAAGCAGGAAAGGGCGGTCATAGCCCAATGCATGCCGGACTTCAGCGATTTGTTCTGTAGTGGGATTTTTGCCAAGGAGTTCATAGGTTTTGTCAGGGCCAAAATAGACCATCAACAAGAAACTGATAAAGGTGACACCCAAAACCAATGGAATACCGTACAGCAACCTGCGGGTTAGGTACCGGCCATTCATGGTGTCGTGCTAACAGGCTCCGCGAGGTCAACGAAACGCATAAAATAGCCGCCGAGAAAGGAGCGGTCCGGTTTCATGGTGATTTTTTTATCCCACAAAAACAGCAGGGTTCTTGAAATACCAGTGATCGCTACGCAGTCGCTCATCAGTATTTGGTTCATTTCACGGTAAATAGCCGTTCGCTCGGGAGACTCGTTCATGGTGGCAGCGGTTTCATACAGTCGATTATAGTCCGGGTTATTGTAGCTGGCCGAATTTGAACCCGGTGCTGCGTTGGGCCCGTAATAAAGCTGCATCAGGTTCTCGGCATCGGGATAATCCATTGTCCAACTAATGTTAAACAGGGGTACCTTGCCCTGTGAATATGCCCGCGCGAAATCGCCGAAGGTTGCAAACACCAATGGTCGGATCTTGTCTGCAGGGTAGCCGGCCGTCATCATGAAATCGCGGAACTGCTCGAAGGCCTGTCGTTCGGTCACGCCATGGGTGAGCCCATACTCCAGTGTTGGTAATGTGTCCTGGGTCCATCCATTTGCTTCTAAAAGGTCACGGGCTCCTTGCAGATCATGCTGGATGTAGCTTTGGTCACCCATGGGGTCATATTCAGGCACGGATGGCGGAATGATGCCGGGAAATACCTGGCCGATGTCGTAAAAGAAAATTTCACTGTTTTTCTTCCAGTCAAAGGCTTTGACCATCGCACAGCGCAAGGCACGGTTGCGGCGGTTCTGTTCCGGGTCGGGGTGGTAACCAATCCGCTCGTCGGCCATGTTGAAATTGGTATAGATAAAACCGGATTCGGGTGATGCCTCGAACTCATACTGGTCGGCGAATTGCGGGTTCAGCGTTAGTGGGTCGCGTCCGCTCAGAATGCTGTCGAACTGGCTGACGGGGACCTTGATGAAATGTATTTCACCTGACGAGAGAGCATTCCAGCGGGCCGCGCCCTCGGAGACAAATTCAAACTCCAGCCGATCTATAAAGGGCGGTGTTTTGCCCTGTAGGTTTTCCAGACCCAAGCCAGACTGGGATGCCGGGTCGAAGCCCTCTGATGCGAGATCAAAAGGTTCCTGGCGGAAATCGGGATTTTTTACCAGAACTGCACGTGCACCATCCCGGGAGATCAGCTTAAAAGGGCCGGAACCCACCGGGTGACTGGCGAGCATCTGACCATATTTTTCTACCGCTTCGCGTGGCACGATCGCGGCATAACCCTGTGTCAGGGTGTGTACAAACTGCGGGAATGGTTGTGTCAGTGTGATTTGAATCGTGTGGTCATCCAGTGCCAGCAGGCCGGAAACTTCTTTGTCATAGTCCGAACCTTCTGTTTTCCAGCGATCCAGACCCTCAATCCGGTTTTGCCATATCCAGGCGCCCTGGGCACGGGTTTCGGGGTCAAAATGCCGCTTGATGGAGTAGATGAAATCATGGGCTGTCACTTCCCTGCCAACTGCCTCTTCAAAGGCCGGGTCGTCAATGAAATAAACACCCTTTCTGATGGGGATGGTTATCGTTAAACCGTCCGGGGAAACATCGGGCATGGCAGCGGCAAGGTTAGCTTGCAACTGGTATGGACGGGCAAGGTACTTGTACCGGTAAAGAGTATCGTAAAGGTTGATTACGATAAAATTGGCATACGTTGAAGCCGCCTGGGCAGGGTCGAGTGAGCCGGGTGCTCCATCCATCCCGTGTCGGTATATTTTGGTGGAAATACCCTTGGTGGTATCCGGTGCCTGCCCGCATCCAACGAGTACAAAAAGCATCAGCGGTAGTATTGTTAGATATTTTTTCAACATTCTGTCTCGGTGGACGTCCATTTTTTTGGAATGTTTCGGAAACTGAAGCTTATCCCAGTGGCGGCCTATGCGCCAACATGGTCTTCAGCACGGGTTTTTGAGTTGAGTGCAGATAGCACGGTGGCACCGGCCAGGTAGGTGAACGTAAATGTCCGCCGAGACTATTGCTTATCTGAAGTAGCGGGTTCTGCCGGGTCGTAATCATCTTCCAGGTAAATGTCGTAATCGAGCATAGGCGGGTCACCGTCGTAGATCTGGTATAGGCGGTTTTGCATCCAGACATCGCGCATCAGCACGTAGGGGTCGTAGGCCGATTGAAGCTCGGTATCCTGATCCAGGTATCGTGCCCGGGTATCAATCCCGCGAAATATCCACAGTCCCCAACGGTTGCTGCCATGGAAGACACGGCCAACCGGATGGTAAAAACTGTCGGCCAGGCGCCCGGTACCATCGCGGAAGGTAGAGGGCCCAAAAAATGGCAGCATCAGGTAGCGGCTGTCATCGTAGCCCCAGGTTGCCATTGTCTGACCGAGATCTTCATTGTAGAAAGGAATGCCGAGTCGGGAGGCTACATCAATAAAGCCTAACAGTCCCACCGTAGAATTGATCAGAAAACGGCCAAGTGTATCGGCACTCTCTCTGAATTTGCCCTGTAAAACCAGGTTCACGTAGGTGACCGGTGCATCCAGGTTTCTGAAAAAATTCCCAACCCCGCGTTGTAGCGGATCCGGCATGATTTTGTCATAACCGACCGCGATTGGACGTACGACCTTATCCATTCCTTCGTTGAATGCGTATACCTTGCGGTTATACCCTTCCCATGGGTCATTTTCCGGATCAGTGTTGCGGCTTTGTGTACCCGCACAGCCGGCCAAAAGCAGGGCGAGCATAATAAGACTGATGATGGAGCGAATGTTATGCATGTCCCGGGGGCCTTATTCAGCCAGTTGCATCTGGCCCGTATTGAGGCGCTCTATGACGCTGTCAATACCATTGGCCTGGACCTCTGGCATGATCTGGTTGCGGTAAGTGGTGATATATGAAATGCCCTCAATAACCACGTCAAAGGCTTTCCAGCCTTCCGGTGTTTTATGAAATGCATAATCTACAGGAGCTTCGCCGCCATTGGGTAACGTTACGCGTGTCCTCACCCGTGTGAGTTTGGGGTTCAGGTCTCCACGCTGCGGCAGCACCTGCAACTTGATCTCGCTGCTGAAATCCAGCAGGCCCTTGGAGTACCGGTTGACCAGCAGGTTGGTCATACAGGTGGCGAACTCATCGATCTTTTCCTGGGCAAGCCCTCTGCCGGCGCGGCCCAATATCAGGCGTGCCGAATAATTGATGTCCAAAAGAGGCATCAGGTCATTACGAACGAGATCTTCAAGGGCCTCGGGATTGGCGGTGTATTCCTCCAGGTTCTCAGTCACATCGGTAAAAATCTGACCAGTGATGCTTTCCACTAAAGAAACCGGGTCATCCGCCTGTATCTGGGCAGACAGCCCACTGCTGAAGATTAAAGCGACACCTAATATAAGTAGTACCCTGAGCTTCACTCCTCGCCCCCTTTATCACTGTTAAACAGATATTTGCTGATCAACGTTTCCAGTACAACAGCTGATTGTGTGACAAAAATTTCGTCACCATCTACAAGTGCTTCCAGGGCACCGCCGGGATCCAGGCCAACGTAACGGTCGCCCAATACGCCGCTGGTCAGAATGGAAGCGCCACTGTCGTTTGGAATATCGGAAAACCGCTTATCGATCTTCATTTCAACCACTGCATCAAATTCGACAGGGTCGAGGGTGATTTTTTCTACCAGGCCGACCGTTACACCACCGATTTTAACAGGGGCACGGTCTTTCAAATCAGCCACGTTGCTAAAGCGGGCGGTTATCTTGTAGGTATCTTTACCAACCTGCATGCCGTAATCGGTGGCCTCTGTGGCCAGCCATAACAAGGCTGCAATTCCCATCAGCAAAAAAATGCCTGATGACAGTTCTACTTTGTAATTCGCACGCATGATTTTTCCGTTAATGCCTCAAAGTCACATTAGTTCAAATAAGAAATGACGTCATAATAAAGTCAAAAATAAGCACCAGCACCGAACTCATTACCACCGTCCGGGTGGTAGCGGTTCCAACACCCTCACCGGTCGGCTTCGCATAATAGCCGAAATATACGGCAATGAGGCTAACCAGGCCGCCAAATACAATGCTTTTCCAGAACCCGCCCATGAAATCCTTGCCGAAGTATATGCCGGTCTCCAACTTGCTCCAGAAAATCCCCGGATCAAGGCCCATAACCCCGATGGAAAACACCACCGCCCCGAGGATTGCGAAGGCATTAAACATTGCGGTTAACAATGGCAGTGAAAGTAAACCGGCTAAAAAGCGGGGTAATGCAATTCGCTGTACCGGGTCAATCGCCATCAGTTGCATGGCCTCAATCTGGCTGGTGGCCTTCATCAGACCGATTTCGGCCGCGACAGAAGTACCTGCGCGCCCGGCAAATAGAAGTGCGGTCAGCACAGGCCCCAACTCACGGAACAATGACTTGCCAACCAACAGGCTGACCTGGTCAGATGCACCGAACTGTTGCAGGGCATTGATGGATTGAAGGGAGAGAACCATACCTACAAAAAAGCCACAGATCATGATGATGACCAGCGAACGGGCACCAATCAGGTAAGTTTGCTGAAGTGTACTCAACAGCAGGCCGCGTTCAAAGCGTATGCTGCCGAGCATCCTAACCAGGAAAATACCGCAATGCCCGGTTTCCGCAATGGGGGCCAGTAACTTACTTTTTTGTGTCCAGTGAATATTCATGGTCAGGATGGGTTTGCAGTCTTGCTGTCTGTGGCTTTCTCGTATCTGAAAGAAATCGGACCCTCAACGCGTCCGTTCATGAATTGATCAACAGCAGGGTCTTCATTGTGCGCCAGGGATTGTGGACTGCCTTCGGCAATCAGCTTTGCGGCAGCAAGTATATAGCAGTGATCCACCAGCTTACTCATCTGGTTAACATTGTGCGTGACAATGACACTGGTCAGACCCAGTTCGTCGTTGGTTTTACGAATCAGTCCTCTGACGGTGGACATGGCAATCGGGTCCAGTCCGGTCATGGGTTCGTCAAACAATACGATTTTTGGGTTTAAAATGACCGCCCGGGCCAATGCGACGCGGCGTGCCATGCCACCTGACAGGCTATCGGGCATCAGTTCTTCGGTGCCCAACAGACCGACGGACTCCAGTTTGGCAAGAACGCGCTCCCTGATAGCCTCTTCCGACAGGTCGGTATGCTCCCTCAAGGGTGTTGCTATATTTTCAAAAACGGTCAGGTCGGTAAATAAGGCACCGTTTTGCAGCAGGACGCCGATATCCTTTCTGCATTCATACAGTTGACGATGCGACAGGGTGGAAACTTCATTGCCATTGACTTCAATGCTGCCTTTGGACGGGTGCAACTGGCCGGAAATCAAACGCAGTATGGTTGTTTTCCCTACACCGCTTGGACCCATGATAGCCACGATGCTGCCACGCTCAATATCCATGCTGACGTCATCGAGTATGACTTTTTCATCACGTTTAAAAGACACGTTTTTTAGGCGGATAATCGGATCTTTCAAGCTTTCGTCCCTGTTGCCGGTCTGTTCTGTATTGATTGTATAAGGTTTTGACCGTCAATCATCCGATCTTCTTTCATTTTATCAATTGTAGTATGAATTTGATGGGGGGGCGGGAATATTGCTCTTTGATCCCTTACCTTTTTCAGGCCAAAAAAAACGAGGGAGACTTGCGTCTCCCTCGTCGTAGAAGTGTAGGAACTCCGCTTGTGGTGGACTGCAGATCCTCCTAGGCCTTTCCAACTTTGTCCAGTTCCGATCAGTTCTGCCCTTCGGTTTCTGGTCTCGGGTCTTCCTCCCGTTTTTATTTATCGACGTTTTCACGTCTATCTCAAGGAATCGCGCATCCCTATCGAGTCACCCTTAATGGTACGGCCGCTTCTTTTGGCAGAACCCGGCCCGGGTGACGCGTCCTGTACCACCTGGACGCTTACCGTTTCCTTTCACCATCTTCACTTTCAGGCGGGTCGGCCTTCCAGTTCAGTCGCATTCCAATGGTCGTCGACCTTACGGTCTTCGCCGTTCGTTTCCAATCTACCGATCTTCTTCGTTCGTCTCCGGTCTCGCGACCTTCCTCGCTCGCTTCCAGTCTCTTGATTTTCTTCGTTCGTCTCCGGTCTCGCGACCTTCCTCGCTCGCTTCCAATCAATCAACTTTCTCCGTTCGTTTCCGGCCTTTCGGCCTTCTTCTCACGGTTCCGATCTGTTGATCTTCTCCGTCCGTTTCCGGTCTTTCGACCTTCTCCGTTTTCCTGCGATTCCAACCTTTCGATTGGTTGGCTTCTGTCTACGGGAGGTCTAAATTACTCTCAAAGTGAAAAATTGTCAAAGCATAAAAAGCACTACTTAGATTGTTTTTCTAATCATAAATATCAGTAAAAAATCACAAGTCTATGAATAGAAACCTAACACTGGAAATTGGCCATTTTCAGATTTGCGATGAAGCGAATCAAATTGGTTAAAATTTACTCAAATTGATTTCAGGATAAAAATACGCGGAAACAAGTTCCGGGTTTAATCTCAATTTTGTCATTGAATCGCGTCTTATAAAAACTCAACCAACAGGTATAAAACGGCTGTGAGCACAAAGCCGTTAGCGATAACACCTTTCACGGAAGTGATTGGTCCGGTCTTGCCAAATACACCATTTAGTTCGAGCAAGGCAATCAGACCGAATACAGCAGCGAGTGACGCAGCACTGGCACTGTGCAACGGGGTTTGGAGCTGTCCTCCCAAGTGAGAAGACGAGGCCATAAAAAACAGCATCGGAGCTGAAAAAAGTGTATTGGTACGCGATGCCAGACCGGCTTTACCCAGCGCAACTGCAGCGCCTGGTAAGGCCTCGCCACCACCAGCAACCTGTTTTGCCGACGCAATGACGATTTTCTGGTTTGGCCAGATAATCAACCATACGTTAATAAACATGATCGTGCCCATGGTTACACCGATCATGATGCCTGTACCGCTTAAGTGCATGATATGAAGCAGGAAGATGCCGCTCAGGAAAGTGAATACGGCGCCCCAGCGGAACCACCAGAGTGCATCGGGCACCAATTTTTGAATAACATCCGATTTGGCACCGCTATCGGCTTCCTTGAAATACTCACCTTGAATAAAATTGAAGTAATACAGAAGTCCAACCCAGATCATGCCGGCAAGCAGGTGCACCCAGCGAAGGAGAAAGGCTAAAGAATTTTGACTTAGTAAAGCAAATTCCACGACTGTATTCTCCCGTTCGCAGCTCTGTGAAGCGTACAAGACTACAGCAGTTTTTATGTTTCAGAAAACTGTCGTTGGCAATTGCGCCGGATTATGATCATGGGTAGGCACTTTTTGTGTTCCAAGTTGCGTCGGGAGTCTATAAAATCAGTTGGCAGGACAGCTCAGTACACAAGCCCGGCAACAATTTATCAAACGTCGCTGTCTTTTTATTTTCAGCATGAGTGAGACAGGGACTAACAGGTAACCATGTACCCTGAAACAGAACAAATTGGCAGCAGCAACACAGGTGACACTTCCCGGTCGTCTTCTGATACAGGTGCCTATCCTTTTCCAATTGATGCCGTTGTTCTGGCCGGCACCCACCAAAATCCCAAACGACTGATCGCCGGCCGCAATAAGGCATTCCTGGAAGTTGGGGGAAAGCTGCTTATCAGTTATGTGGTTGACGCCCTGCTGGCCGCTGAAAGGGTTGGTCAGGTCTTCGTGGTAGGGCCTGCCGAGGAATTACTGGAAGCATTGGGGGAGTATTCTGGCAGGGTTCGGGTCATAGCCCAGCGGGGGAAAATGTTGACCAATTGCTGGGCAGGTATTGAGGCATCCGAGGACTGCCACAGATTTGATACGACCATGCCATTGCATGAGAGGCCGTTACTGGTTATTTCCTGTGATCTGCCACTGGTGACAGGCCGGTCTATTGATGATTTTATCAGCCGCTGCGCGCGTTTGGACAATGCATCGGAAGAGCCCTACGCCTTACTTGCCGGAGTCGTTGATGAACCCGGTGTCAGGCCGTTCCATCCGGAGGGGAGTAAACCGGGTATTAAACGACCCTTTGTCGAGCTTGAGTTCGGCCGCTTGCGCCTGGCCAATGTTTATGTCGGCCGGCCAAGGAAGCTGTCCCATCAGGAATTTCTTCAGACCGGTTTTTCTTATCGTAAAGCCAAAGACTGGCGTAATGTCGTTGCCTTGACTTTTAATTTTTTAAAGAGTCAGGGTGGCTGGCAGGCAGCATGGTTGTCGATGCGTGTCCAGCTGACGCTGATGCTTTCCAAGGGCAAGGGCTATTGGTACAGGCGGCTCAAAAAAGGCAATACCCGGCAACGGGTTGAAAAGAGTGTCAGCGAAGTACTTGGAGGTCCCGTCAAGGTCGTTATCTCGCCATATGGCGGTTTGAGCCTGGATGTGGATGATGAGGAGGATTTCAGAATCCTGAATGATTCCTACGAGGACTGGGCTGCTATCACCGCAAATGTAAACCCTGAAACAGATTAAAGGCCGGGGCAAAACTCATGCCCTTTACGCTCACTTCAATAACATCAGTGACAATGTGGGCCAGAACGCGATCAGCACGACAGAAACCATCAGGAATACGAAAAACGGCAGGGTGGATAGATAGATATTCACGATTGGCCGGTCAAACCGGTATCCCGCAATAAACAGGTTGAGACCAACCGGTGGTGTGATATAGCCAAGCTGCATCGTTGCAAGGAATACAATGCCAAGGTGTACCGGGTGTACGCCAAACTGGGTGGCTATCGGCAGGATCAAGGGGACAACCAGTACGATGGCCGAGAAAATATCGAGAATCGCGCCGAGCATCAACAGAAACAGCAATAACATCACCATGAATGCGATCTCACCGCTAACAAAACCGCTGATCCATTGTAATAACTGCTGTGGAACACCCGCATCTATCATGAAATTGGTAGATGCCCGTGATACACCCAGAATCATCATGATTCCGCCGACCAGGATCATGGATTCCCGGACGATCGATGGAAGTTTGCGCAAGGAAACTTCTTTGAGTATGACCACATCAACGATCAAAACGTACAATGCGGTGACTGCGGCAGCTTCTGAAATCGCAAAATACCCACTGTAAATTCCACCGAGTACAACGATCGGCAGTGGTATTTCCCACATTGACTCGCGCAACGCCGAGCGGACTTCATGCCAGGAGAAGTCTCCCAGAGGTGTGCGGATAGCGCGATTCTTCCAAATACTGAATCCGGACAGAACGGCCAGCATCAAAAAACCGGGCAGTAAACCGGCCAGAAACAGATTTTCGATGGGCACTTCTGCTACAACACCATACAAGATCAATGGCAGGGATGGTGCGAATAACAAACCGAGGCTACCCGCTGATGTGACCAGTCCAAGGTTGAATTTTTCCGGATAGCCCGCCTGTTGCATGGCCGGGAACAATATCGCGCCCAATGCAATGATGGTGACGCCCGAAGCACCTGTAAATGCCGTGAAAAATGCACACGCAACCAGGGAAACCACCGCCAGACCCGCCGGCATCCAGCCAAGCAGGGCACTGGTCAGGCGGACCAGTCGTTTTGGAGCGTCGCTTTCACTGAGCAGGTAACCGGCAAATGTAAACAGTGGTATGGCGAGCAGTATTGGCATCTCCGCAATGCCGTAAAACTCAATGGCAATGGCCTGGAGATCGATGTCTGCCTGGTAAAAATTCCAGAATGCACCGGCCGCGATGATCGCGAACAGCGGTGCACCAAGCAAAAGCAGTATCACCATTAATGGTCCGATGATCATCATGGCCTGATCTCACTTTCGGATAATGGCTTAACTGAATTTAACGGGCGCGTGATCGCAAGAATGAGATGCCGAAAAGCCATCAATGCAAATCCGACGGGCAATATGATCTGCATCGTCCACGCAGGGACGCTTCGCATCAGCACGTCCCCGTACTCGTAGGAGCCCATAACAAAGCGGGCGCTATGCCAGGCAAATAAAGCGCAGATGGATGCTGTAAACAGGTCAATTATGACCTTTGTAACGAGCTGGGCTTTAGCCGGGAGGAAGCGATCCACCACTGCTATGCTGATGTGTTTGTCCATCCGGCTCGCCGCCAGGCCACCTGCGATGGTTAACCAAAGCACCATCAGGCGTAACATCTCATCGCCCCAGAAGAGGCTGCTATCGAAGGCATTTCTCAGTAAAATCTGTGTTCCTGCCAGCAAAATCATGCTGACCAGTATGATCAAAAGTAAGGCGTCCTCCGCATGTGTGCCGGCTCTTTCCAGCCCGTTAAAAAATGAAGCAATACGCTTCACTGGCTACAGTCTTTCGCCGGATCGTTTGCGCGGAAAGCAGCGATATAACACTCTATTTCATCGAGCAGCCGAACATCAATTGCGCCTTCACCCGCCAGTTTTCGATTGGATTCCCGGATAACCTCGCGCCACTCAGGGATTTGACCCTGGTCAGGAGTGACAGGCTTCATGCCGTTATCTATTAACGCTTTATAAGCTTTTTGATTGTCCACTTTACCCTGCGTGTCAAAATCCTCATAAATTCGTTCCATGACTTCGCGTACGATGATCTGATCCGCAGGCTGAATGCGATCAAAATATTTCTTATCAACAGCAATCATGGCAAAAATATAAGACAGGGGAAGCTCGGTGATATAGCTGACCTTGGTATTCCACTGCAGGATAATTGTGGCGGCAGGCGGGCTCATAATGGTGTCAATCAGTTCAGTCTGCAAACCGGTCATGACGTCGGTCAACGGCATAATGACCGGGGATATCCCGAGTGCCTTACTCGCCTCATATGAGATCCTGTCACCGTCCGGAACCCAGAGCTTCCGGCCCTGCAGGTCTTTGAGGTTGGCTATGGACTGGTTTGACATGATGCGGGCAAACCCCCCACCGGCAAATCCAAAATTGACATACCCGGCCTCTTCTATGAGGTCACGTAACTTGTCATCCATTCGTGCCCTTACGAATTGAACTTCCTCGTAATTGCTGAACAGCATGGGCAGGGCATAGAGCTGGCTGTCTTTCTGAACATCAATCAGGCCATTCGATGTAAATGCTCCACCATGCAATTGACCGATACGCATTTTACGCAGCACCTGCTTGTCATTACCCTGCACACCACCGCCATAGAATTTGAATTTTACCCGTCCTTCGGTACGTTCATTGATCTCTGCAGCTCCGGCCCGCATTGAGTTCATCCAACTGGACCCCTCCGGGGCGATGGTTGCAAGTTTTATTGTCTGGGCACTGGCTGTGGATATGAGTCCAAGCAGTATCAATCCCGTAGCGATTCGACCGGCAAACTGCCATGCCGAAGCTTTCCTGGTCAAGCAGGGGTTCATGAACATATCCTTTTTTCTAAAAATAGTCGTCCGCTGCATCGAGCAATTCCTGTGCTTCCCGTTGCGCCAGAGTATTGAATAGAGTGTAGCCGTCCTGAATAGGTTCCGCTGACATGACATCTTTCAGTAATTGATCGTGGAGTTCCCTGTCATACAGCGTGCGGGCGTAATAGCGGGCGTAATCCACGTTGATTGACAGGTCCTTGCCGTTCGACAGGCTTAGTGCGCGCTCGAAATGTGCCTTCCCTGCCTCGAAGTTTCCGCCCAGAGCCGGTGGCCGTATGGTGTTGAGAACGGCCAGAAAATGTTCAACCTGAACTGCCTGGTATTGCGGATCAAGTGTCTGTACCCGTTTAAGCGCTGCTTCAACATGCGGCAGCTTGGTCATTGCACCCCAGTCATCACTATGAACTTTGATGAAAGCGATCGATGTGAGGCCAAAGGAATAGAGACTGGCGGCGTCCTTCTTATTCAGATTTAACAGGGCAGCTTTGAACTCCTGAAAATTGAGGTCATAAATTCCGCAAGCCGACTTGTTGCTTGCGCACAAGGATTGTTGGCCATAGGTCAGTGCGCGTTGGGTCAACCGGTCGGCACGTTGCGGTTCTGAAACGAAAATCACGCCATAGGCGGCATATAATTCTGCGGCGGCTGCCAGCATGGCCGGGTTATCGGGTGATCCTGCAATAAAGCTGTCGAGCAACAATAAATAAGCCGGCGCGCCATCCCGAACCGTTTCAGGATCATCCTGATTCATTATTGCCGAGCTGAGATTGGCCGCCATATCATTGGTTGCCGATTGCATGATCGAAGTACATCCGCCAAGCAGTAGCAATACCAGGGAAGCAATACTCAGGTGTGTCTTGATATGTTTCATTGCAGTCAGATTGGCCGGTTTCAAAGGCGGGGATTATAAACCGATAAACAACAGGATGTTGTACTGATCAGCTTAATAGAGTTCTATTACAGGAATTTACTGGCCATTAAAAACCCGGTTCCCGCTCAAACCGGTTTAGGGGGGGGTTAAACCGGAAAAGGGAACCGGGGGAGAAATCAGTTAAAAAATTTGGGATAACTGCGGTTATCCGCAGTTATCCCAGCGCTTCTTCTTATTTTTCATGTGCCTGGTTTACGCAATTGACCTGTTATTTTTATCCAATCGCGGTTGCATTCCTCTACCCGCACCCGGAATTGCGGAGCAGTTCCTGATCCAGCTAACGAACCTGTGACAATTTTCGGAGGACATCACATGGTTCGACTTTAGGTTTTAGCGGATTTCAAACTTCGCAATCACCAGTTAATAACCGGGCACTGGAGAGGAGTATCAGTACAGTCCCAAGTGCACGTTGCTAATATAAATAACTTCGGTGAATAAAGATAATTACGTATCGGAACATTACGAGAAGATTTACGGAACGTTTGCAGATAGGTTAGGATTGAACCTCTTGGAGACATTTTTACCTGAATAATTTGTATGGGGAATAAATTTCAGTGGGCTTTGAATGCTATCGCATCGGAGACCTGTTACTGGATGCAGGAACGCAGGAAGTAACCCGCAACGGAACTGTTGTACCGGTACCACGGCTTTCTTTTAAATTATTACTTTCGCTTGCACGGCATGCACCCAATGTTGTGAGCGTACAACAATTGGAAGAGGAGGTCTGGGAAGGACTCGTGGTTGACCGTGGCACGGTTAACAAGCGCGTATTGTTGCTACGCAGGGCATTGAACATAGACGCAGGCGAGGACCCCTATGTTGCTGTTATTCGTGGTAGCGGCTATCGATTGATCGCACAGGTCGAGCGCATCGATAATCTACCTGCCGAACCCGCAGAAGCAATAGAAGAAAAAAACTCCCGGAACTGGTTTCAGCGCCGCGCGGACACCATCCGTACGGCCTCTTTGTGGTTACTCGGTTTTGTTGCAGTCCTGGCACTTTACCAGGGGTTTCTTAAGCCTTCTTTTGATGTGGGTGAGACCGGTGCTGGAGGAACCAGGATAGGTGACTCTCAGGAAGCTCCCACACACTACAGCCAGACATCCGTTGCCGTTTTGCCATTCGTTGATTTGAGTGACAACGAGACTCACAGTTACCTCGGTGATGGTTTAGCCGAGGAAATCATCAATTTGCTGGCTGGGATGGATGGTCTTGAGGTAGCGGCGCGAACATCCTCATTTGCTTTTCGAGAAACACCAGCAACTCTTTTGGAGATTGCCGCAAGGCTGAATGTAGGTACCGTTCTGGAAGGCAGTATCAGGCACACCAATGACCGGGTTCGAGTGACAGCTCAGCTCATTGACGCCAATTCCGGTTATCACATCTGGTCACAAAACTATGACCGTTCCTTTGATGAGGTATTTGCAGTACAGGATGACATCGCCTCCAATATCGCGCAGGCCCTCAAGCTGACCCTGGGCGAAAGTCACCAACCCGATTCCAGGAAGTCGATGACCGCCGACATGGAAGCCTTCAGGTTATATCTTAAAGGCCGTGATCTTTTGAATAACCGCATAGAATTACGCACCGAAGGTCTTTACGAGGCACTTGATTATTTCAATGATGCTATTGCACAGGATCCGAAGTTTGCACGCGCGCATGCCGGTGTTGCTTCTGTCAACTGGCTACTTACTTCTTATGACCCTTCACTTGACAGGGAGACCTACTATGAGAAAGCTGAAGCCAGCGCGAAATTTGCCCTTGAGATAGACCCTGAGTCAACCGAGGCCCTGGGCGCATTGGCGTCGGTGAACTCCAAGCGCAACAATTTAGAGCAGGCTGCGATTTTGTTTGATCGGGTAAGAGCCATTGGTGGCAGAAACTCCGATGTGGTTTCGTGGGAAGCCACGTTGCATGTCCGCCTGGGCTACTTTGAGGAAATGATACCCTCTCTGTCCAGTGCATATCGCCGCGACCCACTTAATGAACATATCGCCTGGGCGCTGGCGGATGTTCTTATTTATTCTGGTAACCCGGCAGAGGCGATAGAAATATTGAATGAGATTCAGTATTTTTCCTACCGGGATTATTATCTGGCCCTGGCTGCGATATATTCCGGTGACTATGAGACTGCACGCGGATTACTTCGAAATGTGCGGATGCGCTCTGGTAAACTACCCCCAGAATTTGCAGAGTTATTGGCTGATGCACTTGAAGATCCGGCAAGGAAAGAAGACGTCGCCCGGATATTTGTTGCCGCTGTTGAAAATGGAGAGATGGATAAGCTGGTTAGCTTTGAAGCCCTGTTGATGCTCGGTTCACCTCGGGCCTTCGACCTGAAGGTTGATCCTGTCAATGATGTCAAGAACATGCAAATTCATTCACAGATCTGGAATAATTGGGCCACTGCAGTCCGTCAGGACCCCCGGTTCAAAGATTGGGTGGGGCAACTTGGATTTGTGGACTTCTGGCGTAAATATGGCTGGCCGGATCGTTGCAGGCCAACCGGCTTGAATGATTTTGAGTGCATTTGACATCTGAATAACACCAATTGGTAGAGAAAATACTATGGACTTAACGACTCACTGGGCCGGGTTACTGGCTATTGCAATATTCATCGGCGCCTATGCCCTGGTGATCCTTGAGGAAAATCTTCATCTGAAAAAGTCCAAACCTGTCATTGTTGCCGCAGGGTTTATTTGGATGCTGGTTGCCTTTGCCTATATGACATCTGGTGACTCCCATACGGCGGAAGAACTGGTTCGTCATAATATTCTCGAATTTGCAGAGTTATTCCTGTTCCTGCTGGCTGCCATGACTTTCATCAACACTATGGAGGAGCGCGGAATTTTTGAGGTATTGCGTGCATGGCTGGTCAACCAGGGGTTTTCCTTGCGGCAGGTATTCTGGATTACAGGTGGTATTGCTTTTTTAATGTCGCCGATCGCTGACAACCTTGCCACGGCATTGTTGATGGCAACGGTGGCTATTTCTGTTGGCGGCACTAATCATCGTTTCGTGGCACTGGCATGTATCAACATCGTTGTTGCCGCCAACGCAGGTGGTGCCTTTAGTCCGTTTGGTGACATAACAACGTTAATGGTATGGCAAAAAGGAAATCTGCAATTCACCCAGTTTTTTGCGTTGATCTTGCCTTCGGTCGTCAACTGGCTGGTAACGGCATCGATATTGTCGTTTGGCCTTCCCGCAGGAAACCCTGATCCGGTGCGTGAGGAAGCCCATCTGCAGCATGGTGCGTGGATGGTCGTGGCATTGTTCATTCTGACCATTTCAATGGCGGTTTCAATGCACAACTTCCTGCACATGCCGCCGGTTATCGGCATGATGACAGGTCTTGGTTTCCTGAAATTGTTTGGTTACTACCTGCAACGCAGAGACCGGGTCATTCATGCACAGGAACTGGTTCAGGGTTCGGCGCTGGGCATCGCCGCCATACATGATAATAGTGGTGACTCAGAGAGGAAGTATTATGATATTTACACAAACCTGCAAAGGGCTGAGTGGGATACATTGATGTTCTTCTATGGCGTGATTCTGTGCGTTGGCGGACTCGGCGCGTTCGGATACCTGGCAATCGGTTCGGAATTGCTCTACACGGGTTTGGGTCCGACCATTTCAAATATACTTGTGGGTATCGCTTCGGCACTGGTAGACAACATACCGGTCATGTTTGCCGTGCTCGCGATGAATCCTGAAATGAGTCAGGGTCAGTGGTTGCTGGTCACGTTAACCGCAGGCGTTGGTGGGTCAATGCTGTCCATTGGTTCGGCCGCAGGGGTCGCGGTCATGGGTCAGGCACGTGGTATCTATACATTTTTCGCACATCTGAAATGGACATGGGCAATTGTGATTGGGTATGTGACCAGTATTGCGGTTCATTTTTGGGTAAATGCCGGCACTTTTTGAGGGTTTTTGCCCTGGTCCGAGAGTTATAAAGTCAGTCAGTCCGGGCTTGTGCCACCACTGACCATCCATGGTCCGGGCATTTTCATATGCGGAATTTTTGTTATCCTGAAATGACTCAAGTCAGGTACTTGCTATTTCATGCCAGGCAAATACGCCTGAATCCCAGCTATGAATTGGTTCCTCAAGTATTCTTGACCTGAGTCATTTGTCATTCACTGACGCGGTGCTACCTTGCGATGCACAGTTCAAGAAACAGGCGGTATTTACATGATGAGGTTCGTAAAGATTCAGCAAATGTCCCTAGAAGCAATTCGTTGCCGGGGTTTGGTAGTGGGAGGTAAACCCCTGTCCTCCTGATAGGTACGGGAAGCTTCACCATGAGTATTACCAAGTCATTTCCTTCCGAACTTATTACCAAGTATGGCCTGGCCGGGCCACGCTATACGTCTTACCCGACCGCGCTGCAGTTTCATGAAGGTTTTGATGCTGAAGCTTATCGCCGGCACGTCAAGAGCAGTAATGACGACCTGATACCGAGACCATTGTCACTGTATGTGCACCTGCCGTTTTGCAAGGAGCTTTGTTATTACTGCGCATGCAATAAAAAAGTAACTAGAAACACCCAACTCGCTGCGGTTTATCTGCAACACCTGAAAAAAGAAATCGAAATGCAGGGTAAACTGTTTGACCGCGACAGGCAGGTCATCCAGTTACATTTTGGTGGTGGTACACCAACTTACTACGATGATTCACAGCTCGGGCAGATCGTTGATCAGTTGTCTGCCAACTTCCTTTTAAGCCGTTCCGATAGCCGTGAGTTTTCAATCGAAATTGACCCTCGAACGGTAGACGAAGACAGGATTACGCATCTGGCCGACATTGGTTTTAACCGGGTCAGCATGGGTATTCAGGATTTCGACCCTGCCGTACAAAAAGCTGTCAACCGCGTTCAGGATGAAGGCAAGACACTTAGACTGATTGAAGCAGCACGTGAGTCTGGCTTCAATTCGGTGTCGGTGGATTTGATCTACGGGCTGCCATTGCAAACCGCGAAGTCGTTTGAAAAAACCATCGATTCCGTACTGACAGTCCGCCCCGATCGCCTGTCGGTATATAACTATGCCCACTTGCCCCATCTGTTCCGCGCGCAGCGCATGATCAGTTCGGAAGAAGTGCCTGCACCTGAAGTACGTCTTCAATTACTGGCATCAACGATTAGCAAACTGGTTGATGCGGGTTATGTCTACATCGGTATGGATCATTTTGCATTGCCTGATGACGAGTTGTCGATTGCAATGGAAGAGGGAACACTACAACGTAATTTCCAGGGTTATTCCACCTGTCGCGAAACCGACCTGGTTGGTATGGGTGTCAGCGCGATTGGTAAGGTTGGAAATAGTTTTGTACAGAACCTCAAGGACATACGCGACTGGCAGGCAGTGATTGAAAATAACAACCTGCCTGTGTGGCGGGGTCTGAGTCTGAGTGGTGAAGACCGGCTGCGGCGTGGCGTCATCTCGGCAATCATGTGTCAGGGTTTTGTCCGGTTTGGCGAGTTTGAGCGGAAATACGGAATTGATTTCAACACCCATTTTGCCCTTGAGCTGGCGTCACTTAAGCCGCTGGAAGATGACGGCCTCATTGAACTTTCCGAAGACACGATCGAGGTCACGCCTACCGGACTACTGTTATTGCGTGTGATCGCAATGAAATTTGATGAATACCTGATCAACGATTTGCAAGGAAAATCTTACTCAAAAGTCATTTAGCCTTTCTGTTACGCTATAATCCACTGCTAATTTGAAACCACGGTATTGGATTTAATGATTTATGAGTTCGGATAGTCAGCAAAAGCCTTATTTTCCAGAGCGTATACAGGTTGCATGCAGCCAGTGCACGCTGGGGGATCTTTGTCTTCCGCGCAGTCTTGATGCCGCCGGCGTTGAGCAATTTGAACACATCGTCAATAAATCCCGTCCGATTCAACCCGGTGAGCACATCTTCCGTGCGGGTGATAAATTTCAGTCAATTGCGGCGGTTCGTGCAGGTTGCTTCAAGAGCTATGTAATCGATAAGAATGGTGAAGAGCAGGTGCTCGGCTTTTATCTTCCCGGCGAGATTATCGGTTTCGATGCCATTCATGAAAAAGTGCACAAGGCCAATGTAGTGGCACTCGATACCAGTTCGGTTTGCGGGCTCAGTTTTGACTCGGTGACTGAAATGGCAAGACAGCTGCCTCAATTGCAGGAAGAACTGTTCCGGGTCATGAGCTTACAGATTTCCGAGCTCGAGGCGAGCGCGGCTGATCTTAGTGCCGAGGAAAGAATTGCCAGCTTGCTGTGCTCTTTGTCAAAACGTTTCGCGAGCCGGGGTTATTCTTCAAAGGAGTTTAATCTGAGTATGTCTCGTCGTGATATCGCCAGTAACCTGCGTCTTGCCACAGAGACCATTTCACGTGTTCTTGCACGCTTCCAAAGCGCAGGAATCATCCGTGTAAACCGGAAGAAAGTAGCCATACTTGATTCGGCCAAGCTGAAAGAACTGGCGCGCAGGGAAACGTGCTAGGCATCTCAGGCGGTGACCGGGGTGAATAACTCTGGCCAGCACATACGTTTCATACCCTTCTGATCAGCGCTGGTAGAGTCCGGTGAATAAACTTCTTATCCTGGCAGCAGACGCTGCAAAATATACCCGCTTGATCAAAGCAGCGGAATTGCAGCAACTGGAGGTCATGACCGCCAGTGATGCCGGGTCAGCAAAAATCCAGGCAGCAAAGTGCAACATTGTTCTCGGTGATCCGCCGATGGTAGGTGAAGTACTGGCATCCGCCGATCAGCTGGAGTGGGTACAGTCAACATGGGCGGGTGTTGACCATTTATGCCGGACGAACATGCGCCGGGACTATATTCTGACCGGTGCAAAAGACATATTTGGCCCGACGATCAGCGAGTACGTGATGACCTACCTGTTCGCACTGGAACGGGAACTGTTCAGCATGCGGGCCAATCAGCTGAAGCAGCAATGGCGGCCGTTGACCTATCGCCCCGCAAGGGACATTAAGCTCGGAATCATCGGTCTCGGGTCGATCGGCCGGAAACTGGCATTGACTGCCCGTCATTTTGGCATCCAGGTAGTTGGCCTCAACCGCTCCGGCAGGTCCTGTGATGAGGTTGAAAAAGTCTATGGCGCAGATAATCTGGCCGGTTTTCTTGCGTCGTTGGACTACGTGGTTCTCACCCTCCCGGCAACTCCACAAACCCGGCATTTCATTCATGCCGATGTGCTCAAATTGATGAAACCAACGGCAGTGCTGATCAATGTGGGGCGGGGCAACAGCATCAATGAGGCTGACCTGGTTTGTGCTTTACGCGAAGGTGTTATCGGTGCTGCTGTGCTTGATGTTTTTGAAAGCGAGCCCTTAGCCAAAGAAAGCCCGTTATGGCTGCTACCCAATGTTTATATCACACCACATACTGCCGCCGTCAGCTTCCCTGAAGATATAGCCGGAATTTTCTTCGAGAATTACCAGCGGTTCCTGCGACAGGAACCTTTACTGCATGTTGTGGATTTTGAATTGGGATATTGAAAGGCGCAAACCGGGTTTTATCATTTAAGATAGACTGGTCAATCAAGAGATAGCAGGGAGGTTTCCGGGTTTTGAAAACACTAAAACACATGTTTGACAGAAATTTGGCGTGGGCAACCGCGATCAAGGAAAAAGACCCGGGGTATTTTCCGGCGCTGGCCGCTCAACAGAGTCCTGAGTACCTTTGGATTGGTTGTTCGGATAGCCGGGTGCCGGCAAACCAGATTATCGATCTGCAGCCAGGACAGGTTTTTGTCCACAGAAATATCGCCAATGTCGTTGTTCACACCGACCTGAATTGTCTTTCAGTGATTCACTTTGCCGTTGAGGTTCTCAAGGTCAAACATATTATTGTCTGCGGTCATTATGGCTGTGGCGGGGTCATAGCAGCGATGGAAGACAAGGAACACGGTCTGATCGATAACTGGCTTCGTCATATCAGGGACGTGAGCCGGTTTAACTCCAGCAAACTGGAGGGTTTAAACGAACAGGAAAAGCTTAATGCCTTGTGTGAGCTGAATGTCAAAGAACAGGTCACCAATGTTTGCAACACACCCATTGTGCAAAGAGCATGGAACGACGGACAGGACCTTTCCATTCACGGCTGGATCTACGATATCAACAACGGCCTCCTCAAGGACCTGGTTACCTATGATGGCTAGGTTTACCGCGGTACCCTGAAGCTTCCACAACGATCAGAAATTGAAACGTCCTTTAAGACCGGCGTACACGCCCCGTCCGGGACGTACAAAACCAAGAACTTCCTCGTATTGTTTGTCGAACAGGTTGGTGACACGGCCTGTTAAATCAAGTGATTGCGTCAGTTTCCATGAACCCGCCAGGTTAACAACGGTGTAAGGGTCGATGTCTACCCTTTCTGAAACGAAGGTGATGGGAGAAAAGAAATCATCCTGTTGTGAGCCGCTGTAGTTCACCTTTAAATTCAGGTTGCCGCGACTGTTTGCAAAATAGTAGTTCGCAGACAGACTGGCCAGGTGTTTCGGCCGCCTGACCTCGGGTACTTTCTCACCCAATACATTTTCCTCCCTGGCGTCTGTGTAGGTATAGGTAGCAATCAGTGTGAAAGACTTACCCAAACGCGCATCGAGGACAGCTTCTATTCCCTTACGGGTGCTGTCACTGTCCTTATTTTTTGCCGTGAAGAAAAAAGTGTCCGGGTCAAACACGAAACCATCGATTTCGTCTTGCAAATCCTGATTAAAATAAACCAGTTGGAGCTGATACCGTTCCTCCGACCAGCGGGTATCAAAACCAATCTCCCAGCCCTGTGATGATTCCGGTTTCAGGTCCGGGTTACCGATGAAGTAATCCTCAAAATAACCGTAGCGTTCCGTGAACGTAGGTGCCTTGGAGCCGGTACCTGCCGAACCACGCAAGCGTAGGGCAGGTGACAGCTGGTAGGACGCTGCCAGTTGCCATGTCGTCGCATTATCAAAATCACTGTAATCATCCAGCCTGATACTCGCCGTCCAGCTAAACACCGTGATTGGTTTGCCGATATATTCCATGGCATAACTGTTCACATCGTAGGACTGATCCTGATTCGGGTCGCCGTAAATACTTGCTTCGCCGCGTTGGGAAAAATCAATATTCTCGTGTTCCAGTGCAAAACCAAGGCGGTGCTTCTGTTTCTCATCGAGCGCCACGCCTGCCCGCAGACGGTAGTCGAGAGTCGTTGATGCAGTCGAACCTGTCCACTCGCCGTCGCTGAAGTTGTCATTGTCAGAGTCCATACGGTTCACAGAAATACTACCCGACCACGGATTGGTGCGGGGAGCATATCCTAATTCGCCGGTCAGAAAATTCTGGTTGGTTTCTGTTACCCGGTCAGCGTCCTGGGGTAAGCCCGTGTCAAAATAATCAAAGTCGTCGTATTCGGAGGTTGCATCAATCCATTGTCCGGAAAAACGCAGGTTGAAATCATCGCCGGCTTTGAATTCCAGTGCGATATTACCAGTCGTGTTATCAGCGCCGTCATTTTCGTTTCCGGTTCTCGATATATTTGTTCCATCGGTATCGAGGTAGGACAGGCCACCACTGATCTGAAACACTTTCCCCGAATATCCACCGTCTATGCTGGCGTTGAATGAATCGAATGAGCCAGCCTCGACATGGCCGGACAGAAATTGGTTCTCAACATCCTTCTTGCGAATGATATTAATCACGCCGGCTATCGCATCACTACCCCAGGTCGCACTTTGCGGTCCACGAATAATTTCAATTCGCTCGATATTGGATGTCAGCGCAAACTGGTATTGGAATTCACCACCGACGGCCGGATCGTTGGCGCGGACACCGTCCATCAGCACCAGTAGTTGGTTGGCTTCTGCCCCGCGCACCCGCACCTGGGTTTGAGAACCGGCACCGCCAGCCTGGCTGACTGAAAAGCCAGGTACATCGCGTAGAAGTTCGGATAGGTATTTAACCTGTTTTTGCTTGATTTCGTCACCTGTGATAACTGTCACAGAGCTGCCAATATCACCGATGGCAATGGGTTGCAGGCGTGCTGTCACCAGTACATGTTCCAGGTCCAGTGGATCGTCCGCAAAAACCATATGACTGAATAATGTGAATAATAGAAAGCCGACCAGACCCGGAGCGGTCCTAACGTGTTGTTTTTTCATTATCTTTTTTCCAGCACGGTCTCACCCGAACGCGCAGTGCTGTGCCGGTTGCGGCTGCTTGAGGCTGGGAGGCTGTTTCTGGTTCCGGACGGGCCGGTTGAAGCAGTACTCACAAACTTCCGCCCGCCGCGAATGCACAAGTGAATAAAACTGCTGGCCGGTCTCCGGGCTTGCGAAGAGCGATAAAGAACCGCTTATGACGGATCGCCTTCCCATGTCGAAACACAGTGGCTGCAATGATCCGTACCTTCGCCTACCGTTGCGGGGGCAGCGACGGAATTGCCGTAATCCGGCTCACCGTCTTCCCGTTTAATCCCCTGACTGAGCAGTCAGTAGGACACCTGCAGACTAGTCATGCAGGTTGGTTGATTTGCGGTAATTTGTCAAGGAGTAGGGTGCGTTACTCGTAACGCACCCTACGGTCGATTCTTAAAATTGATAGCCACCAAACTTTTCGCGTAATTTCATCTTCTGGATCTTGCCGGTAGCGGTATGTGGTATTTCATCAACAAACTCGATGGCTTCCGGTAGCCACCAGTTTGCGATTCTGCCGTCGAGGTAGGCCAGAACATCTTCCCGGCTGACCTCTGAACCGGGTTTGCGTACAATGATCAGCAATGGCCGTTCGGTCCATTTGGGGTGAGCGATACCAATCACGGCAGCTTCGGCAACACCTTCACATCCCAGTGCGGTATTTTCGATTTCGATGGATGAAATCCACTCGCCACCGGACTTGATAACATCCTTGTCGCGATCGGTGATCTGCATGTAACCCAATTCGTCAATATTGGCGATATCGCCGGTGTTAAACCATCCGTCCTCATCCAGAACATTTTCGTCAAGCTTGTAATAGCCACTGGAAACAGCGGGGCCGCGCACCAGCAAGTGACCGGAGGTCCGGCCGTCGCGAGGCAGGTCATTGTGCTCATCATCAACGATTTTCATCTCTACCAGGTAAGGTGTTCGGCCCTGTTTGAGCTTCAGATTGACCTTATCTTCGCCCTGCAGATGCTGTGTGGCGTAATTCAGCTTTCCGGTGGTTCCAATCGGAGACATTTCAGTCATTCCCCAGCCGTGGATGACCTCGCAATTGTATTTGTTTTCAAGGGTTTCAATCATCATTCGCGGGCAGGCAGCGCCGCCTATTAAAACCCGTTTGAGATAGGGCAATGTAAGGTCATTATCTGCAAGGTATTGCATTAGCCCCAGCCATACGGTTGGCACGGCCGCGGACGCGGTTACTTTTTCACTCTCCAGCAGTTCGTAAATACTCCTGCCATCCATACCCGCTCCCGGCATGATCATGCTGGCACCTGCAGCAGGAATGGCAAAGGTAATCGCCCAGGCATTGGCGTGAAACATCGGAACAATAGGCAGAACATTGTCTCGCGAATCCACTCCAAGAACGTCGGGCTGATTACACATCAGGCTGTGCAGGACGTTCGAGCGATGCGAATAAAGCACTCCCTTGGGGTTGCCGGTGGTACCTGAGGTGTAACACAGACCAGCGGCGGTATTTTCATCAAAGGATGACCAGGCGAAATCTGTATCGGACGCAGCCAGCCAGGTTTCATAGGCATGTGCGTTGGGCAGGCTGGTTTCCGGCATGTGAGCTTCATCGGTAAGAATGATGTATTTCCCGATGCTTGGGATCTTCGCAGCGATAGCCTCGATGAGAGGCACGAAGGTCAGGTCAACAAACAGTATTTTGTCTTCCGCATGGTTCATGATATAGACCAGCTGTTCGACAAATAACCTCGGGTTAATCGTGTGACTGATGGCGCCCAGGCCCATGATGCCATACCAGACTTCGACATGACGATCCGTATTCCAGGCCATAGTGGCGATACGATCACCCAGCACAACCCCTTCTTTTTGCAACGCCTTGGCCACACGTAGTGCACGTACTCTCAGGTCGCGATAATTTCGTCGCCGGATGGGCCCTTCTATTGAACGGGTGACCATTTCCCGGTTCCCGTGGTTTAGCGCCGCATGGTCGAGAATTGTCTGTACCAGTAACGGATAGTCCTGCATCAGTCCCAGCATGTATCTCTCCTTCAGAGTTATTATTGGCTAATTGTTATGTACACATAATATAGCAATTGCAGGTTTGTTAAATTCTTAAGATGTTTTACGGTAAGTGGCAATCCCGCTTCTTGCGGTTATAAAGTTGTTCGTGTGAATGCAGAGGGCAGGGTGTTCCCATACTGGTGCCAATGGACTAGTATGATCCAATCATCTTTATCTATGAGGTATCGATATGCCCTTTTGGCAACGTCTCCTGATTCTATTGGTAGCCGTGGTGGGTGTCAGTGTTATAGTCAGTGTAACCTGGCATGCACTGTTCAGTTTTTACTTACCAAGTTATGTTTCAGGTGTCATTGGCGGACTTTCAGCGGTACTGATCTGGGACCTCCTGAAGAAGACAAAGCCGCAAAAGAAGTAGTTCCGCTTCAATTTATACGGATAATAATTTCTTACGGGTCTGAACGCAGAAACTGACGGGATTTTTTGTCGATCTCAGCCTGTCCCGATACTCATGTTTTGGACTGCGCAGAGGCGATGCATTGCCGTGCGCGCTCTTCGATCGCGTCCCAATTTCCGGCGGCCATGTCTGAGGCCACAAATAAGGGTGCCACGAACCCGGCGGCAAAGGCACCCGCAGCTATCCATTCTCCGGCATTGTGCTGATCCGCGCCATTGGTAGGAACGATTTTCAGAAAGGGCATGGGGCCAAGCACAGCGCGCACCCAGTCAGGCCCGCCATGGGGGCAGGGGAACAATTTGCATAACTGGGCACCGGCACGGTGGGCGCGTAACATCTCAGTGGGTGTATGTGTGCCGGGCATGCTGGCCACGCCCAGTTCATTTGCCGCGCCAATTACAATCTCATCCACTACGGGTGAAACGAGAAACCGGGCACCGGCCTCTACTGATTGCTGCGCTTGTGCAGCATCCATAACGGTTCCGGTTCCAACCACCAGTCCCTCGCGACGGGAAAAATCCTGAACAAGCTCAAACACCCCGGGAACGGTCAGTGTGAACTCGATAATCCTGAAGCCGCCGCGTATCGCTGCATCCATGGCCCTGGCGGCCTTTTCCTGATTATCAGTGCGTAAAATTGCGCTGGCTTTTTCACGGCCAAGTTGTTCGACGAAGGTATCCGGCGTCACGGCGTCAACTCCTGGTAGAGGGCTCGTATTGATAAATATTTCAGGGAGATTTTACTCCCTTACCCGCTACAAATTAAGCTTTATGCCTTCAACCGCAATATTGAACCCCCTGGATTGAACTGTTTTGCTTTCTTTGCTTTTAACATTGAGTAGCGGGTTGGTGTGATTCATATGAATGAACCAGACCTTGTTGCGTTCCTTGACAGAAAGATGCTCCAAAAACTCCATGTTCTCGGTCACAAACGGATGTGGCACTTTTGACATGTCCCGCCCCTCCGTGACTCGACGCAGATCTGCCCTTAGTCGCCGAAGCTCAGCTTGCTGGGCGGTTATCTCCTGGTGTTTGTCGCTGCTATCTCCGTAGCGTTTAATCCATTCGTGCATGCTTTTGGGTGTAACGCCTAACCGTCGCGCCACCTCGCCGATTTTATAACCTCGATCTGTGACCTGCTTTACGGCTTCTATTTTAAATTCTTCTGGGTAGCGTTTTCCGCTCATATCTATACTCCTCTGATTGCGTAATTGTAACGCTCTCAGGTGTGTACGATACTAGGGACTTGCCACACGCCTCCCTGGGCCTTGCCTATACCGGTCATCTTGATTGTGGATAAATTGATCTCCGTGGGTTCGCCCGGTTTCATTTCGGAGATAGCTTTAACCCTGGCTCCGCTAAGTACGAAACTATTGATTATCATTTTCGTTTCTTCACCCTCAGACGCCTTACTTTCCTCAGACGAACCACTATTTATATTGTCCAGCAGCGTCTGCATATTACTGCCACCATCAGATTTCCCTTCAAAATTTATAAGGGGATCCTGTATTTGAATGGCGTTGATTACCAGGACGTCTTTACCAATCGAGTTGAGATCAAGGTCAACCACGATCCCTTCCATCTCGAAAATATTTACCCGTGAATAACCCTCCGGGTTTGCTATGGTCATACCGGTAATTCCGGCCTTGCCTCCGTTCAGATCAATCGAAACACCGGAGACGCTGACCTCTGTTTTGAGTACATCCGACCCTACATCTTCAATTACGCTTGCGACGATGCTGTCCAGGTTTGCGACTAGCTGCCAGAGAACAACGGCGAGTACCAAAACTATACCGCCTGCAATGATTAATACATTTTTTTTCATGACTTTAACTCTCTACGGTTTTTAAACTTTGCCAGGCAATTATGATAATCCATTTCGATAAATAGCCGCTGAGGTGTTTTGGAGTTTCCCGGAGGAAATCGGTACATACCGATCCACTTCCTTTCTCAGTAACAATGCCTAATTTGTTAACATCACTGGAACTCGCTCCGGAAGCACATACAGCCAATGAAACCTGCAAGTATCACATTCGCCTTCTTTATCCTGGTGTTTTCCGCTGTCACTTCAATGGCTGACAGTCTGGATACGCGGTTGCTGCAGTCCCTGGGTGAAGTGAAATACCACGAACTGGAATCAACACAGTTAAAGCGCTCATTTCATGTCTTTGTGGATCTGCCCGAAGACTACCTGGAATCAGATCAGAGCTACCCTGCAATTTATCTGCTGGATGGTGGCAATACATTTCCGCTGATGGCGGCCTATCATCACTACCTGCGTTTTGGGGATGAAACCCCCAGGGCCATTCTGGTGGGTATCTCTTACGGTGCTGATACTTTTAAAGAGGGGAACTGGCGCTCCACGGATTACACCGCACCTTCTGAAGAGCGGGAATTTTGGGGTGGTGCTGCCATTTTCCAGAAAGTGTTACAGGATGAGCTGTTGCCGTTGATCGAAAGTACCTACAGAGCTGACGCGGCACGCAGGATCATATTCGGGCATTCACTGGGTGGTCAATTTGTGCTTTTTAACGCGGTGACAAAGCCGGAGCTTTTTTTTGGACACATTGCCAGTAACCCGGCCCTGCACCGTAACCTGCCTTTCTTTCTCAACTGGCAGGGTGAAAATGATATGCCGGTTCAGATCAGCAAGGTTTTTGTATCGAGTGGTGAATTTGACGATCCGGTTTTTCGTGAACCCACGATGGAATGGATTGGGCACTGGCAGGAAGTGACCCCCGGGCCATGGATTCTTGAGACCCGTACACTGGCAGGTCAGACACATTTATCGGCGACCCCGGAAGCGTTCCGCCAGGGCATGGACTGGTTGTTCTCCGAAAAGGACGATTGATCAACTCAAAAGTGATGCAATCGGGACAATTGCCGTACATAACAGTCAACCCGGTCGTGCCTGATGACATTTCCGCAGAAACGTGCCAATGCACTTTCCCGCGCCCGTTTGAATGATTTGTTAAGTTGAATCCTGGCCATAACTATCTATACTCGACCGAGGGCCTGCAATCAGTCATGAGTTTATCCAGAACACTCTGTGCTTGCTTCGGATTGGCCAGATCTTTTGCTTCCAACATTTCGCACTCATCTTTTATCATTTGTTCGATAGTAACAGGGTAATGTTTGCAATCGTCGGGGCGATCGCAATATATATCACAGACATACTTTCCTTGATTTGGCAGTTGCCGCAACCACGGACACCGCTCAATTTGGTTACCTGTGTTTGGATCTATCCAGATATTTCCTCCACTGACAAAGCTATAAATATGGGGCCTGAATATCTCCCAAAACTCTATTTCGTTTTTCGTAGCAGATAACCCGCCGTCACTATAGCTCTCGCAACATTTTCCGCATTGATTACATTCTTTCACACTATTAATTCTCTACCAGGCTTGAGAGCTTAACGTCTTGGTTAAGCGGCGCGTACGCGGCACGCGTCCGGTAGAGCCAGCTTGCTGGTGGAACATACTTTAACGATTTGTTTTGTGTATTTAGCAGCATTTCGAGGTTCCCATCTGGATGGGTGGGCATTTAACCGAACCATATGAACAAAAAACGCAGCAGTCACCCTGGAGTGGCCCCAAGAGAACACCACAATGGGAGCACTCGTAATACCATTGGCAAGAATCGGTTGGCATAGTTTCAGTCCTGGACTGTCCACAGCTTGGACATGTGATTGTCGATTCAGACAGAAAATCAGACACGGTTCTGTTACTCACTCCATGGTTGGGCCATACACATAATGTCTGAATAAAACCGGCGCCGGTGCAGCAGGCATTCGTGATTAATGATTTGTTGTGTGCCGGTCTTGGGCACGAGTATAAGCATCCAGGAGACGTCGGATCATCTGCTGGTATTTTGTGTCATGTTTTTTTGCTTCCCGCTTAAAAAAGTCGACACTGGATTTGCTTAAGGAAATTGTGACCTTGACGGAATCTTCCTTAAATGCCAATTCCTCGGGTGAGGGCAGCATGTCAGCAACAATCTCAACTTCTCCCAGTGGCTCATTTGTGTATTTGATTTTCGTGCTCATAAATTCGTTTACCTTTTCGCCAATAGCCGGCGCCAAAAATACGGATCACATCGTCACGGTAGGTGAATCTCACTGTAGCAATGCCCTCACCAACCTGACCAAAGCAATAAAAAAGGTCTTCATCATCACTATGGGTAATGTCTTTAGCGATTACCCGATTTGGGTCCGCGAATGCGTATTGCGCTTGCGCGAACGAAAGGCCATGTTTCTCTTGGTTGGCGCGATCTTTCTCCAGATCCCAATCAAAACTTTCCTTGCTCATTTGACAATCATAACAACAAAATGGCTATTCACCCATATACATATATGGGTGATAATGGACGCGCACTTTAGATGCACATAGCATTTTGTTATGTTCTTGCATCTCAAAGAGCGCTTTCTAAATGTTTAATTCAGAAATTATAATTACCTTTTATTGGCTTTCTTTTCCTTCTTTTCATTACGCTTTTCTTTCAATGTTTTTTCAGATTTCTTTTTACCTGCTTTTTGTGCATCTCGACCTTTAGCCATAATTCTCTCCTTACTATTTGTTAATTATTAAACGCCTTTAACCAGATTGTATCTAGAACATAACTACATAGCATTTATCTGCAGTGCGTAGCATGGCAGATAAATGTCTGTTGGACTGAGCCGCCCATCAGGCTGGCACATTCTATATAAAGGGGATTGTATTTCGATAGTTGCTACGAACATCG
>Ga0316190_10000045_pt1 | contig 64742 bp, 93 predicted proteins | sample Eddworburrow2_MG_FD_204929 | JGI IMG/M metagenome (GOLD analysis project Ga0316190, IMG submission 204929) | Coastal sediment microbial communities from Maine, United States - Eddy worm burrow 2 | ecosystem: Environmental > Aquatic > Marine > Coastal > Sediment | place: USA: Maine | collected...
CAAGGTCGTCGAGTTTGTCCGGGGTGTACCCCGTTATCTCGATGTCCTCGCGGAGGTAAATCTTGCCCACATAGCGGTCCCTGAATTTGTCCGGGATAGTGATCTCTTTGTGGTGGTATCCGGAGCCCATGTGAACGGGCCGATCTGTCCCCATGCGCCGCTTGAGGAACTCCTTGATCGCATGGTGTACGTAGGGGTCTTTGTCCTCGATCCAGTGGCCGAGTTCGTGCACCGCTGTTTTCTTGTCCGCCCCTGGGACTAGATGCACGCCCACCTGATCCCCGCTGTCGAGATAGGCCGAGGCCGTGCGCTCGTCCGGGTCGAGGCTCGGCTTGCGCTTGTAGAAGTGAACGTCGCCATAGTCCCCGGCGCGTCGGTGCCAAATAGAGCCGATGAACTCCGCCGCTTCGTCGATGCCCTCTGACTGGTACTCCGAGATCACGCCGTTCTCCAGCGAGAGCTGAACGCCTATCCGATGCGCTGCTTCTGGGTTGTCCACCTTCAGCTCTTCGAGGAGGAACTTTTGCGCCGCCTTCCGTGCCGCTTCGCCCTCTTCCTCCATCAACTCCAAGTTCGCCGCCTTGAGCCGCACGTATTCTGTGTTTTCGTCCAGGGCTTTCATTAGCCCCCGGATCTTTTTTTCGATCTCGTTGACCCTCTCTTGATCGAAGGAGAACGGGTCGTTGGGGTCGCTCAGCTCTCGCCTGATCGCATTGATCTCTCGGTTCCAATCGCCGACCTGTTTGACCACCGGGTCGCGGATCTCCTGAATCCTCTTGAAGTTCTCGGCGGCCTTCCGCAGGTTTCTCTTCCTCTCCTCTTCAGTCTTTTCGAGAACCTTCAGCAGCCTCTTCCGGATGGCCGAGCCTTCCTTGCCAGCCCTGGCCTTCGCCTCGCGTCTCGCCGTATCGACGAAGCGGATCTGCGCCCCTCGATCTTGGGCTCCGAGAATGTTCCGTATCTCCTGGGCGGATAGGTTGTTGGCGTCCTTGTCCGGCATCAACTTGGCCGCCTTCACCAGATCGCGAAGCTCATCGGTTTCGAGGTTCTCCAACTTCACATCGTAGGCTTTCGCCATCGCGTTGGCGATCCGGACCCGGATCGGCTTCATTAGCTCGTCTGGAATCTCGCCCAGGTCGCCGTCCATCTCATCGCGAAGATCGAAGATCGCTTGCTGTAGACGAACGAACGTCGGGAGGTCGTCCCCGTCGATGGCGTCGAGGATCTTCTCGCCCCACTCCTCGTACTTCTTCGCTCTCGCCTGCCAGGTGGCATCAAGCACCTTCCCGAACCTGTCCCCGAGCTGCTCTGCGACCTCCGCCACGACCTCTTTGAGCGCATCGTCGTCGATGTAGATGACATCCGGAGCGAACTCCTCGCCGAGGTGCTTTATTAAGCTGCCTCGCCTGGTCTTCGACATGAAGAGGACCCGATTGACGTCCCCCTGCTGTTCGCGCGGTAGCTTCGACAGCTCGCGAAGTTGATCCCGATACCAGACCCTCATCCCGGCCTTGAGCGCATCGCGCAAGGCGATCTGATCGTCCTCGTCGAGCGTGGCGAACTTCGGGACTGTCTTCCAGCGGCGCTTGAGGACCTCGCTCGACTGCACGGCGGCCTTGAGCGCGGCGTCCATGCCGGTGTTCGTGATGGCGCTGTCGGTCGCGGTCCCCCATTGACCGATGTTGGCGTTCATCGAGCCCGTGATCCAGTCCCTCGCGTCGTCCCGAGTGGTCCGCTTGCCCGCCCGTATCCGGTCGCGGATCATCACCTCCAGGCCATCTCGCATCACGGAGCGCAGGCCGCCCTCTCCCTCGAACAGCTCAGCGATCTCCGGCTCGGCCTTCATCCACAGCTCTGGCGGGGCGAGTTCTTCCGCCATCTCGTCGGCAACCTTGGCCGCATACACATCAACCTTGTCGTCGACCTCCTGCGTGATGGTCTCCGTCATCTTCTGGAGCGCGAACTTGTGGGCGTCGTCGCGATCTGGCTCCAGGTCGGTGTCGAGCATCCGCTCTCGGAACGCCGCCCGATACACGTCCATCCCCCTGAAGACGATTTGGCCTGATTCGAGGTCCTCGGCTGGCATCACCTGTTTCAGAAGCTCGTGTCGACTGATCTGCGCCAATGCGGTGCTCGTCGCCTGAGCGATCTCCATGTCTGGTGGCAACACAACCTCGGTAGCCGCCTTCTGCGCCACATTGGCGACGGCATCCTCGACGGTCACAGCGTCCTTCTCTGGCCGGATCGCAGGCCGCATCCTGGACTCCTCGGCTGGCCGCGCCAGGAGCGTTGTAGATGGCCTCTCGTGACCGATCTCGGAATCGACCAACTCAAGGAACGCGCTCTCATCGTCACCCCAGATCTGCCCAGCTCGAACCCTGGCTGCGTTCAGCGCCGAGGGGTACTCAACGCCCTGTCCGGTGCCTGGAACCTCGATGAGCTGCTCTGCCCGGATGTTGCCGTCCTCGTCGAGCAGCGTCACGCGAAACGTCCACTGGCCCCGCTTCTTGGGCACGGGACCGAACGCCTTGCGGTAGGGCGCGGTGGAAGACTTCATGCCGTGATGGTCGATCTTCGGGATCTTCGGCAGCGTCGGGGTCGGGACGATCTCGGGGATCTCCGGCCCAGCCGCTTTCAGCTTCGCCGCCTTCTCCGCCATCGCCGCCTTCCGGACGTCGTGCTGGTAGTTGTTGTTCACGTACTTCCAGAACCGCGCCATCGCCTCGTCGTCTTCGAGTTCGAGATCGCCCTGCCAGCGATTCCGGTAGAGCAGCAACCGGCCCAGCGTGGTGGTTCCGGTGAGGCGAGGATCGTCGAGTGCCCCGAGGTCGATCTCCAGGTCGAGATCCGCGAGCTTCCACATGGCCTTCGGGTCTGGATCGGCGAGGATCGTCAGGAGTCGGTTGCGGTCCTCGGGGCTCAGTGCGTCGAGGATCTGGCGCGTGATGTGCGGATCGCCCGCCGCGCCCCACGGCTCCTCCGAGATCCGTCCTGGCCCCATGACGGCGGTGATCTTGTTCCGCACGTTGTCCCAGGCTCCTTGGTTGGGTGTGAACCCATACCGAGCCCAGGCATAAGAGCCGTTCGAGGTGGCGTCCGGGATGTGGATCTTGGAGACCCCGATCTTCTCGTACCACTCCATCGAGTTGCGCATGATGTGGCGCCCGAGACCGCGCGCAATCGGGTCCACGTAGAGCGCGTCGTGATCGACCTCGACGCTGCCATCGGCCTTCTTGTTGAAGGTCCGCATGATGTCGAACATTTTGTTGCCGTCTTTGTCCGCGTACTCGATGTGGACGAACCCGGTGCGCTCGTTGGGGTCGATGCTCACTGTCATCGAGTTGATGTGCGTGGCGTCGTCCGAATCTTCGATGATCCGGATCATCCAATCCTCGACCTCCTGGTCTTCGCCGAAGAGGTTCTGCCAGGCCCGGTGCATCTCGTCGAGATCGACATCCTCCTCCCGCGCTCCACCCTTGGCCGTCTTCAGCAGCGAGAGCTTGATGTCGGGCTCGACCTCCACCGCACCACCGCCAGGATCGGTGACCCGGATCGGCTTGAGCAGCGTTTCGAGCTTCTGGCGAGCGGTGACGTACTCGACCCTTCCGGATTCCTCGATCCGCTCCCAGATGTCCCAGGCTTCTCGGCCCTTGGCCTTGTCCAGGAAGCGGGTCAGCGCATCCCGGTTGTGGACGTAGATCTTGCCGTCCTTGCCCTTCGATTCGAGGATGAGCTTGGCAACGCCACGGACCTCGTTGTCCCAGATGTTGATCTCGTCGAAGAGCGACTCTTCCAGGGCGTTCATCGCCCGCACCGTGACGGTCCGATGGGCGCCGCGAAGAATTGGATCTGGCACCCCTCGACCCATCTTGGCCTCGCGCATCTTGGCGAGCTTGGCGGCGAGGTCTTCGGGCAGCGTGTTGTAGTCGGCGACGACCCGGTAGCCTCGCTTCCTCGCCATCTCGATCTTCTTCTTGAGACCCTCCAGGCTGCCGTCTCCGGTGCCGTCGAGGACCATGTGGGTCTTCCTCTTGGCAGCCACCCGGCGCAGGGCCTCCTTGACGAGGTAGCTCGACTCCTCGTGGACAACCTGGGCGTTCTCGACGCTGCGCAACTTGAGGAGCTGCTGGTACTCCGGCAGCCAGTCTTTGATGGCGTCGGCGTTCAGCAGCGCGTGACCCTTCGGCAGCGAGTAGTAGCCCGCCTCGATTCCGGTGCTCTTGCCCGAAGCCGGGCCGCCTCCCATCATGTGAAACGTCAGCTCGTCGACGTCGATGTTGTCGGAGTCCTCGATGATCGTGTTGACCATGTAGTCGAGGATGGTCTCGTGCAGCTCGCGCCGCTCTGGGGTCCACTCCCCCTCCGGCGTCTTGTGCATATTCTGGGTCTCTTGCTTCGTGCCGGGCTCGTGCCACTGATCGACCTCGGCCTGGATCTTCTCGCGCTCCTCGCCCTCGGCCTCCTTCGCCATCCACTTGAGGAACTCCTCGTCGCCGGGGTGATCGCCTGGAGCTTCGGAATCGAACTTGGCGGCAGCCCTGGCTCCCACCTTATAGGAGAGGCCCTGGCGCTCCAGCACCTCGTCGAGCTTGTGCTCGAACTGGTTCTTCGCCAGCTCGCGCCGGTACTTGTTCCCGACGTAGTGCCAGAAGCGCGTCATCTGCTCCGGGTCGTCGAGCTGGATGCGAGCACCCCAGTAGCTATTCCTGGCAACGAGCACCTGGCCCAGCTTGAGCGCGTCCTCGACGCCATCCGGATCGGGCACCACGAGATCGAGATCGGCCAGTTGCCACATGGCCCTGGGGTCCGGGCTGCTGAGGATGTCGAGGACCCTGGCCTTCTCGTCGTCGGTCAACGCCTGGAACGCTCGGACCATCTTGGTCTGGTCGGCCCAGCCGCCCTCGAAGTCGATGTCCTCCGCGCCGCCCTTGCCCAGGAGGACGCGGCGGAGCTTGTTTCTCCAGGTCATCCACTGGTTCGGCCCAGTCTCGAAGCCGTAGCGTGCCCAGGCATACGGCCCGACGTCAGCGGTGAAGGGGATCTCGATTTGCCGGACGCCGATCTTCTCGTAGAACTCGACCATGTTGTGCATCACGTCGCGACCGATGCCCCGGTACTTCTCATCGACGTAGAAGTTGCCGTGCCGTGCGACGAGCCGCCCGTCCTTGCCCCGGTAGATCTCGCGGGCCAGGTCCATGATCTTGTCGCCGTCCTCGTTGACGACTCGCAGGCCGATTTCGATCTTCGGGAACTCGTCAGCCGTGTCGATGTCGATGTCGAGGTGCTTGAAGCTGTGGCCTTCGTCCACCTGGCGGACGATGCCCGAGAGGTAGTCTTCGAGTTCGATCCCGAACTCTTCTCGCACCTCCTCGATGAGATCGTCGAGCCCCGCCTCCACGGCTGGCATCCGGGAGCCCTCGACGCGGCGTGTGATATTGCCGGTCCAGAGCAGGTCGTCATCGACGTCCTTGCCCTCGCTCTGCGCGAGCATCTTCCGGAGCTTGCGGCTCGCGCCCCTGTACTCGACCTTGCGCCCGCTCGCGAGGATGCGATCCCAGGCATCCCGAGCCTCCTGGCCGCCCTTGTCAAGGAACCGCCGCAGGGCCTCGCGATTGCGCACGAAGATCGTGCCGCCACGAGTCGCGTCGAGGATCGCCCGAGCCTTGCCGCTGATCTCCGTGTCCCAGAGTCGCATCTCGTCGAAGAGGTCCCGCTCCAGGAACTCAATCGCGCGAATCGAGACGGCCCTGTGCACTCTGCGTGTGACGCCCTCAGCCACCCAGCGACCCGTCCGCTCGGCTCGGTTTTTCGAGTAGAAGACCGCCAGGTCGGTGGGGTTCGAGGAGTAGTCCACCACGAGGCGGTAACCGGCCTCTCGCATCCGCGTGAGCGTCCCGACCATCGAGTCCAGGTCGCCGTCTGCGGTGCCGTCCATGACGATGTTGTGGGTGCCCTGAGCGAGCAGTCGGCGGTGGATCTCCCAGGTGATGTCGCTCGACTCCAGGTGAACAAGCTCGGCCCCTTCGTAGCGCCGGGCCTTCAGGAGCTTCTGGTACTCCGGGAGCATATTCTTGATGTCGTCCGCCGCGATCATCGAGTGGTTGCGTGGCAGCTTCACGAACCCGGATCGGATCGAGGTCGTCTTGCCTGCCGCGATCCCGCCACCCATCATCTGATAGGTCAGCTCCTCGACCTCTTCGGTGCCCTCCTCCGACGTGATGATCTTCTTCATCACGTAGTTGATGATCTCCTCGTGGAGTTCCTTGCGCTCGGGCGTGTACTCGCCTTCGGCGTCGGTGTGCATCGCCTTCGTGGAGCCCCGCTCGATGATCTCGTCCAGCTCCGGCGCCAGCTCGTCCTTGAGCGCGTCGTCAGCCTCTTCCTCTAGCCACTTGACGTAAGCCTTGTCGTCGCCGTGCTGACCCGGTGAGTCGTCGAACGCCTTGCGCTTGGCGAGCCGCTCCTCGATGTCGGGCAGCTCCAGCTCATCCGGGGTCTTCGCCGCCTTCTCGGCCTGGAGAACCGCCCGCTGGATCGCCCCCTCGGCGCGGTCGTCGTCATCGACATAGCGCCAGAACCGAGCCATCTGCTCCCCGTCTTCGGTGTCGAGCTTGAGTTCGCTGAACGCCTGGCGCTTGAGCAGGGCGTAGCCGAGCTTCACCTCAAGGGATTCGCCGTCGGTCATGTAGTCACTGGAGATCGTGACCTTCTGCGACAGAGCTGCGAGATCCTGGAGGGCGCTCGGGTCGGGGTTGTCGAGGATCGCGAGCACCTCCTGCTGGACGTTTCCAGGTAGCGCGTCGAACCACCGCTCCAGATCCTCTGGCGTGTCGGCGAAACCGAAGGGCTCGTTGAACCCTGGGTACTCGTCGTCAGTGGCAGATCCGGTCAGTGCAGCTCGGAGCGGTTTCCGAACTTCGTCCCACGATCCTGCGTCGGCCTGGAATCCGTAGCGCGGCCAGGCGTAGGCCCCGTCGTTGACGGCGCTCGGAATCCTGACCTCGTTGATGCCGAGCTTTTCGTACTCGATGAAACTCGCCCGCATGAACTCCTTACCCGCGCCCCGGTAGTCGGGGTCGACGGTCATCACTCGATGCACGGCGCGGAGCCTTCCGCCGCTCAGGAGTTCGATCTCTCGACTGACGAAGAGGATCTGCTTACCTTCGGCGTCGATCAGGTTGAACGAGAAGTAGACCTTTGGAACCTCGTCGACCTGATTGATCGCGATCCCCATGCTGTCGATGTGGTCAACGCCCTCGATGCTGTTCGCGATGTTGTAGAGGAAGTCGTCCAGGCTCTCGTCGGTGCCGAGCGCCTCCTTCCACTGATCGTTCATCTCCTCGCGGCTGAGGAAGGTTCTCTGGACCTTGCCGTCCTTATCCTTCCAGGTGCGTCGGAGGCTTGCGCCCTCGGGCAGGATCTCTTCGAGGTCCTTGCGGGCCGGGCAGCCTGGGAACTCCGGATGCTCCAGGCAGGTCCTTCGCCAGGCGCGCCCGTAGAGCAGCTCGCTCTCCTTCGCCAGGCGCTTGTATTCCGGGTCGGTCTTCGGCAGCACGCGCATCTTCTTGTAGAGCGTGTGACCCTTGCCAGCCTTGGCGAGAAGCATGGGCCGGTTGTTGATCTGGACCTCGGCCTTCATGCCATCCTTCAGCGTCAGCTTGAAAATCACATCGCGGTAGCCCGCAGGCCCCGCGTTCAGCATCCGGTTCTTGAGACCGACGGGCTCGTCGATGGCCTCCAGCTTCTCGAAGAGCTTCATCGCGTCCGCTGGGTCGTCCACGACGAAGGTCATGCGGAGCACATCCCCGACCTGCGAGAGGTCGCCATCGTAGTCCGTCATGGCCTTCTCGGCCACGCGCTCGGCAGTCTTCAGTGGGCCGTAGAAGTAGCTGTTCGGCGTCGGGTCCTTGAAGCTGCTCATCTCCATGCCCAACTCGCGAGCCACGGCGTCGATCAGCTCGTTGTACTCGTCTTCGTTGTCCGCAGCTCGGGCGATGTAGGAGAGGACCTTCTGCTTCTCGGGCTCGGAGAGCGAGAGGAACACCGCGTCGGGCTCGATGTCTTCGCCATCCTCGACCTTCTTGACCAGCTCCAGGGCCGCCTTCTCTGGGCTGATGACGTTCTCGCGCGGCGGCTCCTTCATCCTCTTCTTGGCCTCGAAGGTGCGCTCCTCGTCGCCAACGTAGCGCCAGAAGCGGACCATCTGGGCGTCGTCCTTGAGGTCGATGGAGCCGGACCACTCGGTTCGCATCGTCAGCGCTCGACCGAGCGGCATCTCGACCTTGGGCCGCGCGACAACCGCAGCCTCGTCGTTCAGGGTGGCTAGCTTGATCTTGACCCTGGTCTCCAGGTCAACGAGGCGATGGAACGCTGCGGGATCGGCATCCTCCAGGATCTCGATGACCGACTCGCGCAGCTCCTCGGGGAGGCCCTCGAAGAAGGCGCGCATCTCCCTGTTGTTATGCGGGACGAAGTGACCCAGGCCGCGCTCGCCCTCGATGTCGCTCTCCGGTCCATAGAGCCAGCGGGTGAGGTAGCGCCGATAGTCGTCCCACTCGTCCTGCTTCATCTTGAAGCCGTAGCGGCCCCAAGCGTAGGAGCCGACGTCCACGGCGAATAGGCTGACTTCATCGGCCCCCATCTCGTCGTAGGCGTCGAAGGCTGCCCACATCATCTTCTTCCCCAGGCCGCGCAGCTCGGGGTGGATCTCGATGCTGGTGTGGTGGACGTGGAGCTTGCCGTCCGTGTCGTGACCGAAGCGGATCGCCCAGTGAAACTTGACATTCGGGTTAGCGGAGTCCTGCGCGTACAGCACGAACGAGATCGAGTCGCCCCCGCTCTTGTGCTGATGGTAGGTGGTCATAATCCCGGTGACGTCCAGGTCGATGTCGGCTTCTGAGAGGAGCCTGGTCGCGTACTCGTCCAGGTCGATGTCGGTGGTCTCCTTGATCCACGCCATCGCCTTCTCGACATCCGACAGCGTGGCGTCCGTGCTCCCCGGTAGATCGGGCAGGATGTCCTCCACGTCGCCGTTCGCCAGGGTGCGCGAGATCTTGACCTCGTGAGCGAAGGTGCTGCGGCCTCCGGGGACAGCCTTGTCCAGGGGCTTGATCTTCTGCGGGCAGCCTGGGAAGGTCGGGTGGATCTTGCACGTCCTCAGCCATGCCCGGCCATACAGCAGCTCCGACTCCTTGGCGAGCCTCTTGTACTCCGGCGTCCCCTTGTCGAGCACCCGCATGGCCTCGTAGAGCTTGTGCCCTGGTCCGTTCTTCGCCAGGAGCATCGGGCGATTGTTGATCTGCACTTCAGCCTTCATCCCGTCTTTGAGGACGAGCTTGAAGATGACATCCCGGTAGCCGCCCGGTCCGGGCTCGATCATCCGGTTCTTGACACCCTCCGGAGCATCCAGCTCTTCGAGCGCTCGGAGCACCTTGGCTGCGTCCGCAGGATCATCGACCACGTAGGTCATCCGCAGGACGTCGCCCACCTGGCTGAGATCTCCGTCGTAGTCACCCAGCGCCTTGGCCGCGACCCGCTCCGCCTTCTTCAGGGGGCCGTAAAAGTAGGTCTCGGGCTCGGGGTCCGCGAAGTCGCCGTCGGTCATCTTGAACTGCTTGGCAACCGCGTCGATGATGGCCTTGTACTCGTCCTCGTTGCCAGCCGCTCTCTCGACGTACTGAGCGACCCTCGCCTTGTCGGCATCCGAGAGCGCCAGGTAGAGCGCGTCGTCGTCGATCTTGCCGCCGTCCTCGACGATCTGGAGCAGCTCCTTGACCTTCGGGTTGTTGTGGTCGATCTGGAGGGCCGTCGGGACGTCCGGCTTCTTGTCGGCCTCGGGGATCGCGGCCTGGTAGAACCTCGGCACCATCGGGTCGGGTCCTGGCACATCCGGAGGGTCGGACATCCCCATCGTGCGGTAGAGGGTCAGGATCGCGTCCTTCATCGACTCCCGCCACTCGTCTCCCGCGAGAGGTGACTCTGGGACGACGCCGTTGAGCCCTTTCCGGTAGACCGCCGCGTAGAGTTCGGTGACGACCTCGTTCCAGTTGAACATCATGTCGTCTTCCGACGCATAGCCGGAGATCGACCGGAAGTAGAGCACCCGGAACTGGTTCTGGGACATCTGGCCCGTGGCCCCGCGCTGCGCGACCGCGATCACGTTGTCCATCGCGTCGCGGATTTCCTCCGAGGCGTAGTGCTGGATGTAGTGCATCATCTCGTGCTGGAAAACCTCGCGCAGGTTCCCCTCGGACAGGTAGCCTCGATTGAACGCCTTGAGCACGATGCTCTCGACCGACTCTCCCTTCGCGGCCATCCGGTCGAAGAGCGACTTGTTCCAGTCGATGCTCATCTTCCGGTAGTTGAAGCCGAACAGCGAGCCGCGCGTGGGCCAGTCAACATCCTTGCCGTCGGTGAGTTCGCGCAAGAGTGGCAGCTTGAAGCGATGCTGGGCTCCGACGATCTCCTCTACCAGCTCTCGGGCCATGTCTCCCAGCCCTTCGAGCTTGACCAGCCGCACGGCCTCATCGGCCTCCTCCAGCGCCTTCGCGACCGATCCAAACTCGTCGATCTTGTCGTTGTCGGACAGCGCCAGGATGCGTGCGCGTTCTACGCGGGCCTCCGCCAGGACGTCCTTGTCGATGATGTGGTCGAGCGCCCATCTTTCCAGCTCGCGGACGTCCTGGAACTCCGGCACCTGGGGCATCTCGCCGTCGCGCTGCTTGGCGAGGTTCGCGATCATCTTGTTGAAGAAGTCCTCGGCGGCCTCTGAGTCCGGGCTCGGCTCGCTCACAACGAGACGCATCTTGAGCCGGTGGTTGAGGGCGTCCACCATCCGGTCGCCCGCCTCGTTCACCCAGTCCGGCCAGTCGGCCCGCTTGTAGTTCGGGTCGGTGATGATCGTGAACAGCTCCGCGAAGGCATCGGCGAAGTCGGCGTCGGCCTTCTTCGAGAGGTCCGCTGCAACTCGCCCCTTGTTCGCCAGGAGCACTTGGCGAATCCCCCCGGCCTCCTCGTACTCGTTGTTCATCATCCTCTGGAGGCGATAGCCGAGCCTGGCTCTCAGGACTCGACTCCAGGTGTTCGCAACGGTGTCCACGCCTGGGGCGAAGGGCTGGTCAGAGGTCAGCGTCTCGACCAGATCGAGGAAGTTCTCGACGTCGTGGAAAAAGCTCGTGCCGATGCCCGCGATGTCGCCAGCCGGTCCGTCACCGTCAACGAGATCGAACCTCGTCATGGCTTTCTTCAGGCTCACGTAGATCTGCTCTGGCAGCTCGTCGCTGTCGAGGATCTGTCGAAAGACCGGGTTGTTCCAGTTGGCGTTGAGGGCCTCCTGGAGAACGGCCAGGCGCTCCGGGTCGATCTCCTTGATCCCGGCGTCCTTGCCTATGAGCTGACGCTTGATCTGCGCGAAGGTGCTGTGTTGATTTGCCCGCCAGGCGATGTACTCGTCGCTGAACGGGAGGCCGGTGCGCGGGTCGATGTTCTGGTCCGGGAGATCCCCCCGGAGAGTCAGCTTCTCGTTCCAGTCGTCGGTGGCCTCGGCCAGGGCGCGCGCGGTCTTCGTCTCCGTGGTCTGGAGGATCGGCCCATCGTTGTCCTTCGCCCACTTCTTCGCAGCCCGGACGCGCTCGTTGGTGCGCTGCCGGGGGATGACCTTCGGAACGTCCGGCTTGCGATCAATCGCTTCTCCCACGATTCGCGCCCTCATTGCGGTGTTCGTGGGGATCATCACCTCCGCTTCGGCGATGGTCTGGCCTGAGCCGTAAGTCTGCGACGGCTTGAGCTTGATCTCGAACAGATCGCCGCCATTCTTGTCGATGAACTTCTGCGCCGTGCGCTTGTCGAGAGAGAACGACTGGAACGTGTTCCTTGCGTCCGATCCCGAGAGCTTCCCGCCCCGATAGAGGGTGTACTCCGTGTTCAGGAACTCGTCGAACGGGACCTCCTTCCCGAGAAGGTCTTCGACCTGCCTGTGCATGATGTTCAGCGCGGCATCGCGGGCGTCTTGCGACTCGTCCATCGCCTCCGTGATCGTGCGCTTGTAGGCGATGTCTTCCCTGCGAAACCAGCCGACGTGCGCGTTCTCCGGGATCTCGCGCTCGAAGACCTCGATGGCCTCGGCGCGTGACATCTGCCTTGCCTTGTACGACGGGCGAAGATCCGCCTGCGGCATCACCTGGCTCGGAGCCTTCTTGCCTGCGGGCTGCGTCATCTCGCGGACGCTGATGGTCCCGTCGGTCTTCCGCATCTCGTAGGTGATGTGGGCCTTGTCGTCTTCGATGACGTTGCTCGTGATCCTCGCTCGATTGCTGCCCATCTTGAGCACGTCGCCTTCGCGCAGCTCGCCGAAGGTCGCGTCTCGTGCCTTGAAGAACTCCTGCTCCGGCGTCGGCTTCGGCTTGGGCTTCGGGAGCCGCCCCTCCTTCTTCGCCTTCATCGTGAGGAGCCGCTGCATCTGGCCGCGTTCGAGCCACTGGTCGAGCTTCACGATCTCGGCATCGCTCAGGGTGAGGAAGAGCCGGGCGTCCTGGGCGACGAGCTGTGAGAGCGACATCATGCGGCCCTGCGGATCGGCGAACTTGTGGATCGAGATGTCGGGGTTCGTCCGGTACAGCCTGCCCCGGTAGCGTCCCAGGACGAAGTTCTGCATCTCCGCGTTCTGGCGCCGGAGCCAGCGGTTGTAGGTGACCTTGCCCGAGGTTGTGCCGTCGAGCATGGCGCGCTCTCGGGGCGTCCTGCGCACCTTGCCCCGCAGCTCGGGGACCAGCTCGCCGTAGCTCTTGAGAACGGGAGCCGTGGTCGTGCGACAGGAGTAGTGGAACGGCGGCCTGGGGCCGGAGCCCACGGGGTAGACCTCCCCGTCCTCCGTCTGGCAGATCAAGGTCGTGCGCCCGTCGAGGGTGGCGACGATCTGGATCGACTTCACGATGTCGTCGTTCGCCTTGTATAGCTCCTCGCGGCTCGCAGTCGTGACGTGGTTGACGCTCGTGCGCACCAGGGTCTCGGCCTCGTATCGGCGCTTTCGGGACGTCCAGGCGCCATCTGAGAACTTGAAGCCCTTGGTGCCGATGACGTTCGAGGTGATCTGATCCACCGTCTCTCCGGCGATCACCCCGCGCTGGATCGTCTGCGCAACGGACGCGAACTGGCTGGCTGCGAAGTCGCTGATGTGCTCGCCGTAGAACTTGGCGTTCTCACCGCCGTAGGGCAGCTCCGTGACCAGGCTCTTGAGGGTATTGGAGGAGGGCGTGGAGTAGTTGACGGACAGGGGAACGAGTCCCGAGAGGAGCCTCTCTTGAAAGCCAACCTCCCACTCCCCCACGCCCTCCAAGGCGCTGATGAGATGATCGTCGATGTTCTGGACAACGCCATCCACGTACTTGCGGATCGCTTCGAGCTGAACGGCAGCTCGGGCCGAGACCACGGGGCCTGGATCGTAGCCGAGCGGCAGGGCTCTCGCGAGCCTGGATCGCAGCAGGTCTTCGAGCTGTCCACGGCTGTCTTCGAGGACCTTGACGATCTCGGCGCTGATGGCGTTCGAGTGGCGGAGCAGGCCGACCTGATGCCCGATCATGGCATCGGCCAGGGCGCCGTTGACGGTCTGCTGGAGCGCCTCCCGAATGGCAGCTTCGGTTGCCACTATGGGACCACCTCGAAGCCAAGAGCGTCAACGATGATCTGATCGAGACTCTCCTCCATGCGCTGCCACGAGGTTGGGTCGTATTCGAGCCTCCAAAGCTCTTGGTAGTAGTAGCCGGGGTCGAAGTAGGAGTCGGCGAGCTGGTAGCGGTACTGGGCGAAGCCGACCCGTGAGTGTGAGGGCTCGATGTTCAGCCAGTCGCCGACCTTCTCGACTGCCGCGCCAGGAGCTTCGAGAATCCACTCGTAGCGCAGGAAGAGCTTCTCGTAGCAGTCCACCCCGAGCCAGGAGCGGTGTTGCTGGCTCCAGGCTCGCCCAGGTCGGTAGCGGTTGACGAACTCGTGGAACGTGCCGCCGTGCCAGGGCTCCGGCATCCAGGTGAGTTGGAGCCCGCGATCCTCGCTCGCCGTCCGAGACGCCCATCTCCACACCGAGACAGCCCAGGCCATCGGGTGCTTCGAGATGACGAAGAGCCGGTCCGATCCGGTCCCGTAGTGGTCCCAGTCGCGGTGCTTGTTCGCGGGCTGGAGCGCGACACTTGGAAAGTGCTCCCCGAAGAGCCACCGTTGGGCGAAGTTGGTGCCGGAGCGCTGGAGGCCCCGGAGCATCACCGGGAATCTCTCACCCGCCATGATGGTCTCGAATCAGGTCGCGCAGCTTGCGCGTGATGGCGGCCTTCTTGCCGCGTTCATGCAGCGCTGTCGCCTTCGCCTTCGAGCCCTTTCCGAAGTGGGGCTTCCCGGTTGGTGTCTGGTGTCCGACTTGTCCCTCGACGACGATCTTCTTGACGGTCATGGCGTTCCTTTGACTCAGGATGGAAGCAGCTATGCGCGCCCCTCACGGGGCGACCGCAGTGCGGACAGTTCACTCAGGCCCTCCTCAATGGCGGCAACATCCCCACTCGATCTCACCTTTGAGGCCGTAGCAGTTGTCGACGAGCTGCCGATACTGGCAGCAATCGGCGAAGGTGTAGTAGACCCACATCTCGCACTCGTTGATCGACTCCGGCTCGTACTCGAAGTAGCCGGGGTGGTTCCCGTTTTTCGGGCAGCGCCGTGGATCGCCGCAGCTCGCACCTCGACACCGATCCTGGAGACTACCTGGGCCAGCCGCCAGAGCGGGCGAAGCGAACAGCGAGGCCACGGTCTCCGTCTGGTTGCCATCGTCGAGCACGAAGGCGAGCACTTGGTTCGGCCCGTCGGGGTTGTTCCTCTCGACGGAGACACAGTTGTCGGTGTTGCCCCAGTGGTTGAGGAGCTTACCCCCAGCAACCTCGAAGCTCTCCGTGGGGGTCTCGCCCCAGTGCTTCTCGAACTCCTCCTTGAACGTCGGCCCGGTCGGGTCCTGGACAGCAACGAAGACCTGAACGATGTCCCGGTGGAGGTAGTGAAAATACCCCCAGGTGAAGACCATGATGACGGCCATGCAAGACGCAAGGGTCACGACAGAATGGGGGATCTCATCGCACTCGATGATTGGCTTTTCTCTGGGCCATCGAATCTTGGTCGTCATGGCTCCCCTCCTGGGGGCTGGTTACACGAATGGTCGGCACTGATGACAGTCACAGTCAGTGGTGTGCACTAGGCATCGCCCCCTTCCAGGTCCTCGGCGTCATCCCCGGCGTTCTGCGGCATCTTGTCCTTACCTGCCGCCATGAGCCCGGCCAGGCTCGCCAGCGAATCGTTGTCGTCCTTCGAGTTCTCTTCCAGCCGATCTGCCTCCTCCTTCTCGTCGAAAGCGTCCGAGAGGATGTTGCGCCGCTTCCACTCACTCCACATCGTCTCGCGGCTGATCTGTCCTTTCGACTCTGCCTCAGCCAGCATCTTCCCGACCTCCGAGTCATGCAGCGCGATCCCGAAGTCGGTGTAGACCTTCAGGCTGCCGCCGCCGCTGGTGATCCCCCACTGGTCCGCCGTATAGGCCGTGCCGATCTCCAGGGAGTCCTGGAGGCCCTCGGCCATCGCCTGAAGGGCACTGTGAGCCTCGGCGGCTTCGACGCCTGTCTGGGTCGCTGTGATGTCGCCCGTCTTCGGGAGCAGGAGACGCATCGCGACGTCGCCCATCTGCTCCATCAGGTCGTTCAGGTCATCTCGACCGGCACCGATGGCGTTGCCATTGATCTCGACGTAGCTGAGAGCAGCTTCGGAGTTCTCCTGGGTGATGAGCCGGTTCGGCCCGATCTCCAGGGAGTCTCCAGGAGCACTGACCCAGCCCTTCGCGAAAAGCAGCGGCACACGAGCGACGTGGAGGATGTGGCGCTGGTCGGAGCTGGACTGCCAGTGAGCCAGGTTCAAGTAGGCGAGGTCGAGCAGCGGAGGCGCTCCCACCATGTAAGCGACCCGCTTCGTGTAGACGGGGACGATAGGAATGTAGCCTATCGAGGTCTTGCCCTGCGCCAGGAGCCGATAGCGGCCCTCCTCGTCGTCCTCGATGGGGACGTACTGAGCCCAGCCGCCCGGCACGAGCACCATCACACCCTCGACATCCTCCTCGGTGAAGTCATCGCGGTCGACGGTGAGGTCGATCTTGACCCGGAACTGCGACAGGAACAGCCGCCCGTTGTAAATTTCCGTCTTCCAACCCAGGACGTCATCGGCCCGATACTGGACCCAGTAGACGCGCTTCTCCTTGGCCGCTCTGTCTGACTTCCGGAGCTTCACGACGTTACCCTGCTCATCCTTGGGCTCGGCCTGCATATCAACCAGGAAGTAGGAGATGCCATCGAGCAGCGCATCCATGAAGACATCGCGAGCGAAGATGTTGAGGTGCCTGCCGGTGTTGTCGATGTTCTCCATCCACTCCCTGACGACGGGAGGGACGTCCTCGCCGATGTCGATGGGCCTGGCGAACGGCTTGCCGCCGAGCACCTGAACGGTGCGCGAGATCCCGTTGTAGAGGAACGTGCGCTGGAGCCTCGACTCGTAGGCCGCATTCGTCTCGCCGGGCTCCTGCGGCAGATACGTCTTGCCCAGCGCTCGCATGACCTCGGTGCCGCCGTAGACGGCTCGCACTGGCGCCCTCTGAGCTGCCATTGCCTGAACGACAGGCGTCGGTGTCGCGATCTCCAACGGCGCCGTCTGCGGCCAGTTCAGCCCCTCTCCGAAGGACGACTTCAGTTGTGCTTGGGCTTCAGCCATCTATGGGCCTCCGTCGTTTGGTTCGTAGTCCTAGCGGCGTTTCAGGGTGATCTTGCGGCCTGTCTTCTTCTTGGGCCTGGGGGGCTGCTTGCGCTTCTTCTTCGTCGGGGTGTACCTGACCGGGAGGTAGCTCGTGATCTGGTTCGGCATCGTCTCTCCAGGGCGGCTCGAAAGCGCGCCGGTTCATGCGGTGCATCATGCGCGTCCAGCGTCGCATCATTGCCGGAACTCCGTACTGCTCATCGTCTTGTAGCTCATCACCGCGTAGCGCACCTCGTCGCCGATGTGGTCCTCGGCGTCAGTGTCCACGTCGTCGGGCTTCTTCTCGTCCATCGGCAGCAAGGGCATTGTCCGCTCGAACTCGCGGCAGTTACCCTCGAACCAGTAGAGTCCGGGACCTTCGGGGTGGTCGGAGGCGGCCTCGCTCAGCATCTCGCGCACCCTACCCCAACCGGCGATCCTCGTGTTGTCGGCCTTCATCATCCCCAGCCACTTCAACTGGGTGCCTTCGGTCATCTGCCGGTAGATCGACTTGCCGCCGCTCTCGTCGAAGATCGACGGGTCGGCGTAGCCTCTCCACTCCCGCGATGGCGCGATCTCCTCGCGAGCTTCCTCGACCAGGCGACCGAGCCTGGCGTTGACGATCCTGGCGCCCTGGTTCGGCTTCAGGATGCCGTTCTGGTCGCGCTCGGCGGTGTAGACCTCGCCGATCCGGATGAAGGTGCCCTTCGGGAAGACCCGCCCAGGATACGGGCACCCGCTGTTCTTCGGCAGTGGCTCCCCGGAGCTGATCGCGTAGAGCCCGAGCGCGGACGGCTTCGCGAAGCCCCAGTCGAAGCTCGACAGCAGCCCCCAGGAGGCCGGGATCTCGAACCACTTCAAGCGCTGCTTCTCGGGTCGCCAGACGTCGGAGAAGAACGCCCCGGCAATAACATCCCAGGCACCGTAGCGCCACGCCTTGATGAGCGCCTGGGAGTTCGAGGAAGCCATGAGGCGGCGCTCGTAGGTCGGGTCGGACTCGACGAGCTTCGGGTTGTCTTCGAGCTTGGCCGGGATGAACATCACCCCTTGGCCGGTCACCGGGTCGATATGCTCCTCGAAGCCCTGTGGGGCTGGATCGACATAGCGGGCCTTGACCCAGTGGTGACCCGGCCCTCCAGGGTTGCCGGTCAAGAGCATCTCGCAAGAGACGCCGTGCGCGGATCGGAGTGTCGCACCGATGAGCTTGATGGGCTCAGGATCGGGCCACTGCTGGGCCTCCTCGATGACGATGTAGGTGTAGGCGTGCCCTTGGTAGAACTGTGCCGCTTTCGCGTCCCAGAGGTGACGGAAGCGAAGCTGTGACCCATCAGGCCACTGCCACATGAGTCGCGGCGAGCCGATGAACTTGCCCCCGGTCGCGGGGTAGAGCTGGAGCGACCTGGCGATCACGTCTTCGAGGTTGATGGCGCGTCGCCGGAAGACGATCCCGCGAGCGTTGCCCCTCCAGCGATCCCGGTGCTTGAGCCACTTGCCGAGCACTCCGTCCGTCTTACCCCCGCCACGGGCTCCACCGTAGAAGATCTCGGGGCAATCGCTCTCGATCAGCTCGATCTGCGGATGGGGCTCCCCGAGCGTGCTCTCCTGCGGGCTCCAGATGTTGCGCCAGTTCTGGGACTCGACGTTCAAGACTCCGTGGACGATCTCCGACATCACCTTCCGGTGAAGGCTCGGCGGATCAACCAGAGACGTGGTAGTCGGACTCGTCGAGAGCAACCAGACCTCCGGGTGTGTTGGCTTCGATCCTGGACGCGAAGGCCCGCAGATCGTTCGGGTCTCGGATGAAGTCGCGAGCCGCCTGGACGACGACAGCCGCCAGGGCGAGCGCCTGCTCTGCCGAGAGGGCGACAGACTTGCGGAACGCGATCTTCGAGTCGGTGTCTACGGTCTTCCGTCGTTGCTCCCAGAGGTCGAGGAGGTCGTTCCAGATCAGGTCCTCACCGATGCCCTGCTTGAGCACCTCGATCATCTCGTCGAGGACCTTCAGGCGCTTGGCGTCCTTCGTCATCCCGCGCAGCTTCTTGGCAGACGCCAACGCCACTTTGAGCGACTCACCGTGACCGCCGTCCGCGAGCTTCGAGAACAGCTCGTCGGCCCTGGAGTCCATGAGCGCGATCTGGTTGCGGTTCGTTCTGAGGTTCTCGGAGTCGAGCGCTCGGCTGGCGACGTCGAGGTAGCGGGCTGGGAGGTGCTTCGAGAACTCGCCGTGCGTTGTCGAGGGATGAGCGAATCCCTTCAGCGCCTTCCCGCCGTGCACGCGACAGCAGTGAGCCCCACGGATCGCGTGACCATTGCAGAGGATCTTGGTGCGCTTCGAGTGAGCCGTGCAGCCGTTCTTGCCCTTCGGCTTCCCGCAGCCGCAGGGACAGATCCCATACTTCGGATTTTTGAGTTTACAGAGGCGGCACACTTCTCACCCGTTGCAAGAGGGCATCCTCGTTGCATGAGGACCCCGAAGTAAGTGTGCCTGTCTTCTTCGGAGCTTTTACCGCGTGTAGTGTAGCACCTACGAGTTGTGGAGGTCAGTCGTCAGCGTCCTCGTTGTACCGGATCACCACCGCCTGACACAGGATCACCCCGCTCGTGTTGCCGAAGGTTTCCATGAACTGACCCGTGGGAAACGGCGGGCCGTACAACTCCCAGCCCTCCTTGAGGTTCTCATGCACAGACTTCTCCAGGCCCTCGGCTTCACCCTCCAGGATCATGTAGTCGATAATATCTTTCGCCATCGTCGTCCCCCTTCCGCGTCAGTCCCGCTAGCTCGGTGCTTCGATCTTGTGAGTGTGCTCCTGCTGAGCAATCGAATACGGCAGTGGTGGAGCCGTTCCGAAACGCTCCCGCCAAGCGACCTCGTGATAGTGCGCCAGGAACAACTTCACCGCGTACCTCTTCGCCCTGGAGTGGATGTGAGCCGGTGGCAACATCCCGGTGCTGTACGCCTTGAAGGCGTCCGTGCTCTTGCCGATCTTGAACTTCTCCAGCTTCGCGGCTGCCTGGTCACCAAACTCCCCGGCCTCGTTGCGCCGCGTTTCCAGCTCCTTACGCTCAGAATAGATCTGGCCGTAGAAGGCGCCGTCGCGCGTCGAGGTCTTGACGAAGCTCTCGCCGATCTTCCAGCACAGGGTCTTGAGCTGCGCGTTCCAGGGTCGTCTCTCGCCCTTCTTCCACTCCACCGTCGGGTCGAGCCCGGCATACCGCCAGATCGCCCCGGCAGTCCTCGCCTTCTCGATGTCGATGTGCGCCAGAAGCCCGGCTGCGATCACGGGACCGATCCCCATGACTGACCTTGCCCACGAGCCCGTCGGGTCCGACGCGCTATACACGTCCAGTGATCCTTTGACCTGCTTCTCCAGTGTCTCGAACTGCGCCAGCAGCCACCGCAGAACCTCGTGCGGCTCCCCGATCTCAGACAGCGCTCGGGCCTGGTTCGTCGCCCGCTTCCTCTCCTCCTGCATCTGGTAGTAGGTGTCCACTAAGAACCGCACCTCGCCGATTCCCAACGTGACAGACGACGCTCTGAGGTCTCGCTCCAGGCGTCGGATCGGCTCCAAACTGATTGCTGTATCAACGCTCATTCCTATCTCCTTTCAAGTCGCTCCGGTTATATGGTCCTCTCGTCACGAATGGCTCGCTCAGCGTACATGGCACCCTCTGGGAGCTTGGCTCGCTCTTCCTGTTTGGTTCTCTCCAGAAACATGGCTCGCTCTTCAAGTATGGTTCTCTCGGGACGGATGGCTCGCTCAGGAAGTATGGTCCCTTCGATCTCAATGGCTCGCTCCCCCTAAGTGGTTCTCTCGGAGGTATTGGCTCGCTCCACTTTGTTGGTCCTCTCTCCGGAACTGGCTCGCTCGTGTCCATTGGTCCTCTCTGCATCAATGGCTCGCTCCTCACTCCCTGGTCCTCTCGCCGGGTGTGGCTCGCTCAAAAAGTATGGCCCCCTCGATCTCAATGGCTCGCTCCTGGGTTCTGGTCCTCTCTGCAACAATGGCTCGCTCTTGGCTATTGGTGCTCTCTGTCTCAATGGCTCGCTCCGCCTTTTTGGTCCTCTCAGCGGACATGGCTCGCTCCTCTGTGTTGGTTCTCTCGAAACTCATGGCTCGCTCAAGCAATATGGTCCCCTCCGCTGGCTTGGCTAGATCGCCCCTCCTTCAAATTCCGGTCATTCCCTTTTTGTAGACCACGCGCTGACAGTTTGAGCACCGAAGATCGACGGCCATCGTCACCCCTCTCCCCCCTGCAACGCCTTGAGCACCATGATCGCCGGGCTGCATTGCGGGCAGTCGAGCTGCACGAAACCGTCCGACGTCACCGGGGCCGAGCCCGCGTTGCGCGCGATCACCACCTCGCCCTTGCCGCCGCACCTCCGGCAGTTGGCCCGGACGTGGACGATGCCGTCCTGGAACGCCTCGTGGCGCTCGGCAACGAGGGCGTTGGCGATGATGTCCCGCTGTTCATCGAGGGCCTTGTGATAGACGTCCCCGATGGCCGTCTCGGCCTTCTCTCGGAAGCTCATGGCTTCTCCTTGAGGGCTGAGCGAGAGATATGCTCCATCTCTTTCACGACGACCTTATCCGGCCATTTGTTTGTTCGCCTCACCGCCTCGATCCGTTCCAGCGCCTCCCGCAGTCGGGTAATCTCGGCTTGCTGGTCGTCTACTACCTTCTCCAGATGGACGTTGCGATACTCGGAGTCCTCGTGCCTCTCCTCCAACTCCTGTACCCGCTCATGGAGTTGCGCGTTGTTGTTGAGAGCATCAGAGCGAGCCTTGTTCGCTCCCTCCAGCGCCTTCCGTAGTCGGGTGTTCTCGGCTCTTGCATCATCCCTCTCGTCTGCTAGCAGGTTCAGCGACGCCCTCTCGTCTGCTAGCAGGTTCAGCGACGCGCCAAAGGTGTCACGTAGGCGTTGGTTCTTCTCCTCCAACTCCTGTACCCGTGCAGCGAGGCGGTCGATGTGGTCGCAGACGCCGATCAGAATAGACCTACGCTCTGATGGCATGGTGCCGTTGTGAGTGTAGTCTCGGAACGCATTCACCACCTTCGGCTCAGTCATGGCTTCTCCTTCAGGTTGCGAATCTTCGCCACCAGCTCCTCGTGAGTCGAGGAATGGTAAGGATCGTCGTCGACAACTTTCGCAGCCTCTTCGAGCTTCCCGTCACCGTAGGATCGGAGCAGCTCGGCCAGGCTCTCGACCGTCTCCTCGACAGGCCACTCGCACTCGCCCACGAGCCACTTCTCTGCCGCCGTGCTCGCTCGGTCATCCATCCCACTCCTCCGTCCTCTGCTTGTCACAGCGCGAGCAGATCCACGCGGTCGATGAACTGGTTCCGACGATGGCCCTGGCGTCATAGCTCCAGGTCTTCCGATAGACACAGAGCCAGTCGTGGAGCCCCAGCCAGCAGAGCAAGCGCGCCATCAGTCCGACTCCATAAGGGCCTGGGTCAAGGCCACGCAAGCTCGTAGAGAGGCCCGGAGCTGTCCCTTCAGCTCCTTCACCTGGATAGCGAGGCGGGCGCACTCCTCGGCCATTAGGTCGCCCTGCTCGTCATCAATGCGGCTTTTCTCCTCCAACTCCTGTACCCGTGTAGCGAGGCGGGTGTTCTCGGCAACCATCTCCTTGTCTGTCACCTCGTACCTCTCCAACTCCTGTACCCTGGCCTGGAGCCAATCGCACTTGGCGCTGAAGTAGTCCCTTGGATCTTCAAAGTTTTCATACTTCGGCTCTCTCATGGCTTCTCCTTCAGGGCGCGGATGGCAGCGGCGTAGCCGTATTGCGACATCTTCTTCTCCCATATCTTCTGTTCTGCCTCTTCCAGCGCAGCGTTGCGAGCTTCGTTGGCGATCTTCACCAGTGCCTCCAGCCGCTCCTCGTACTCGTCGGCGGTTTCGGTGTCGCAGATGGAAGCTAACCTCTTCTCCACCCGCTCGTCACCGTAGGCGCGGAGGGCTGCGGCAATCTGTCCCCGAAAGTCCTCGTGGAACACCATTACCATGTCGCCCTTGCCACCCTCGTTCGGAACGTGCGGCCACAGTTCCTGCGCAATCTCGTCGGCTCGGTCGCTTACCAACACACCAGTCACCGTGATCTCTTTCGCGTCTCCCCAATCGGCGTCATCGGATCGGTCGTTCATCACAGCTCCCCCTTCATCAAGGCCCAAATCACCCAGACGGCAACGGCCACCAAGAGCCACTCCAGCGTCCGGATCACTCTGACCAGTCTCAATCTCAGCTCCTCACATCTGGTACGACGCGAAGATCACGAAGAGGATCGCAGCGACGACCAGGAAGTCGAGGATCGCGATCCCGACGAAGAAGAGGGCGTGCTGGATGCGCGTCAGGACATTGAAGGCACTCATGCGAACACCATCGCGTCCTGGAGATCGACCCGGAGGCCCGTGTTCTTGAGCACCTGGACAGCTCGGTCGTCCCAGATCTCGGTCATCTCTCGATCCTTCTCGGCGGTGATCTCCAGCCCTCCGATGCCGTGCTCTTCGAGCCACGCGGCGATGTGCGGTCGGCAGCCCTCGGGGTCGCCCCCGGACACGCGCGCGGTGAGGATCTTCACCGTCTCCCCGTTCGCGATCCACTGGCGCACCCGCGCCAGCATGAGCGGCACCGGCTCCGAGATCTCGTGCGGTCCCCGGTAGCCGGAGTTGAAGGCGAGTGTGCCGTCGAGGTCAACGGCGATGGACATTAGGCCACCCCCTTCGACTTCTTCGCCAGATCCTCCCAGTCGCGGAGCTTCGCGATCTCGTTGCCGTGCTCGTCCTTGACCTGGGCCTCCATCACGCACGCCGCGCACTCGAAGATCTGCGCCTTGCTGTGGCCGCCGTCACAGGTCGCGTAGATCGGCAGGCAGCCCATCGGGCACCCGAGCCCCACGAACTCGATGTCGTGCCCCGAGGCCGGAATCGAGACGCCGTTGAGGGAGTGCCCGCAGTCGGGACAGGTCGGCCACTGACCTTCGTAGACGTCGAAGCTCTGATCGTCCGGGTCGGTGTAGCTCTCACGCATTTTCACCTCCTCAAGAAGTGACCCGTCAGAGCAAGGGATAAGCAGTCTCCCAGGTCGGCGTCCTGAATCGGGTCGCAGGTTCTATCGCCGAGTTGCCCTTCTACAAGGGCACCGCTGCTTTGAGCATCCATGATGCGACTAGGTACAGCACGGCCAGTGTTCCAGCGGCTATCGCCGCCAGGCCCAGAAGCGTCAGAACCCCTCGCCACATGGCACCCTCAAACTGATCCATCATCACGCCGGTTCCTCCGTCTGCTTCAGCGTGTTCCCGGAGATCGGGAAGGTCTGCTCCGTGGTCTTTCGATTGTTGCCGTGGAGCTTCCAGGTGATCTTGATTTCTCCGTCCCAGTCGAGGACCTTCTTGCGCGACCAGCGGTTGCTCGTCTTCGCCTTGGCGTCGAGAACGAGATCGGTGACCGGGCCTCCTGCTCCGGCCTCGATCATGGCGACCAGCTCCCCGTTCTTGTCGGTGAGGAACTTGCCGCTAATCTCGATCTCGCAGTTGACGACGAGCTTGCCTTCGCTGTTCTTGTAGACCTCGACAGCCTCTTCGCCCACGCCCTTGAACAGCGCCAGCATCCCGGTCCCGGTCGTCGGGTTCTTCTTCTTGCCGCTTCCGATGGGTGTCATCTCACCAGCTCCTTGATCCGCGCCCTGAGCCCCCTCGGATAGCGCAGGCCAGACCCGGCGACCATCTCCTGAAACTCGCCGATGATGAACTTGGCCTCCAGGAGCTTCTCGGTCTGCTCGCCGAGCGCGCTGGCGGTCTTCGCCAAGTTGACCTCCACCACGGCCTTCTCCTCAGCGAGTATCCGATTCTTGGTTGCTGTGTCGCGAGCCGTCGATTTCCATGTGGCGGTCTCCTCGTTGGCCTTGATGGCCTGCTGTGCCCTGTCGTTCCCGATCCTTCGGAGATCCTCGACCTCCTCGCGACGAGCTTTGATCTCGGGGAGGGTGTCCACGGAGTTCTCGATGGACGTCTCGACGAGTGCTAGCAGGGTCTCGATGTCGTCGGTTTCCATCGCCAGCTCGAACGGCTTGATCGGCCCTCCGGAGTAGCAGGCCCCCCACTGGTCGGGCGTCTGGTTCGCGGCCCCCTCAACCTTCATCGTCAGCTTCAACATTCTGTCCCCCTTCTATGTTTACGTCCGGCAGCTTCGGCTCGAAGAAGTCCTCCACCGGGATGGCCTCCTCCGGCTTCGGTAGCGGCTTGAAGAACCGGATCAGATTCGTGAACCAGGGCACTCGCCCGTCCACGACATTGTGGTCGAAGGGTCGCGCTTCGCCTGCCTTCTTCCAGCGTCCCATCAGACCTCCAAGAGAGCGATGATTTTGAGGCGCATCGGGGTCGTCGCCTTCCCCATGATGGCCGGGTGTTCGCTCTCCTCGATCCGCACCTCGATCCCAGCCTTCCACGCCTCCATCAGAGCGTCGTTGAGCTTGTCCATCTTCTCCCTCAGATCATCCGCGCACGCGCGGATGTGAGGCATCCCGGACTCGTCGTGTTCAACTGTCACCTTGTCTCTCCTTCCGCCATTTCTCCATCCGCTTCCGTTGCACCTCCCACGGGAGTTCATTCCAGATGTCGTTGACCATCTCGAACATCGTGTCCTGCCTCTCGGTCATCGACACGAGCCGCGCGAAGATTGACACCACGCCCAGAAAGATCACCACGACGAACAGCAACACGATCCAGATCACTTCTTCACCCCCATCCTGTAGTCACGCTTCGGCATCTCGATCACGATCCCGGCACTGAGCCTCGACGCCGAGCGCGGATCGACCTCGACGAGCTGCGAGAGCTTCTCCGCGTTCGTGGTGACGATGGTCGGGAGTACGTTGTTGTAGCGGTGCGACAGAACGAAGGCCAGCTCGGATCGCACCCAGGCCGACTCCTCACGCTCCGCCCCGAAGTCGTCGAGCATTAGGATCGGCGCGGCGAGCAGCTTGTTGATGTAGCGCTGCCGTTTGCCGTCGTCGATGTCGCGCTTCATCTCGTGACCGGCGAGCAGTGAGTCGGTCCAGATCGCGGTCGTGTAGATCGAGCTGTTCAACGTCTCGCGAACCATCTCGCGAGCGGCATGGGTGAAGAGGTTTGTGCCCATCCAACTCTTGCCCGATCCGGTCCGGCCCAGGAGGGTCACCGACCAGGGATCACCACGCCAGTCGCGCAGCGGCTCCGGCAGCGCGAGGTCCTCGGGCACGTCGCGGTAGACCATCGGCACGCGGAGCCCCATCATCGAGATGCGCCACTCTCCGACGAGGTACTTCTCGGTGCACTTCGGACAGCGGTAGCTCGACTTCTGGCTCGGGGTCCACTGTTGCCACAGCTCCACGGCCACGGTCGTCTCCTCGCCGCACCCATCACAGTTGACCGTGATGTCGTCGGCCAGCTCCGCCGTCCTCCGGACGCGCTTCTCGAAGTCGATCAGGTCCATCAGTGCACTCCTTCCCACTTGACCGCCTTGGCGTCGTAGTCTTCCGGGTTCTCCCCTGGAGCGGCGCCGGTCGTCGAGCTTCTCTTGCTCGTTGCCTTCGGGAGGTCGTCGTTCCACCTTGCCTGGTTGAGCCAGGTGCTCGGGTTCGGGATCACGCCCCGCTTCCACTGCCTCGATTGCTTCTGTCGGGTGATCGCTTCGAGCAGCTCCTTGAGAGGGGGTCGGTTCTCGATCCGCTCGAAGCACTTCGAGGAGTAGGGCTTGTTCGCCTTGCTCGGGTAGGCCGCCCAGAACTCCAGGAACTCCTCCGAGTACCCTTCCTTGGGTTCGCCGTATCTCTTCTCCCGCGCGCGTTTCTTTTTCTTCTTCTGAGTGGTGTTATCTGAGTGGTCTTCTTTACTGTGAGTGGTGAGTGGTGAGTGAGCACTGCTTGTAGCGGTGCTTGAAGCACTACTTTTAGCACGCTTAGCAGCGGCAGCTTGTCCGCCCTTGCTCGCACGCGCATGGTAGGCCGCTCGCTGGGCGATGGCCTTGTCCCACTCCGTCGCGAGTCTCGGGTTGACGAGCTTGTCGGGCTCACCAGGCATCGGCTCGAACTTCGAGAGCGCGACCCTGAGCGCTTCATCGGAGACCTCGACGCAGATCCTCTTGAGCATCTTCTTGGACTTCGGGACGGAGCCCTCGCGCCACTGATGACACATCAGCGACAGGTACGCCCCACGCTCCTCGGAGGTCCAGTGAGAGGTGGCTCCGAGAAAGTCTTGGGCGTAGAACGGGAACCAGGGCGGTGGCTTCACCGACTAGCCCGCACGTCACCGTAGCGCTGCTCGATCAGCTCGACGAGCTGCGCATCGAAGTTCGTCACCAGTTCATTGATGACTGCATCGTAGTTGTACGAGACACCCGGAGGGGCGATCTCGTCCACGGTTTGCGTGAGGGCCGCGAGTTTCTCTCGCGTCTCTGGTCGAACTCTGACTTTGATGTCTGCTGTATCGCTCATGACCCCGAACGGTAGCACAGCGCGGGGAAGTCGTCAAGACGACGCCCCGGTGGTGAGCCGGGGCGCTAGTGAGGAGTGAGGGAGCGAAGAAGGGTCGGTGGTCGCTCGCCTGGCCTGGAGCTTACACCCACTGCGCCGAACCTACAACTCGTGGGCGCAGGGGCCTTGACAGATCCCCACCGATGAAGTACCATCTAAGTGGAGGTGATGACATGGCAACGACAACGACAGTCCTGAGAGGCAACGTCACTACCATCGAGGAGGCGGTCGCAAGAGTCCGGGCGGCGCTCCTGGAAGAGAGAGTCGCAAGAGTCCTGGCGCGGATCGGCGAAGCGGTCGCCGCGCGAGTTCTGATCCCGGTCGAGGTTCCTCGGCTGGCAACTGCGGAGGAGGTGGCATGATGACCTACAACGAAGCGAAGAGGCTCGGCGAGAGCTTGGTGGAGCGCGCTCCATCGTTCGAGTACATCACGAACTGGTTGATGTCCGAGGGAGCCGCCGAGAAGACGCCTATCGAGATCGCGATGATCGCGCTGGTCGTCAACGATTTGATGCGCGGCGGGCGGGTCGGAGACGAACTCGCGAAGCCCGAGATTTGGTACTACGCGGTCCGTCGGATGATCGACGCGACAGCGTGAACGGGAAGGAGGACAGGATGGGATACAGCGTGGCAGCAGCAGCAGGAAACTCAGAGCGCGAGATGCTCCGAGTGCTCACCACCCTCTACCCGGTCTACGAGAACGGCAGTCCGTTGTCGAATGGCTGGGCGCGCGGGGGTCGGGAGTATTTCGCCGAGGCAACGAGGCGGACCAACCCTGACGGCTCGGCGACCGGGACGGTCTTCCGGGTCAACGGCTCGAAAGCCTTCCGAGTGGGCGGCTACCGGGTCGATGCCGAGGGCCGAATCACTCGCTGGCCTGGGACCACGGAAGCTCTCCGAGAGAGAGCGGAACGGAACGCGGGAGCGCGGAGATGAGCTACGGTGAACCACCGAGATTCCGCGTCGGCGACGTCATCGAGTTCGGCGGACAACGCTGGACGGTGACCCAGGTGACCAACTGCGCGACCCGCTGCAAGCCGGTCAGCAAGAAGAAGGTCACGATTCGCGAGCGAACGTTCCAGGTGCCTGGCAAGGAAGTTTACATCTCGAACCATGCCGAGGTGCCAATCGTGAAGCTCGCCAGGAAGGGGCGGCGCCATCGGACGCCTTGACACGACTGCCCGACCTGGGTTACCATCTAAGTGGAGGTGATGACATGGCAACGAAAGTCACGAGGCTCGAAGGGTTGATGATCGACAACATCGGCGGCAACAACTTCGGCGACGGCCCTGGAGACGAGGTTTGGAGCGACAGTCTGCACGAGGGGCCGCACGGCTCCTTCGCCCCCAACGCCAGCTTCGGCGGGATCGTGTCCTCGCTGGTCAAGAAAGGGCTCGCCGGAACGAGCGGCCTGGAGGGTCGGGACGCGACGGTCTGGCTGACCGAAGAAGGCGTCAGGATCTACGAAGAGCGGAACGAGGAGGTGTGAGATGAGAATCATCGTCAACTACAGCAGCGTGGACGGCTTCAGTCGGAGGGGCGTGTTCGCGACCCTGGAGGGCGCGAGACGGTTCGCCTGGAAGTGGGTCGGTGAGAACGCGGAGGTCTCCTGGACCTTCGGCTACGCGATCTCCGACGACGGGATCGGCAAGGTCCGGGTCAAGGGTGACGCCACGATCTTCGACGTCTTCCCACGGGCGGGTCGCGAGATTCGCGAGAGCATCGAGGAGGTCGACGACTACCCTCCTCTGCCACGTCCCGAGTACTTCGAGTTCCCTGGACAAGAGGACGCCTGGCGGATCGAGAACCAGTACCGGGCCGCTATGCGGCGAGGGCCGGTCGAGTGCTCGGGCGGCTGCGGCGCCGAGGTCACGAACACCGATGGGATCTGCTACGAGTGCCAGTGCAGATTGCACGCGCTGGGAGACTTCAACATGGACGGCGAAGGATGGAGGTGAGCATGACTTTGACGCTGACTGACTACCGGGCACTGGGGGTCGAGGATCGGGTTCGATACCTCGCGACCCTCTCGGGCCTGCGAGCCAAGCCACTGGCCGTGCGCGAGGCTTACGAAGTCGCGGTGAGCTTCGGGATGAACTCGACGGTGACCGCCGACGGCGACAGCAACGCGAAGCTGGCGAAGAGCGGCGAGCTGGCGGTGACGATTGGCCTGAACCTGATGCCCGCCGACGGCGCCGGGAAGAACGTGTGCCCCTACTCGACGCCGAACTGCCGGAGGGTGTGCCTGGGGATCGCGGCGGGCCGCAATGTCCAGACCTCGGTCCAGGCGGGCAAGGTGAAACGGAACCTGATGTTCTTCGCGGACCGCGATGCGTTCTATCTCTGCGTGGCCTGGGAGATCTCGCGGGCCGTCCGCAATCGGCCTGGCAAGACGGTCGCAGTGAGGCTGAACGTGACCTCCGACCTGAACCACGCCGCCCTGGCCCCGTACCTCTTCCTGGCCTTCCCCGAGGTCCAGTTCTACGACTACACGAAGGGCTGGGACAGGATCACCGAAGAGCTTCCCGCGAACTACGACATCACGGTCTCTTGGAGCGAAGAGTCGGTGGACTCCGACCTGGCTTCGATCCGCGAGGGGCGCTCTCGCGTGGCGGTCGTCTTCGACGAGATCCCGACGACGTGGCGCGGCCTCACGGTGATCGACGGCGACGAAACCGACGCGCGGTGGCTCGACCCACTGGGCGTGGTTGTCGGACTCAAGGCGAAGGGCGCAGCGAAGCGCGACACAAGTGGCTTTGTTCAGATTGGAGGTGCGCGATGACGACGAAGTACAGACTGGCGAGCCCAAGGACCGCGAGGGGTTGGCGCTGGTTCGAGAAGTCCGGCGACAAGCGACCACCGAGGCGCGGCGAGTTCTTCCTGTCGGGCGCGATCCCGACCGTCTACCAGGCGCCGAACGACCTGCCATCGGCCTACAACATCATGGTCGAGATCGAGCCCCCACCGAGAGAGGTCACCGTCGATGGCTTCACCTACCGGCTCGTCGTTCCGGCCACGCCGATGTAGCCCCTTGACAGATTCACCCGAATGGGTTACCATCTAAGTGGATCTGGGAGACATCGGAAAGGAACGAAAGACAATGACCGCCACTGCCAACAACCTTCTGACCGACCGGGCGCTCTGGGACGAAGAGCGCGAGCGGGTTGAGCTGTTCGAGCTAGACGCCCGCAACCGGGAGTTCGCGGCGCGGACCTTCTTCCTCGTCGAGACCGAGGTCGTCGAGGCCACCGAGGCTGAGGACTTCGAGTGGGTCGTAAACCTGGCCGAGACCCGGCTCTCCGCCATCGAGATCGCGGAGGAGTGGGGCGTTGACTGGCGGGCGATTTCCGCCGCAGTGAGGGAGGCTGCCTGATGCGGACTCACTTCGATCCGCGCGACGGCACCGGGTTCACGAAGTGCGGTCTCCCGACCCGGTGGTATCACTCCACGACAGCGAGAGCCGACGTGACGTGCGGGCGCTGCAAGCCGAAGAAGAAGGGCAGCGAGAAGGAGGCAAAGCGATGACCGAGACCTACACACCACGGAGCCGCGAGGCAATCCTGGCCGAGGCCGTCGTTCGACGGACCACGGCGGGCGATGAGGCCGTCTGGGTGACCTGCTGGAACTGCGGCGGGTCCGGGGACTTCCCCTCCCCCGTGGAGCCGCCTGGGCGGTGCCGCTTCTACTGCTGGACCGGGCGAGATGCCGAGACCTTCGGACGGATGCCCGTCAGCCTCGAAGGGTACGTGAAGCGCATCCGGGCAGAAGAGAAGATCGCCTGGTATCACGAGCGCGGCCTGGAGACTCCCGCCGAGATCAAGCGGCGCGAGAAGAGGGAAGCGGCGGTCGCTGAGAAGGCGGCAGCCTACCGCGAGACCCGCGACGAGGAGTTCGAGTCTGAGCTGTTCACGCGAGCCCACCACAACCCCGAGACCAGCGACGGCCAGGAGACGTTCTACGCCTCTCTGAGGAGCCAGCTCGAAGACAAGGGCTACCTCACCGAGAGCCAGATCGAGGCGGCTAAGACGGCCTTCGAGCGCGACGACGAGCGGACTGCGGCGAGGGCCGTCTTCGACAGCTTCGTTACCGGCTCCGCGACGATCCCCGAGGGCCGGGTCAAGCATGAGGAGTTCCAGGTCTTGTCCTCCCAGGAGCGGCAGGGATACCTGAGCGGCCAGTCGGTCACGAAGCTCCTGCTCCGGTCGCGCGACGGCTGGAAGGTCTGGCTGACCCACCCGACGATCCGGCTGCCGGAGGAGGAGTGGGGCGGGCGCCCGTACTACTGGGCCGAGCGCGGCGACGTGCTCCGGCTGAGCGTGACGATCAGCCCGAAAGAGGACGACTTCGGATTCGGTTCCCGGCCCTCGAACGCGGAGGTCGTGAGCCAGGCTCCGAGAGAGGAGGAGTGAGGACGACCTCACGGCCTACGAGTCTTCTTGACTTGACAACCCTACCCGACCTGGGTTACCATCTAAGTGGAGATGAGAGAGACAACGACAACGGAAGGAGGCTAAGAGATGGCAGTCACCTACAACGGCGAGCTGAGCTACGAGGGCGCTGTCCTCGCAACTCGCGAGCGCAACGGCTACCACGACTCGGACTTCTACGCGATTGTCTGGGACGAGGCCGAGGGTCGCCTGACGAGCGTGCTCTACGACACGACACGGGGCGCGAGCGGCGGGAGCGCCACGGTGGACGCTACCGAGGAGGTCATCGAGAAGGCGCGAGCCTGGGTGCTGGAGGTCGATATTCGGAACGAGATCGCACGAGAGGCGCGGCGGGTCGAGGAGCCCGGCCCTGGAGACATCAAGAAGGGTGATCGTCTCCGCCTCAAGGAGGCCGTCACCTTCAAGGACAAGAAGAGCGGCGAGACCATCGAGGCCGAGGCCGGAGAGTCCGGCGCGGTCATCTGGAAGGGTGCCTTCGGGACCTTCTACCGCAACGGCTACAACAAGCCCGACCGGGGCAACACCCGCGTCGGCTTGAAGCTCGACGACGGTCGCGTGATCTTCGCGGGGCTCGACAAGTTCCGCCTGGACCGCGAGGCCCTGACCGACGAGGAAATTCGGGAGCGCGAAACGGCCTGGACGAAAGGCAACGACCCTGCGGTCGCCTACGCCGCTGCGACGGCACCGTCCGGCTACGTCTTCGTGGCCTAGAAAGGGGGAGTGAGATGGCGAAGAAGAAGGGCAAGATCAAGGTCCGGGACATCGTGACCGAGAAGATCATGGACGCGCTCAAGGCCGGGGTGGTTCCCTGGCGGAGACCGTGGGCCATCACCGGGCGGCACAAGAACGTGACGCGCGGCAACGCCTACCGGGGTATCAACGTCTGGCTGCTCGAAGCGGCAGCCGCCTCGCGCGGGTACGAGCGGCCCCTCTGGTTGACGTTCAACCAGGCGAAGAAGTGGGGCGGCACGATCAAGCCGGAGGAGGCCAAGCGCAACGGCGGCCCCGGCCCGACGCTGATCGTCTTCTGGAAGTGGCTGGAGAAGAGCGTCGAGGACGACGACGGCGAGACCGAGGTCCGGCGCTTCCCGATGATGCGCTACTACAACGTCTGGAACGTCGCCCAGGTGGACGGCATCGAGGACCGACTCCCCGAGGAGGAGGAGCCCAAGGTCGTCGATCCCATCGAGGCCGGTGAGGCCGTGATCGACGGGATGCCGAAGAAGCCGACGATGCACTGGGGCGGTGACCGGGCGTGCTACTGGCCGCTGGGTGATCGGATCGACCTGCCCGAGCGGGACGTCTTCGAGAGCGCTGCCGCCTACTACGCGACGGCCTTCCACGAGCTAGCGCACTCGACCGGCCACGAGGCCCGGCTGGGTCGCTTCGACTCGACCGACGTCCGGAACGCGATCTTCGGATCGACGAGCTACAGCGAAGAGGAGCTGGTCGCCGAGATGACCGCCGCGTTCGTGATGGCCGAGGCTGGGATCGAGACGCCAGAGCGGCTCGACAACTCCGCCGCCTACATCGCGAGCTGGCTCAAGAGACTCGCTGACGACCACAACCTAGTCATCGTGGCCGCCCAGGCCGCCCAGAAGGCCGCAGATTGGATCTTGGATGCTGAGGCCAAGAAGGCGAGCCCGGAGCCCGTAGAACTCAAGGAGGCGGCATAGGTGACTAGCATCGCGACACGAATCCTCAAGGGCGAGACGATCCAGCAAGGTGACGCCCTCCCGAATCGGGTGGAGGAGGACACGCGGAAGGCGCGCTCCTTCATCCTGAACGCGGTCAAGATCCACGTCCAGAACGTCGCCGACTACCTGGCGGACTGGCAGAAGGGCGGCTTTTCGTATCGCGACGACCTGCCAAACTGTGCGCCGCCGTTCGAGGTGATGTGGTTCGAGTACCACTTCGGATCGCGAACCTTCGGCGTGGGAATCCAGGGCGTCGAGAACGGTCCAGGTCGGACGTTCCCCTGGACGCTGCACTGGAGCGTTGTCGCCACCTCCCTCGACAACCAGACGATCAGCGCAGTCGCCCAGAGCAGTTGGAACGTGACCGAAGACGGGCACCTCGACATCGACCACAGCCGCGAGATCTTCATCGAGCCGCCGTGGGGCGAGCTGTTCTGGAACGACGAGAAGGACGAGAACTACAACGCCGCGATGTTCGTCACGCTCGCGCTCCCGGCGCTGATGGCGATCTGCTTCATGCACTGCCGCAATGTCGAGATGATCGACATGAACATCGCCAAGATTGGCAAGGGCTCCCAGCTCCAGCGAAGGCGTCCTCTGGCCGAGTGGAAGATGCTCAAGATCCGAGCGATGACCAAGATCCTCGACGGCTCCGGCGAGCGAGGCGACTCCCTGGCGACCCGGCTGCATATCTGCCGAGGCCACTTCAAGGACTTCACGAAGAGCGGCCTCTTCGGTCGGCACAAGGGCGTCTACTGGTGGCACTCCCACCTCCGAGGCGACGAGGCCGAGGGGACCGTTCACAAGGAATACGAGGTGACACCATGAGAGTCAGGATCGAGTACACGGTCGAGGTCGGCGACGACTTCAGGCGAGCGATCAATCACCACTACGGCGAGCCCGGCCTTGCCAGTAGGAACGACGTCAAGCTGCACTTCCGACAGTACGGCCACAGCGTCACCGACGACCTCCTCTACGACCTCCAGGTGGCCGAGGAGGAGGACGACGAGTGATCGGTCCGTGCGTCCGATCCGGGTACTGCTGTCGACGGGTGCCGTGCCCGTTCGGCCACCCCCGCGAGGGCTCGGGCTGGTGCGTCTACCTGGGCGGAGATCGACCCGGCTTCCACTGGTGCATGATCCACGCCTGGATCAAGACGCAACCAGGGGCTCGGGTCTCGCCCGCCTTCGGGGCGGGTTGCTGCTCCAGCCTGAACGGCGAGCGCCGCGACGTGATCCGCCGCCTCCGCCGCTCCTGATCCTGGGCCAGATCGCGGAATCGGCCCCTCCTGCAAGTCATTGAAAACACACCACTTACCGGGCAGGTTCTCGGAGGCTCCTCCTGGACTTGACAGGTTGACCCAAATGACTTACCATATAAGTGGATCTGGGAGACACAAGACAATGACCGAAATCCTTCTCGCAACAACCGCCATCACGGCCTGGGGCCTGATCCTCGAAACGGGGATCGCCTGGCTGACCAGCCGGTTTCCCCTCGGGACCTTCACGGCGGTCGGCGGCAACGGTGCCTGGGCCGAGGATGAGGAGCCCCGCCGTTGGGATCGAGGACTGACAGTGAAAGGAGCCCTGAGATGAGAGAGACGCTGAGAGCCACGAGAGGTCACCTTCTCCTGACCAAGGAGATCGAGGCCAGAATCCCCGCGACGTACTCGACCGAGGCCACGCCCCTGGCCGAGAAGATCGCGGTCGCGAAGTTCTTCAGCCCCTACTCGAACTGGACTTGGTACGTGATCGAAGGCGAGCGGATCGAGCCGGACGGAGACTGGTACTTCTTCGGCTGGGTCGAGGGCTTCGCCAACGAGCTTGGCTACTTCGCCTTGAGCGAGCTTGAGGCGACCACGGTCCTCGGCGGCGTCCCCGCTGTCGAGCGCGACACGAGCTTCGAGCCTACCCGGCTCGGTGACCTGACGAAGGAGGTGTGACATGAGAGAAGGAATCCGACCCATCCCCACCGACAGCGTGACGACTGTCGAGGTCATCACGACGCTGAACTACCTCGTCGAACTCATCGAGGACGGCGAGCCCACGAGCGAGGAGATCGTCGAGCTTCTGCGCGACTACCTCGGCGAGCGAGTGGGGATGCTCCGGTTCCGGACCGCAACGACCACCAGAGAGGAGGCATGAGATGACGAACCTGACCTACAACTTCCCCGACACCGAAGAGAGCCCTTGGCTCGATTTCATCCGAGCCGTCAACACAGCGGCCCACGAGGCCGGTGAGGAAGAGGGCATCTTCATCGGTGAGCCGACGCTGATCGGCGAGACCTGGCTCGGCTACATCGAGCCCGACCCCGAGGGCGTGCTGGCCGAGGGCGAGACGGGGCGCGAGGAGTACCCCGAAGCTCGGCTGAGCATCCTGCGACCGAACGGCTTGCCGGGGCGGCGCGCGGGAGGCGAGGCGACCATCGCGATCATCGCACTGACCGAGCGGGCCGAGAGGCTCTTCCGAGCTTCCGCGATCCGCCCGCCACTGACGGAGGAGGTGTGAGGTGACACGACCGGAACTCAAGGGACGAGACGCCGCGATCTACGCTGCCGGTTGCGCGGAAGGCTTGCGCCGGTACGCCGACCTGATCGAGGCCGCGCGGCGGATCTCCGACTACTACTACCCCAACAACGAGCCGAGGCTCGACACCGAAGAAGGGCGACGATGGGCCGCGCTACGAGAGGCGCTCGCCGCCGCCCCCAGAGAGGAGGAGTGAGATGACGAGAGGACACGGCTACTACCTGATCCCTTGGGTGACTGAGGAGATCGACGAACGCGAGGCGGCCCTGGAGTGGGCCGAGGAGGCTGGCGCCGAGACGCGCGAGATGGAGGTCAACGACGGCCTCTATGGCCTGAACATCGAGACCCGGAGCCTGGGGCTCGCTGTCGAGTTCACGAAGCGCTTCGGAGGCTGGGTCTACGCTGCGCTGATCTAACGGAAGGAGGCACGAGATGACGACACTGATCGAGGTCAAGACGAAGATCGAGCTGCTGGCGAAGTTCTACCGCAAGGAGTACGCGAAGCTCGTCTCGGAGATCGGGATCGGGAACAGCACAAAGGGCTACGATGGAGACCTTCGGCGACTCTACGACCGGGCTGGCGCCTTCGACACCGCGCTGGGCATCATCGCGAACATCGAGAACGGGATGCTCGACGAAGACATCGAGACCGCTCGGGCCTCGGTGATCGCGCCCGGCTCCTGGACGTGCCCGGAGTGCGAGACCCTTAACCCGCCCGAGGCGACAGTCTGCTCCTGCGTGTTCGCGCGGAACCCCTATTGACAAATCCTCCTAAATGCACTACCATCTAAGTGGAGGTGATGAGATGACACGAGAAACGGCAGCAACGAGAGACGCCCGGTTCGCGGCCCTGGTGGCCCGAGCTGAGGCAGCCGGGCACGCCGCCGCTGCGGCAGCGATCCCGACCCCGATGGTGGTCGTCGAGACGGACGGCCTGAGTGACCGTCCCACGCCGGGTGGCCGGAGTTGGGTGGTCAACGAGGGGCCGTGCGGCTTCGCCTGGATCGTCGTCCGGCCTGGTGGTTCGAGCTTCGCTCGGTGGGCCAAAGCCAACGATGAGGCCCGACGGCCCGACGGTTCGACCTACCCCGCCTGGAGCAACCACTACTACGGCGGCCTGTCGCGCTGGGTCGGTGAGTTCGGCCAGAGCGTCACGCGGAAAGAAGCCTTCGCCACGGCTTACGCCGAGGTCCTCCGCGAGGCTGGGATCGAGGCCACGAGCGGGAGCCGCCTGGACTGAGGAGATGCCGAGATGACCGAGACCACGAGACTGGGAGACTGCTACGAGGCCGCTGTCGGGTTGCTGCTCGATCTCAAGATCGACGGCACGGTCGAGAACGCGACCCTGGTTCACGGGCTCGTGACCGGGACGGACGGCGAGGTCGAGGGCGTCCGGTACGGCCACGCCTGGGTCGAGATCGGGGACGCGGTGTTCGACTACTCGAACGGTCGCAAGATCGTTCTCCGCCGCGAGCACTACTACGAGGTCGGCAACATCACCGACGAGGACACCACGCGCTACTCCTGGGACGAGGCCAGAGCGGCGCTGCTGGAGAACGAAACCTACGGCCCTTGGGAGGACCGTTTCTTCTACGAGGAGGTGTGAGATGAAAGCGATCACCGCAAAATACGCCGGGACCTGCCGCTGGTGCGGCACCAACATCAGCGCCGGGGAGAAAGTCCTCTGGTCGAGGGGCGCCGGGGTCGGGCACATCAACTGCCGCCCCTCTGGCAACGCCCGCGAGGACGCCGAGTATTACGCCGGACGGGCTGACGGCCAGCGCTACTCCGACGAGCGGAAGATGTACGGCCCAGAGTTGGCTGAGGCGTTCGCGGTCGCCGACGAGATGGCACGATGGAACCGAGGCGAGGACTACTGAGAAAGGGGGAGTGAGATGAGAGTGACAGACGTTGACGCTTTTACCCTGCTGGACGACGGCACCCTGGACACGGTGATCCGGTGGCCGGATGGCAACGAGTGGCGCTACAGCCAGGAGACCGCCGCCGAGTACCGGGACGAGGATGGAGTCCTGGACCTGGATCGCTTCCTCGCCGAGGTTGTGATCCCCACCTGGGAAGACTACGGGAGGAGGGTGTGATGAAGTTGATGATCGCGAGAGACAAGATGATCGACACGGGCTCGGGGGCCATCGCGGTCCTCTACATCCGTGACGGCCTGAAGCGCTGGAAGGTTCGCAACGGATCGACCGGCTACATGGAACTCCTTCGGGCAGGCTGGCGCCTGGTCGGAACGGACGCGCGTGGGATCACCACGTTCGAGGAAGGAGGTGCATAGTGCGATACGACTACGAGATCACCATCGACGGCGAGGTCTTCGGGACCGACTTCATCGGCCCCATCGGCGCCGCCAAGAAGGCTCGGGCGGTTGCCCTGGAGAACCCCGAGGCCACGATCCAGATGTTCGAGGTCGTGACCGACGACGAGGGAGACGTCGAGCGAGAGCTGCTCTTCAGCGCTCGGGGTGGTGGGGCTGCCGGGGGCGGTCACGAGGCGATCAAGGGGGACTTCTGATGTCCGACCCTCCGAACCAGGAGCAGATCATGGAGTGGCTCCACGGAGTCGAGGAGCGCCGGAGAGCTGCCAGGCGATCCGGCGACCGCGAGCGCGAGTGGATCGCGGGACAGATCCGCGAGGCCATCGAGGGCGAGCAGCGACACGACTGGCGACCCATCGGCGCCGAGACCAGCGATCTGGTGCGTTGCGCAAAGTGCGCCAAGATCGAGATCCGCCAGATCGCTCATCAACTCATCGTCCCCTGCGGCATCGCGAACGTCGTGGAGGGGCTGCGGCGGGCCTTGCAGATCATCACCGGGAGCCGGGAGTGACAGGGGGCTTGCATTCTCCACCCGCATGGGTTACCATCTAAGTGGAGGTGATGACATGGCAACGAACCGACGAGCGAGCTACGAGTTCCGGACGGCCCCAGAAGGCAACACCGCCTGGGGCTTCCCAAGATCGCCAACGGCCCCCGCAGTCTTCCTCGAAGAGTGGGCTGGGCGGAGCCTGGAAGAGTTCGAGAAGCGCCTGGGTCGCCCTGCCGACTGGGCCACCTATCACAACTGGAACGGGCGCAAGGTGAACTTCTACTACTGGCGGTGAGGAGGTAGCGAGATGACGAGACTGGCAAGAGAGATCGCGGTTCTGGTTCTGGTCGCAATCGTCGCCATCGGCGCGGTTCCGGTGGCAATCCCCACTGAGGTCCGGGTTCCCGTGACGGTCGCCCTGGCTTCCATCGAGTACGGCCCGGAGGTGTGAGATGACGAAGACGACAGCGACCCGCTTCAAGAAGATCGAGTATGGCCGATACTTCTTCGAGACCACCACCGGGGTTCGCGGCGAGGTCACGGCATGGCCCGCGAGATACCAACTGAAGAACCGCTGGGTCGCGCGGGTCGGAGCGTTCTCCGCCGCTGCCCCGAGACGCCACCTGGCCGTCGAGGCGGTCGTCGCCAGCTTGAGCTTGAGAGAGGAGGTGTGAGATGACGACCACCAAGACCACCGAGCGAACAGCCTACGCGATGGCCGTCGCTGGCCGTCAGGATGCGTGGGTGGCCGCAGCCGGTGGAACCGAAACGCCCGTCCGTGATGCCCTTGGGCGCCGGATGTTGTACTGCTACAACCCCGGCCAGAGGCGCCACGCCTACATCGACCTCGACACCGACATCGAGGCGACCCCGACCTGGAGGTGACGAGATGACGAAGACGATACCCCTGTACCCACCGCCTGAGTTCGGGAAGGATCGAGTGCTCATCACCGAGCGGAGCCCGAGCTACATCCGGGGCGAGTGGAGACCGAAGGGTCGGATGCTGACGCGAGCCATTCGGAACATCGAGTGGATCGAGGACGACGACCCGCGCTACTGCCACTGGAAGGGCACCGTGACGTTCCTGGGTGAGGAGGTCGAGGTCACCCGCTACCGCTTCGCGCACTCTTGGAGCGGGACGGTGTGGAGCGTCGAGCGGAGATGGCGGAGATGAGCGACTTCCCCGGAGCAGCCTACGACCGATGGCGCCTCCAGGCACCACCGGAAGAAGAGCACGACCCCGAGTGCCCGTGCCACGAGGACCACGCCCCTGACGACGACGCCGAGTGTCGTTGCCAGGACATCGAAGAGTACCTGGCCGACGAGGCCGCCGAGTTCTACCTCGAACGCATGAGAGGAGACGGATGATGACGAATGCAGTCTACGTGGGCAGCCCTGGATTCCCAGGCAAGGTGACCGTCGTCACCGGGACTGTTCACACCGAGAGCCGCCAGGTGAAGCCGCTACCGCTGCGCCTGGATCTCGCGAACCACTCGCCAACCGGGTTCGCCTGGGGCTACGGCGGGAGCGGGCCAGCGCAGCTCGCGCTCGCGATCCTGGCGGATACCGTCAGTGACGAGCTGGCGCTCAAGTGGCACCAGCACTTCAAGATGAGATTCCTATCGACGCTCGACGGCGACCAGCCGTTCCAGTTGCCGCGCTCGATGGTCGTGGAGTTCGTCCTGGCGATGGAAGAGAAGGAGAAAAAGGTTGGGGAGTGAACGGTCCCTGAAACGTCCACTCCCCAGGAGGTGATACAGCAGAACCGATTATACACCCAGCCATAGGGGCTTCGCAAAACCTCACTTCTATGGCTATACTAAGAGGTCAAGAGAGGAGGCACCACCATGATGGAAGCGTTAGCGAAAAAGTACATCCGCGAGACCGGCCTGGAGCCCACCTATCGGCGGCTCGCGAGGGCGATGGCATTCTGCCGCAAGTACGGCCTCCAGCCGCGCGAGGTGAGGTTCGAGAACCACATCGACCCGCGCTGGGCATCGTGGGACAAGCGGACCGCTGCTGAGCGGCTGTCTGTGGATCTCGGGCACACGAACGCGACGAAGCGCTACGGCCCGGCGTCCCGCTGGTGGATCGTTCCGAAGCGACTACCCAAGAAGGCGGCGTGATGTCCTGCTCGCGTTGTGGCGGGAGAGGGTGGATCTACGATCCGCACAATCGGTCGGCTGTCCGTTGTATGGACTGCGAGGCGAACGACCGCCTGAAACGTGAAGGCGTCCCTCCTGCTGAGGATGTCGCCGGACCACAGCAGCCCAGCGTCGATGATGACCGCGCGGACTTCTACAACACGATCTCCTTGACCGGCGACGAGCTGGCGGAGGCGAAGTCCGGTGCCCGAACGCAAGAGTCTCGGGTGCTCGCGTACTTCAGAGCTTTCCCGGACCTAGAGCTGACCCCCTGGCAGGTCCAATCGAAGTTCCCGCGCTGGCCCATCACCTCTGTCCGCAGAGCGATCACAAACCTCACGGCAGAGGGTTGTCTTGTGCGAACACACCACCAGAGGCCCGGCCCTCACGGGAAGCCCTCTTACTGCTGGAAGCTGCGAAGGAGGAGCACCTCTCTCAGGGCTTGACTCTGGGACCTCTTGTGGAGTAGACTCCACCGTATGCCGAAGCACTACAAAGAAGTCAGAGCACGAATTGATCCCAAGGCGCACGCGAACGCGGTGAAGGTTTGCGAGCACTACGGGATCACCCTGACGGTGCTCGTCGAGCGGCTCTTGGCGCGCTCGGACCTTTGGGACCTTTGGGAGGAGGAGACCGTCGGGAAGAGACCAGGGAAGTTCCAGTCATGACGCATCTCTCAGTGAGTCAACTCGACACGCTGACGAAGTGCGGACAACAGTGGTACTTCCGCTACGTCGAAGGTCTACGAATGCCGCCTGGGGTCCGGATGGTGATCGGGAGCGCGGTCGATGGCTCGGTCAACCGGAACCTCCAAACCAAGATCGAAACGGATGAGCTGATGCCGACCGAGGCCGTTGCCGAGACCGCGCGAGACGTCCTGAACGAGGCGTGGTCGAGGAACGGGGTCGAGCTGGACCCAGAGGAGAAGGAGCTGGGCATCAAGAAGGTCAAGGGGGCCGCCATAGACCGATCCGTGGGGCTCGCGGTGCACCATGCTGAGCAGCTCGCTCCGGGGCTTCGACCCGTCCAGGTCCAGCGCAAGTTCGAGATCGACCTGATCGGCTACGACACCACCTTCCTCGGCTACATCGACATCGACGAGGGCACGCGGATCAGGGACACGAAGACGACCCGCAAGGGCAAGGGGCAGGTCAAGGACGACGTTCATATCTCGACCCAGTTGACCGCCTACGCCCTGGCGAAGAAGGTGATCGACGGGAAGATCCCGAAGGCGGTCAAGCTCGACTTCGTGTTCGACCGCTACGACAACAAGCGCGACCGCGAGCCGCAGCACGAGACGTTCACGGCGAGGCGCACGACCGCTGACTTTCAGCCGTTGCTGAACCGAGTCGAGCGCGCCATCGAGGTCATCGAGTCCGGGGCGTTCATGCCAGCCCCTCCGGGGTCCTGGTGGTGTCATCCGAAGTGGTGCGGCTACTGGGCCGTGTGTCCGTGGGTCAACAAGAAGAGCATCTCAATCCAAGTACCGAAGAAGGCAGGAGGTGGAAAGTGACGACGAAGGAAGCGACGAAGGCGCTGGCCCAGGTGGCCCGCAGCGAAGAGATCTCCAAGGCGACCGGGGTCCTCAGTGACAAGGACATCGGCGCCTCGGCTCAGTCCCTCGCAGCCCAGACGGAAGTCCAGGGTGCGATCCTGATGGCGAAGCAGTTCCGACGCGACGAGGACAACGCCTTCGAGCGGATCATCCGCGCCTGTCGGCGGAGCACCTTCGCGGAGAACGTGACCTACAACTTCCCGCGTGGGAGCACCAGGGTCATCGGCCCTTCGATCTACTTCGCCCGCGAGATGGCGAAGGCATGGGGCAACATCACCTACGGTTTCCGGGTCATCCGCGACGACGAGGAGCTTCGGGTCATCCGGGCCTACGCCTGGGACATGGAGCACAACACTCGCGTCGAGCAGGAGGACAGCTTCAAGAAGCTCATCCAGCGCAAGTTCGGAGGCGAGACGAGATGGGTCTCCCCGGACGAGCGAGACCTCCGAGAGCTGACGAACCGCAGGGGCGCGATCCTGGTCCGCAACTGCCTTCTGTCGCTCATGCCCCAGGACTACGTGGATGAGGCCATCAGAGAGGCTACAGCGACGATGCAGAAGGGTATTGCGGCAGACCCCGACGGAGCCCGGAAGAAGATTATCGCTGGCTTCGGCAAGCTCAACGTCAAGCCTGCGGCGCTGAAGACCTATCTCGGGATTCCACTGGAGCAGGCATCCCCGGCCCAGCTTGCCGAGCTGCGCTCGATGTACGAGTCGATCCGTGACGGTCACTCGACCTGGGCGGACTACTCCCAGGACGGGACCGAGAGCAAGCCGAAGCAGCCGCAGAAGACCGGCAAGCTCGACCCGTCGAAGCTCCAGAAGACGGAGGAGAAGCCGGAGGAGCAGGACAAGATCGAGTACGTCAACGCCGACGAGATCGAGGCCATCAAGAACCTCCAGAAGGTCGCCACTCAGCACGGCTTCGACATCACCGAGCTGAACGAGTACCTGAAGGAGCACGCTGGCACGGCGGCCCTGAAGAAGATCCCGCGCGACAAGTTCGAGCAGGTCCTCGACTGGCTGACTGAGCGGATGAACGAGCTGGCGGTCAGCGGTTCCGATTCTGAGCCCTCAGATGAGGAGACAAAACCGGAACCGAAGATGATGAGCGCGGCCCAGATCAAGCGGATCGAGGACACCGCCGACAATCTGGGGATCGACATCGGTGCCGTGAAGCGTCACACTTCCGCGAAGTTCGGCGCGAGTGTCCTTGAGAAGATCCCCGCGAACGAAGAGACCGAGATCCTCGCCTGGATGGCGAAGAAGAAATAGGAGACCAGAGTGACCAAGAGATTCGAGCGGACGCTGCCCGTTGAGCTGAGCACCACGGAACTCGACGAGCGGCGCGACAAGCTGGCGAACTTCGACCTCAAGGTGCAAAGCCTGATGGAAGAACTCGAAGCCGTGATCGAGGAGGCGAAGGCGCAGAAGAAGGCGCTCTCGACGCGGATCGACGCGGCCCAGGCGATGTGCTTCAGCCTGGCCGGAGAGATCAAGGACAGGTCCGCCTATAAGGCCGTGCTCTGCGAGCTGAGCCTCTACCATGATGAGGGCCAAGCGGTGACCGTGAGGACCGACACCGGGGAGATCATCGACGTCCGCGAGCTGGACGAGGAGGAGCTACAGCTCGGCCTCGAAGACAAGCCCCAGAAGATGCCAGCGGCCTTCAAGAAGGCGCTCAAGAAGTGGGCTGCCGAGCAGGAGCAGGAGGGGCAGAAGGTCTCGATCACCTTCGACGATGAATGAAAATCCACGAGCTGCTCGACGTCGAGGAGGGGGAGCCGTTGGCGTTCAGCTTCCCACTCGACGGCGAGCAAGTGTACGGCTCATTCGAGGTGCTCTACGAGCGCACGAGAGGACCCGCGACGATCTGGCGGTGCCAGGGCAACACGCGCGACACGCGAGTGGTTCAATTCGACTTGATCGGTTTGTCGGGTGGTCAATGGCGGGTATCGAACATACGCATTGTTAGGAGGTAGACATGGCAGAGAAGAAGGCAGCTAGAGGGATGACGATCAAGGTGCCGCAGGAGTTCGCTCTCGCGATCCGCAACGCCGCGAAGGTGAGCGGTGTGTCGGAGAGGAAGATCCGCGAGCTGCTGGCGACTCGACTCTTCAGCGAGTACACCGCCGCGATCATCCCGAAGATGGTGCACGACATGGTTGGCACCCAGCTCGGTCTCGACCTCGACGACGAGTGAGATGATCTGGCACCTTGTCATCGAGGGACCTCCGTCCACGAAGAAGAACTCCCAGCAGCTCGGCCAGATGGGGAAGAAGTGTCCCGCGTGTGGCCGGGCTCGAATGGGGATCTTCCCGTCGCAGGACTACCGCAAGTGGGAGCGCTCCGCGCTCAAGCAGCTCGCTCCTCAGTGGCACGACCCGCCGCTCGGATCGAAGGATCAGATCCTCTGGGTGCGGGCCGTCTTCTACCTGGGGAAGCGACAGCGGCCCGATCTCACGAACCTGGAGGAGGCCGTCGGCGATCTCCTGGAGAAGGCCGAGGTCATCACGAACGACTACTGGATCGGGTCCTGGGACGGATCGAGAAAGGCGAAGGACTGGGACAGGCCGCGTGTTGAGATTCAGCTACGACTCATGTGACGTTGCGACGGGCCGTGGGGTGTCGGCGCCTGGCGTCGAACGAAGAGCCATCCCACGGCCCCTCGGAGCGCCGCGTGGGCGCTCTACCGGGGCGTCGGAGCTGCTGAGCGATCTTACTGACGAGGTGAGATCGCCGGGCTTCGTCTCTGTTGAGAAAAGGCCCGGCGCTCCGGTCTCTCGCCCTAGAAGAGGTCGACGACTTCCTCGAACAGCGCGATCCAGTCGTCGTTCGCGAAGACGACGAACACGTCGTCCCACGTCATATCGGAGATCTTCTTGCCGGTGATCTGCTGGGCTTTAGCGGCGAGTATGATGAGCTTCAGGAACTTCATCCTGTCCTCCTTCTTATAGGTTCAACTTCTTCAACTCCGACAGCAGCGCAGCCAAGTCGCCGGGGAGCAGTGCGATCTGCGTGATGGCGACGTGGTTGTCCCCGCCCTCAATGGTCTCGATGGCCTTGCGAGCCGTGTCGCTGTCGAACTTCAGGAAGCCCCGAGACACCTCCACGGTGTGCCAGCCTGGGCCGTCGTCAGGTGGCGGTGGCGGTGGCGGAGCGTCGTTCCTCATCTCTTTGTCAACCCACTTGGGAACATCGAAGCAGTTAAAGACTGGCTGGACAAGCGGCTCTAGTGTGGCTAGATTGGTTGGCTTCACATCGAACCCTGCTAGATCCCAGTCAAGAAAGCCCCACCCACTAGCGTAGGTGAACGTCTCGGTCTGTCCAACGTTCGGCCCCCATCTCCAGTCGATCCGGTAGCAGACTGTCGAGCGTGGAACGTCATCGCTGTGCAGGCCAAGCTCGCCAGCGGTGTAGGCCCTACCGTGGAGCGTCGTTCTGGCATCACCAAGGGATAGCACCGGCCCCCTTGAGCAGTTAGCCCATTGATGGTATCTCGTGCTGGATGCGAACGACTCACCAAGGGTAGCAAACCTCCTGCACCAGATCACTCCCGGTGCGATGTGAGACTTGAACGTTGTTGGATCGTCCCAACCGCCATCCTCCGTGATGACATGGTAGATCCAGTTGTCGTCCCAGTAGTACCAGTCCCACGCCATTCCCTGCCGCCCCTTGACGATGGCGAACACCCGGTTCTCATCATCCCTTACGGTGGACATCCTGCCGCCGCCTGAACTCGTCTTGGCGAAGTGAACAGACGACGGGGCCATGAGTTCCAGCATATCGACCCTGCCCGTTGGCGGTGGCGGTGGTGGCGCGGTCCCGCCGTCCGGGTAGACCAGCTTCACCGACTTCTTGCCGTCCATCCTGACGTGCCAGACGCGGCTGCCTCCGAGAGTGACGACCTGCGGCCCCGCCTTCCAGCCGTCCGGGTCGCGCGGGTTGTCGCGCCCGTCGTTGTGCTTGTTCGGCCCAGGCAGGTAGCCATTCGAGCAGTCCCCAGCCCCAGTCCACGCCTTGAGCACGTACTTAGTGCCATCGTGATCGACAGACCCGAAACCTCCGGGGTCAGCGCGCCTCGCCTTGTTGCCCTCGAAGATGGGGGCGAAGTGCTTGCTGTACTTGTCGGCCCACACCTGTTGATTTTCGGATGGATTCCGTTGCCCCGCGTACCAGACCTTCCCAACCATGAAAGAGGTCGAGCCCGCGCCGTGAGTCTTCTCCGAGATCCAGGCGGTGCCGTGGTCCGTCTTGATGAGGTGGACGGCGCCATGAAAAGAGACGTTGCAGTCACGGATTCTCGCGATCAGAGTGTTCAGGTCATGGAGCCCTGCGGGGTTCATCGAGCGCAGCGCTACGAGGCCCTGGCAGAGCGTCTTGTCGCCACCGGCCAGGTAGTCCCAGCGCCGATGGCCGTGCTTCTTCAGGGCCTTGAGGATCGGCTCCAGCTCCCAGTTCGCCTCCGGGCACTTTCCCAGCCAGTTGTTCACGTTCCGCCCGATCCCGGCCTGCTCGATGAGGTGCTTGTACGGGTCGCCGGTTCCCTTGCCGCTCGGTGTGTCCCAGCCGCACCAGGAACGCGACCCGCCGCGAGCGTAGGAGTAACCGAAGCCAGGCTGACTCGCCCAGCCCATCGTCAGGATCGTCGACAGCATCTCGAACCGGAGGTAGCGGGCCAACCCCTCGACAACGGTCTCGTTCCCCAACATCCGAGCCAGGTGCAACGTCGCCTCGTAGCTCATGTTGATCCAAGAGCCGTATCTGTGAGAAGTCCAGGGTTCGGACGTGTACCACTTCCCGAGCCCGAGATACCCCTCCCACGCCCTGAGCACGGCCCTGGCCTTGTTCTGGTCGCGGTGATACCAGAACCACCCGGCGCAAGTCGCTTGCAGGCAGCAAATGTTCGCGCTGCCTTTGCTGAAGACAGTTTGCGCGTTGTATTGGCTCCGGTGTATCTCCGGGATGTCGTCCCCGTTGATCGCTTTGACGATCCAGTCTGCCGCTGATTGCCCGCCCATCATTCACACCCCTTTCGAGGAATGTGTTGGAGCTTGAAGTGGTTGAGGTACTTTTCTGGATTCTCCGCCAGGAAGTCTCGCAGGTTGTCGGGGTTGCCCTGGAACGGTGACTCCAGGCCGAAGTGGAGATCCTCGGGCCAGTAGGCGAGCATCACCATCGGCGTGCAGACACCCCACGACTTGACGCACGCGAGCCGCCGCGCCACCATCCGCCCACCGAAGAGACGCTCGTCGATAAAATGAAAAATCAGCCGGTGCCACGGATACCAGTTTCCAACGTGCTCCATGATCCTGGCGACGATCCGGTCGCGCTGCTCGTCGTCGACGTTGAGCGGCCTCCACAGCTCCACCTTGCCCCTTCCGGCGTAGCGGTCGACCAGCTTGTGATGTCGAACTCGACCCAGGGCCTCGACGACCTCGACGTCCTCGATCCGGTCGCAGTCGTTGACGACGAGGAGTGTATGGTTGACCAGGCTCTTCGGTTCCCAGTGCTGGCGGGTAGCCCAGCGGATCGCGCGGCTCAGCCAAGCGGTCCCCTGCGTCCCTCCGATGTCCCCCTTCCGGAAGCGAGCGGAGCCGTCAGAGGCGCTCTGACGCACGACCATTGATACACGACGCTCAGCCTTCACGTCGAATCTTTTGCTCTCAGGGCCGCTCAGGGCGCCACGCAGGGCCTCATTTGGGTCATCTTTCATCTCGCACCTCAGTAGTCGGCGATCTCGGCGTGCTCCTGGAGCACGAGAGCCTCGTTCAAGTTGAGCCATCGGTCGCCGATCCAGAGAAAGACCTGGGCCAGCCATCGGCCATACTTCCCCTTTCGATCCCTGTAGGTGAGCAGTCGGATCGCCCCTGCGGAGTTGAGGAGATCCTCGGCGAACTCCTTGGCCTCGATGCCGTCGGGGCGCTCGGGGCCGCGCAGCTCGAAGGCGTCGATGCCGTAGAGCCGGACCGGCTGTTCGTTCAGCCAGACACCGAAGCCGAGGTCGATGTTGAACCGGATCGTGTCGGCGTCGTAGATGCTGAAGAACTCCGCCTTGTACCAGTAGAAAGAGAACTCCAGCTCGGGGTCGTTCGCGTCCACGAAATTGACCATCACTTCTCCTTGATCTTCACCTTGATCGTCCGGTCGTCGTGGCGCGGCGGGGAGTTGTCGGTCTGGATGTGGCAGGTGATCTCGTAGGACTCTCCGGGAGTCCCGCCCGAGAGCCAGACTGTCGCCACGTAGCCGTCGTCGGAGTCGGAATCTTTCGTGATCCCAGTCGGGACGTTCCAGGTGGCGGAGTTGATCTGCTCGTCGGTGATCCCATCGAGCCAGAGGTCCTCGTCCCGCTCCTCCCAGTTGTCGGAGTCGTCCTCCAGGGTGGCTCCCGCGACGTGCGGAACGATGCAGTCGTACCAGAGCCCATCGGCAGGATTCCAAACGACATTGCGCCGATTGTACTGCGTCGTCGTCGTCCAGGGCGGAGCCCCCCAGCCAATCGAGTATTCCAGAACGGCATCGGGGTCCTTCTCGTATGTGTCCAAGACAGCCATCGGCTTCTCCTATCTCTCGAATTGAACGAACACGTCGCGATCCTCGCGCTCGACGTCCGCGTGTCGGCTTTCGCGCGCAACCCTCGCGAGCCTGGATTCTCGGCCTACCTCAGCGTGACGATTGTCGCGGGCAACATGGGCGAGCCTGGGCTCGCGCTCAACGAACGCCAGGCGGTAAACCTGGACCTTGAGACCTGGGACCGTGACCGTGACAGTGATCGGCTGTCCAGCGATCTCCAGGACGCCGCTGCCGAGGACCGTGTGGGCTCCGGCGCTCGTGCTGACCGCGTGACCCGAGACCTCGACCGAGCCGCTCCCAAGGACAACGTGAACGCCGTCGTTGGCCGTGGTCGAGGTTGGGTGCCCAGTGGCTTCGACAACGCCCGAGCCCAGCTCGATCTTCTGCCCTGCTTCCGTTGCGACCGGGTAGCCACTGACCTCGACCGAGCCGCTTCCGAGGGCGAGCTTCTGGTCCGCCTTGGTCTCGGTGGGCTGACCCGAGACCTCGACCGAGCCACTGCCGAGAGTGACAAAGACGCCATCGGTGACCGACACCGCAACCGGGTAGCCGGTCGCTTCCACCACGCCCGAGCCGAGGTCGATCTTCTGCCCCGCGACGGTCGTCGTCGGCCAGCCGGTGACCGCCGTGGTGCCCGTCCCGAGCGTGAGCGATTGATCGGCCTTCGTTGAGACAGGTTGACCCGAGACCTCGACGGTGCCGGAGCCCAGCTCCACGTTGACGTTGCCAGCCGTTGTGGCGGTGACGGTGATCTGGTGCCCGGTGGTCTCGATGTCGCCCGATCCCAAGGTGAGCTTCTGGTCGGCGGTCGTCTGGACTGGCTGACCAGTGATCGCCACCTGGCCCGCTCCCAGCTCGATGAGGACGCCATCGGTGGTCGTGGTCGTCGTTGGGTGTCCCGTGATCTCCTGCGTCCCAGAGCCCAAGGTGAGATTCTGGTCCGCCTTCGTCGAGACTGCATGACCACTGGCTTCGACGGTCCCGGAGCCCAGCTCGACGAAGACGCCAATCGTTGTCGTCGTGGTCGTCGCGTGTCCGGTGGCTTCGACAACTCCGTCGCCGAGGGTGAGGCTCTGATCGGCCTTCGTGCTGACCGGCTGCCCCGAGATCTCGACAGTGCCATCGCCGAGGGTGAGAGATTGATCGGTCTTGGTGGAAACGGGATAGCCGGTCGCCTCGACCGCGCCCGCCCCTAGCTCGACGTTGACGCTCGTCCCAGTCTGGACGGTGAGCTGGTGTCCGGTGACCTCGACGGTGCCGTCGCCCAGAGTGAGCTTTTGGTCGGCGGTCGTCTGGACGGGGTAGCCGGTGGCTTCAACAACTCCAGAGCCGAGGGTGAGATTCTGATCGGCAGACGTGGAGACGGGGTAGCCAGTCGCTTCGATGACCCCGGAGCCTAGCTCGACGTTGACGTTGGCCGTCGTGGTTGTGGTCGTCGCGTGCCCGGTTGCTGCAACGACACCCGAGCCCAGCGTGAGGATCTGGTCAGCCGTTGTTGTCGTGGGCTGCCCGGTCGCAGCGACAACCCCCGATCCCAGCGTGAGCTTCTGGTCGGTGGTGGTGGTCGTGGGCTGCCCCGTGACCGCAACGACACCCGAGCCAAGGACCACATTGACATCAGTGCCGCCTGCCTCCGCAATATCCCCGCCGCCCCAATCATCGAAGTAGTAGTCCCCGCTGGACAAAATGTATGTGGCGATCCCAAGGCGAGGCCCCGAATCCACAGCATTCGCGCCGGGAGCCGTGGAGGACTTCCAAGTGTAGTTGCCCCAGTTCGAGGAAGCCCCTTCGACGCCATCCCACGCTCCAGTGTCGGGCAGCGAGGAGCCGAGGTTCCAATAGTAGGCGTAGGTCGAGGCTCCGGTTCCTTTGACCGCGAAGCCGAGGTAGTCGTTGTTCTGAATCGAGTAGTTCGAGGTGGATTGCTGGATGTCCACATTGAACGTCTCGACATTGGTGTAGTTCGAGAACTTGACCTTCTTGCCGCCGAAGTTGTCGATCTCGATGGCAACTCGATAGCAAGAGCCACCGAGAGGATCGTGTTGAACGCGAAAGTAGGCTCCCGCAGAAATCGCAGCGTTAGCGACATCGGCAACCTTGATCCGCGCACACTGATCGGCGCTGTCGAATCGCTCTGTGCGGATAGCTGCTTGTGCTGCGAAGGAACCGTTGGCATCAATCCATAGTCGGTCGGCTGGTTTCGTGCCGTCGCCCGTGTGGGCATGGAAGGCGTAATTAGAGGAACCACCATAGAAGGTGTCCCACCACTTCGACTTGTTGAGATCGAGCGGCGAGTCCCACTCCTGCGAGAAGTCAGAAGTGACCCAATCGGAAATCGTGCCTGGACCAAAGACGAAAGGCACGATCTATTCCTTGTAGATGATCCCTGGAGGATGGGGGAAGGATTCGACCGTCCCCGTTTCTGCCCCCGTTCCTCCTGCAATTTGATCGGGGCGCAGAACTGCCACGCCGGGATCGTAGAACAACAGGTTCTCAGGACGAATCAGGAGAGGGGCGTAGCCATCTTGGTACGCCTCAACCTCGGCATCGGTCAGGGCGACATTCCAGTAGGCTGTCTCAGCCCAATAGCCATCCCAACCCCGGTCGTAGCCGTAGGAGGAATCGTTGTTCCCTTGAACCAACTTCCAAGTCGAGTATTGCCAGTTCAAGGTCGAGGTGTTGTCGTTGTCGTTATGAGTCCTCCCGGTGTCGAGCCGCAGGATGTCAAACTCATGCCACACATTTGAGTGTTGCCTACCAACAAGCGAAAACCATTTGCCGTCTACCCAATCGGTGTCGTCTAGCGTATTCTGCGCCAGGCTCCCGTCCCATGCCTGGAACTGCCACCGCCCGTTCGCGTGGGTCGAGGTATCGTAGGCGATGGCTGCCCAATGTCCCGCCGACTGACTGGTGAGGCAGAACAGGCAAGACCCGTCCGTGTCAGCTTGAAGCGGATACCCCTTGGCAGCCAATGTGAAGGCTGAAGATGGATAGCTGAGACTAGGGGCCGACCAAAGAACCTTGTTCGAGTGCCCCGCGTAAGAGTCGTATCCTCTCGCCATCAGCGGATCTCCGTCATCAGTTGCTTCCAGGCCACCCGAGGCAACCGTTGTCGAGCAATGTCGAGAGCTTCGTAGACTTCCCGCGTCATCTCTCGCAGAGCGTCCTCCTGCATCTTGGTCATCGGCTCGACTTCTCCCGTGACCTTTGACTCATGCTCGTGGACGGGTAACTCCTCGCACCGCACGAACTCGAACCTCTGATCCGAGGCGTCGAGGATGCGACGGTAGGTGTCGTTCCACCACGACGCCGCTTGCTCCTCCCAAGTGTCTCCCTCCCGAACGTGGTGGTCCCGGTAAGGGTCGTGCTTGGTCAGGAACCGGAACCGTCGCCAGCTTCGGGCCGTTGCGACAGGATCTCGGTAGACAACCACGATGCGCGGGTTCTTGTCCACCTTCAGAATCCACGGCAGGATCATCTCGATCCGGGCATCGACAATCGGGATGCCTCGCTCCAATCCTTCCATCACGAACTTCAGCACTAGGCGTCGAGCGTGGAAGTAGCCGAAGTTGTCCCCTGCGTCCTCGTCCTGCGGCGAGCGGGTCATCACCCAATAGAACGGCCAAAGCTCGAACTCTCCAGGCTCGTGCCTGCCGCCGATCATCTGAGCCAGCGACAGAGTGCCGGATCGCAGCGCCCCGGTTCCCCACAGCATCACAGCACCTCCACAAGCTCGACGTTCTTCAGTTCGGCGTCGTCGGCCATCGAGTCGCTTGCAGGCGTTCTGGTGATCGAGAGACGGAACGATTCCCCCGGCTCCAAGGAGTCGATCTCTTCAAGGTTGCGCCTACCGCCGAGCCGGATGTATGCCTGCCGCGAGATGCCAGCGGAGGACGGAGCATCGGCACTCCGGTAGGTGTAGTCACCCCACGAGTTCGAGTCGAGATCCGTCGCGTCGTCCTCGTGCCGCTCGAATACGCAGCCCCATCGGACATCCCCGCTCGTGGCGGCTGAAGTCCAGGTGAGCTTGACCCCGAGCCGATCCCGCAGCGCCCGACGAGGCATCACCCCGTAGAAGTGGATGTACTCCTGCGTCGTGTCATCGAATAGCCGGACGGGATGCCGGTTGCGGAACCCTGCCGCCGCCGTGTTCGATCCTGCGCTCTCCGCGTTGTGCATCGTCCAAGCGTAGAGGGTGCGAGAACCGATGTCGATGACGCCGACTTCGGGAGCGGACGGATAGATGATCTCTGGCGCATGGACCCCGACATCCGGACTGAGTGACGTAGACCAGGCTGTGCCTCCGATGGGGTCACGAGTGTCCCTAACCAGAGGAACGTAGGCAACGAGAGCATCGGGTCGAATAAGCAGAGGCGACACGCCGGACGCAAGAGCCTGTTCCTCTCCGACCGTCAGGTGCGCCGTGTTCCAGATCCCCACCTCGGCAATCCTTCCGACCATCGTTTCGCTAGTCCACCCGGTGTTGCCACCGATGGATATATTGGGACTCCAAGGGAACCCTCCGTTGATAGCAGTGGTGGAAGTATCGACATCTGTGCCATGAAGAACCAAGCGGTGATTCGAGTCGCTCGAAGAGCTTGCAAGAATATGCGACCACTCTTGAAACTCTATCGTCCAGCCAGTAAACGAGTCGCTGTTGCCGCCATACCAAACCGCGCCAGCAGGTGTCGGTCCCCAATCAGCCTCGGTGTACAAGCAAATGAAGTCATTGGTGTCATTGAAAACACCGACACCTGTTTGCCACTCATACTCCCCGATATAGGACGCATCAGGATACGCCCACATCGAAATCGTGATCGGGTAGGCACTGATGGGTGCCGAAGAGAGGTAGACCCGCTGACTGACGGTTCTGTCGAACTCGTAGGCCACTCTCTACGTCTCCTTGATCTCGACCCTCATAAGCTCCGCGTCGTCGGTCATCGTGTCGTTGGTCCCGTCGTCGGCGTCCCTGGCAACCGATAGCCGGAAGCTCTCGCCTGCCGCCAGTGAGTCCATCTGTGCCCCGCTCGTGTGGGTATTCGTCTCGGTGTACTGAGGCTCGCCAGAGACAGAAGCACACGCGACCGCGCCGCTGGCCTGAGCCGTGGCGAAGCTATCGGAGTCCAGGTCGGTTACATCGTCCTGGTGCCGCTCGATAGCCGTCTCCCATTCGACGTTCCCCGTCGTGGCAGTCTCGGCCATCCACACCAGCAGGATCGTCAGCCCACCCCCGCCATAGTGCCGAGGGAGAACCCCGGTGAAGTAGCAAGTCTCCTGTGTCGTGTCATCGAAGTCGAGGACCATATGGTTGTTGCGCGTGTCAATGGTCGGCGCATTCGAGGACGGGAAGCTCGCCGCCCCTGGAGTGAATACGAGAAGGGTGTCGCCGCTAGCCATCAGTCTGCCGTCCCTTCAGAGCAGATCGAATCGTAAGCGGCCTTCGCTTGCGCCAAGGTCCGATCCGCCAGAGAGGGCAGGGCTGCGATCCTCGCCTGAAGGTCAGCGAAACTCGTAGCCGCCGCCACCGCTGCCTGGAAGTCCCGATCCCACTCGCGGAGTATGTTGATCTCTCGAATCGTCATCTCCGCTATCGCTCGCTTAGAGGCTCCCTGCGGCCCGTCTGCCAACATTATTGCCTGTGCCCCTGCTCGCTTGTTCGCAAGCCACTGAGCAGCAATCTCGGCGTCCCTGGCCGCTTTCTCCCCGGCGTCCATGTCGCGGATCTCCCCGGCGTCGTGCCGCCAGTATGCCTGCGGCTCCGTCAAGGTCGGGAAGGTAGACCCTTTCCCGTAGATCACGACATCGACGCCCACCCTCGGAAGGTAGGGACTCCCGCTCACCGAGGGCAGGTAGTTCAGTACCCGGTCGTTGTCGTGGGCGGGGTCGTAGATGTAAACGTCCGCCATGAGTCACCTCCTAACTGGTCTGTGCGACAGTGACGAGGCCGTTAGTGGCATGGAAGTCCACGTCGAAATCACCGTTGCTCGAAGACTTGTCTGTCGTGTCGTCGAGTTCGCACGAGAAGCACAGCTTGTCGGTGCCAGTCTTCGCGGCCACGGTCCCCTTGAGGATCGCCATGTAGCGCGCCGTGATCGTGACGGTGTTGCCAAAATCGACGACATCGGCATCGTACTTCACCGTCCCGGCTGCTCCGCTGAGCGCCTCGCCGGTCATATCCTGCGGGCTGTAATCCCCGTCGCTGATCTCGTTGGCAACGATGTCGGTGAGCGTGGTGTCGCCGATGGTGAAGGTGTGGGACGAAGTGAGGAGGATCGCGTAGTGATCGTCCGTGACCCAGTTGTCGGTGTTGTCCAAGCAATCCAAGAGGAACTGCCCGTACATCTGTGGATTTCCGCTTGCCATTTTTATCTCTCCCAGGTGACAAATGATTGACGAATCTCAGCGACGACGAAGCTAAGGCGATGAAAGGATGTTATGTGTCCGACCCAATTCCCGAGACCAGAGAGGAACGCCACGCCACCCTGCTGGATGGCTCCGAGCCTGCCCATCCCGAACGCGCACCGAGGGGTCATCATGGCGTCTCAAGCCTCTCTTGTCGCTGCATCCCTCGGCCCTGGTACGGCTGCGAGGTGTCCTTCGACTCGTAGATCGGAGCCTCGAACCAGACGTCCACGCCGTTGTCCTCGTAGATCGTCAGGATGCCGGTGTCCTCGTCGGTGATCTTCTTGTTCCTTGCGATCTTGGAGACAATCGCCAGGTCGAGCTGGATCGTCCCGATGTTGGTCTCAATGGTGGCGACGTCGGACTCGATGGAGACAATAGCCCCGGAGATTGTCGTCAGGGTCGTCGTGTTGGCATCGACATTGGTGTCGATGTCGGTCAGGGCTTGAGACTCTTGAGCTGTCAACCCAGAGACCCCCGTCTCGGAGATCGTATTGCCAGCCGAGTTCTGGGGGATCACCTGCACCTGATTCTGATTCAAGATCCCGGCACCGACATCATGGAAGTTGTTGTTCGAGCCCCCATCCATCAGGACGGTCCATTGGCTGTTGGGAAGGAAGGTGATCGAGTAGCCGTTGATGATGTTGATCGCCCGGACATAGGTCACGCCGGAGATTGTATTCTCCAGGGCTTGTTCGTGAGTGTCGGGGAAGGCCATGCCATCCTCTGAGTCCTCAAGATCCTTCAGCTCCTGCTGGAAAGCCAGGGTGTCCATCTCGTAGAGTGTCCCACTGACCAGAGTCAAGATGTCTGTGTCCGTTTGGGTCACAGTAATCACCTTGGTTCCCCAGTCAATCGAGATAGCCATTCTCAGCCTCCGATTTCGATGTCATTCTCCTGCAACACCTTGCGTAACCTCAGAACCTCTTCCTCGAATGAGCGGTAGCGTCGGTTGTTGTCGTCAACGACCATCGCCAGATTGCTTCTCTCGGCGGCAAGCTCCGCTTCCAAGCGAGAGCGGATCTTGTCGGACTCCATAAGATCGGTTCTCGCCTTGTCGAGCTTCTGGTTGATCTTCATGTTCTCTTCGGCGTAGGCATTCTTCATCCTGCGCTGCTTGTCATACTGCTCGTCGGTGTGGTTCGGCATTTATTCGTCCGGTATGAGAAAGGCTGGATAAGAAAGACCAGTGGCATTGTCAACGGTTCCAACGATAGTGGCCGTTTTGTACTTCGGGCTATCGGCGGCAGAGCCCTTGCGGACGTATCCTGTCATGGGCTGGTCATTCGTGATCGAGCGAGAGTCCGACACGACTCCGCTGGCATTCGTCAGGGTATTGAAGTATCCGCCCGTCGAGGTGATGCTACCCGTAGCTGGTGAGCTTGCGCTCCCCGGCATCGTGTAGGTGTAGGCGTCAACCCCCGTCACGCTGATCGCGTAACACCCGTTGTAGTTCTGTTCATTCGCGCCAACGATGTAGGCAAAGTCGCCACTCGACATCCCATGACCCGTATGGGCTACCGTGGCCGTGGTTCCAGAACTCGTGATCGTCACCGACTCTTGATAAGGAAGATCGCCAGTGCCATCAGAGGCGACGAGAAACACGCGGGCTCCTTGGATGACGGCCTGGGTATTGCTGTTCTTGACCGTCACAGTTGTCGTGACTGGATCACTGGCGATAGTGGTCGAGGCCCCTGAGCCATTCCGATAGGTGGCGTTCCCGGTCGTACCCGACAGATTGATGGTTAGCGCCCCTCCAGTGTTGTTGTAGAAGGTCGAGTCGTTCTGTCCGTTCGAGGCGTTGTAGCCCGAGTAGGTCTGATCTCGCAGCGTCACAGACGCAGGAGTGTTGGAGCCGAACTCGATAGCATGAGTAGTTGCCGTTCCCTTGACGAAAGTGATCCCGTCCACCTCTCCGTCAGGATCGGTGTTGACGTTATAAACGAGGGCGGCTGTCCCCGTGGTGCCCTCGTAGCCCTGAATAATGCAGTTGTTCATATTCGCGCCAGCATGAGTGATCTGGCCGCAGTCGTCGAAGGTATTGCCCGTCGCCGTCATCCCGGATTGGAAGGCGATTGTCGAGGCTCGAACCACGAGGTTGCTGCTGAACTCGACGGCGTTGAGATTGGTGTCCGAGAGGTCGATCACAACGCGAGTGGAATCCAGGGTTCCGCCTGAGCGGATTACGCTCCCGGTGATGAAGCAGTTGCACCCCGATCCGGTGGCTGTGATGTCGTAGAGGCCAGTGGGAATCGACAACGCCCCCGGCGGGTCCACGAACACCAGCACCTCGCCAGCCATCTCGAACCACGTAGTCGTTGCGCCGCTGCCGACCTGGAGTGTGCCGTACCCGAAATAGACTCCGTTGACCGTCTGCGTGATTCCGTAAGCTGAAGTGAGGTCCAGGGCGGCAACGCTCGCCAGCGTAACCCTGTCACCAGTGGTGCCTCCCGTGAAGCTGTACCCATCCAGATACCGCATCACATCCATCCAGGTGTTGACGACATTCTTGGCGTTGGAGGCATGGCCGGACTCGACGCCCCATCTGTCAACGTTGGCAAGCGTCAGCGTCGTGAACGCATCCATGTCCTGCCAGATGTAGAACCACCCGCCAGGATAAGTGTCGGACCCAAAGAGTGCCAACTGCTCTTCGGTGGTCCCGTCGAAGGCCAGGAGCTTGTACGGGTCAGTGGCATAGACGTCCATATACGGCAGGTTGTTCGTCAAAATCCAGCCTCGAAAAACAAGGCCAGAGGCGCTGACGGGAGCGCCCCCGGCATCGTAGTATCCTTGCTCGCCATCGGCGCGGAAGATGCCGCTCATCGACCCTGTGCCCTCTACCTTGATGTCGGTATCGGCAGTCGTCAGATCGTTCCATCCCGTATTGGCATCGGCGGAGGTCAGGACTCCATCGGTCAGACCTCCAGCGCCGATCAAGGTGAATGTAGGAGTAGCCACTTCTCAGCTCCTAGTAGTCGTCAATCCGCGAAGCCGTCGCCGATCCACCTGTTGATGTCAGAGAACCCTGTCCTTCGTAGGTCTTGATCGGGGTGTTGTTCTTGCCAACCCCGCCGTCGCGGACTCGAATCCAGAGAGGCAGCGGACCACTGGTGTAGATCGTGGTGAACGCCTCGTCCGTAGATGCAGCTTCCTTGTCCAGATAGCTGACCATGACATTGTTGGTCGAGGAAGCGTCGTCTGGGTCGGTGTAATCCGCCGAAGCGATTGTGAACGTGTCCGTACCATCGTGCGCCGTGTACGCCTGACGACGATAGCGACCATCGTCCAGTTCGATTCGTAGCGTCCCGGTCTGCGGAGTGTTAGCTGGAATAGCGTTGACGACCACCTCGACTCGATTGGTTGTGGCTAGCGCCGTCGAGAGGGTCATCTGATCCCACTTGAAGGCGTTGCCCGTATCCTTCGGGCCAACAAGGATCTGATCCTCTGTCGAGATCAGCCCACCAAGAGTCCAGGTGACGTTGTTCGGAGGCGTGTTGATGTCTCCGTCCAAGTCGGTCACGGTATCCAGGTTGGTCAGGTCGTCAGAGTCGATTCCGACGCCGTAGCCACCGATCAAGGTTCCTACATAGCTTCCCAGGAAAACCGGGGTGACGGTTCGAGAAGTGACTGATCCGTTGACATCGCAGGTGTTGGCCCCGTCTCTGATTTCGAGAGTGTCAACAGGTGCGACTCCGGTACGAAGTTCGATGTGGTGCTTGGTCCCGGTGGTGTCGTTTGCCAACAGGACACCAGAGCCGCCGCCCAAAGTCGGGTCGGCAACAGGGGTCGTCGTGTCAACTGCTGCCGTGACAGAGGTGGCTCCAGTTCCAGGCGTACCAGCATCGCCTTTCTGGACTGCGTACTCCGTCATCACCTCGGTATCAACAGGGGTGATGTCGCCAGTGATGTCTTCGAGGGCCACAACCATGAAAGTCGTGCCGTTGTCGTACATGATCCGACCAGCATTCCCGCCCGTCCCGAATCGGATGTAGTTCCCGACCGTGAACGTCCCGCCAGCCAGCGTGTCATAGGTCACGCCAGTTCCCCAGACAACCTCGTTGTCCTCCGTGAACGAGCCGGACAGGTTGTTATAGGAGTAACTGTGCGTGATTCCTCGGAAGCACTCGCCCTCGTCGTCCGCAGTACCATCAACCCAATAGAGAGCAGCGGCAGTGGAGGCCCCGGTGCGTGTCTCGTTCTTCGCCCACTCCCAGACAGCCTTCAACTGATCGCCACTCGTGTCGGCCCCGTAGGTCCACTGCGAGTAGTAGGGCTGAACACCATTACCGTCACCAATGTCGATGCTCTGAAACCCTTCGGTATTGGTGACATGGGTGTAGGCATCGACGGTGCCCTGAGCGGTGTCGTTCTGCGGGTCATCGACAGTCGAAACAGCCGCAACAGCCTCACCAACTCCGAGTGTTACGTCGAACGATGCGTAGGTGTCACCGTAGTTGCGAGCCTGAACGCGGATCTGGGCCTGGTCGATGTCGCAACCGAACTCGCGACTCTTCACTAGGCAGCGCATCAGGGTCGCGCCACCACCATTGAACGGTGATGTCTGGTCGCCCCAGAACGGCGCATCGCCGTCGTAGAGGTACTTGTCCTGGACGATCTGGATTTGCGTTGCCGTGCTTACGACCGATCCCAGAACCTTCAGGCCAGACCAGCGTTCCTGCGTCGCGCCTGACCCCTGAGTGATCGACCCGCCGTATAGGAACTCAGCGCAGGTTTCGTCGATGTTGTAGCCGTTGATGAGGTTGATGATCTCGTCCGTGATTCGTTCCGATGGCGTTGAACTGAAGATCGCCGCTACATCGTTCGACGCACTGGACACTTCTGAGTTATCCGCCAGGTCTTGCAGGTAGCGGTGGAGGTCGATGACCGGATAGGTCGTCGTCCCCGAGGTGTGGGTAATGTTCCCGGTTACATCTACTTCAAAATCGTCAGCGAACGCCATGTAACTTCTCCTCTATTCGGGTTCGTTAATTTCCACTGTCACTTCGTCAACGTCCTGACAAGTAGCTATGACTCCAGCACCTGCAATCGTACAGACAGAGATGACCCTGGTGCCCTCAGACCTTGCAAAGAACACGGAGAATGGATCGGTCGGCACTGGGGGAGCTTCACAGTCTGCCGGACAAGTCTCATGGTTCTCGCCAGGTTCGCAGATCCCGTTCCCGCAGGGATTGGGGGGTGGGGCCGAAGCCAGGAGCCAGTCCAGATTCGCACCCGCACCATTCGCGCAAGTATCCGTCTCGGCGATCCTCACATCGCCGTTCGCTCGATCCAAGAACTCGACCTTGCAGTAGTCCTGCTCGTAGCCGCGATCCGTAGCTCCCCACCCCGTATGAGAGGAGAACTCCGCGAGGGAGTTCGTGTCGATGTCATTGTCGCCATTGTCGGATTTCCAGAGCTTGCGGCTGGCGGGTTGGTCCTCGTGCGGCACCAACTCCCACACGTTGCCCTGCATCGTCAGGATGATGTCGAGTGGCTTCCAGAGCGCAGGATGGTTGGTTGATGAATAGTTCGGGAAGCTCTGGTTCGCTGTCTCATTGGCGAAGATGTTCTTCTCCACCAGATAGTCGTGCGACTTATCGGGAAGACTGACATACGTGCCGTCCGGCAGCTTGCGCCGATCTCCTGCTCCGACAGTGAACCACCCCGCGTACCCGTTCGGCTCTGGAGAGTAGAACGTGTTATTGCGAATGATGATCTTGTCGTTCGACGGATCGAAGTTCGGAGGGTCGCCCCCATACACATCGTCGCCTATGTTGATCGCTCGCTTGAGATTCGGCACCACGCCGAGATCCACGACCATGTTGTTCTCTACCGTGATGTCCTCGGTATAGACGATCTCATCGCGTCCCGCGCCAATGTTGAGCGCGATACTGTTCGTCCTGTCATCGTCCAGAATGAGAAGATTGTTGCTGAAAACGAGGTTGTCGCCATTTCGCTCCTGACAGCCTCGCAGCAGACCACCCTGGACTACGAATCCGTCCTGGATGTTCTTCAGGATATTCCCCTCGGCGTAGAAATCTCGGATGCAGGTGTTGATCGACATGGCCCCGCCTGCGACCTTCGTGATGCCGGGGTTCTCCCACGCAACAGGAGACTGGTCGAAGAAGTTGTTGAGGAACCTTACGTCGGTGTACGTGCCCCATATCTTCAGGCCAGGAGTGCTGGTACTGCCGTCGTCAGCATCGTCGTCACAGAACCAGTTCATCGAGACATTCTGCACGAGAAAATGCTCCTTCGGTCCCTTGATCCCGCCACCTCGCCAGAAGTAGCCGCAGCTATCCCAAATGTCGATATTCGTGAAGCTCATCCACTCCTGAGCAGCGCGATCCCATCCCTCGATCATCATGCTCCCGCTCTTGGAGTCGCCGCCCTTGTTGATGTCGTAGGCCCCGATGTCGTGGAACCAAACGTGCGATCCCATCTCGCGAGCATCGCCGTAAGCCTTTCGCTCGGCATGGAACAGCCCTCGGCCTGGACTCGGATCGGGCAGCAAACCGTACTCGCGGACTCGGATGTGCGCGACCTCCCACCGACTCGTCGAGAGCCAGTTCTGACTCTGAACGCACTGACCGCCAACGTCCTTGCAGTCCTGCCTCCAGAACACGTTGATGTGGCTGCCATCCACGAAGCCGTCGAAGTCGGCGATGTCCTCCTGATCGACTGGAGCATAGATGCCGTTCTGGTTGTAGTCCCACCCGACGATCATGGTCGGGTTCGAGGGTAGCTCCCAATCCGTCCGACGCATCCCCGCCGCAGGCCAGATCTTCACGCCATCCTGTCCGTTGTGCAGACCGCTTTCGAGTAGCCCTTCGTGGAACTCACCGCGAGCGCAGAAGATATTCTCTCCCTCGGTTTCGAGGAATCGGTTGTCCTTCGCGTAGGTCACGGTGCGACACGGAGTCTCCGGCCCCCCACACATCGGGTTGTCGTCGCCACGATAGCTGTCGATGTACGTCTGGACCTCGAACTCCCCATCGTTGTCGAAGTCTTCGAGGATCTGCGTCGTGCCCTCGATGTCGTTGCAGATCACGCAGTCCTCGGGCTCTCCGAAGATCAGGTCATCGTCCAAGTCGAAGCTGCATCCCTTCGCAACGTACCCAACCCCGTAGGTCGCCGCCTGTTCGCGAGTCATGTTCCAGAAGTCGATCTCTTCCACGGCTCCGACAGGAGCAGCGAGCAGCATCAAAACAGCTAGACATCTCATAGTCGTGCCTCCACTTGTTCGACGAGATCCTCGAAGGGGAAAAATGCGCCGGGGCAAGCCGTGTCCCACCAATCTGAGTGGCGGGATATGTCAGATGGTTCGGCGCCGATCATGGCGCACAAGCTCGCAATCGACCGTGCCCCGGCGATGAGTTGCTCTTCCGGCATTTCGTAGAGGTCAAAGTTGCCCACGAAGCACACCCCCAGGTGCGTCCGGTTGACCGGGATGCAGTGGGCTCCTTGCATATAAGCGGGGCGACCATCCAGCCCCTCGTAGATGTCGTCGATGTCTTCGATGACCTTGTGGTAGCCGATGTCTTTCCAGAGCCGGATCTCCTTGTGGTAGCGACGGAACTGCTCCGTGTTCACCCCAGGAGTGTCCTTGGTGGCAGAGTGGTGCAGTACGATCCCTTTCCAGCGACTCATTGGGTGATTCCGTTCTTGTATTCGAGAATGGCAACGCGCTCCCTCAGCTTTGCCTCTTTGTCGGATTGCTTCGCTCGATACTCCAGTTCTTCTTCCAGCGTGTAACGCCCACCAACCGCAAGCGCCCTAGTGTTCTCCTCAACTTGTGACCGGATTCTGCCGATGTCGGTATGGATGCTTTCGACTGTCGAGTTCATCGACTCTACAGTTTTTTCCAATCCAGCCACGCCCCGAACGTTGACGAAAAACGGGGCAACGAAGACCCCGGACAGTAGACTCAAAACAGCGACCAGTCCGGTAAGAAGTGCTGATTTCTGCTTGGCCGTGTCTCCCACTCGCCGCTCTCCTATGCCTTCGCGTCCCTCAAGAAGCTCTGCTTCTTCAATCAGGTCTGCGGTTGTATCTCCGGGCTTGCACATAACTCGACCCTCGGTGTCAATGACAGACACGATCATCCGCCATCAGGAGGACGTTCGTCTCTTCGATCTCGGCGACGTCGAGACCTCGCTCCAGCCACACTTGGTAGAGCTGCTCAAGGTAGCCTCGATCCCGTTCCATCGCCAGCTCGATCTCGATTACCAGAGAGATGAAGCTGGCCTCCTCTGCCAGCAGCTCCATGTTGGTCTTGTCACAGCAGCCCATTGTTTCCCCCAGACGGTAGCCGCTCGCGGCTGGCTCCCACGCCGCGTGGGAGAACTACTTTTTGTTCCTCATAAAGCCAGCTACCCAAGCTCCGAGAACTGATCCCCAGATGTAGAAGTGCTGACCGACGAACGCTGGCGTGAAGGCGTCCTGCCAGCTCGCGAGGTCCTTGATCTCCGGAGCCACGGCCACGAGGATCATGGCGAGCAGCGCGAGGATCGACCACCCCATCGGCTTCGACTCCATACTGACCGATGCGACCTTCCAGTTGTCCCGTTTCGGTGCGGCTTCTTGCGTTCCCATTTTGTCCTCCTATGATTGCGATCCGATGTCGTAGTCATTCAACAGCTTCCATGCCACGTTCATGTGCTCCTGTGGCGTCAAGGCTTTTTTGATAAGGGCAATCTCACCGCACTCCATGAGGTAGTCAGTCGGCCCGTTTGTACCGCCACCGCCCGACTCACCAAAGATTGTGTCGAAGCCCTGGTCTGTCATCTCGTAGGTTGCGTTGCCATCAGCGATGGCATTGAGGCGCCCAGATGGTAGGCCGTTCATGTAGAAATCGCAGGTGGCATTAGAGACATCGTAGTTGTAGGTGAAGCCGATCACGAGCGGCATCCCCGATGTGTAGGCTCTCTGGGTGCAGAGAGTCGTGTTCCAAGAGAACCAAGCCGCCTTGAACGCTCCGATGGTTGGGTCGAGCCGCAACTGGTTGATGGTCCCGGTTCCGGCGTTGTCGTAGAGGTAATAGTTTCCACCCTCCGGGTCGGTATCGTGGGCAATCGCGACAACAGCAATCACGGTGAAGTCCGTCAGGCTGCTTGTCCAGTTGATCTGCGTGAAGCTCATAAATGAGCCATCGCCAGAGGTCACTTGATTCCGACTGGCTACCGCAGGCTTCGCGCCCCAGTAGGTGCCACTAGATACATACTTCGGCTTATTGTCTGCGTTTGACTGACTGGCCGTGTGTCCGTTC